>Ga0075418_10008382_pt1 | contig 11591 bp, 5 predicted proteins | sample SoiMetdeltSBSDD2_FD_81776 | JGI IMG/M metagenome (GOLD analysis project Ga0075418, IMG submission 81776) | Bulk soil microbial communities from a Populus tree surrounding site in Tennessee, USA - Soil MetaG P. deltoides SBSDD2 | ecosystem: Environmental > Terrestrial > Soil > Tree plantation...
ATGTCCACCGGCGTCTTCAGGGCCGCGAGCACGGCCTTCAGCTTCGGGTTGACCTGCGGCTTGCGCCGTTCCGTCTTTTCCTTCCAGTCGGCCGGCAACTCGTAATCGAGCTTGGCCATCGTGTTCGACTTCTGCAGGTCTACGAGTGCCGCTCGGATACTTTCAATCTGCTTGGCGTGGACCTCGCGGACTTCGTCGATGGTCATCGTCTTGCTGATCAGGTTGGGCAGCACCAGCACGGTCGGGTTGGTCGGGAACTTCTTCGTGAGCGCCTCGAGCTCCTTCTTGGCCTGGGCGACATCGCCGGTCTTCATCAGCGAGCCGACCGTATCCACCCCGCGACGGATCTCTTTGTCCTCTTCGATCATTGCCTTGACCCGAGCGACCTCCGCTTCCTTGACCGGGTTGGTCGGGTCTTTCACCTCGGCCGGCTTGCCCGATTCGGCATTGCGGATCGCGGATGCCAATTCGGTCCGCCATGCATCCACGGACTTCTTGGGCAGGATCGGGTCGTCGAGCAGTTTCTGCGCCGACCGCAGGCGCTCCGCGGCGCGGGCGTTCGACCCCGCGGCCTGGAGCTTCTGGGCGTCCGCGACGGCCTCGCGGATCGAGCGCTCCACCTTCTGCATGGCAACGGCCTGGAGCTGCTCTTGCTGCCTGAGCAGTTGATCCTGAGCGCGAACGGAAGTGCAAAAGACCCCGACAAGAACCGCCGAGGCCACGGAGTAGCCGATGCGCATGACTGAATCCTTCGTGGACGAGTGATTGCCTATCCCCTTCAACGTACCCGCTCCAGCGAACGTTTGCTACCGGGGAGGAATGGGTGCCAGCTGATCGCAAGGCGTCGCCGCTGACGCAGCCGGCGCATTCGTCACGACTGGCAATCCCCGACGATGATGGGACGCAATTCGCCTGCCAAAAAGACCGATCCGGCGATGACAATGCCATCGTCGGGCCCGGCACGATTCCACGCGGCTTGCCATGCCGCTTCCGGGCCGGGATGGATGTTGATGTCAGTCTTTCCCAATCCACGGAGAGTCTCAGCGACGGACGGCGGATCGGCGGATCGGGGGTTGCTCCGGTATCGAGTGAGATGGAAATGGTCAAAGGCCGGCGCCAGGAGACTCAGCATCTCCGCAATCTGTTTGTCCGCGGATGCGGCGAAGATCAGATGTCGGCGGCCGGCAACCGGAAATGACGTCTCCAAGGTCCCAACCAGAGCGCGAGCCGACGCCACGTTGTGTGCGCAATCCAGCACAACCACCGGCCGGCGGGCGAGCAACTCCATTCGCGCCGGCCATTGGACACCTCGCAGCCCATCCCGGATCGCGGAATCCGGCACCGCGAGGCCGGCCCGCCGCAGCCGTTCGACTGCCATCACCGCCCCGGCCGCGTTCGCACCCTGATGCTCGCCGAATAGTGCCAGCGGCATCGGTGACCCGTCGCGGTCGGGCGTCGAGATTCGGACTGGCGAAAGTTGAAACGGCTGGGGACGCTCGCGCGACCAGCGGAAGTCGCGGCCGACCGCAATGACGGGCGCGTCCATTTCGGCCGCGACGTGATCGATGATTCTTCGCACCGTGGGGTCTTCGGCCGTGGTCACAACCGGGACGCCCCGCTTGATGACCCCCGCCTTCTGGTAGGCGATCTCCTCGAGCGAGTTCCCCAGGATCGCCATGTGGTCGTAGCTGACATTGGTGATCACGGTCACGAGCGGTTCGCACACGTTCGTCGAATCGAACCGTCCGCCGAGGCCCACCTCCAGCACCGCGACATCCACGCGCCGGCAATCGAAATGCAGGAAGCCGAGTGCGGTGATGACCTCGAAAAACGTCGGCGACCGGGCCGGGTCGCCTTCGGCGTCGAGTTCGCGGACCGCGGCCGCGACCTCGGTCATCCGACTGGCGATCTCCTCGCGGCCGATCGGAACGCCATCGACTTGCACCCGTTCGGAGACGTCGCACAGGTGGGGCGACGTGAACAGTCCCGTGCGGAGTCGGCCCGCGCGAAGGATCGCGGCGATGAGAGCCGAAGTGGACCCCTTGCCCTTGGTACCCGCGACGTGGACGCAACGGAGGCGGCGGTGCGGGTCGCCGAGCCGGCGGAGAAGTGCCCGCATCCGGTCGAGCTTCAGGTCGCCCGGCCGCGGCTGCCGACGCTCGTAATCGATGCGCCCGTACCAGAAAGCCAGGGCTTCGTCGTAGGTCATATGGGGCCTATTAGGTCCTATAGGTCTTATAGGTCCCATGGCACACCGACTTACCCTTGCACCGGCATGCAAACCTGTTCCAGGAGCTTTTCGCAGTGCTCCTGAATGAGGTCAGCCAAATTCGGCAACGGCTGACCTTCCGGCAAGGCTTCCTGCATGGCCGCCATCCAGCGCGGGAAGCTGTAGAGCATTCCCAGTGTCTCCGGCGTCACCGGTTCCAGCCGGGCGTGCTTTCCGTTCTTCTCCGCTTCCTGCCAGACCGTTTTGCTCTTCCCGGTCAGTGTCAGGTCGTCCTCCGGGCGCATGAGGATCAAGTGATCGATGACCGGCGGCTCCGCGTCCATGGACGCGAGCTTGACCTCCAGGTCGCGCGGCTTCCCGGCCGACTTGGCCAGGAAGAGGCCGATGCCGACCTTCCACGGCTGGCCGTCCTTGCATGCCCAGTGGGCGATGCTGATCACACCGTACGTCGGGTGTTCGCCGAAGGCGTATTCAGGCACCACGTGCCGCAGCCGCCAGGGCCCCACCTTGACGCCGTGCTCGTGACAGGCTTGTAGGAATGCCCCGAGGCCGGCCTGGATTTCGCGCGTCGCGCCGGTGAGCGCCCCGTCCGGCATGAGCTTTCGCAAGGCCGCCCGCTGCTCCTGGGCCCACAATTCGGCCATGCCGGACGGCGTCAGGTTCCCCGCGGCCGCTGCGGCGGCTTCGACCGGGTCTTCGGCCCGGATGATCTCAACGGACTTGAGCGCCACCTGTTCCAAGAGCAGCGGCGACGGCGGATCGACCGGCAGGCGGCTCGGCGGGATCTCGGCCATCGGGATTTCATCGACGGTCTCGCCTGCGATCTCAGTCAGTCGGTTCGTCGCACCGGTCCACACTTCGTGTCCATAGACAACATGGTCGAACAGATGCCGGCATTGCTGGAGCATGTCGCGAAGCGTCGGCTCGGTCTGCGCGATTCGGCGAACCTGCTCTTCGTTGAACGGGAACAAGGGATCGAGTTGATCGGCGTCCCGTAGTTCGCGGAGCCCGCCGGCCAGCCGAGCCTCGACTACCTTGCGCACTAATTCGGGCGCCGGGGCCTCAAGGCGGATTGCTTTCACGGTCCCGTGCTGCGGAACATGGACCGGGTTATTCAGCCGATCCTGGATGTAGCCATCGAGCGATGGCACGAACCGATTCCAGAGTCCGCGTTCCGCGAATACCAGGAAGCAAAGGCCGTCAATCTGGTGCATCACTTGAACGATCCCGGCAAAGAAGGTCTCCGCGACCTTGTGAGCGTCGTCGCTGCGCCGGGCCAGTAACAGGTCTTCGAGCTGATCAAATGCGACCACGACGGGAGTCTTCAAAGCCCGGAAGACTTCCATCAACACCTTGAAGAGCGCTAACACAAGGTCCTGCCGCGAAGGCCGGACCTGGAACGGCATTTCCACGAAGTCGTGCGTCAGGAAGTCCGCCAGCGGCGCTTCTTCCTTCAAAAGATGTGCGCGGGTGAAGCCGCGATAGATCTCGCGGCGCATCAGCCCGGCCACGTTGTGGGCCTCGGCCTTTTCGACGTAGGCCTCGATCAGCGTCATTGCCGCCTCGATCGAGACCCCAGCCTCGGCCAGGGCCTGCGCGACCGGCATCGGCCCGCGGCCGAGCTGCCCGTGCCCACCGACGTGATCGATCAGCCACTGACAACGCTCCAATGCCTGGCCGACCCCGAGGCCAAGCTTCCGCGCCCACCGGCCCAGGCCGGCCGCGGGGAAAAGTGCCAGCCTTTGATCGTTGGCCAGACCGGAGAGAGCATTGCCCAGCAGTCTGCGCACGACGTGCTCGCCGACGTGTTCCAGCGGTCGAACTCCGCGCTGCTTTCCGCCGCCGAGCAACGTGTCGATGATCTGGAAGAGCAGGTATTCGAGGAAGTCCGCGTCCTTCTGGTAGACCCCCGGCGTGACCAGAAGCTGCCACGCGCCGTCTCCGCCGTGTTTGATCGAATGCAGCAAATGCGTCTTGCCGGCGCCCTTGTTGCCGAGCACCGGAACGACTTCCGAATGTGTGCTCGGGTCGTAGCGGTACAAATCAATGATCGAGAGCAAGAGACGGCGCTCGCCCGAATACAGATCGGGAACGTGGTAGCGGGCACAAACCTCGTCGTCCGGGTTGCGCGCGAAGTAGTTCCGAAAGGGATTGCCCGACCGGCGCAGCGCTTCGACGGCGCGGTCCGTGCGCGGGTTGCCGGCAGCGACGGTCGTCATGTCGGTACCTCCATGTTCAGTCACGAGTCCCGAGTCCTCAGTCCCCAGTTAATTGATCTTCTGACTGAGGACCGAGGACTGAGGACTCTGTCAGCGGATCGACGCGTAATACGCCACCTCGTGCCCGACCATGAGCGCGAACGCGGGCTCCGGCAGGGCGTAGAGCGGGCCGGTCCAGGGGTGCAAGTAGATCTGGTGATCGTCGTAGAGTTGCCGCAACGCGTCGTGGAATTGCCCAACACTGACTTGCCCGTTGGATTCCAGCTTGCGATACAGCTCGGGCAGCGGGCAGTCCTGGGACGACCCGGAGGCCGCGTGCCACTCGGCCAGCCGTGCTCTCACATCGGCCATCAAGTTGTCGGGGGCGGCGGTCGTCGCTGGGCGGGAGGGAGTGAGAATTCCATTCATCGGCACACCGTTTGTGACGACTGTCAGAGTCAATTTGGGCAGGACCTGCTCGATGGCAGTGCGGACCGCCTGGAGGCCGGCGGCCATGCGTGCCGCGGAGTCGGCCAGCTCCGTCACCGCCGACTGGCGGTCTTCGAGGACTCGCACCAGGTCTTCGAGCACCTGTCGCGGGTTGGCCTCGCGGGCCAGGAAGTGCATGCCCTTATCGGTGAGGACGCATACCTCGCGGACCGCCCTGCCCTTTGGCTCAGTTTGAACGACCTCAATCAGGCCGTCGGCTTTTGCCCGGTCGGCGGCGGTGCGCGCCAGAGTAGTCGCGGGGAAGAGTCCGGGTTCGCTCTTCTGGGCGTAGAGCGGCATCCCGGCGGGTTCGGCGGCCGCGCGCGTAAGTGCTTCGAAAATGAGCCGGTTGGACTTGTCGGCCAAGCGACCCCTCCGTGGTTCGCCGGTCAACGGGACGGGGGGCGAGGGCGGCAGCGCGCGGCCTCCGTGGCGCGGCACGCCCTCGCCGGGGCGTCCCTGCTCGGGGGCGTATGCTACGCGGAACCGCGGGTTCGTTGCAAGTCGGAAATGGACCAACTTCAGGCCGCGTGAGCTCGAGCCTGTTCCTCCGGCCAGTCCTCGAAGCGCACCCCGATCTGTTTCGATACCCCGCTCTCCTGCATGGTGATCCCGTACAGGAGGTCGGCGTAGGCCATTGTCCGCTTCTTGTGCGTGACCACGATGAACTGAGACCGGTCGGTGAAGTCGCGAATTGTTTGGGCCAGCCGCTCCGTGTTCGCCTCGTCGAGGGCGGCATCGACTTCGTCGAGCAGGCAGAACGGGCTCGGCTTACTGCGGAAAATGGCGAGTAGCAAGGCCACGGCCGTTAGAGTTTTCTCCCCGCCACTCATCAACGAGATTCCGCGAAGCTCCTTCCCCGGCGGGCGGGCGACGATATCGACGCCGGTCTCGAGCACGTCGGCCGGCGTGTCGAGCACGATGTCGGCCATTCCGCCGCCAAAGAGTTTGCGGAATAATTCCTGGAAATGCGCCCGGACCGTTTCGTACGTCTCGGTGAACAGCCGCTGGCTGTCCTCATTGATCTTGTTGATCACCGCCCGCAACGAGTTCTCTGCTGCAGTGAGGTCGTCGATCTGGGCTTGCAGGTTATTGGCCCTGCCTTCGACGTCGGACAATTCGGCGAGTGCTTCGAGACTGATATTTCCGAGGTGCCGGATTTTCTTTCGCAGGTCTTCCGCCTCCTTGGCCGCACCGGCGGCGTCCCAGGGTTTCTCTTCGCCGCGGGACAGCGGTGACGTCGCGTACTCGGCGGCCAGATCGATCTGATACTCGTCGCGCAACCGGTCCGCGACGCGGTCGCGCGCCGTGGCCAGGTCGCGAGCCGCCAGTTCGCGGCCGTGGAACTTTTCCAGCAGGGCCTGCGAATCCGAACGACCCGTGGCGAGTGACTCCAACAGCTGCCCGCGCCGGGCCCGCTCTGCCTCCCGGCGCAGAATCCACTCGCCCATCCGCCGTTCTTCGACATCCTTGAGCCGGAATGCCTCCGCCAGGTCCGCGGAGGTGCGCAGCGCCGTCAACTCGCACTCTACTCGCCGGCTGGCAAGAACAGTTTGGTGGCGTCCCATGCGGTCCGCCTCGGTTCGACCCCGGTCAAGGTCTTCCGCCAGCTTCTGGTACGCCTCCCGAAGCCCATTCAGGCGCTGGACCGTCTCAGCCAGCGCGACGCGCGCGGACGTTTGTTCTTGCTGGCGCACGGCCCGGTCGCGTTCGTAACTGCCGACCGCGGCCTCGGCCGTCTCAATCTGGTGCTTGAGTTGGTCAGCCTGTCGTTCGGCGTCCTCTGCACTGGCACGCGTCTCCTTCCAGAGCGTTTCCAGCCGCCCGGTCTCTTTTTCGAGCGCCTCCCGTTCTCGACAAATGAGGGTGATCTCGTCGCGCAGCCGGTCCCGCTGCTGTGTCTGTTTGAGCATCTCCGTCTTGACGCCGGAGGCGTGCGACGAGAGCGCGCGGATTTCTTCCTCCAGTCCGTGGATGGGCACCGCGAGCCCCTCGACCTGTTCGCGCAGCTCGGTTAGTCGTCGTTCGGCCTGGGCAACCTGCGCGTCCAGCTCCGCGGCCTGGGATCGCAGCTCGCGGAGCTCGCTCTTGCGCGAGACGATGCCCGACTCGGCTCGATGGCGGCCCACCGTGAGGGCGCCATTTGAGTCGATCAGCTCCCCGGACCGGGTAATGAACCGGTAGCCGGCGAATCCACGGTCGGCGGCCATGCGCCGGGCCGTAGGCACGTCCTCCACGACGATCGTTCGACCGAGAAGCTGGCGAGGAAGTCCCGTTAGCTCTGGGCGCTCGCACGTCACCCACTGGTCGGCTGTAACGATCCCGGCGCCGAGGACCGGCGAGTCGCTATCTGTCACGGCCAGGAAACTGACCCGGCCGGAGAACGCCCGGCTGCGCGCGGCCAGGGCGTCGTCGATCGCGGCTGCATCCCGGACCACGAAATGGGATGTGACCTCCCCGAGCGCGATATCGATCAGCGGCGCGAGTTCGCGCGGCACCCGGAGCGAGTCCGCCACGAGGGCGATCACGGCGCTGCACAGAGGGCCGGTGCGGTCGGCAAGTTCGGCTAGCACCTCGCGGACGCCCGTCCCGAGACCCTCCTGCGTTCGCTCGAGGTTTTCGAGCACTTCCATTCGACCCGTCAGTCCGCTGCGGCGCACCCGCAGCGCCTCGAGGGCTTCGGCCTGTCGTTCCGCCTGGGAGCGCAGGTTCGTCCGCTCCTTCCGTCGGTCGGCCAGGGACTGCCGGGCCACGGCAAGGCGGTTTTGCAGGTCGAAGTCCTTGCGGCCGAGCGCGTCGAGGACGCGGCCGACGGTCGCCAGCCGCGCCGCCTTGGCATCGCCTTCGCGTCGTTTTCGGTCCAGCTCGCGCGACAGCTTGTCGAGCTGTTTCCGGGTTGCGATCGCCTCGCTGTTGAGGGCGGCGGCGCGGCCGACGAGTTGGAACTGACGATCCCGTCCGTCGTGGACCAGATTCCGAAGGGCGGCCAGCTCCTGCTCCGTGTCCGCGGCCGCGGCATCCAGGTCGGCTACGCGCGCACGGCGATCGGCCGTCTCCGCGTCGGCCGCGGCGACTTCGCGCCGCGCCCGATCGGCCGCGGATTCGAGCCCGCGGATCAGCTCCACCAGCTCGACCGCGCGCAGCCGAGCCGCTGCCAGCTCGGTCTCGACTTCTCCGGCTTTGGTTTCCTCGTTGACGAATCGTTCTTGAAAGGTCGCGACGCGGCCGCGGATGTCCGACAATATCTCAGTCCCGTGGGCAATCTCAGCTTCCGCGCTCGCCAGCGACGATTCAAGCTGTTTCGCCTCGCCCTCCCCGGCGGCAACCTGAGACTGCGCCACGATCATATCGCGGCGCAACTGTTCCAATCGGTCGGATTCGTCGTGCAGTTGCAGCGTGAGAGAGTGGTACTCGGATAGACCGATTCCGAGCCGGAGGTCGCGTAAACGGCCCGAGTATTCCTGGTATTTTCGCGCCTTTTCGGCGTCGAGTCGAACGCGACGCAGCCGGGCTTCCACTTCGCTCTGAATGTCGCGCAGGCGGGTCAGGTTCTCAGCGGTGTGCTCGAGCTTTCGCAGAGCCTCAATCTTCTTGGCCTTGAACCTGCTGATCCCGGCTGCCTCTTCGAAAATAGCCCGGCGGTCGCGCGGGCTGGCCTGCAGGACCGCATCCACCCTCCCCTGTTCGATGATGCAGTAATGGGTGGACCCGGCGCCGCTGCCGAGGAACAGCTCGCGGACGTCGCGCAAGCGCGACGCTTGGCCGTTGATCAGGTACTCGCCCGTCCCGTCGCGGTGGACGCGGCGGGTCACCGCGACTTCGGCCGCGTCCAGGTTCAGTTCGCGGCGGGAGTTGTCGAGTGTGAGCGTGACTTCGGCCACGCCGAGAGCTTTGCGCGAGGAGGAGCCGTTGAAGATGACGTCGGCCATTTCCCCGCCGCGCAGGCTCTTGGCGCTCTGCTCGCCGAGGATCCACTTCACCGCGTCCACGACGTTGCTTTTTCCCGACCCGTTCGGGCCAACGACGGCCGTCAAACCGGGGGGAAAGGTGAACCAGGTCCGGTCGGCGAAGCTCTTGAACCCGACCAACTCGAGCCGCTTGAGCATCCGTCGGCCTCAACGGGTGAACGCGATGGCGATGCCGGCAACCGTTATTCCCGCCGCCCGCCGTCCGTGGGACCGGCGAAGAGGCCGGGGGTCGAAGCCGCGTCGGCTTCGTTCAGCAGGTCGGCCTCAAGTTGCATCCGCGGGTCGTCGCGCGCCGCCTTCGCCAGGCGCGTCACGGCCACACCGGTCGGCAGCGCGTCGAAGACCAGCGGACAGGTCAGCGTTTTTCGGTCGTCGGCCTTCTGGAACATGTCGGCCGCGTCCGTGTAGGTCGCGCCGAGTTCGGCCATGGTCCGCAACACGTCGGCCACCGCGAGCGTGCATTGCGCGTGCGACGGGCTGGTTCCGTCCTTGACCGAGAACCGTGAGAGCGTGGCCACCGTGTCCCCGGCTCGGGCCGTGACGGTGATGTTCGGCCCCGCGGTCAGCGAGAACGGCGGAATCAGCTTGGGCGATTCGCCGAACAGTACGACTTCCGCCCGGCCTTCACTCAGAAGGTGGACGAGCGACGGCCCGGGAGTATCGACCTCGTGAATGACGAACGCGCGTCGCGCCCACTCACCGCGGACGATCGGCCCGGTCGGATCCACTTCGCGAAGTGCCCGGAAGGCCCCGTAACGCAGCGCGGGCTCCTTGGCGGCGAGAAGTTCTTCGAGCTTGGACATGCCGAGTGCATCATCAAGAGCCGCCAAGGCCGTTAGCGCGTACGCCTGGAGGGCCGGATGCTCGGCGGCCGCTTGCCGCAGTGGTTCGGCGGCGGACGTCTGGCCGAGGTACGCGAGAGCCTCGGCAGCCGCGAAGCGCACGAGCGGATAATCGCTGGTCAACGCATTCCGCAGGCTGGGGATCGCCGGGGCGCCGAGCGCCTCCAGCCGGATCGCGGCCGACAGGGCCGTTTCCGGCAGTGTGAGCTTCTCTTCACACTCGCGCAGATACCGACCCTGGTCCTGCGGCGGGGCGAGTGGAATCGCCCAGACGACGCGCATGTAGTGCGGGCGGTTGAGCCGGTATCGCGGCGGCACGGCGACCGCGACCAGGTCCTTGTGCCGGGCGATCGCCACTTTGCTCCCCGGCGAGTCGCCGCCGTGGAACGCCTCGTTGAGTCGGGCTGCCACTTGCTCCGCCACGCGGAACCGCTGTTGGTCCGTCTTGAGGACCAGGAACATGGCGCGACCTTCGAGCAGTTTTCCGCCTTTCCAGACGTACCCGCGCTTGAGCGGGCGGTCGGATTCAGGAGCGGCGTCGTCCTTGCCGTTTAGAGCCGCTTGGATCGGCCCTTTCGCGATGGCGACGTCGTGGCCGCGTAACAGCCGGTTCCCCTCGCTCGTCGGAGCGTAGTCGTTTTGCTTCAGGTACTCGCGGACGTCGCCCTGGGTGGCGAAGGTCATGAGCGGCGTCGGCTGAAGGATGCCGCCGCGAAGGCTTTTCACCTTGCTCCCCTCCGGGAGCGTGACGACCGCGTCCACCAATTCGTCGCGACGAATGCCCGGCTTGACGACGGCCGTGACGATCACCACGGCGCAGTCCGGGGAGTCGATCAATGCGGCCGCGTTCTCGTTCTTGGAGCGCTTGAGCCGTTCGGACACGGCCGTGCGGGCGTCGCACGGCGGCGTCGATCCGCCGGTCCCATCCAGCCCGGTAACGAGGCCGAACCCGCTCACAATCAGGTCGGTTGCGTTGTCGAATTCGGCGCTGACATCTCCGATGGTCTGTACCGCGTCCTTGTCGGGCAGCGAGTCATCGAGTTGAGGTCGAGCGACCGTGTTGAAGTTCTTCAGGAAGCACCCCGAGAGCAAGAGGGGTGCGGCGGCCAGCAGGTCGCGACGGTTCATGGGACGGTCCTTCCCCCGGTGCCCCGTCAGTGGCGCTCGCTGGATCCACCAACCTTCCCCCGAAGGCCGGCGAACCGGCGCGCACCGATCGGCGCAAGTGATTCCCTAGAGGGGCGGGACGATAGGGCGGGAGTGGGATGCTGTCAACACAGAAACGACGGGACGTTGTTTAATCACGAAGGTGGTAAGCGACTTCAGCCGCCGCGAGAATCTGCATTGCTTGCAAACACACTGACCCCCTGCAACGAAAACGGGTTTTTGTGCAACGCAAGTTGCAATGCAATACGCAACTCGTTGGTGAGAAATAACTTGAGCACTGTGCCGACGAATAACCGATCACGGAGGTATTGCTTGGTTCCGCGTCGATCTCGGTCAATAACCAACCGCTGCCCCGTCCTTGCGGGCTTCCGTGCCGCCGTGGAGCACCTTGGCCTTCCGGTCGATCCAGATTCCCTGGTACCCGCCGCCGTTCCGCTTGACCCATTCGACCACGTGCCCGCGGCGGCGAAGTTCCTTCACCACATCCTCAGGAAAGCCGACCTCGGCCTCGACGGTTCCCCCGTTTGGGTCGCCGGGCTGGCCCGTGGGCGTGGCGGAACCGATATGCTCAACTCGCGGGGCCTCGCCGGCTTGCTGGACGTCCATCCCGAAGTCGAGCAAGTTCACCAACACTTGCACTTGACCCTGCGGCTGCATGTCACCGCCCATCTCGCCTAAAACGATGAGCCGCCCACCG
>Ga0075418_10008384_pt1 | contig 11591 bp, 7 predicted proteins | sample SoiMetdeltSBSDD2_FD_81776 | JGI IMG/M metagenome (GOLD analysis project Ga0075418, IMG submission 81776) | Bulk soil microbial communities from a Populus tree surrounding site in Tennessee, USA - Soil MetaG P. deltoides SBSDD2 | ecosystem: Environmental > Terrestrial > Soil > Tree plantation...
GCCACCGTCAGCGTGCTCTTCTCGCCTACATGCGCCGAAAAGGTGGCCCCATCCGTGAAGCGCAGAAAGTCGGCCGTACTGACGTGAAACGACCCACTCACCTCCAGACGGGCATTGGAGCCAAACAGCACTCCACTGGGATTGAGCAGAAAGAGATGCGCCCCAGGGATCTCCGAGCGGAGGGTACCATCAATGTCCGAACGCTGCCCACCGGTGACCCGGCTTAAGATAGTGGCAATCCCGGTGGGACCGGTGAAGCTCGCCGTATCGCCTGTCCCCACACTCAAGCGGTCGAAGCTATGGAACAGATTCGGGCCATTCCTTGGCCGCGTGCCGCCCGTAATGGTGTAGAGATTCCCGTTCTGGGTCACAGTCGTGCCGAGGGTGCCATCAGGGGTCAAGGTGGTGCGCATCTGGGCCTGACTCACGGCCAGCCACACCACCAGGAGGAGGCTGCTACTCAGCCACAGGACACGGCCGTGTGGCTGCGGGGGCATGTGCGGATGATGGGTCATAACGGCAGTCCTTTGCCCGGGGCGAGGAACCCTCCAAGCCTGTGAAGATGCCACACGCTGGGATCACAACCAGTTGTTAATCAAGAGAAACGGCGCCCAGAAAAAGGGATCGGCATACGCGGGGTCCTGGAGCAAGGTGCGCTGGGCCTGTTGCAGGGCACGGGCTCTGGAAACCCCTGGGGTCTGGAGTGACCGGTAAAACGCCTCCATGAGGACGGCTGCGGCCTCATCATGCACCAGCCACAACGTGGCTACGGCGCTCCTGGCACCGGCCTGGAGCGCTACCCCGGCTAACCCTAAGGCGGCACGGTCGTCCCCGCTCGCGGTCTCGCACGCACTGAGCGTCAGTAACTCAAGAGGGTGGTCGCGAAACCGGAGGCGACCCACGATCTGTGCCAGGCGCTGTATAGTCAGCTTGCCATGGGCAGTCAAGAGCGACGACTCGGCCGCCTCGGCGGCAAACTGCCCGTGCGCTGCGATATGCACAATGCCAAATGCACCCTGACGCAGCGTCGCGTCGAGACGCTCAGGGCTGAAGTCCTGATCGAGTAGGACGGTGCCGCCATAGAGCCGCTGCACGCGATGGAGTTCCTCCGCCACCCGGGGTAAGGGGGGAAAGCCTGCCACCGCGCTACTCACGCCGGCCGCGAGCACCTGGAACTTGCCCGGCGGCAGCGGCCGTGGGTCGGTGAGCGTCAGGCTCGGCGTGATGGCCAGAGCGTACTTCTCGACAAGGAACTGCTGACCATCGTGGAGCGCGGCGAGGGGTAAGAGGCGGAGCGCTCCGTCGGGCACGAAGATGATCGTCTGGACGTGCCGCGCGGCCATCTCCGCTTCGAAGGGGCGGATCAACCACGTGTACAGGGCCTGCGCATGTTGCAGATACCGTAGGGGGTCGCGGTCGTGCAGGGCATTGCGGAAGATGCGCACACGCTGCTCCAGGTCCGAGCCAGTGACTGGTACCTCCACCCGCTTGATCCCCGTGGGCAGGCTCACCAGCACATCCGTCCGATCCGACAGCAGGATCGGATACACAATCACCGCGTCCGGAGCCACGCGCTCCAGGGCCGTACTGCGCGCCTGGACGGCCGCTACGCATTCGTCCCCAAAATAGTCCCGGAGTTCTGCCGTCTTGAACTGCTCGACTGTGCTCCGTGCCTGGTGCAGATACCATTCATACTGGGGATACACGGCCTCCTGGTCCCGCGTCTCAAGTGCCGCGGCGCGGCGCAGGAAGAGATCTGCCAGCTCGAAATAGAGGGGGCCCCAGGCTGTCCGGAAGCCCGTGGGTGCACGCTCCGACCCACGGAGCAGCGCTGAGCGCATCGACTGGACGGTGGCTAGCGCGCGCTCATAGGCATCCAGGGCAGCAGGGGAGTCGCCGAGCGCCCGGAGCACGCGTCCGCTTTGCCAGTGCCACAGCGCGAGTGATTCGGGCACGTACACCTGCTGGGCCGCCAGGACCGCACGTCGGGTCAGGTTCAGGGCCTCCTGGTAGCGATGCTCCTCTTCGTAGAGGCGTCCCAGGTATCCCCAGGCGTAAGACAGCGCCCGGGGGTCCTGGAGAGTCTGTGCCAGGTCTGCGGCCTCCTGGAAGGCTTTGGCGGCACGGAGCACAAGGGCCGGGTCAGTGGCAGCCAGCCGGTGATAGACCCGGCCGATGAAGAGCAGGTCGTAGGCCGTATCGTGGGAGGACTCTGCCTGTTGCAGGTGCGTCAGGGCGTCGTCCAGCAGCGTCGTGGCGGTGTGGGGCTGGGCGGTGTGTGTCGCCGCCAGGGCCGCATGCGCCAGCGCGCGGGCACGCAGGCCCGCCTGCCGGGCCTGCTGCGCCAGCGCGGCACTGTCGCGATAGACCTCGAGGGCCTCGTGCGGCTGCTGCTGGGCCATGAGCAGATTGCCGCGGGTATGTAAGAGGGTTGCCGTCAGCTCTGCCTGGCCGAGGGCGCGGGCCAGGGTGAGGGCGTCGCTCACGAGCCGTTCGGCCTCCACCACGTTCCCAGTAGCCATGGCCAGATTCCCAAGCTCTCCCAGGATGCGGACCCGCTGCGCCGGCGCGCCGGCCTCCTCGGCCAGCCGCAACGCGGTGCGGAGGCTCTGCACCGCCTGGTCATCGTGACCGAGTGCCGCATAGGCACGGGCCAGATGGGTGAGCGCCAGACTGTGTGCCTGCGGCTGCTTGGTATCTGCGTAGAGGCGGGCGGCCACTTGCCAACTTGTGGCTGCACCCTCGAAGTCCCCCCGCTGGAATGCCGCTTGCCCGTTAGCCATAGCCTGCGCGGGCGCTGGATCGGGCGCCCGGCCCGTCGCACCCCACGCCACGCACACGTATCCTAGAGCACCGAGGACGCTGAAACCACACACGACCGCCACCAGCAACACCTGCCATGGGGTGTCAGGCCATGGGATCTGGCGGCGCTGCCAGGCGTGCGGGATGAGCTGACGCCATGGAATCGTGTGCATACCTTGCTCCCTTCCTCAGGTACAACGCGGCCCCTTGCTGCCCCCGCTGGTGCCCCACCTCTACCGCATGTCTCAGGGAAAGTCAACATCCACAGGGGTCATATCAGGGCCATTGAGTTTTCAGGATAGTACTACACATTGCATGCTCCGGCTCTTATAAAGTTGTAACCGTCTATGAAAAGCTTAATGGCACCCATATGATGCGCCACCTTTGGAGGGCGATATATTACGGCTGGCCGCCGGCGGTCCGCACATCGAAGTCACCCGCCGTGACGATCACGAGTGCCTGCGGATCGAGGTGCTTGCGCACGGCGGCGTTGACCTGTTCTGGTGTCAGGGCCGCGATCTTGTTTTCCACCTCGGCGGTGTACGTCATCGTCCGACCGACGTGGCTCAGGTTGGCGAGCATACGGGCCAGTGCCGCGTCCGAGGCGCGCGCGACCTTCTGGGCTTGCAGGTAGCCATGCTTAGCCTGGGTGAGTTCGTCTGCCGTGACGCCATCGCGGAGCAGCCGGGCCAACTCCTCGGCGATCGCCTGTGCGACCTTGCCGATGTTCTGGGGGTTGCAGATGGCGTTGGTCGTGAGTGTGGCCTGCGGATCGAAGGACGACGCGGAGAAACTTGCGCCGACACCGTAGGAAAGCCCGTCGTGTTGGCGGACGCGTGTGGCGAGCCGCGACGCGAGCGTGCTGCCGCCGTAGATGAAGTTAGCGATCACGAGGGCAGGGTAATCCGGATCATCGTCGCGCAGTGGGAATACCAACCCGGAGGCGTATGTGGCGTTCGCTTTGTCGGGCGTATTGATCTGCTGCTGCACACCTGTCAGCCCAGAGGGCGCTGAGGTCGCAATGCGGGCGTACGGCTTGGTGGCAATCCAGCCGGCAAATGTTGCTTGCAGGATCGGCAGACAGGCGTCAGGGTCGAAATCGCCGACGACCGCCAGTTCCCCCGCCTGCGGGCCGAGATACTCACGGTACAGCTGCGCCACCTGATCGCGCGTCGTGGCCTGCAGACGTGCAAGAGATTCTTCGATTGTTGGTACGTAGCGGACGTCGTCCTGGGGATACGGTGCAAGATGCCGTTGGAGCAGGCGCGCGGCCAGCATGCCGGGATCGGTACGCATCTGCTCCAGGCTGGCAAGCCGGGCACGTTGCATGACCTCGAAAGGCCTAACCGGAAACACCGGTTCGCGCAGCACCTGCCGCAGGATGTCCAGCACGGCCGGCAGCGTGTCGCGTTTGGCCTGAATCGCAAAGCTGACGGCCCCGAGTGTGCCGCCCGTCGCTAGCCCGCCGCGGCCACCGCCACCCCCTACCGAGAGCGTGGCCTGGAGTTTGTCCAACTCGTCGCGGATGCGTTGATAGCTCATCTTCTGCGTACCGCGCAGCATCAGGTCCCCCAAGAAGCCGCTCGCGGCCTCGAAGCCTTTGAGGCTCTCCGCGTCGCCGTAGCGCAGGGTCAACGTCAGGTGCACTTCCTCACCGCGTGATGGCTTCGGCAGCAGCATCACCTTGATGCCCTCCGGCAACGCCTGGCGCTGCAGGCGCGCCTCGATGTTGGCCGGGGTCGCGTCGAACAACTCACTCGCGGCGATGGCCGTGCGACCTTGGTAGTCGGCGACGAGGGCCTGCACGTCCGGTGTGTTCGGGATCGCGATGCGTTCGGGCTTGGCAGCGGGGATGAACATGCCGACCGTCCGATTATTGCGCTGCAGATATCGCGCGGCGACGGCCTGCACCGACTCGGGTGTAACCTGTGCGATACGGTCGCGCGCCAGGAAGTACAGCCGCCAGTCGCCCTGGGCGGCCCATTCGCTGAGCGTAATGGCGATCTGGCTCGTGTCCGCTGCAGCCAACTCACGGGCCTTGAGAATCTGCTGCTTGGCGTGCCTGACCTCTTCGGCCGTGACGCCAGTAGCGCCGATCTGTTCAACCTCGTCGAGCATTGTGTCGCGCACGTTGTCCAACACCTGCGGATCGCGGACCGTCGCCTGCATCGTCATCAGACCCGGGTCATGTTGTCCGTGAGCCACCGTGAACACCTGGGTGGCGAGCTGTGTTTCGACCAGCACCTTGTGCAAGCGGCCGGATGGCGGTGTGCTGAGGATGTTGGCGAGTACCCGTAACGGGGCGAAGTCCTCGTGTGGCCCAGCGGGGATATGATAAGCCACGCCCACTGCGCCGCCATCGCCAACACGCCGCAGCGTCACGATCCGCTCGCCGTCCTGCGGGGGTTCCTCAGTGTATGTGGTGTCGAGCTGGCGCTCCGGCCGCGGGATTGCTCCGAAAGACTGCCGAATGAAACCGAGGGCCTGCGCCGCATCGAAGTGCCCGGCGACGACCAGCACGACGTTATCCGGCTGGTAATACTTCTGGTAAAACGCCCGTAGATGTGCGACCGGTACGCGTTCAATGTCGCTGCGGTTGCCGAGGGTCGATTTCCCATAGTTGTGCCACTCGTACGCCGCTGCGGCGATCCGCTTCGAGAGCACGCTGATCGGCGCATTCTCGCTCCGCTCGAACTCGTTCCGCACGACGGTGAACTCCGCGTCCAAGTCTGCTTGCCTGATGGGACTATGCACCAGCCGGTCGGCCTCCAGGTGGATGCAGAACTCCAGGTTCTCATCGCTGGCCGGCACCGTCTCGAAGTAGTTCGTGCGATCCGGGGTCGTGGTGCCGTTGAACCGCGCCCCGCGGTCCTGCAAGGCCTGCGGAATGTTCGGGTGCGTCGGCGTGCCCTTGAACACCATGTGCTCGAGCAGGTGCGCCATACCCGCCTCGCCATAGCCCTCATGCCGCGACCCGACCAGCACGGTCATGTTCACCGTGACGGTCGGGCGCGATTGGTCCGGGAACAGCAGCACGCGCAGGCCATTGTCGAGGTGGTACTCGGTGATGCCCTCAAGCGTGACGACCTTCTGCGGGGCCGGTCGTTCGTCGGCACACACTGTTCGGCTCACGCTGATTAAGATAGCTATGATACTTAGACACCACAGCAAACGGTATGTGGTCATGGCAGACTCCGTTTTCCCCTGTGGGGAGCTTCCCATTTCGGGTATTGTTCCAGCTCGGGCCTGGGAGGATTCGTCCAAGTGGCCTCCCCCAAACCATGCCAGCACTTTGGTTACGTGAATGGGGCATGCAGCCGACTGTGCCGGATCGGCATAAGTCCTGCAACACATCAACCCGGGTCGTATAAATGCGTCGGAGGCATCATACTGCCCCTGTGCGGCACCTCTACTTCCGAAATCCGGACTCCTGCGGGTCATACTCAATTTTGAGCACTTTTTCCCCGCCTCCAAAGGTGCCCTGTCCCAGTACATACACCCGGCCCAGCCCTTGTAATGCAGGCGGGTTGCAGTCGCATCTCCGCCGAACTAGAAGGGAATAAACGCTTTGCCGGTGACGCTCGTGCCCTGGTCGGTCGGGGACCCGAGCAGCGAGAGCATTTCGGCTTTGCTCATGCCCTTGTGGATTTGGGCCAGCGGGCTGTTGGCGGGGATTGTCTGTTGTGCCTGCGTTAAATGACAATAGCTCGTTCCCCTAGTACGGAAGGGTAGTGCTCTACATGTCATGCTACGCCCGGCATCCCTCGCACAAATAACCATGACATGCAACATGTTACGAATCAGCGCTGACCAGTCAGCATTCCTTGTGTAGCACTACCTATTGCCCCCTAAGGCGCACGCCGACTCCTCTCGGCGTCCCGGCGTGCGGCAGTGGGCACAAGCCCCGGCCTCTCACTGTCATGCGACGCGTCGACAGCCGCTTACGGGGACAGCATCGTAGCGCCGTGTTCTTACCGTCGGTCCGAAACTAGTCCGCCGAGCGCCGTCCTCTTACTCTTACTTGCCACTGCGTGGAGGCTCGTTCGCTTCACGGGACAGGTAGAGGATCATGATCTTGCCGCCATTGCCGTCATCGACGTAGTTCGCAGTGGCGCTGCTGGGTAACGTCTGGCCTAGCTGGTGCAGCAACAGGGGCATGGCCTTCGCCAGCTCACCCGTATCGTCATCTGCCAGCTCCACCCGACAGGTCTGGGAGCGGCACTCAAGGTCCAATAGGGTATTCTGTACTGTTTCGTCGCTGGCCAGCGCCGCCTGCACAGCCCCCTCTGCCTCGAAGGACCACAAAGGGTTAGCTGGCTCTTGCCGAAAGTTGGTCTCGATCACTTCCATCTGTTTTTGATGATCTCTTTCCGCTTCGGCGCGTGCAGCAGGATCGGTGCGTGGGGCCCTGGCGGGGTCGTCCCCTCTCCCAGGAGCCACGCCCGTTGCCACTCGCCTCTGCGCGTGTATCCATCGCTGCACGGCGGTGATCTCCGTCCTGAGGAGCACTACCTCCTCCCTCAACGCGGCCATTTCCTCATGTTGCGTTCCAGCCGGCTTGTCGCTGCCTGCAACGGCTGACGAGGCCCCGGCCTCGTCCTCAGACGACGTACGCAGTATGTGGGCCTCTGCCTCCTCATCGGACAGCGCACGCTGTACAGGAGCCTCTGCCCCTGGCGCTGGTTGGGGAGGGTGTGCACTCATTATAACGGAAGGCGGCGAGTCGCCAGCCTGATGGATGAGGTAGATCCCGAACGCCAACGCCACTGCAAGGCTCAAGCTCAACACCACACCGAAGGACAGTTTCATAGTCTCCCTTCCCTTCGACAAAATCGTGCAGTCTCTCCCCTTGGGGTGGAGATCCAGATACTGGGTGCCATGGGGATGTGTGCATCTCCGTGGTCGCGGGCGGGGATGAAGGCCCCGCCCGTTATATGCCAGTGCCGAGCCATAGGGAGTAGCACGACGCGGCTTTCCTATCTAACGTAACGGTATCTAGCTCACTGCTCACTCAGATCAACGCCGAGAATAGTTCCACCGGCGTTTCCCGGAATAGTGCAGAGCACACTATAGTCACTCCAGGGAGCGCTCTTGTTGGCGCCAGTGAGGTTGAAAGTGAACTCGTGAAATCCGCTACCTATCCAGGTTTGGGGAGGTGGGGTAGAGATAGAGACAAGCGGTGTGCCACTGACGTTAAAGCTATAGGCCGAGCAAGTGGTCGTCTGCGAGCCAGCGTGTATGACGTCCACGTAAATAAAGGCGCCATTACTATTATTCGTGTCCCGCACCAACGGACAGATGACAGAAGTCGCTGATGGCTTGAGACTCCTGGTCCCGCTGAGCAAGTAATCGATATATGTGACATCTGCAGCGTAGTAGTTTTTGCAGATGATCCCGGAGTGGTTGTGGATCTGTGCAGACACCATGGGTGCAGTAGCCAAAAAGCTGAGCAGGCCTAGGGCCAGTCCGAGACCGTGTGTGATTACTGATTTCATTTCCGTATCTCCATAGACATTCAAAGTATTCGCGCTGTGTTCACTCGTGGGAGTGTACATGCCTCTCTGTTTTACTCAGCATGGAAAACACCAGACGGCGTATCATGGCTCATTACATTTCCATCTCTCCTTTTTGAGGCAAATGTGAGCATCGGGTGTCGCAAAGTCACGGAGTTGCGAGCCTCACGATGTCTGTTTTCAACAATATGTGCCAGAGAATTTCACCTCCTTTCCTCGGTTCTGTCAGATAGCACACCCCTGGGTGGCGCCTTCTCAAGGATAGTGCATCCAAGTGTGAACCCCTGATAGCAGAACCCGTGCAGTTTGAGGCAGAATAGCCGCCTGGGGGAACAGGCATACAGTCGTTGCTGTGGCCCGAGACTCTGTGCTTTTCACCTCAAATTTTGGGGTAGCTGCTTGAACTCCTCACGCCACGCCGCCTGCCGACTGTGGGGTGGTCGGCAGGCTGGGCCGCAGGGGGCCACGCCACATCCGCACACGATCAACGCCAGTGCGGCGCGACAGATGAAGAGCATGTAAAATGGCTCCATCGCGTTGACCTCCTCCCATGGCTTGACAATGTCTAATACAGGAGACAGGGCCAGTGATGCAGAGGCTCTCTGTTCCGGGTGTCACTCGTATGATTCCCTAGGGAGACTTCTGGTGCTTCCCTGGTACCTTTTTCAAAAATTGGACTGGCTTTATGTGCCAACAAAATCAACCTGTTCTGAGAGCAGAATTTTTTTTGAGGGGGAGGAGGTGTCCCACTAGAGGACCTTCAGGGAATACTTTGGTGAGGGCTTTCTGTGGTGATCACGAACTGGAGGTGCAGCCCATAGTCTTGTAAATTGCCCCCTTGCGTCCGGACATGCTTGAGCGGCACACCCCAGTAAAGCTCAAAGCCTGAGCGCAGTGGCAGCGGTGCAGCCAGAGTCGGAGCCCAATGTACTCCTAACCCTATGCTGTAGAGCGTCCGGGAATCAGGGAGGCCAGCTTCGTGTTCCAAGCCATCCCCGCGTCCACGAATGACGCCAGCTCCACCACATCGGCCCAGGAGACACTGCGCATCACAGGTACGCGTGCCTCCACAGAGCCCATGACCCCGTTATCACGCACTAACTGGTTCTCCCGGTATCTACGCACACTGTAGTGCCCACCTACCACAATCTGTTCGAGGGGCAGGAGTGGCGCACTGGCGAGTTGCACGTCCAGGCGCGTGAGTCCCTGCAAGCCCCAGTCGCTGAGGCGCCGCGTCCTCTGGAACTGTCCTAACCAGGCGACGAACCGGCCATCCGGGCACAACCGCCTTGTCTGCTGGTGCTGACTGAGGTATAAGAGGAGCGAGCGTTGTTGGCTCCACGCCTATCTGTAGCATAAGGAAAAAAGGCATGGTATGGCATCCGTTGGTTGCTGCCCTCTTGTTTGGCCTGTTCTATGGCTTGTTCCCTCACACGGCTATTGCAGCGCCGGTAGCGCCCACGACTGCGGCACAGGAGTTCATGACGCAGGGATGGAGTGCATGGCAACGTGGGGCGTTTGAAGATGCGGTACATGCGTGGCTAGCCGCAGCGCAACACTATGAGCAAGCCCGTCAACCACGTGCACAGAGCGATGCGCTGACGCAGCTAGCGCGCGCCTATCAGGCCCTGGGTCAATACCGCAAGGCCGGGCAGAGCCTCTCTTCGGCCTTAGAGCTGGCTCGGAAATCTGGGGACCGTGTCCAGGTCGCCACCGTGTTGGGGAGCCTAGGGGGAACCTACTTTGTCAGTGGCTCTCTTGATGCCGCCCAGCAAGCGCTGCAGGAAGGCTTGCGTCTGGCGCGCGAGCTCGGCAATACTGCACTTATGGCCTCCCTGTTGAACGATCTGGGGAACGTCTTCACGTCACAGAACAAGTACGCAGAAGCACTCGACGCGTATGGGGAGAGTGTGCGGGTTGCTGAGCAGCATGATCGGGCTCTGGCGGTGCGCGCCCTCACCAATGCGGCCATGGCGAACATGCAGCAGGAGCAATATCAGACCGCCAGGACGCAGCTCGATACGGCTTGGGCACAGATGCAGAATGTGCCGCCGTCGCATGACAAAGCCTACAGTTTCATCAACATCGGGCTGGCCTATGCCAGCCTGAGTGCCTCGCTGTCCGAGGACGAGACCCAGCTCACCCTCCGTGCCGCTGAGGCGTTGAACGCGGCAGCGCACCTCGCCCGCACCATCAACGACCAGCGCGCCCTGTCCTATGCCCTGGGGCACCTGGGCGGGCTCTACGAGGAGGAGGAGCGTTATCAGGAAGCGCTGCAACTCACGCGTCAGGCGCTCTTTGCCGCGCAGCAGGTGCAGGCGCCTGAGTCCCTGTACCGCTGGCAGTGGCAAACAGGGCGTCTGCTCAAGGCGCTGGGGGAACTCGATGCCGCCATCGCCTCCTACCGGCAAGCGGTGGACACGTTGCAGTCGTTCCGCCAGGAGATGGTGGCGGGCTCTGGGAGTAGTCGCACCTCGTTCCGTCAGATTCTCGGCCCGGTGTACTTTGGCCTTGTCGATCTGCTGCTCCAACGTGCCGCAGCGCTGCCAGACCGGGCCCAGTATGAGCCTTTGTTGGTCGAGGCGCGTGATGCCGTGGAGCTGTTCAAGGCCGTGGAGTTGCGGGACTATTTTAAGGACGATTGTGTTGATGCGGCGCGTCAGCGTGTGGTCAATCTCGAGAGCGTGGCGCAGAGCGCCATCACGATCTATCCCATTCTGTTGCCGGAGCGCACAGAATTGTTGCTGAGCCTGCCGGACGGGCTGCGGCGTGTCACCGTGCCCGTCACTGCTGAGAGGCTCACCCAGGAGGTGCGAGAGTTGCGTCGCCTGCTGGAGAAGGTCACCACACGGGAATACCTGCCGCATGCGCAACAACTCTACGACTGGCTCATACGCCCGATCGAACCGGCCTTGGCATCGACCACCATTGACACTCTGGTGTTTGTGCCAGACGGACCGCTCCGCACGATTCCCATGGCGGCGTTGCACGATGGCCAGCAGTTCCTCACCCAGAAATACGCCTTAGCGACGACACCAGGCCTGAAGCTGACCGATCCACGCCCACTCCCACGGGGCAATACGCAGATGCTCGCACTTGGCTTGACCGAAGCGGTCCAAGGCTTCTCGGCCTTACCCTACGTCTCCTCAGAGATGGCAACGCTGCAACAGCTCTATGGTGCCGAGGTACTGCTCAACCAGCGTTTCCTGTTGCCCAGTGTGGATAAAGAGCTTCAGGAGAAACCCTTTAGCATCGTGCACATTGCGTCGCACGGGC
>Ga0075418_10008385_pt1 | contig 11591 bp, 7 predicted proteins | sample SoiMetdeltSBSDD2_FD_81776 | JGI IMG/M metagenome (GOLD analysis project Ga0075418, IMG submission 81776) | Bulk soil microbial communities from a Populus tree surrounding site in Tennessee, USA - Soil MetaG P. deltoides SBSDD2 | ecosystem: Environmental > Terrestrial > Soil > Tree plantation...
GGAATCGGTGACGGACAGGGGTTGTTGTTCGGCCGCTCGGCCGGGCTGCCGGAGAAGCCGGGATTCTTCGACCCGAGCGTACCCTCGCCGTTGATGCAGGAGTTCACCCCGGACACGAAGTAGTAGTAGGCGGTCCCCACGGGGGGTGTGCCCGGTTCCGTCGCCCGGCGGTCGGGAGACAGGGCCTCGTGACAGGTGTGGTTGTAGACGAAAGGCCCGTTGATGGTCCCCCGGTAGACGTTGTAGACGTTCGCGTTGGGGATGCGAGGCCAGGAGTACGCCGTGGGGGGCCCGAGGGCGCCCCTCACCGCGGCTCCCACGTCGCCCGGAATTCCCCAGACGGAGTTGACCAGGGGAGCGCAATCCTGCGAGTTGCCCACCCCGTCGCCGTCGGCGTCGGGCGGCTGGACCTCGTAGGCGCCCATGTCGGGCATGGAGATGCCGTTGTTGTCTCCGTCCGCCACGCGCGGCAGGCCGTCCAGATCCTCGGGATACACATTGGCGGTCGTGCCGGCGTCGATGACCGGGGAGGTCTCCTGAAGGTGGAAGTCCTCCGCCATGTTGGTGGCGTTCCCCCAGTCGGACAGCATCTTGAAGGCCTGGGAGGCGGCGGCGAGCGCCGGGGTGAACGTGATCACCTTGCTCGAGGTGTTGATCGCGCTGATGGTGCGGACGACGCCGTCGTTGTCGTACTCGACCTTGTGGCTGACGAGATACCGGACCACGTCGCGCACGGCGACCGTCGTCGTGGTCCCAGCCGCGATCGTGACGTCGGTGAACAGCGGGGCCCGGACGAACAGGGGGTTCACCGAGACGTTGCCGCTCTGGCCGATCACCTGCGCGTCGGTGAAATCCCCGGCCACGTTGCTGGAAGTCTGCGGCAGCAGGATGTTGTTCCACAGGTCGGTGTTGTAGATGAGGGGGCTCGTCCGCTCGCTGTGCAGGCCGCCCCCGTACCCGGCCGAGGTCGCCGTGTTGCCGACGATCAGGTTGTTGTGCAGGTAAACCGTGGGCGGGTTCTGCGTGATCGTCGTGGCGACCTCGATCCCGCCGCCGTAGCTGGCGTAGTAGTACCCCGAGGGGGAGGTGGTCTGCGTGACGCTGTTGCCGAAGATGGTGTTGTTCGTGATGAGGGCGCCGACCTGGTTCAGGTTGATGCCGCCGCCCCACATGGAGCTCGAGTTGCCGAAGATCAGGTTGTCGTCGATGGTGATCTGATGGTAGACCTCGATCCCGCCTCCGGAGTACTGGGCGCGGTTGCCGACGATCTGGTTCCTGCGGATGACGGTCGCGTGGTTGCCGTCGACGCGGATGCCGGCTCCCTTGCCGACCTCCCCCCCCACCACGTTGCCGGCGATGAAGTTCCCCTCGATGATCGGGTTGGTGGTGACCGAAGCGAGCGGGCCCAGGATGAAGACGCCGCCGCCGATGGCGAACGAGAGGTCCTGGCCGCTCAGCGGGGGAGGGTTGCCGACGTTCTGGGTGATCGTGTTGTCCAGGATGACGGCGTTGCCGAACTGAATGTAGACGCCGGCCCCCATGAATCTCGGCTGCGTCCCGGCGATGGTGTTGCCGGTGATCAGGTTGTTGCTGACCACGGCGTCGCCGAAGACGTAGACGCCGCCGCCCGCATTGGAGTAGCCGGCCCGGATCTCGCCCACGCCGCCGGTGATCTTGCAGCCGTCGATGGAGAAGTCGTTCACCGGCCGACCGGTCCCCCCGGACGCGAAGATGACGGCGCTGCGCCCGAGCCCGGTGGCGTTGATAGTCGTGTTCGAAGGCCCTTCGCTGCAGATGACCCGGATGTCGGGGTAGATGAAGATGCGCTCCGGGTAGTTGCCTCCGAACACCTGGATGACGGCGTCGGTCGCCTGTCCGGCGACGATCTGCCCGTTGGCGTCGACGATCGCCGCCTGGATGGTGCGGTAGGGAGCCGCCTGGCTCCCGCATCCGACGGTACAGATGCTGTTGTCGTCGACGTACAGCGTGACTGTCCCGACCGCCAGGACCGCCCTCGCGACCAGGAGGAGAGCGACGAGGGAGGGGAGGGTGACGACCAGCGCGGACCGAGGCCCTCGCATCGTCCTCAGGGCAGGCTCCGGGGCGCGGGGCTCCATGAGCCCACAGTCCAAGAGCCGGCGGCGTGCAGTGGAACTCTGCGGCGAAGAGACATCCTGAGACTCATATCGGCCCCGGCGACAGGCCGCTCAACGGTTCCAGTTTGGCGCTGATCAGCGCCTGCCATTTCTACGTCGAAACGCCGCATTGTCAAGCATTTTCAGCAATCCGGGTTGCGGTGGATGGCGCGGAAAGAGGGCACGGCCCAGTCCTTATCCCGTTCAGCATGAATGGCCGATGTGGAAAGGCCGAATCGGATATGGCCCGACGCGTCGCGCGGGCCGGGAACAGCGCTCTCCGCCTCGCTCGGCGGCGCAGGGAGATTCACCTGAACGGGGGGGCAGCCTCTCGGGTATTACCCAACGGGAGGCATTTTCTCGTCAGCTCAACGGAGGAAGGATTCATGCAGAAGCATGTGATCGTTTTGTGCGCGGCGGCATTCATGGGGATTCTGCCGATCGAAGCAAAGGAACGCGGCCCTCAAAGCGGAACCGGCACGGCAGGCGATTTCGTCACACGGCTGGCCCAGGTCCTGGGGCAGGATGCGCGCGACGCGCAATCGGCCTCCAAGGCACTGGAGCGGCTCGGCGTGTCGCCCCTTCAGGACGTCAGGGCGCCTCTCACCGATGGCCTGGTGGCCCGCATCGCAACGGACCTGGGAGTCGTCATCCAGCCCCCCGCCAGCCCCCAGACGACCGTCTCCTCGGCCCGCGGCGCCGCTCTCGCGAATCTCATCGGGATGAGCGTCCTGGACAGGAACTCGGGCCCGGCGGACTTTGAGCCGCCGACCGAGTGCATCCAATCCGAGAATCGGGGAAAGTGCGTGGAGTGCTGCAAGCAGGCCATCGGATCGAGTTCCGACACCTCCGGGGACGAGAAGGACGTCGGCAGCAGGCAGTGCGCGATGTTCTGCACCAACAACATACCGCCGCCGCAGAGCGACTCCGAGCCGGAGCCGTAGGTGTCCGACATGCCGGTCAGCCATTATCCATATTCCTCACGAAGTATGAGAGTTAATGGCGACGGCCTCGGTGAATTCGCAGCAAAAACTTGCTTGACGACTTGTGTAATTCAACGTAGATTCCGCCTGTTCCGAGCCGATGCGTCATTTCGCGCCGCTTGAAAGGTTACGTATATTCTGGGTAGGAAATCACTTACAGGCTGATCGGAGGGAGCACAGCATGACAAAGAAGCCGTTCGTGGCCCTGGCTTTGTGCGCCGGCCTGACGATGGCAGTCTTCGCCGCTTCGGGGACGCCGGCGAAGAAAAGCCAGGTCACAGTTGGTGAATTCGCCGTCAAGGTTGCCTCGGCGCTGGGATACGAGGCGCGGGATCAGAAGGCAGCCCAGAAGACGCTGAAGGGCATGGGCGTCAATCTGGCCGCCGATCTGAACGCCCCTCTCACCGAGGGTGCCGTGGCGAGAATCATGGCCGACCTGGGTGTGAGCGTCATGCAGCCGGCCACACCGGACACTCCGGTGTCGTCCGCCAAAGCCAGCTTCCTGGCCGGCAGCATCGTGGCGAACACCTTCGGGACCGAGACGAATGAGCCGCCGCAGCCGGTCGAGCCGCCGACCGCGTGTCTCCAGGCGATCGACCGTGGGACCTGCGTCAACTGCTGCAAGGACGCTGTGGGACAGCTCACGAACCACCAGGGGAATCCGAGGGACGCCGGGAAGGAGTGCTCCAAGTTCTGCAAGCAATGGACTGGTCCTCCCGTGAGCGACGAGGAGCCGCAGCCGTAAGGCTCTGACCGAATCGAAGACAAAGAGCGCCCCTGCCGGAGACGGCAGGGGCGCTTGCTTTTTACCCTCGAGTTCTCCCCTGACATGTGAGAATAGCCGGTCTGCCGCGGAGCACGTGGCTGGGCACAAGACTATGCGCATCGGCACCGTCGACCTCGATCAGCCGCTCATCCTGGCCCCCATGGCCGGGATCACGGACCAATACTTCCGCCTGATCCTGAAGCGGATCGGGGGGGTCGGTCTCGTGACCATGGAGTTCATCTCCTCCGAGGCCCTCACGCGCGGCAATCAGAAGACCCGCCATCTGATGCAGTTCTCCGAGGAGGAACGCCCGCTGGCGATCCAGATCTACGGCAGCGACGCCTCCCGCATGGCGGATGCTGCCGAGTTCGTGCAGGCGCTCGGCGCCGACATCGTCGACATCAACATGGGCTGTCCGGCCAACAAGGTTCTGAAGGGTTGCGCAGGCGCCGCCCTGATGGGCGAGCCGGCCCTGGCGTGCGACATTGTCGCCTCGGTCCGCCGCCGGGTCGGGATCCCGGTCACCGTCAAGTTCCGCCTGGGCCTCGACGATCGGCGGACCAACTACCTGGAGCTCGGCCGCATCTGCGAGGGGGAGGGAGCGGCGGCCGTGGCCCTGCACGCCCGGACGGCGCGGCAGATGTTTTCGGGGCGCGCGGACTGGACCCGGATCCGGACCCTCAAGGAGTCGCTCTCGATCCCGGTCAGCGGCAACGGCGACATCGAGACGCCCGACGATGCGCTCCGGCTCATTCAAGATACCGGCTGCGACGGTGTGATGATCGGCCGCGCGGCGATCAAGAATCCCTGGATCTTCCGGCAGATCGCCGCGCGGCGCGCCGGGCTCCCGATTGTCGAGCCGACGCTCCAGGAGCGCAAGGCGCTGATCCTCTACCACTTCGGCATGCTGCGCGATCGCGAGGAGGAGGGCCAGGCGCTGCACAAGATCAAGACCTTCACCGGTTGGTACACCCACGGCCTTCCCAACGGACGGATGTTGCGGCAGAGGCTCAACAGCCTCACGTCGGTGTCGCACTTCTTCGACGCCATCGAGGACTTCTTCGGCCAGATCCTGGCGGCTTGATGCCCGCCCTGCCCGACGGCCGATCGCGGCACATGCTCCGCCGGCTGGCGATTGCGGCGTGCCTGGGAGCGCTCGCGTGGGCGCCGGACCCCAGGGGTGCTTTGGATCCCGGGAGCGCGCCAGGCCATCTCCCCACGCCACGGCAAGCTGTCGCGTCCGGGGTGGGCCCCGGATCGGCGCGGAGAATGGAGGTCCGCCTCGACTTCGAGGTGATCGATCGGTTCCTCGAATTCGCCGATCGGGGGGGTGCCTCGAGCGAGGAGCTGAGACGCTGGGTCCGGCTCCCGGGGAACCGCGAGCTGCTGCGGGAGGGACGGCGCGAGGGGGGGCTGACCGCCGAGATCCTGGAGGAGGCGGCGCGCGTCACCTTGAGTGGCGGGCTCTTCCCGTCCCCTCCCACTCTCGGCAACCTCTCCGCGGGGGACTGGCCGGCGCTCAGGCGGATCGTCGAATCGATCCGGGCCCGTCAGGATGCCCTGGTCGCGGCGACGCTGGCGGCGCTCGATCCGTACCTCCCTCAGGGGCACCCGCTGCCTCCGTTCGAGGTCCGCTTTCATCTCGGTGGGACCTGGGATGGCCGCTCGACCGATGCGGTCTACATCAACCTGACACTGTTCCAGATGCGGGGCGAGGAGAGCCTCGCCGGCCTCGATGCCCTCCTGGTCCACGAGCTGTTCCACCAGGCACAGGGCGCGCTTCTGCCCGGGATGGAAGACTATTCCTCGCGGCAGAGCGCGCTCTATACGGTCCTGCTGCGCATGCAGCAGGAGGGGATCGCCCGCCACCTGGAGTACCGCTTCCTGGGCCGTTCGGCGCCCGTGGACGCCCTCGATCGGACCAACCTCGGGAAGTACGCCGACGGCCTGAGGCGCGCCTCGGACCACGCCGCCGATCTGGAAGGGATCCGGGCCGCGATCGAAGCCGGCCGCCTGGACGAAGCGCGGGTTTTGACCTCCCGCGCGCTGCTCAGCGGCGGCCCGCTCTACTCCGTGGGTCACGGAATCGCCGACGCCATCGAGAGCACCCGGGGTGCCGCGATGCTGGCGTCGACGGTGGCGGGCGGTCCGCTCGCCTTCGCGCGTGCGTACGAGGAGGCGGTGCCGCGTGGCGCCGATTCCCTCCTGACCGAGGCGCTCTACGACGACTTGGCGGCGCTGCGGCGCGGCTACGCGAGAGACCCGCTGCTGGCGACCCGCCTCCGCCGGGAGGGGCTGGCGCTCCTCGCCGGCGGCCGCCCTCAGGAAGCACGAGGCGTCCTCAAGGACGCCGTCCGGATCGATCCGACGGACGCGACGTCGGCCTACAACCTCGCCTGCGCCTTTGCGCTGGTGGGGAAGAAGGGGCCCGCTATCAAGTGGCTGAGGGAGTCCTTCGAGCGCGGCTTCGACGAGTACAAGCACGCGGCGCTCGATGGCGATCTGAAGCTGCTCTGGGACGAGCCACGGTTCGAGGCGTTGCTGCGATCGCGCGGGTTCAAATTCCGCCGGCCGGGGCGCGCCGTAGACGACCCCGCCGTCAGCCCTTGAAGGGGCGTCGCCACCAACGACGCTTCGGTTTCTCGCTGGCTGCTGCGTCGGAGGCGGATGGAGACATGGCGATCTCCCGCGCGTGGCCTGCCGTGGGGGCCGACCGATCCCGATCGTCCGGTGCGGGAGGCGAGGTCGCGGCGACGGTCCGAGGCGACTCCTGATCCTGGCCCGACCGCGCGCCGTTGCCCCCCGACCGGGACGGCCACCCTGCCGGCTCGGCCGCCGGCGCGCCCGACTCGGCGGAACGGAGTTGCCCGCCCGTCGCCTCGCCGAGCCTTCCGCGGCCGCGTCCCCGGCGGCGCCGGCGCCGGCGTCGCCCGCTGCGCGCGGCACCCAGATCCTGGTCCGCCGCGGCGCCTGGCCGGGGCTCGGCGACTTCCGCGGGGCCCTCGGGCCCCGGTTCGACCGAGCCTTCGGATTCGGGTCCCTCGGAGAAGACCGGCTGATCGCCTGACCCGAAGTCCGCCGGTGCGGCGGCGGGGCGCTGCGCGGGAGGCTGGCCCTGCGGGCGCTCTCCGCGTCCCGGCGCTCGGGAATCCTGTCCCGGCGCCCCGGCCTGCGCCTCCCCTCCGCGGCCGCGCCCGCGCCCGCGGCGGCGCCGCCGGCGGCCGCGCGATCGGCCTTCCTCGGAAGCCGCGTCGCCGCGGGCTCCCTCGGCCTGCGGCGGCCGCGGAGGCGGCGCCTCTTCGGTCACGGGAGTTATGGGAGGCGCAAAGGTCCCCTCCGCCATCGCCCGATCGACGACGTCGGCGGTGACCATCGGCGCGGCCTCGGAGGCCTCGCGGCGGATCTCCTCGATCTCGAACTGGTCGACCTTCATCTGCTCCTGAGGGTTCACCTCGACGTGCATCTTGTAGCGGCTCTCGAGGTGGTACAGGTCGTCGCGCTTCGCGTTGAGCAGGTGGAGCGCGACCTCGGACGGCAGATAGACCTTGACGGTGGCGCACTCACCGCGCACCACGCGGGCCTGGATCTTCCGGAAGGCGGCCCGCGCCGCCGCCTCGGGCGTCCGGACCATGCCGTCTCCCGCGCAGACCGGGCACTTCTGGAAGGACGATTCGGCCTTGGTGGTCTTGAGCCGCTGGCGCGACACCTCCATCAGCCCGAGCTTGCTGATGCGGGTGACGTCGTAGCGCGCCTTGTCGCGCGTCATCGCCTGGGTGAACGTCCGCTCCACCTGCCGCGCGTGGCGGCTCGATTCCATGTCGATGAAGTCGATGACGATGAGCCCCCCGATGTCCCGGAGGCGCAGCTGGCGGGCGATCTCCTCGGCGGCCTCGAGGTTGGTGCGCGCCGCGGTCTCCTCGCTGCTGCCGCCGCGCACCGAGCGGGCCGAGTTGACGTCGATCGCCGTCAACGCCTCCGTCCTGTCGACGGAGATGGAGCCGCCCGATTTGAGCGTCACCACCCGCTTGTAGATCCGCTCGATCTGATCCTCGAGGTTGAACTTGGAGAAGATCGGCCGGTCCCCGGCGTACAGCTTGACCAGGTCCGCCTTCTCCGGCATGTGCGCCTCGAAGAACTTCTTCAGCCGCCGGTAGGTCGGCTCGTCGTCGATGAGCACCTCCTCGATGTCGGAGGTGAAGTGGTCGCGGGCGGCGCGCACGACGAGGTCGCGCTCCTGGTAGATCAGGGAGGGCGCCTTGGCATCCTGGCTGGCGCGCTCGATGTTGCGCCAGAGCTCCAGGAGCGAGTCGAGGTCGGCCTGCAGCTCCCGGACGCTGGTCTCGATGCCGGCGGTCCTGACGATGACGCCGAACCCTTCCGGGATCGTGAGGCTCTCGAGCGTGCGCCTGAGGCGGCCGCGCTGGTCCTCGTCCTCGATCTTGCGCGAGATCCCGGCGGCGTCCGCCCCCGGCATCAGGACGAGATACCGTCCCGGCAGCGAGTAGTAGGTGCTGAGGGTCGGCGGCTTGTTGGCGAAGGAGTCCCGGATGACCTGCGCCAGGATCTCCATCCCCTTCTCGAGGTGGCGGGTGATGCGCGCCCCGCGGCCCTTCGCCCCGCCGTCGTTCCGGCTGGGGTAGAGCTTGAAGTTCACCTCGTCGAGGGGCAGGAAGGCGGCCCGCTCGCCCCCGTAGTTGACGAAGGCCGCCTCGAGGGCCGGGTTCACCCCCTCGACCACGGCCTTGAAGATGTTCCCCTTGATGTTCTCCCGGCTGAGCGTCTCGATCTCGAACAGATCGAGCACACCATTGTCGACGACGGCGACGCGGTGCTCCTCCTCCGCCGTGACGTTCACGAGCATCGATTTTGACATCGGATCTCCCCGCGTGCCGGCCGCGCGGGTTGCTCATCGCTGATGAGGGGCGCGGGGCGCGCAACGGCGGGCTCGACCGGGGCCGATCTCGGCCGCCAGGGCGCCACGCCACAGGAGGCGGAGTATAGCACGCCGGCTCGGCCGATCTTTCCGGGGGTCCAAGTGTGCTAGTCTCGACACCTCCCGGGAGGCATGAGGATGGCTGTCCGATCGCGGGACCGCTCGCCGCGTCGCCTGCTCGTGCTCGGCGCCGGCCCGATCGGCGTGGAGGCCGGCCTGCACGCCGCCCGCCGCGGTTTCGACGTCCGGTTGCTCGAAGCGGACTCGCCCGCGGCGCACCTCATGGCCTGGGGCCACATCCGGATGTTCTCCCCCTGGGCCATGAATTGCTCGGCGCTCGGTCTGGAGGTCCTGGAGGCGGAAGGACGCTGGCCGTTCCGCGACGCCGGCGCCTGTCCCACCGGCCGCGAGCTGGCGACCCGCTACGTCCTGCCGTTGACGCGCACGCGGCTGTTGCGCGGCCGGATCACGAACGGCTGCAAGGTGCTGGGGGTCGGCCGGGATCGGCTCCTCAAGGGAGACCTGATCGGATCCGAGGAGCGCGCCGGGCGGGCCTTCCTGATCCTCGCCCGCCGCGCCGACCGGGAGGTGGTGTTCGAGGCGGACGTGGTCATCGACGCCACCGGCGTCTTCGGACAGCCGCGCCGCCTCGGCAACGGCGGGCTCGCGGCCCCCGGCGAGCTGGATGCCGCCGACCGCATCGACTACCGGCCGGTCGATTTCGAGGCCCGAGGCCGGGCGTTCGCCGGCCGTCGGGTGCTCCTGGTCGGCGACGGGCACACGGCCGCCACCGCCGCGGTCGCCCTGCGGTCGCTCGTCGACCGGGATCCCCGCACGCACGTCGTCTGGGCGTTGCGCGCCGCCGATCCACCTTATCTGACGCGCTTCCCCGAGGATCCTCTCCCGGAGCGCGATCGGCTGATGGAGGAGGCCTCGGCCCTGTCGCAGGGCGCCGTCGTGAGGATGGAGGTGCTGCCGGGCGCGTTCGTGGAATCGCTCGCCGAGGCGCCGGGGCGCACCGCGCCGGGTCCGGCCGAGCGCGCCGGTGGGCGGGGCCGGCCGCTGCGCGTGCGGCTGCGGACCTCGGAGGGCCTTGCGACCGTCGTCGTCGACCGCATCCTGGCCCACGTCGGCTTCCAGCCCGACCGCTCCCTCTACTCCGAGCTTCAGGTGCACGAGTGCTACGCCTCGGGAGGGCCGATGAAGCTGGCGGCGGCGCTCCTCGGAGTGGCCGGAGGGGACTGCCTGGCTCAGCCCGCGGCGAGCGCGGATATCCTGTCGAACCCCGAGCCGGGCTTTTACATCCTCGGAAGCAAGAGCTACGGACGGAACTCGAACTTCCTCCTGCGCGCGGGCCTGCAGCAGATCGAGACCCTCCTGGACGCGCTCGGCCCCGCGGAGAGGGTGGCGTGACACGGGCGCCGCAGGCGCCGCTCCTCTGGCTCGACACACTCTGGCTCCAGGTTGCGGGGACGCTCTGTAACTTGAAATGCACGCATTGCTTCATCTCCTGCGCGCCGGACAACAACCAGCACGAGATGATGTCGCCCCTGGAGGTGCGCCGGCACGTCCGGGACGCGGCGGCGCTCGGCGCGCGCGAATACTATTTCACCGGCGGCGAGCCGTTCCTGAACCGCGACCTGCTCCCCATAATCGAGGAGACGCTGCTGCAGGGACCGGTCACGGTCCTGACCAACGGCCTGCTGCTCGATACCGCGACCTGCGCGTCCCTCCGCCGCCTGGCCGACGGCTCCGAATCGTCCCTCGATCTGCGCATCAGCCTGGACGGCTACGGCCCCGAGGACCACGATTCGATCCGCGGACCGGGCACCTTCCGGCGTGCCATGGAAGGGGCGCTGCGGCTGAACGCCGCCGGCCTCAACCCGGTGATCACCGTCACCGAAGCCGCGGACGGCATCGCGTCGGGGGAGGGGAGGGCCCGCTTCCTCGAGCGCCTGCGCGCGCTGGGACTCGGCCGCCCGCGCCTCAAGGTGCTGCCGCTCTGGCGGCTGGGAGCCGAGACGACCCGCACCTCCGGCTACGCGTCAGAGGAGCGGCTGACCGAGGACGACGTGACTCGCGACGGCCTCGAACGGCTCCAGTGCGCCAGCGGCAGGATGGCCACCAGCCGCGGCGTCTACGTCTGTCCGCTCCTGATCGACGCGCCGGAGGCCCGGATGGGCGTGTCGCTCCAGGAAACGCTCCGTCCCTTCGAGCTGTCCCACGGCGCCTGCGTCACCTGCTACCGGAGCGGGGTCACGTGCCGGACCTGAGGCGTGCCGCCTTCTTCGGCGGCGTGTACGGGAACGACGCGGCGCTCCGGGAAGCGATCCGCGACGCGCGGGACCGTGGCGCCGAGCGGCTCTACTGCCTCGGCGACCTGGGCGGCTTCGGGCCCCATCCCGAGCGCATCCTGCCTCTGCTCCTCGAGCACGGGGTGATCGTGGTGCAGGGGAACTACGAGGATGCCGTCGGCAACGATCGGCCGGACTGCGGCTGCGGCTACACCGACCCGCGCGACAACCACTTCGCCCGGATCGCCTACGACTACACGCTGCGCCGGACGCCCTCCGATCAGAAGGCGCGGTTCCGAGCCCTGCCGGCGTCCCTGCGCCTGACGATGGGAGGCAGGCGGCTCCTCCTGTGCCACGGATCGCCGCGCCGGCAGAACGAGTTCCTGTGGGAGTCGACCTCGCCCGCGCCGTTTCTCGAGCGTCTCCTCCGGGAGGCCGCCGCCGACGTCCTGCTGTGCACCCACACCGGCATCCCCTGGA
>Ga0075418_10008387_pt1 | contig 11589 bp, 10 predicted proteins | sample SoiMetdeltSBSDD2_FD_81776 | JGI IMG/M metagenome (GOLD analysis project Ga0075418, IMG submission 81776) | Bulk soil microbial communities from a Populus tree surrounding site in Tennessee, USA - Soil MetaG P. deltoides SBSDD2 | ecosystem: Environmental > Terrestrial > Soil > Tree plantation...
CCGGCCTGGCCCATGCGGCGAGCGCCGTCCGGATCGCGGAGCAGCGCGATTATCGCGTGCGCGAGCTCGGCGGGGTTGGCGGGCGGCACGAGGTGGCCGGTCTGGCCGTCGCGCACGACCTCGGGCGTACCGTCGACGTCGGTGGCCACCACGGGCCGGGCCATGGCCGAGCCCTCGATCGCGGTGAGCGGCATGCCCTCGTAGAGCGAGGGGAGGACCATCACGTCCATCGCGTCGAGCATGCGGGGGACGTCGGAGCGGAAGCCGGCGAAGACGACCGACTCCGCGATGCCCAGCTCGTGCACGCGGCGCTCGAGCGTGGCGCGCAGGCCACCGTCTCCGACGAGGAGCAAGCGCGCGTCGGCAATCTCCCGCCGCACGGCCGGCCACGCGTCCAACAGGTAGGCGTGTCCCTTCTGCGCATCGAGCCGGCCGACCACCCCGACCACGGGTGTCGCGGGCGCCAGGCCCAGCTCGGCGCGGACGGCGTCGCGCCAGAGACCGGGCTGGTAGAGCGACAGGTCGCGGCCGTTGGCCACGACGACGACCTTGGCTTTTGGATATCCCTTGCCGGTGATCAGGAACGTGCGGGCCGCCTCGGAGACGGCGATGACCCGGTCGACGAGACGGGCCACCAGCCGGTCGGGGAGGAAGCGTCCGCGGACAAGACCACGCCGCCAGCCCTCGCGGCCGTGGTAGGTCTCCACCAGCGGCACGCCATGCCACGCGGCGACGGGGGCCGCGGCGGCGGTGGAGCGGAACAGATGCGAGTTGACGATGTCGGGATGGAAGCTCCGGACGAAGCGCGAGAGCGGACCGAAGGCGTCACGGCGCAGGAAGGGCTCGACCGTCATGGGCTCGGCATCCACGCTGACGCCGCGCAAATCGGCCGCGAACCCGTCGAGCAGCGGCGCGGGCGCAGCCAGCCCCAGGCGGAACTCGGACGGGTCCAGCCGGCGGAGCAGGCCGAGCACGACTTCTTCGACACCGCCGCGCACCGGCGAGGTGAGCACGAAGAGCAGTCGGATGGGTTTCATGCGGCGTGCTCCCGCACGGCAAGATTCAGGTCTTCGAGCAGGACCGAGCGCACGCCGGTGATGTGGGTCACGGCGGCGTCCACCGGCACGGTGGAGAGCAGGACGGCGTCTGCGGTCGGCTCGCTCGGGTGGTAGCCGTGCATGCCGGCGAAGCGGACCGTGCCCATGTCGCTCGGGCTCAGCAGCATGCCCGGCTTCATGAGGAACATCAGGTCGTAGTAGCGGTTCGTGTCGAACCACACGCCCAGCTGCTGCAGCTCGGCCGGATTCATGAGGGTGCCGCACGGATGCCCGGTTAGGAGCTCGGTCAGCGCCGTGCGCGCCCGCTCGGTGCGGATCCAGAAGCGCGCCATCGTCGAGTCGTAGGCCGGCAGGTAGTCGTCCGGGATGCGCAGGCCGAGGGCCTGGACGTCACGTCTGAGGTCGTAGGTCCACCGGATCGGCGTCATGCCGTGGTCCGAGAAGACGTAGAGCCGCACGTCGGCCCGGGCCGCGCGCGCCGCCTGCCACACGCGACGCAGGCCTGCCTCGTACCACGCCAGCGTCTCGGTCACCGACGCCCGATCGTGCACGTGAAAGTGCAGGTGATGGTCGAGGCCGGCGAGATAGAGAAACAGCACCCGGGCGTCGGTCTGGGCCGCACGCTCGGGAGCCAAGGCAAGGATCTGCGCGTCGGTGTGGGTGTGATAGTTGTAGCACTCGTAGCGGATCTGGCCGGCCACCAGATCGTCGAAGATCGACGGACAGTCGAGCCCGCCCGGCTGATAGATGTCGCGCTTCTCGGTGAGATCGAATTCCGGCAGGTGTGCCACCGGATAGTCGTAGAGCGAGAAGTACCCGCTGTACCCGGAGACGCGCCGCGCCACGGCCTTGAGCACGCGGCGGCTCACTCGATTCTCCACGGCCACGCGGGGCAGATGTCCGAGCGCTCGCGTCCACCGGAACGGCGAGCGTTCCGGATCGCGATAGAAGAGGTTCCAGTGCCCGTGCTGGCTGGGCGTGCGCCCCGACAGGATGGTGGGGATGGCGCCGGACGAGTAGCCGAGGATCGTGGTGAGCCAGCGACGCTCGGTCAGGACGTCGTCCAGGAACGGCCGGTCCCGGATGACCTCCCAGCCCAGCGCATCGACCAGCACGTAGATGGACAGCGGCTCGGTCATGGGTCTCTGCGACTCCTCCCGGACGAATCAGTCATTGCGGACGCACCAGCGCCAGAACGTGGTGACGGCGGCGCGCTCGGCCGCCGCGGTGGCGGGTGGCGGCCCGGCCATCGGCAGGAGTCGGCTGGCGAGGCCCCGCACCGAGGCGTGCTCCGCGAGGCCGAGATAGGCCAGGGCGCCGGCGGCGTGGACCAGCGCGCGCGGTGTCGAGCGCCAGGCGAGCCGGGCCACGCGCTGCGGGCTGAGCGGCTGCGGGGCCGGCATCGGGTGGATGGCGAGGCGGGCCCACTGCCGTACGCGGCGCGCCCACGACGGCGCGGCCACCCACCGCTCGAGCAGCACCGGCAACGGTGCATCGGCGGCGAGCAGCGTACCGAGCTCCCAGCGCAGCAGCGCGGCCAGGGCCGGCACCGCCGCGCCGATGCGCTCGCGGATCCACGCGCGCTGCTCGTCGAGCGATGCGGCCGGCAGCACGTCGTCGGGTTGCGGCGCCAGCTTGACTCGCGCGGCGCGGGCGAGCTCGTCGTCGAAGTCGGCCGGCAGGCGCGCGGCCAGGGCCGGGACACGCTGGATCAGGGCGGCGAACGCCGCAGGTCGCTCGGCGTACGAGGCCACGTGGCCGCCGTCGAAGGCCAGGGCCGAGCCGGCGATGTCGAGCGTGAGCTTGAGCCGCTGATACGCGAGATCGAAGAGCGCCTCGCCGCTGGCGTGCTCGACGCGGTCCCAGGCCTCGAGCTGCTCGATAGCCCGGTTGAACAGCAGGTGCACGGCGTCCTCGCGGGGGATCCGCTTGGGGCCGAACGGCGCGATCAAGTCGAGCAGCTGCGGAGACCCATGGAGCACCCGTCCGTGCGTGCGGAGATCGTGGACGAAGATCGACGGCTGGGCACGCCGGGCCAGGTAGGCCAGCTCCACGGGACCGAATTCCACGTCGACCATCACGCCCGTCGCCGCCGCGGCCGCGCTCGCCTCGCGACTCCACTCGGCCAGCACAGGACGAAGCGTCCGGTAGTCGCGGCCGTGCGGCAGGACCACCAGGAACTCGACGTCGCCGAGCACGCGCAGGTGGCCGTTCACCGGGAGGACCGAGCCCTCGCCTCGCGAGAAGCTGCCCGTGAGGATCAGGCCGACGAGGCGCCGGTCGAGGCGCTCGCGCAGCAGGCTCAGGCACCGTTCGAGCGTGGCGCGGACGGCGGCGTCGCCGCGCGCATCGCGGCAGAGCGCGAACGCGCTCACTCAGGCCACTCCGCGGCGGAAGGCGGCGCGGCGCGCCAGGCGGTCGTTGATGACGCCGGCGGCGATCTCCGCGAGCGGCTCGATCGGCCCGGCCGTGCTCAGCACGAGGTCGGCGCGCTCCTGGCACGGCTCGACCCACTGCTCGTGGGCGGGACGCACGGTCGCGCGGAACTGAGCGAGCACCGATTCGATCGTGCGCCCGCGCTCGAGCGTGTCGCGCTCGAGCCGGCGCTGCAGGCGCACGCGCTCGGGAGCGCGCAGGAAGATGCTGAGGTCGAGCGCGACCCGGACCGCCGGGTCGCACAGCAGAAGGATGCCGTCGATCAGGATGATGGGGCGCGGCGCCACGGCCGGCCCGACACCGATCCGACGGTGAGTGGTGAAGCAGTAGCGCGGTGGCTCGACGGCGGCGCCCGCGCGCAGGGCCGTGAGGTGGGCGACAAATAGCGGCTGGTCCAGCGCGTCCGGCGTGTCGTAGTCGAGCGTGTCGCGCGCGGCCGCCGACAGGGCCGAGCGGTCGCGATAGTACGCGTCGTGCGCCAGGAGGGCGACGCGCTGGGGGCCGAGGGCCGTGGCCAGCGCGCGGCTGAGCGTGCTCTTGCCGCTGCCGCTGCCGCCGGCGATGCCGACGAGCAGCGGCGGCTCGCCCGCGCCGCCGACCGACGTCACGCCGCCACCGCGGCGGGCGCCATGTCCGCCGTGCGCGCCCACAACGACTCGTAGCAGCGCGCGGTCGCCGCCCAGGAGTACTGCCGTTCGACGACCGTGCGCGCGTTGGCGGCCAGCGTGGCGGCCACCACCGGCTCGCGTAGCGTCAGGAGGATGGACTCGACCAGGTCGCTGTCCGTCTCGGCCTCCAGCGTGTGGTGGCCGGGGAGCAGGTGCGCGAGGCCGGCCAGCGCGCGCCGTGCGGCGACGACCGGCGTCCCGAGCGCCATCGATTCGAGCACCGCGGCGTCCACCCCGGATCCGGCCTCGGCGGGGATGACGGTGACGGTGGCGCTCCAGAGCGACGGTCGCAGGTCGGTGACCGCGCCGGCCACGCGCACGCCGGGCAGGTCCGCCAGGGCGCGGCGCTCGGCGAGGGCACCGCCACCCACCAGCAGCAGCTCCGCGCGCGGGATCGCGCGACGCACTCGCGGCAGCACGCGGCGCGCGAGCCGCCGGGCGGCGTCGAGGTGCGCGGGCCACGCAAGGTTGCCGGCGAAGATCATGCGCGCGCTCTCGCCGGTACGCCGGAACTCGTAGCGCGTCTCGTCCAGGCCGGGCGGAATCACGTCGATCCGGTCGAACGGCACGCCGTCGGCCAGAACCTGGCGGTCGTCCTCGGAGGGAACGACGCACGCCGTCGCGGCGCGCCGCCAGCGCGGGGGCATCGCCGTCGCCCGGCCGACCAGGACCGTGGGAACCGACAGCATGGCCGTCAGGGGAGCAAGCACTGCGCCCTCCAGATGGACCACGTCGGGTGCCCACTCGCGAATGATGCGCAGCGCCGCCGCGCGCATCGCCACGAGGCCTTCGCCGGGCGCGCCGGTGAGCGCCTGACGCCAGGGCCCGGTCGGCGGCTGCGCCAGGCGCGTCACCCGGGTGGCGGCCCAGGCCCGCTGGGCCGGTGTCTCACCGCGGCCGGCGGGCGCGATCAAGGCGAACGCGTGACGAGCGGCCAGCTGCTCGAGCAGGGACGCGGGGGCCAGGCGCGCCCGCTCATGCGTCGGCAGGTACGGTGTCGTGCGGCTGAGCATGAGTACGCGCATGCCCGTGCCTCTCAGGATGCGCGAGCGACCGCGGGCGCCGGCGCGACCCTCACGGGCGCCAGCGCGTCCTCGATCGTCGTGAAGCGGAACGCCGCGAGCAGCGCCGCGAGCTTGGCCCTGGCGCTCGTCAGGCCCACGTAGTGACGGAAGCGGTGCGACAGCGGCATCGGCGGCCGCGGCTGATCGGGATCGAACTCCCACGGATGAACGTAGAGGACCAGCGGCTGACCGTCGCGCCGATTGACGCTGCAGATCGCACCGTGCAGGAGGGCTCTGGGGAACAGGCGAAAGAAGCCGCCGCCCAGGGGCAGGTTGGTGCCGAACGCGCGGGCGGTGCCCACCGGCACCTCCCACATCTCGCCACCGCCGGCCGACACGCGGTGCAGAAAGCGCGGCGCATCGGGGAACCCGTAGCGGTCGTGCACGATGGGGTGAATGCTCGAGTCGTAGACGTGCCCCTCCTCGGCCAGGATCGAGAACGCCCATGGCGTGTCGGCACGGATCGAGTAGTTCGGCGCGCGGTAACCCCGCACGGGTTGGCCGGTGAGATTCTCGAGCGTGTGCTTGGCCCGCCGCACGTCGGCGCGAAAGCCGTCGGCGCCCAGGCGGAAGACCGGGGTGTGGTCCCAGCCGTGTGAGGCGATCTCGTGCCCGCGCTCGGCCATGGCCCGGACCAGCCGGGGATGGTGACGCGCGACGACGCCGAGCGTGAAGAAGGTGCCGCGCGCGCCGTGGTCGTCCAGGAGATCCAGCAGGCGGAACGTCTGGTCCGTGACGCGGCTGGGTAGCCGGGTGAGGGCGCTGTGGTCGAGCGCCGCGCCGAACTCGACGCCGTGGTAGTACTCCTCGACGTCCACGGTGAGGATGTTCGTCGCTCGCGTGTCAGCCACGCGTCGCTCCGAGCGGGCGAGGCACGAAGCGTCGCCAGCCGCTCTCGCTCTGTCCGTTGGCCAGGCCGGTGCGGTCGTCGTCGTTGAAGACGAGCCCGAGCGTGCGCTGGCGGCCCAGCACGCCGAGCGTATCGCTGAGCGTCTCGCGGGGCGTGCGGTTGGCCCGCACGACGAGGACGAAGCCGTCCACGAGGTCGCGGAGGATGCCGACGTCGGGGTTCGGCAGGGCGGGCGGCGTGTCCACCAGCACGTAGTCGAACTGCTGACGCAGCTCGGTGATGAGCGCCGCCAGACGCGGTGACTTGAGCAGCTCGTAGGGCATGGACGAGGCGGTGCCCGCGGTGATCACCGTGAAGGCGATCGAGGAGGGCCGCTGGAGCACGGCGTCGAGCGCCATCGTCGCGTCCGGCAGATAGCTCGACAGCCCTCGCCCGGCCGGCAAACCGAGATATCGGGAGACGCTCGGGTGGCGGAGGTCGGCCTCGACCAGGACGACGCGGGCGCCCGAGTCCTGGGCCAGCGCTCCGGCCAGATTCAACACGGTGATCGTCTTGCCGTCACCGCGTCCCGGGCTGGCCACCGCCACGACGCGGGTGCCGCGCTCGCGGTGCGCCGTCTCGATGGCCAGGCGCACCGCCCGGTACTGCTCGGCGGCGAAGCTGGTGGGCTCCAGCAAGCTGACCAGGTGGTCATCGATGTCGCCGGCCTCGGCGTGCGAGCTCGGCTCCATCTGCCAGGCGAAGCCGCGGCGCCCGGAGTGTGTCGCCTCCCGGGCGATGGGCGCGCCGTAGGCCGGACGTGGCGCGGGCGGCGCGACGAACGGTGACGGCGTGGCCGCCGGTGCCGCGGGGGCCACCGGTGCTGCGGGGGCCAGCGGTGTGGCGATCGGCTCTACCGGAGGTGGCGGAGGTGCCGGAGCCGGCGTCGTCTTCGGCGCCGCCGTCGGCGGTGCTGTCGGAGGCGCCGGTGGCGCGGCCCGCTGCGCGGGCGGCGCCGGAGGCGGTGTCGGCCGGGCCGGCGGCGCGGGCGGTGGAGTCGTGGGGCTGGCGGGCGTCTCCGCGGGCTCGGCCACGACGGTGGAGGCCACGGTCTCCCGCTCCTGATCGGCCTTCTCGAGGGCCTTGAAGAACTTGCTCACGCGAACCTCCTATGAGAGCGGCCGCCCGAACCAGCCGGTGGCGTTGGCGGCAAAGGCCAGGAGCATCATCAGCAGCATGACGAGCGCGGCGACCCCGGCGCGAGCGGCCCACACCCCGGCGCGGCTCGGCACCAGCCGCGTGTCCCGGCTGCGCCGCCACTTCGGCCGCTCGCCCTCTTCGAGGTACTCGACGGCCTCGCGGACCACGCCAGTGTCGATCCGGCGCTTGCTGTCGGCGAAGCCCGAGAGCAGGCAGTGGTCACAGATGATGTTGATGACGCGCGGGATGCCCTGGCTGTACTCGACGATCCGCTGCACGGCCGCGTCGGTGAAGATGCCGGCGTCGGTGGCTCCCGCGACGCGGAGCCGGTGACGGATGTACAGGCGCGCTTCCTCGGGCGACAGCGGTCCGATGTGGCAGCGCAGCCCGATCCGCTGCTTGAGCTGGCGCAGCTCGTGCGCGTTCAGCTTGTCGCCCAGCTCCGGCTGGCCGACCAGGAGGATCTGCATCAGCTTCTGGCTGTTGGTCTCGAAGTTCGACAGCATGCGCACGGCCTCGAGGGTGGGAATCGTGAGGTTCTGCGCCTCGTCGATGACCAGCACTGGGCTGAGCCCCGCGCGATGCTGATCGATCAAGAACTCGTTCAGCTCGAACAGCCGCTGGGCGTGGGTGGTCGCGGTGGACTTCACGCCCCAGTCCTGCAGCATGTACTCCAGCAGCCCCTCGATGCCGAGGGCGGAGTTGTGCACGTAGGCCACCGCGGTCTTGCTATCCAGACGCTCGAGCAGCGTGCGCAGCAGCGTGGTCTTGCCGGTGCCGATCTCACCGGTCAGCACGATGAAGCCCTTGCGCTCCCGCACGCCGTACATCAGCTGGGCCAGCGCCTCCCGGTGCCGGGTGGACTGGAAGAGGAATTTCGGGTCGGGGGTCGGGTTGAACGGTGCCTCCCGCAAGCCGAAGAACTGGAGATACATGGGCTACCTCTTCGCCGCCGATGCGTCGGGGCTGAGCATGGAGACCAACGATTGGTTGTTGTGGGCGACGAAGAACGAGCCGCTCACCACCAGCACGAGTGCGACGGCCATGGCCGCCACCACCAGCCCCCGTTGCCGTCGGGCGGTCGTGCGATCGGCGTCGGTCACGATCCGTGGAATGGTGGAGAGCAGGGGCACGCCAGCGGTGTCACGGACTTCGTCGGCGCGGCGGTAGGAGGTGTCCACCTGCTCGGCCAGCACCACCGCGGCGCCGGCGGCGCCGAGCGCCAGGACCAGACCGACCAGCAGCAGGCGCATCCGGTTGGGACCCGTGGGCCGATCCGGCGGCCGAGCGGGTTCGATGATGCGGAAGGTCTCGCCCTTCTTGCCCTGCTCGAGACTGGCCGCGATGTCGGCCTCGCCGCGCTTGGCCAGCAGCGAGCGGAATGTGTCACGGGTCGTCTCGTAGTCGCGGGTGATCGTGGCCAGCTCGGCCTCGCGCTTGGGCGTCGCCTCGAGCCGGCGCTCGTAGACGGCCAGCTGACGCTGGAGGCCGGCGATCTCCTCGGATGCGGCCTTGGTCTCCACCGAAGCCTGGTCGAGCTGCTGCATGAGGCTCAGGACGTATGGGTTCGTGGCGGCCAGGCGGAGATCGCGGCTGGCCCGATTCGGCGGGGTGCCGCTCTTGGGCGAGGCCGCGGCCGCAGCCTGCGCGGCGGCCAGCTTCTTGTCCTCCTGGGCGACGCGCGCCTCCAGCAGGCGGATCTGCTCCCTGGTCGAGATGACGTCCGGGTACTTGTCGCTGTACGTCGTCTGCAGCGCGGTCAGCTCCTGGCGCAGGGCGGCCAGACGCGCGGCGGCCGGCGTCTCACCCAGGCCGGTCGCGCCAGTGCCGCCGCTGCCGGCCATCGCCGAGGCGACGTCGAGATCGTTGAGGCTCTGGTTGATGAGCTGACGACGCTCGCCGGCGCGGCGATTGTTCTCGCTGGCGATCGACAGCTGCAGCTGCAGCCGCTCGATGGTGCGCAAGTTCACCTCGCGCTGCTCGGGGAGCTCGCCCAGATGCTGCTCCTTGTAGGCGGTGATCTTCTGCTCCTGGCCGGCCAGGCGCGTCCGCAACTCTTTCAGCTGGGTCTCGAGGAACTCCGAGGTCCCGACCGCCTGCTGCTCCGTGGTGCGCCGGTTCTCCTCGTCGAACAGCGCGGCCAGGGTGTTGGTCACGTCGACCGCCACCGTGCGGTCGGTGGTGGCGTAGGCGACGGTGAACACGAGCCAGCGCGCCTCGCGGTTGCGCCGCTCGCGCTCCTCCGGGATCTCCACGCGGATGTCGCGGCGCATCCGCTCGACGACGTCGGCCGGCGGGTGCGTCTTCCGCATCGCCGGGTAGAGATTGTACTGCTCGATGATCTTGGTCAGGCGCGGGCCGTCCAGGATCTGATGGGTGAGGGTGAGCAGCCGCGCCTCGACGTCGCCGCTGCTGACCGAGGAGCGCACGTAGGCCTCCGGGATCTGCTGGCCGTTGACCAGCACGGTGGCGCGCGCCGTCCACAGGCTGGGCAGGAAAAAGGCCAGCGTCGTGACCGCCGCCAGCACCAGCACCAGGGGAAGCAGGGCCAGGAAGCGGCGCCGGCGCACGGTCTCGATGACCGCGGCCAGGTTCAAGCCGCGCGGCGACTCGTCAGGAAGCATCGGGGTGGCCATAGGCAGGACTCCTCGGTTCAGGGGACGACGACGACGTCGCCCGACCGTAGCGTCAGGTTTTCCTCGCCGGCGCTGCCGACGGCGCGGTTGTAGTTGAAGCGCAGGCGTCGCGTCTCGCCCTTCTCGTCCTTGCGGAAGATGATGATCTTGCTGGGCGACGCGAAATCGCGGAACCCGCCGGCCATGGCCAGCGCTTCGAGCACGGTGGTTGGCGCCTTGAGCTGGAGCACGCCCGGGCGCTGGACTTCGCCGAGCACCGACACGCGATAGCTGCGGACCTCGAGCACCGTCACCGAGACCTCGGGGTTCGGCATGTACTCGGCCAGGGCCTTGGCGATCTTGTCGCGCAGCTGCAGCGGCGTCAAGCCGGCGGCGTCGATGTCGTGCAGCAGGGGCATCGAGATCTTGCCGTCCGGCCGCACCGGCAGCTGGCGCGAGAGCGTCTCGTTCTTCCACACCGATACCAGCAGCAGATCTTCGGGGCCGATCACGTAGTCGGGGGCGACGGGCATCGGCGCCGCGATGGGCTGCGGCCGCACGGCGGCCTGCTGGGCGCCGGCCAAGCCGACCAGTGCACCGGGGACCAGCAGCGCGAAGATGACGACGAACGCTTTGAGCACCATGTCCTGATTCCTCCTCAGGGTGAGCTGCCTCAGCTGGCGGCTGAATCCTGTTTGAGGCCCATGTCCTTGATCTTGTAGAGAAGCGCACGATAGCTGATCCGCAGCATCTTGGCGGTCTTCACGCGGTTCCAGCGGCACTGCTCCAGCGCGTGCGCGATGACGTCCCGCTCGGCTTCCAGCACGGCGCGCCGGGAGATCTCCTTGAGTGAGAGTCCGCGGCTGACCGCGAAGGAATCGGCGGGAGGCGCCGCCTGGACGGCCGGCGGGGCCACGAGCGTCCGGGGCAGGTTCCAGTCCTGGAGCACGATCATCCGCTTGACGAAGTTCTCGAGCTCGCGGATGTTGCCCGGCCAGGGGTGCGCGAGAAACGCCGACATCGCTTCGGGCGTGAGCTCACGCTCGGGCATGTTGAAGACACGGGCGTAGCGCGCGATGAAATAGGCGACGAGGCCGGGAATCTCCTCGGGACGCTCGCGCAGCGGGGGTACCAGGATGTTGATGACGTTCAGGCGGTAGAATAGATCCTCGCGGAAGCGGCCGCCGGCCACCTCGCGGGCCAGGTCCCGGTTGGTGGCGCAGATCACGCGGACGTCCACGCGCAGGTTGTGGCGTCCGCCCACCCGAGAGAACTCGCCGTCCTGCAGCACGTGGAGCAGCTTGGCCTGCAGCGCCGGATGCAGCTCGCCGATCTCGTCGAGGAAGATGGTCCCACCGTTGGCCAGCTCGAACTTGCCGGGCTTGCGCTGATGCGCGCCGGTGAAGGCGCCGCGCTCGTGGCCGAACAGCTCGCTCTCCAGCAGCTCGCGCGGCATCGCGGCGCAGTTCACCTTGACGAAGGCGGCCCGCCGCCGGGGCGAGTGCGTGTGAATGGCGTGGGCCGCGATCTCCTTGCCGACGCCGGTCTCGCCGCAGATGAGGACGGTGACGTCGGCGCGGGCCGCTTGCTCGATCACCTGCTGGATCTCGCGCATCTGAGGACTCACGAGCAACGCTAGCTCGGCTTGCAGGCGCTCGCCGGCGGCCTCGGCGGCCGGGGAGGTGCGCTCCTGCCGGGCACGACCGGCCACCGACTAGA
>Ga0075418_10008388_pt1 | contig 11587 bp, 9 predicted proteins | sample SoiMetdeltSBSDD2_FD_81776 | JGI IMG/M metagenome (GOLD analysis project Ga0075418, IMG submission 81776) | Bulk soil microbial communities from a Populus tree surrounding site in Tennessee, USA - Soil MetaG P. deltoides SBSDD2 | ecosystem: Environmental > Terrestrial > Soil > Tree plantation...
CCCGACGTCCCCGCCAGCAGCAGCGACGGAGGCAGGGTGTCGCGCGCGATCGCGCGCGCCAGCAGCGCAAGCAGACGCTGGTGACCGGCGATGGTCGCGAAGGGCATGCCTCAGCATATTCCACCCCACGCGCACAAACCGCGCGGCGGGGGCCCCGGGTTTAGAGGCGGGATCCGCTGATACACTGAGCGCACATGAGCGAGACGATCGCGTGTCCGGCGTGCGAAGGGCGCCGCGTGAACGTGGTGAAGGAGTGGCGCCTCGGCAAGGATCACCGCGCCGTGGCCTGTCTCGAGTGCGGCCTGCTGTTCGTCAACCCGCAGCCGCCGCCCGAAGTGCTCGACGCGTACTACGCGCCCGAGGGCGGATGGCAGGCCTCGCGCGAGGAAAAGGCGCGCCCCGCCCAGTCACGGACCAAGGGCGCGGCGCCGGCGATGTTTGCCGCGCTCGACCGCTATTTTCCCGCCAGCGCGCCGCCGGCGGGCGCCCGCGTCTTCGACTTCGGGTGCGGCTCCGGCACCTGGCTCAATTCGTTTCACGACCACGGGTGGGACACGTCAGGCCTCGAGCCGTGCAGCAACGAAGCCTTCGTGCGCCACAAGCGACTGACTGAGATCCCCGCCACCGGCGACTACGACCTCGTCATCGCCTACCACGTGCTGGAGCACCTGCCGCGCCCGCTCGAGACACTGCGCGAGCTGGCGAAGGCATTGCGTCCGGGCGGATATTGCCTGGTGAGCGTGCCCCGACTCGACCGGCTGTCCGAGCATGGCGACTTCAAGTACTGCCTCCACCGCCGCAACCACATCGTCGCCTTCACCGAAGTCTGTCTGCGGGGATTGTTTGCGCGCGCCGGGATGGGCGTGGTGGCCTCGCTGCACGATCTGGACGAGCGTTTCAGCCAGGGACGGCCGATCCGCATGCGGCTGCTCGCGCAGAAAGGCGCGCCGGCCACCATCGATCCCGATCCGGCCGCCGCGCTCGAGCCGGTCATCGAGTCCTACGCCGAGTTGCGGCAGGCCGCGATGCTCAGGAACGTCGCGTCCTGACGTACCAGTCGACGGTCCGCCTCAGACCGTCCGCGAACGTCGTTTTTGATTCGAAGCCAAATCGCTCGCGCGCCCGGCTGGTATCGAGCTTCCGTCTCGGCTGACCGTTCGGTTTCGACGTATCGAACTCGATGCGCCCGTTGAAGCCGGCGACGGCAGCGACGGTCCTGGTGAGATCCGCGATCGAGATTTCCTCGCCCGAGCCGATGTTGACGGGATCGCTGCTGTCGTAGCGTTCGCTCGCGAGCAGGATCGCGTCGACCACATCCTCGACATAGAGGAATTCCCGGGTCGGCGTGCCGTCACCCCAGACTTCGATCCGATCGGCTCCCTGCTCCACCGCCTCGACACACTTCTTGATCAGGGCGGGAATGACGTGCGACGTACCTGGATCGAAGTTGTCGCCCGGTCCGTACAGGTTCACGGGCAGCAGGAAGATCGAGTTGTAGCCGTACTGCTGGCGGTACGCCTGCGACTGGACGAGCAGCATCTTCTTCGCCAGCCCGTACGGCGCGTTGGTCTCCTCGGGATAGCCGCTCCAGAGGTCGTCCTCGCGAAACGGCACCGCCGCGAACTTGGGATAGGCGCACACTGTGCCGATGGCCACGAACTTCGGCACAGCGAACCGCCACGCCTGATCGAGCAGCTGCGTGCCCATCACGAGGTTGTCGTAGAAAAACTCGGCCGGGCGCTCGCGGTTCGCACCAATACCGCCGACCACGGAGGCGAGGTGGATCACGAGGGTCGGCCTGGTGTCCTGGTAAAGGCGAATGACCGCGTCGAGGTCCCGCAAGTCATAGTCAGCCTTGCGCGGAGCGGCCAGGGCGGCGCATCCGATCGCGCAGAGCCGCCGCACGAGATGGCTGCCGACAAAGCCGCCGCCGCCGGTGACCAGCACGCGCTGGCTCCTCCAAAAACTCATCCAAACGAAATATCGGCGCGGAGAGAGTCGGACTTAACAGACAGTAGGGTCCGCCGTCAGGCGGACCGGGTCCGGCTAAACCCGGACACGACGTGATGTAAATGGCGCTTTAGCGGATGGCCGGAAGCATGGCAGCAGGTTCAGGTGCGGCCTGAGGAGCGGGTGCGGCCTTGGGAGGATTCGTGGCGTCATTGCCCCCGCGGCGGAAGAACCGGCCCCAGAATCCGCGACGCGGAGCCTCCTGCGTGGCGGGCGGAGGCGCGTCGGTCGGGGCGGCGGCCGTCGTCGTGGTGGGAAGGACGCCTGCCGTGGCGATCGGCGCCGGCACGGCGGCGGCAGGTACGGGCGCCGGCCTGGCCGGCTGCGGCGACGAGGACGCGAAAATCGTCGTCGGCGGCGTGGCGATGTGGCTGTGATACGGGCAGTAGTCGACGGGCTCGGTGCCGCGGACGAAGTACTCGGTGTACACGGCCTGCCCGCTGACGATGTTCCCGTTGCGATCAAACGATTCGGCGCCGTAACAGTCGCCGGTCGCCAGCTTCCCCGAAATCCTGCAGATTGTCGCGGACGTGATGGTACGCGGCGCCTTGAAGTTATCCGACTTGTCGCCGCGGGTGGCCGCGCTCATGAAGCGTCCCCACAGCGGGACCGCCAGGTCGCCGGCGTATCCATTGCGCATGATCGTGCGCGGCTGGTCGTACCCGACCCAGACGCCGGCCGCCAGGTGCGGCGTGTAGCCCACGAACCAGGCGTCGTGATAATCGTTCGTCGTGCCGGTCTTGCCCGCTGCCGGCAGCGTGAAGCCGACGCGGCGGGCCTGCCAGGCGGTGCCGCTGTTCACCACGTCCGCCATCATGTTGGTGATGAGGAAGGCCGTTGATTCGCTGACCGCACGGTCTGCGTGCGGGCTGGCGGTGAAGAGCACTTCGCCCTCTGTCGTTTCGACGCGACGGATGAGGAACGGCGCCGGCCGCATGCCGGCGTTCGCGAAGGTGGCATAGGCCGCTGTCATCGACAGGAGCGTGACCTCACCCGATCCCAGCGCCAGCGAGGGGACGCCGGGAACGTCGCCCAGCCCGAGCCGTTGAGCGGCGCTCACGGCCGCCGGGATGCCGATGTCCTGCAGCATCTGGACAGCCGCGCGATTGCTCGACAACCGCAGGGCCGCCCGCATGGTCATCTCGTCGCTGGTGCCGTGGTCGTCCGGTACCCACGCGCCCTGCAGCGTCATAATCGGCGTGTCGAGCGCGCTGATGATGCTCGCCGGCGTATACCCGCGCTCGAGCGCGGCCGCGTAGATGAATGGCTTGAAGGCCGAGCCGGCCTGGCGCCTCGCCTGCGTGACGCGGTTGAAATGGCTGTCGTCGAAGCTGCGGCCTCCGACCATCGCGCGGACCTCGCCGGTATGCGGGTCGAGCGCCACGAGCGCGGCCTGCAGCGGCGGCTCATCGCTCACCGCGGCGTTGCGTTTGCCGCGGCTGGCGGCCTGACGCTTCTCGATCTCGGACACCGCGCGCTGCACTTCGGCTTCGGCTGCCTTCTGCAGGTTCAAATCCAGCGTGGTGTACACCTTCAGCCCGCCCTCGTACACGCGTTCCCACCCGAACTGGCGCACGAGCTCCTTGCGAACCTCTTCCTTGAAGTACTGCCCGAAGGATTCCTGTCCTCGCAGGGCGTCATGCAGTTCGATGTTCGTCGCCTTGGCCGTGCGCAGGGTCGGTTCGTCGATGGCGCCGGCGGCGCGCATCGCGTCGAGCGCCGCGTTCCGCCGGGCCGTGGCGCGCGCCAGGTTGACGGTGGGCGCATACGTCGACGGCGCCTTCACCAGTCCGGCGAGCAGCGCCGCCTCCGCGACGTCGAGATCGGCCGCATGCTTGCCAAAGTAGCCCAGCGACGCCGCCTCCACGCCGTACAGGCCGTCGCCGAAATAGATCTTGTTCACATACAGCTCGAGGATCTGGCTCTTGGTGAATTCCTGCTCGAGCCGCGCGGCCACCACGATTTCGGTGAGCTTCCGCGTCACCGTCTTCTCGCGCGTCAGCAGGCTCTGTCGCGCGAGCTGCTGCGTGATCGTGCTGCCGCCCTGCGTCCCCCAGCCATCGAGCACGTTCTTCCAGGCCGCGCCGGCGATGCGAATGACGTCGACGCCGCCATGGTCGAAGAAGCGCTGATCTTCGATCGCCACGAGGGCGGAGATCAGATGCGGAGACACCCGCGACAGCGGCACTTCGATTCGCTGTTCCTTGAAAATGGTGAACGCGGTTGCGCCGCTCGCATCGAGGACGGTCGTCGCGCGCGCCATCGAGCCGACCCCGCGAAGCGCGTTGTTATCGGGAAGGCCCGCGGCGACGCCGACGATCAGCCACACGCCCATGGCGGCCGCCGCCCACATGAGCAGCGACAGCGACACGACGGCGCCTACGAACGTCCTGCGATGAGCTCGGGCGGTATCGGCAAGGAAAGCAGTGAAAGAAGACAACATGACCCGTCGATGAAACCGCAACGGTCATGCCACGGGCGGGGTCATGGCACCGCAGTTGCTCCCGCTTTGCCCAGAATGTTTCGCGTCCTTCTTGGGCTCGTGGTGGCGCTGTCATTTATGGCTGCACGGACCCCGACCGTATTGGACGGTGATCCGGTGCAAACCAGGGAGGTCCGCCGCGTAAGCTCCCCAGATCTGGATATCTACGGGAACGAAGTGGAACGCGCGGTCGGCGGGTATCGCGCTGACCCGCTGGGCGAACTCTACGAGGAGCACAATCCGGACACAGCCATATTGAAGCTGGGGCCACCCAGCAGCTAGGTCAGGAGACCTCCCGGAGACCTCCCGGAGACCTAAAGGTCTCCGGCTACCAACGTGGGTAGCCGGAAGCCTTCAGGCTTCCGGGACGTAGTTCTTACCTCCTGTGTATCCTTAGGAGACCATGTCTATCCGCCCTGTGAAACGGGTGGCGCAATCGCAGCCCACGCTCGAAGGCGCAGGTGTGCACCTGCGCCGCGCATTCGGGTTCGGCACCACCAGTGAATTCGACCCGTTCCTCCTGCTCGACGACTTCCGCAACGACCGCCCGGCTGACTATCTCGCCGGCTTCCCGTGGCATCCGCATCGCGGGATCGAGACGATCACCTACGTCCTTGCCGGCACCGTCGATCATGGCGACAGCCTCGGGAATCGCGGCAGTCTCGGCGCGGGCGATGTGCAGTGGATGACGGCCGGCCGCGGCATCATGCATCAGGAGATGCCGAAAGGCGATCCGAAGGGACGCATGCACGGCTTCCAGCTCTGGGCAAACCTGCCTTCGGCCCTGAAGATGACGACGCCGCGCTACCAGGACGTCGCCGGGCGCGACATCCCCGAGGTCACCGATGACGACGGCACCCGGGTGCGTGTCGTCTGCGGCGACTTCTGGGGCAAACGCGGGCCGGTCGAAGGTGTGGCCGCCGATCCACGCTATCTCGACGTGTTCGTGCCGCCCGGCGTGCGCAAGCGCCTGCAGGTGGAAACGAACCGGAACGCTTTCGCGTATGTCTTCGAAGGATCGGGAACGTTTCGCGACGCCTCCGAGCCGCGCGGCGTGCAGACCGAGCAGGTCGGCGACGCTGCGCCGGCGAACGCCGCCGAGACCTTCGGCAATCGCTCGCTGGTCGTGTTCGATCGGGGCGACGAGGTGGTGGTGCAGGCTGGCGATGAAGGCATCCGATTCCTGCTGGTATCGGGAAAGCCGATCGAGGAACCGGTTGCCTGGTACGGGCCGATCGTCATGAATACACGACAGGAAATTCAGCAGGCGATCAGCGATCTGCAGGACGGCACGTTCATCAAGTAGACTACGGCGCATATTCGCCACCCGGAGGAATGAATATGCGTTGCCCCCTGCTCGGCGTTACGTTCCTCGTGATCGGAACGAGCGTGCTCGCGCCGCTGCACGCCCAGACCCCCGCTGCAGGTGTCCCGGATCTCTCGGGCGCGTGGCGCGGCCAGCCGCTGATGAGCGTCAGCACGGTGGACGCCGGCGGGAAGCTGCGCGGCAAAGAGCCCGATATCCCGTACCAGGACTGGGCGCGCGAAAAGATGCTCGCCGAGATTCCACCCACCGGACCATTCGGTCAGCCCGACAAGACCACCGATCCGTGGATTCGCTACTGCGAACCGAACGGTCCCGTCCGCATTTATGCGCACCCCGGCCGGACGTCGTTCGTCCAGCTGCCGGACCGCGTGCTGATTCTGCACGAAGTGATGCAGCAGTTCAGGATTGTTCGGCTCAACAGCAAGCATCCGCCGCTTGAGGATCTCGACCCGACATTCTGGGGTGACTCGATTGGCTGGTACGAGGACGGCGCGCTCGTGGTCGACAGCATCGGGTTCAATGGCAGGGCGTGGCTCGATCAGCAGGGCAAGCCGACCAGCGACAAACTGCACGTGACCGAGCGGTTCAGGCGGATCGACGAGAACACGCTCGGGTGGGACGTGATCATCGACGACCCCGGGGCCTACACGAAGCCGTTCGAGCTGAAGCGGCGCTTCCAGCGATCAAACGTACCCTTCATGCAGAGCCCGTGGAACTGCTCGGTGCGCGACAACCTCTATTTCACCGAGACACTGCTCGAAACCGCGGCGCCCGCGCGCTGATGGTCGTACGATCGGCGTCCCGGCTCCTGTTTGCGGCGGCAGCCGCATTTGCAGCCGCGACCTGCGGCTGGCTGAAGCCGACGCCGCCCGATCCGGCCGCCTGGTCGATCGACATTCAGCCCCTGACGACGCCAGCGGCGGACCAGACCAGCGAGCCCCAGCTCACCGCGTCGGCCGGCGGCGCCATCCTCGCGTGGGTCGAGCACGCGGGTACAACGAACGTGTTGAAGTTTGCCCAGCGCACAAGCAGTGGATGGAGCGCGCCGGTCACCGCGGCGTCGGGTGCCGACTGGTTTCTCAGCTACGCCGATCCGCCAGCGGTCATGCGCCTCTCGAACGGAACGCTCGTCGCGCAGTGGCTGCAGCAGATCGACCCGCGCCTGGAGGCGATGGATCTGAAGCTGTCGTACTCGAAGGACGAGGGCAGGACGTGGGCGTCCCCGTTCACGCCGCATCACGACGGGACCAAGACCCAGCACGCTTTTGCCTCGATGTTCGAACTGCCGGGCAACGCACTGGGGCTGGTCTGGCTCGACGGCCGCGAGAGCTTCCTCGAGACCGACGATCCGGCTGGCGGATCGATGACGATGTGGTATGCGGCGTTCGATGGCGCGTGGAAGCAGACCGCCGACGCCGCGATCGATCACAAGGTCTGCGAATGCTGCTCGACCGCTGCAGCAGCGACCTCCGACGGCGTGCTCACGGCCTTCCGCGACCGCAGCAACACCGAGATCCGTAACATCGCCGTGAGCCGCCTCGAGAACACCGCCTGGACCGAGCCGGCGGCGGTTCATGACGATGGCTGGAAAACCTACGCGTGCCCGGTGAACGGACCCGCGCTGAGCGCGCGCGGCCGCCAGGCGGTGGTGGCCTGGTTCACCGCGCCCGGCGACGAAGGCCATGCATACGCGGCGTTCTCGGAAGATGCCGGCCGTACCTGGGGTCCCCCAATCAGATTGGACGAGGCGACGTCGATCGGACGGGTTGACGTCGAGCTGCTCGAGGACGGATCGGCGGTCGGGACGTGGATCGAGTTCGCGGGAGGACGCAGCGAGCTGCGCGCCCGGCTCGTCACGCCGAATGGCATCCGCTCGAACTCGATACGCGTCGCTGGTGCAGACGCGGCAGCAGGCCTGCCCCGGCTGGCTCTCCACGAGAGCGAACTGCTGTTTGCCTGGACCGAGAGCGGAACGCCGAATCACGCGGGCGATACACCGCAGCGCGTCCGGACGGCGGTCGCACGACTTCGTTAGAACTTCCTTAGAACGTAGTGTCCGGCTTTAGCCGGACTCCCACGGTCCGCCTGAAGGCGGACACTACGTACTTGAAAATGCTTTAGCGCGCGGGAGCCGGCGCCGCTGGCGGCGCGGGCTGGGCGAAACGGGCCGCGTCGACCACGACATTCGGCTGCACGTCGGTCAACTCGTAATGTCCCTGTCCCGACTGCCAGGCAAACGTCCACTTGAACGGCAGCTTGACGCCGGCAACCTCGCGGTAGTCGTCGTAGTCGACCTGCTGCATGTTCCGGCCGAGGAACGCTTCGGTGTAGCGGATCTGGCGGACGAGCAGTCCCGACTCGGCGTCGAAATAGAGCTTCACCGGCAGGCCGCTCGGCGAGTTTCCCTGGATCACGTACAGGTCTTTGTCGTCCCCGAGCACGGTTGGCAGCGATCCCTGCCATCCCGTCAGCGATTGCTTGATGTTGCCTGGAAACGCCAGCTGCGCGTCGAGCCTGGCGCCGTCAAGCTCGCTGCCGGACAGTTGACGAAGCGGGATTGGCGTTTCGGCTTCCGGAGTTGACGTCCAGGCATTCCGGCCATCAAAGACGGTGGTGCTCAGTCCGTTGAAGGTGCGGATAACCCTGGTCAGCTGGCCGGGTGCTTTCGCGTAGATCTCCAGCGGCACCGTCTGCGCTTCCGCGTAGCCGATGTAGGTGCCTTTGGCCGTCCAGCTCGTGAGCCGCGAGAGGCGATCCGCGCCGCCAATCGCCGCGATGTACTTGTCGAGCACCTGCTCGGCGGAGGGCGCGCCCGGCGCCTGCCGGGTGACGGCGGCTGGCTCGTCGGTCGTCGGCGTGTTGTAGACGGTATCGAGCTTGCGGACCGTGGCTGGCATGTTCGCGCCGTTGTGGCAGGTGACGCACGTCACGACCTTGCGCCCGCTGAAGTGCGTTTTGTTGATCGTGTTGACCATCACGATCATCGTCCGCGCCATCAGCTTCTTCGGGTTGTCCTTGGCGTATTCGTCCCATCCGCCGCCGCCTTCGCCAAGGTGGCAGTAGGTGCAGTTGACGGCGAGCGCGTTCGAGATGAAGCCCATCGATCCCAGGAACTCATCGACAGGAACGCCCTTCAGCACCTGGATGTTCTTGAACACCTTCTCGGCGGGCGGCTGCACGGGCGCCTGGGCCGCGACCCACGCCATGCCGATCAGGCACAGCCACACTGTCAGCACGAACCTCATTGGTCCCTCTTCTCGCCGCAAATTCCCGCGAAAACGCGCGTAGTCTACCACCGCACGTCGGGCGCGCAGTAGAATTGGGCTCGGATCGGGGCCGGCCGGGGCGCCCTGAAGGAGAAATTACGTCATGAAGCAGACACTATTCATCCTGGGCTTCGCCGCCGCGGCGCTCGCCGGTGCGGCGCAGCTGAGCGCCCATCACGGCGGGGCGGCGTTCGATCAGAACCAGACGTTGACGTTCAAGGGCACGGTGACCGAGATGACGTTCACCAATCCGCACGTGCTCGTGTACTGGGATGTCACCAAGGACGGGACCACTGAGAAGTGGTCTGGATGGCTCACCGCGCCGACCAAGCTCGCGCGCGCCGGGTGGACCAAGACCACGCTGAAACCGGGCGATCAGATCGAAGTGAGCGGGACGCCGCACAAGGGCGGCAGCCACATCCTCCAGATCCGGAAGCTGGTGGCGCCCGACGGCAAGGCCCTCCCCCTGTCGGAGAACTGAAAACGGAAAGGGCCGGACAGTGACGTCCGGCCCTCCAACCCAACTACCTAGCTACCCAGCTACCTAGCTACCCAGCTACCCAGCTACCTGGTTAGAAGTCCACCTGCAGACCCAGTTTCACCAGACGTCCGCCCATGATCTGCAACGCGTTGAGATAGGTCGAGCCGAACTGCCGCTGCAGACTGAGCACGTTGCTGGCGTTGAACAGGTTCGCCACGTCCAGGTTGCCGCGGAGGCGGAAGTCCTGCACGCGGAACGTGCGGCTGAACCGGACGTCAACCTGCTGTAAACGCCGCTCCCACATCGTGCCCGGCGGTTCCAGCGGGACGGTCACCGTCGCCGTGCAGGTCGCCGCCGCACCGCACTGGGCCAGGTTGCGGCCGAGCGACGGCGCGATCTGCGCGTTGGTCAGCGTGATCGTCGGCGTGGTCTCTACGCCGCCGAAATTCTGGTAGATGACGCTCGTCTGCAGGTCCCACGGCAGCGGGTAGACGGCCAGGAACTTCAACTGCGTGCCCGACCCCCATGACGGCTCGGTCGTGCAGAAATCGGCTCGTGCATCCTGCGGAGAGTCGATGACGACGCAGTTGTTGTCCACGGTACGCCCGACGCTCAACCCACCGGAGACCTGCGCGCCGCCGCCGAACCTGGCGCTCATCGTCGCATCGACGCCGTTGTAGACGCGCGACCGATTGCCGAAGTTGGACTGCTGCGTCACGAGGTTGTCCACGAGGCCGAACTTCGCCGGCTTCAGGTCGTACAGGCCGCACAGCCGCTCGCCGCTGTGCGGGAGCCGCGAGTCAGTCGGAGCGGTGAAGCAGAACTCGTCGAAGTCGGCGGCTGAGATCAGCGTGTTCTCGGTCGCGAGGAACCCGCCGTACCACGTACGGAAGTAGCCGACGTTGACGCCGATCCCGGGACGCAGTTCACGCTGCACCGAGGCGGACGCCTGCCAGTTGTAATCCTGGCGGTTGAACCCTTCAATCGCGTCCGGCGCGTTCCTCGTGGGAATCAGGTTCTGGCCGAACGTCCGGTCCGACCACGCGCCGCACTCGCCGTTGGCATTGGGATTCAGCAGATCGCAATCGGGGACGAAGTTGGTGTTGGTATCGTTCCACGTGCGGTTCGTGCTCGGCGCGATGCCGGCAGCCGCCGGGTTCGTGGTCGTCGAACGGAGCGCCGGGTTGTAGCGGCCGAGCGACGCTTTGAGCGCCGTCTTTCCCTGGCCGCCCAGGTCGTAGGCGATGCCGACGCGGGGGTTGAGGTTCTTCCAGTGCGGCTGGTTCTTGACCGCGGGCAGGACGCGGGCGCCGACGAAGTAGCCCGGCGCGAGGTGCACTTCCGGCAGCGACGTGGACGTGTCGTTGTAGCGCACGCCGAGATTCAGCGTCGCCTGCGAAATCGTCCACTGGTCCTGCACGAAGAATGACAGGTCGCGCCCGTCTTCCTCCCACGCGTACGGTACGGCCCAGATACGCACGTTGGTGGGCACGCCGTTGCGGAAGGTGTAGTCGCGTCCCTGGTTGATCTGGTTCGGATCGACGTTGCGGCTGGCTTCGCCGGTGTGGAAGTACCGCAACAGCGTCCCCGCCTTGAACACGTGCGCCCCGGTCACGTACGAGAACGTGAAGCCCGGCTGTGACTGCCAGCGCGGCACGTAGATGTATGAGCCGGTCGTGCCGAGGTTCAGCGCGCGCGAGCCATAGCGGTAGTTGGTACCGACGTCGGTCACCTGCACGTCGAGGCCGGTGGTCGCCTGCCGCTTGGTCTGCTGGTTCACGGTCAGGAATGCGTAGGTCACCTCGAACAGCACGTTGTTTGTGGCCGGGTATCTCCAGGAAAAATTGGTATTCACCTGGGGGTTGTAGCGGTGCTGCGCGGTCACCTCCGGCGCCCACGGCACACCGCCGGTCGGCGCCAGCAGATTGAAGAAGCAGTTGCAGTTCGGCTGCGCCGAACTCGCCGCGACAATCTTGTGCTTCAGACCGATCTGCGCGGTGAGGCGCACCGTGTGGTCCTTC
>Ga0075418_10008389_pt1 | contig 11587 bp, 5 predicted proteins | sample SoiMetdeltSBSDD2_FD_81776 | JGI IMG/M metagenome (GOLD analysis project Ga0075418, IMG submission 81776) | Bulk soil microbial communities from a Populus tree surrounding site in Tennessee, USA - Soil MetaG P. deltoides SBSDD2 | ecosystem: Environmental > Terrestrial > Soil > Tree plantation...
TCGGCGCCGACATGCTCAATGGGGGCGCGGGCCTTGATGCGATCGTTGGCGGTGCCGGCGGCGACAGGTTTGTGTTCGACAACGCCGCGTATGCTGATGCGACGGCTGCGGTCCCACTCGTCGATTACATCAACGATTACGACCGGGGCAACAGCAGCGCGTATAGTGCGGCCGAGGGCGACCAAATCGATCTCTCGGCGCTGCTGGCTGCGGCTTACGGCGCTGGCCAGGCGGTCGGCGCGCTCGTCCGCGTCGTCCAAAATGGCGACAGCACTGGCGCCCTTGTGCAAGTGGATACCGACGGGACGGTCAACGGCATCCACTGGGTGACGATCGCCCAGCTCGACGGCATCCACATTGGCAATGCCGTTAACGCCGTCCTCGACAGCAGTCAGGGGGCGGACGTCAATCTGAACGTGCTCACCAATGCCGGCGCGATGGGCGACTTCAACGGCGACGGCACATTCGATGCGCTCTGGCGCAACGACGACGGCACGGTGGCGATCTGGCAGATGAGCAACGGCGCGCTCGGCTCGGTGGCGTTCCCCACCGGAGTGCCGAACGACTGGCACATCGTCGGGATCGGAGACTTCAACGGCGATCACACCAGTGACGTGCTTTGGCGCAACGACAACGGCACCGTGTTGGAATGGCTGATGAACAACAACGCGATCCAGTCCGCGCCAGTTGTCGAGACGTTGACGGCGTCGCAGGTGATCGCCGGGATCGCCGACTTCAACCACGACGGCCGCAGCGACATCCTGCTGCGCACCTTCAATGGCGACGGCAGCACCACGATATCGGTGCAGCAGACTAACACCAACGATACGGGGGTGACGACCGGCGCGGGCTTCACGCTGGGCAGCGACTGGGCGATCGTCGGCGTGGGCGATTTCAACGGCGGTGGTAACAGCGACATTCTATTCCGGCAGCAGGGGACCGGCACTACCACGATCTGGCAGATGAACGGCACTACGCGGGAGGCGGTGGTGTTCGAGCCCGGGGTACCGACCGACTGGCATGTGGTGGGGGTTGGGAATTTCGACAATGATGCCAATCACACCAGCGACATCCTGTGGGGCAATGACAACGGCACGTTCGCGGTCTGGCTGATTAACACGAGTGCACAACCGCAGACGGCGGGCTTTTTTGGGGTAGGGGCTTCCTGGCACGTGGTCGGCACCGGCGATGTCAATCACGACGGCAGGGACGACCTGATCTGGCGCAACGACAATGGGACGAGCGCGATCTCGCTGATGAACGGCGTCGTCCCTGGATCCACCACCTTTCCTGGCGGCGTCCCCGCGGCCTGGGCGCCGACCACTCACCATTATGATTTCGTGTAAGAAGCTCAAGAGATCCGCAACGTCATCCACATCGCTGTCTCAAAGCTGAGCGTAAGTGTGCACGTAAATTCCGAGGAAACAAGCGTCTCGAAGGAAAAGCTCGGAAGACATGATGGGGAAAAATCTGCTCGGAAAGCAAACCGTCTCTTTGAATCACTACTTCTTCAACTGCCTGCGTGGCACCGAGACAGCTTCCTGAAACGGAATCATCGAACACGTAATATCCCCTATCGACCATATAGGGCTTCGACGCCAAATACGAATATTTTACTCCCTCATAGAGATCGCAATCGATATGAGCGAGCGCGATCCGCTTGGCCTCTGCAAGGACATGAGTTGCTGTATTGCTGAAAAGGCCCTTTACGAAATGAACGTTGGTCAAACAATAATCCGCCTTTGTTTTCATAAGTTCGTCGATTTTTACCGATGAAAAGTTACCGGCATCGTGGGCGTCTACGGATTTATCCGGTGGAGGCATGCCGCAGAAGGTGTCCAGCGCGTAGACTTGTACGCCTGGCAGGTGCTTTGCAGCTACAGCGGCCATGAAAAAGGCTGATCCTCCACGATAAGCCCCATACTCAATGATGTGTCCAAAGGAGAGTCGCGAAAGATAGAATTTTATCAGCAAGAACAGATTCATCAGGCGATCGGGACTTACTAGACTACGCCCCTCCGCAAATTTGATGGCGTGTTGGTAATCCTCGTCCTGTAAGATTCTCTCACGCAGGTTTCCGTGCTCAAGTCCCCAACCACGTTGGTATCCATCATAAATACACCGATGGCCTCGAAAATCGTTGGCAATGCTCGGAAGAGAGGGTAGATAAGTTTCCACGTCAATAGCTTGCCATTGTGCCTGGCCGCAAAGATTGACTGAGCTAGTGTAGCGTCATCCGCTAATTTCTCAACTCGTGACGAGCGGGATTAGACGAGCCGGGAGAGTCTCCCTATAACCGATTGCCGGATGTCACTAACATTTTTCGATCGTTATCTTGACGCCTTCATAATTCATACAAAATCATAGTGATGTGTGGTTGGCTCCCAAATGGCAGGAACGCCGCTTGCAAATGTGGTGGTGGCGACGGTAAAGCCGTTCATTTGGGAGACGGCCGTGGTGCTGTTGTCGTTGTGCCAAAGATATCATCCCTGCCATCGCCATTGAGGTCGCCGACACCAATAACGTGCCAATCGTTTCCAACCCCAAAAAAACCTGCTGTTTGCAGGTGACCGTTATTCATCAACCAGATTGCCACCGTACCGTTGTCATGGCGCCAGAGGATGTCGCTGGTGTCATCGTTGTTGAAATCCCCGACCCCCACCACCCGCCAATCGGTTGGAACTCCAGGCAGTGGGATAGAAGTCGATGTGGCTCCGTCCATCTCCCAGAGCAAGGTTGCAGACGTACCTCGTTGCCGAAATAGGATGTCGCTATTGCCGTCGGCACAATGCCCCGCCGAGAATAGACCCGACGCACTACGCGGCATCGGGCGTGAGTTGGCCGCGATGGGCCACACTAACAAGCGCGGCGCGCCCTACTCAGCATCCTGGGTTAAGTCGATGGTGGATGGCCCGACCCCGTGCGTCCGCCGCTGACCGTCAGCATCAGCCGGCCATGCGAGGTGGTGGTATCCGCCCAGGCATCGCCGAGTAACTTGAAGCCTGCGCCCGCCTTGCCGACGGTGTCGAGGATGTTCAGCAGGTCTCGGATAGACCTCGCCAACCGGTCGAGGCGGGTCAACCAGCTCGGGGCGGTCCGCCTTGGCACCCGAGGACCTTCTCAGCGTCTCAGCGTACACCTTCGCGCAACCGGCAGCGGCAGCTGGGCGTCCTGGGAGGCGAGCGACTGCACGTCGGTTGACACCCGCGCATATCCGAAAACTGCCATTTTGGCTTCCACTATTGCGAAAGACATATGCATAGAACAACCAATGCAATATCAATTTTCTAGATTGTGATATATATCACAGCAATTGAAATTCATAGTTGCTAGACTATTCAATAATTAGAGCTGGCATAGCCGCCAGAATTTGACGGCGGCAAAGTCACTGCACGCAGCAGATTGGCTTGTGGAACGGGCCAGGCCGAAAGCGAACATCTCAAGGAGACGTTTGATCCTGGCGAAAGCCGGGGCGCGTTACAACAGTCGCGAGGGAACAGCCCATGACGAGCCACCCGAATACATCGCGTTCTGTCAGGACCAAGACGTTCCTGCGATGGTAGGAACGCGCAGCGAAGATCTTCGCATCAACGTCGCGGCGGGGGGTCCAGAAGGTGCGACAGCGCAGAACTCTTGCTGCTGCTGCTGTGTTTGCTTGCACTGCATGTGACCGGATACCCACCGTCAAAGAAAGTTGCTCTCATGACGATAATAATTGGCAAGGTCGGCTCCGAGTTCCTCGTCAACACCGAGACAGCGGATTCTCAAAATTTCCCCACCATCACCGCGTTATCGAACGGCGGCTTCATGGTCGCGTGGCAAGACCTGAGTGGTACGCTCGGCGACAACAGCGGATTAAGCATCAAGGCGCAGTTGTTCGATGTGAGCGGGACCAAGGTCGGCCCCGAGTTCCGCGTCAACACCCAGATTGCGAGTGATCAATCGGATCCCACCGTCACCGGACTGGCGAACGGTGGCTTCGTAGTCACATGGCGCGACCTGAGCGGTACGCTCGGCGACAGCAGCGGATCAAGCATCAAGGCGCAGGTTTTCGACGCGAGCGGCAACAAGGTCGGCTCCGAGTTTCTCGTCAACACTCAGGTTGAAGGTGATGAAGGTGCCCCGAGCATCACCGGGTTGACGAACGGTGGCTTTGTGGTCACGTGGTACGGGCCCTTCGGAGGCAAGGCCCAGGTTTTCGACGCTAGCGGGGCCAAGGTCGGCTCCGAGTTGTTCGTCAACACCTTGCAACTTGTAAATGAATCAGATCGCCCACCTACCGTCACCGCGTTGACGAACGGCGGCTTCGTGGTCACGTGGCCAATCGTGTTCGGTACGCAGGGCGTCCATATCGAGGCCCAGGTGTTCGACGCTAGCGGGGCCAAGGTCGGTTCCGAGTTTGTCGTCACCGACACGTCCTCGTTGTTTCCACTCTCTCCCAGCGTCACCGGGCTGACGAACGGCGGTTTCGTGGTCACATGGCGCGCCTTCGGCGACAACAGCGGATTAAGCATCAAGGCGCAGTTGTTCGACGCGAGCGGCAACAAGGTCGGCTCCGAGTTCCTCGTCAACACCGAGACAGCGGATTCTCAAAATTTCCCCACCATCACCGCGCTATCGAACGGCGGCTTCGTGGTCGCGTGGCAAGACCCGAGCGGTACGCTCGGCGACAGCAGCGAATCGAGCATCAAGGCGCAGGTGTTCGACGCGAGCGGTGCCAAGGTCGACTCCGAGTTCCTGGTCAACACCCAGACAGCGGGTTCTCAAGATTTCCCCACCGTCACCCCGCTGACGAACGGTGGCTTCGTGATCACGTGGCAGGACCTGAGCGGCACGCTCGGCGACAGCAGCGGATCGAGCATTAAGGCACAGCTTTTCGCCATTACCGACACTAATATGCCTGGAATTTTGGACTCCATTCTCGACACTGAACACTACGGCCCATTCACTTCCGGGGCCAATTTCAATCAAGTCAATGCCTTGATCTATTCGAGCCCGGGCAGTGGGTTGGGCTACAGATGGCTCGACACCACAGGGCCCCTGACCATCACTTATAGCTTCATCGGCGGCAGCAGTGCTCCCCGCGACCCCGCTGAATACAACAGCATGCTCCTTACTGAATTCACTGGGGAAGTGACAGCCCTCAGTGGCAGCCAGCAAGGCAATGTGCGCCAGGCCCTGGCCGTGTGGGAGCAGTATGCCAACGTCGATTTCGTTCTGACATCCGAGACCGCGAGCTCTGTTGGGGACATTCGGTTTGGCATGTCAACCGTCCTTAGGTCCGACGCTCGAGCCGTGACTCTCCCACCCCTCGACAGCGGTTTGGACTTGGGCGGCGCACTCGCCGACATCTGGTTTCAGTCCGATATCGAAGGGATTGGTGATTCAACATTTGCGCCGGGCACAGCAGAATTCCGCACTACGCTGCATGAGCTTGGTCACGCAGTATTTGGTTTCACGGACGTATCCAATTCCGATGTGCCCGGGCTTGGGGGTCAGCTTTCCAGCGAGTGGGACACCACGTTCTGGACAGTGATGTCATATAACAGTGAGCCGCAGCCCAATCCTATTACGCCTATGTATCTCGACATCCTGGCTGCCCATCGCATCTACGGGGACGTCGATATCTTTACTGGCGACGACACTCACACGGTCAACGCCGATTCGCTCGTAACGATTTGGGATGACGGCGGCAACGACACAATTGTCTGGAACGACGATGTTGGCGCACATCTCAGTCTACAATTTTATGACGAACGCTTCAACGTTCATCCGAGCAACAACCTCGGCTGGTCCGGCATCGATAGTGGAGCGTTCGAAAGCTCCGATTGGCGCTTCTTCATTGCCCCGGGAACTCTGATTGAAAATCTGACAGGTGGGTCCGGCAACGACTGGTTGGAGGGTAACGGCGCAGACAACATTATCGACGGCGGCCTGGGCGCTGACGCCATGGCCGGCGGCAGCGGCAACGATACCTACATCCTCGACGTCCTCGGCGACACCGTCATCGAGAACGCGGGCGAAGGGACGGACACCGTCAACGTCTTGGTGAACGGCTACGCGGTCCCTGTGTTCGACCTCATCCACGATTACAATCAAGGCAACACGGGGCTGTTCAGTGCCGGCGAGGGCGATCAGTTGGACCTCTCGGTGCTTCTGGCGGCCGCCTACAACGGCGGCGCCGGACAGCCCGTCAGATCGCTGGTGCGCGTGGTCGAGGACGCCTCCGCGACCGGCTCGCTGGTGCAAGTGGATACCGATGGTGTGGCGAACGGCAACGACTGGACTACCATCGCCCAGCTCGACGACGTCCACCTCGGCCATACCGTCAATGTCATCCTCGACGGCAGCCAGCCGGCCGGGGTCAATCTCACTGTGCTGACCAACGCCGGGGCGCTCGGTGACTTCAACGGCGACGGCACCGACGATGTGTTGTGGCGCAACGACGACGGCACTAGCGCTATCTGGCAGATGAACGCCGGTGCGGTCAATTCGGTGGTCTTCCCCACCGGAGTTCCGAACGACTGGCATATCGTCGGGATCGGCGATTTCAACGGCGATAACACCGACGACGTCCTCTGGCGCAACGACAACGGCACCGTGCTGGAATGGCTGATGAACAACAATGCCATCGGCTCGGCGCCGGTTGTCGAAACGCTATCGGCTTCCACGATGATTTCAGGGATCGCCGACTTCAACAATGACGGCAAGGACGACATCCTGCTGCGCACCTTCAATGGCGACGGCAGCACCACGATTTCGGTGCAGCTGATGAACAGCGGGACGGTCGCCAGCAGCGGCACGACGGGGATGCTGCCCGGCAGCTGGAACATCGTGGGAGTGGGCGACTTCAACGGCGACGACTTCAGCGACATCCTGTTCCGGGAGGAGGGCTCGGGCACGACGGCGGTGTGGGAGATGAACGGGACCGCGCTGGCCAGTGCGATATTCGAGCCAGGGGTGCCGACCGACTGGCATGTGGTGGGGACCGGTGACTTCAACGGAGACAACATCAACGACATCCTGTGGGCCAATGACAGCGGGATCTTTGCGACCTGGCTGATGAACGCCAGCGCGCAGCCGCAGAGCACGGGCTTCTTCGGAGTGGGTACCGACTGGCACGTGACCGGCATCGGGGACGTCAACAGCGATGGCAATGACGACCTGCTTTGGAAGAGTGACAGCGGCGCCACTGCGATCTCGCTAATGGACGGCGCCACCGCTTCGTCCACCACCTTCCCCGGCGGCGTCCCCGCCGAGTGGCAGCCGATTACCCATCATTACGATTTCGTATGAGGGAGTATCGCGCGGCGCCATTGACGCGACAGCAGGGCGGCGAGCGAGGGCGGATCAGCCGCCGTGCTGGCAGGCGACACGGGCTCCGGGGCAGCGCCGTTGCCGTTCGTGGAGTCGGCACCGGACGGCTCGGCCGCAGTGAGGAAGTCCGGGCTCCCCGTGGAGTTGCCCGAACGCATGACCTTCGAAGCGGTGGTCGAGGCAACTTTGAGCACGTCGACCAACGGGGGAAACGGGAAAGTTGACGAAACGGTGGGGTCTGTCCGCGAAACGAATGGCGCGGCCTGCCCGATCGCCACCTTGCCCGCGTCATCCGCGCCACCTCCACCACCTTCCCCGGTGGCGTCCCCGCGGTCTGGGAGCCTACCACCCATCATTATGATTTCGTGTGAGGCAGTTCGAAGGTGGGCTGGTCAGCTTTTTCCCCGCAGCGTCTCGAGCTTTGCGAAGACTCTTCGTATCCGATAGCGGAAGGCGTGGCGTACGGCCTTTCTTCGCGAAGATGTGTCATGTACGTCTCGGCTCACGTGTCGTCGATCAGCAACGGCTTCCGCACCACCTTCTGAGAGCTGAAAATATTGGTGCGCGCCAATCCCGAGGAAACGCAAAGAAGCGTCTCGAAGGAGGTGCTCGGAAGACATGATGTGGAAAAATCTGCTCAGAAAACAATTCGTCCTTCTGGATCACTACTTCCTCAACTGCCTGCGTAGCACCGATACCACTTCCCGAAACGGAATCATCGCCATAAAAAAGGCTGAGCCCCCACGGTAAGTCCTATACTCGATAATGTGTCCAAAGGGGAGTCGCGGGAGATAAAATTTTATGATCAAGAACAGATTCATTAGACGATCGGGATTTACGAGAGTACGGCCATCTGCGAATTTGATGGCGCACTGGTAATCTTCGTCTTGTAAGATTCTCTCGCGAAGGCCTCCGTGTTCCAGTCCCCAACCGCGTTGGTAGCCCTCATAAATGGGTCCCGAAAATCGTTGGGAACACCCGGAATGGCGGGTAAATAAACTTCCACGTTGACTAGCTGATCGCTGTACCCAGGCACGAAGAGCAACTGATCTAGTCTAGCGTGATGCGCTGATTTCCCAACTCGCTACGGCCGGGATTAAGCCGAATGTCCTGCCTACGGTGCGTGAAACGTCACTAACGTTTTGCTGATAGCCGCACCGGCGCCAGCAAACTCATATGAAATCATAGTGGTGCGTGGTCGGCTCCCAAACGGCAGGAACGCCAGTCGCAAATGTGGTGGCAGAGATGGTAAACCCATCCATCTGTGAGATAGCGGTCGTGCTATTGTCATTGCGCCACAGGATGTCATCCCGGCTGTCGCCATTGAGGTCGCCAACGCCAATGACGTGCCAATCAGTTCCAACTCCGAAAAAGCCTGCTGTTTGCAGGTGACCGTCATCCATCAACCAAATTGCCGCGATGCCATTGTCATTGCGCCAGAGGATGTCGCTGGTGTGATCGTTGTTGAAGTCTCCGACTCCTACCACATGCCAGTCGGTCGGCACGCCAGGCTCGAACACTACCGCCTGACGCGTGCCGTTCATTTTCCAGATCACGGTGGTGCCTGTCCCCTGCTGCCGAAACAGGATGTCGCTGTTGCCGTCGGAGTTGAAGTCGCCCACGCCTACGAGGCCCCAGTCGCTTCCCATCGTACCTGCGACGCCGCTTGCTAAGATCGTGCCGCCATTCATTTCCTGAATGGTAATGGTCGTCGAGCCGCCACTATCGAATGTTCTCAAAAGAATATCGCTGTTGCCGTCATGGTTGAAGTCATCAATGCCGGCAATCGCCGTGGTGGCAGCAAGACTTTCAACGACTTGCGAAAACTGAATGGCATTGCTGTTCATGAGCCATTGGAGCACTGTGCCGTTGTCATCGCGCCAAAGAATGTCGCTTGTGTGATCGTGGTTGAAATCACCAATACCGACAATATGCCAGCTGCTTGCCATCCACGCCGGAAATGATGGCGACTGGATCGCGCTGTTATTCATCTGCCAAATCGCGACTGTTCCATCGTCGTGGCGCCACAGGGCATCGGATGTTCCGTCGCCATTGAAGTCGCCCATTCCTCCGGAATTCGTCAGTGGCAAAATGTTGCTACCAGCGGGCAGTGTGCCGTCGAGAACGACATTCACTATGTCCCCCTGGCGGACGCCGTCGAGTTGCGCGATGGTTGTCCAACTATAGCCATTTGCCGCAGCATCAAGATCGACCTGCAGAAGCGAGCCCGCCCCGGTTGGGCTCTCCACCGCTCGTACAAGTGCTCCTACCGGCAGCCCTCCTCCGTGACTGTAGGCTCCTGACAATAGCGCAGAAAGTTGAATTTGGTCGTCCTCGGCAAAGCTATAAGTGCCATTGTTGCCCCGGTCGTAATCAGTGATGTGATCGACGAACGGGGTCGCAGCAATCGCCTCGGTGTAGGCGATATTGTCAAATACAAATTGGTCGGCGCCGGCCCCGCCAATCAGCGTATCCAAGCCGGCGCCGCTGTTGAAGATGTCTGCATTACCGCCCCCGGCCAGCGTGTTATTGGCAAAGTTGCCGATGATCGTGTCAGCTCCGATGCCGCCGACCGCGTTCTCGATGGTGGCCCCCAATGCGATCGAGACGTTCCCGGTCAGGCCGCCGATATTCGATAGCAGGCCAGCGGTGAGATCGATGAGCTGGTTCTGGCCGAAGCCCGAGCAGTCGAGAGTGTCAATACCGCCGGCATCCCAGATGCAGAGCCCCGTAGTGTTGATCGAGAAGTCGTAGATCGCGCCGGCGTTGCTGCCGAAGCCATAGACCGTATCGCCGGTACGGGTGGTCATGTTGGGGCCGTAGATCTGCTGCAGCGCGTAGACGTCGAACAGCAGCGGCGTGTCCGGATAACCTCCGAGGTTGCCACCGGTATTGGCCTCGTCGAAGTAGCTCATCACCGAATACTGCTGCGAGTCCTCGATGAATTGCGCGTTGTTGGCGTAGGTGATGCTCTGGCCAGGCGCGGCGTTGTAGTCGCCCGGGTGTGAGAGGCCGAGCGTGTGCCCGATCTCGTGCATGGTGGCGAACGCGCTGTAGCTGCCCAACGGCAGCGACGAGATGGAGACGCTGCTGGTGTTGAGGTAGACGTCGCCGGCAGGGTCAGTGGAGGCGGTCGATCCCGGATAAAAGGCAAAGGCCCCCGCGCCGTTCGGGTCGTTGTAGTTCGAGAACAGGATGGTCGCGTTGTCGGTGTAGCCCCCGGGGTTCACTTGCGTGAAGGTGATGTTGGCGACGTCAGTCCACACCTGCAGCGACTGTTGTACGGCCGCGATCTCCTGCGGGGTGAGCTGGCTGAAGGTGCCTTGCGTGGCCGAGCCCGAGACGGAGTAGGGCGGCTCGCTCTGCCGGAAGCCGTAAGTGACGGTGGCGCCGGTACCGGTCGTTGCGGACCAGGACGCATCGGCGTCGACGGCGCCGCCGCCCATCGCCACGTCGTAGTGCGCCCGATTGCCCTGGGTGATGGAGAGGCCGTATTGGCCGCTTCCGGAACTGTTCCAGGCCGCCGCATCGAGATAGTAAGTTCCGGTGGCTGTGGCCGTGTAGGTGATGGTCGAGCTTAGGCCGGGGCCGCCATCGTCGTTCGATGTGATGGGATTAGCGCTGCCGTCGCGGAGAAACAATTGGGGGTCGCGCAAATCGTTGATCCCGGTGCCTACCAGCGCGAACGTATAGGTCTGCCCCGCGACAAGGTTGACCCGATACCAGTCGTGGTCGGTGGCGGAGCCGAGCTGGCCGCGGATGACCTGGTTGACGGACGCGATATAGGTCGTACCCGTGCCGTTGGCGGCGTCGGCGGTCTCGATGATGTCTGGCGTTAGTTGCGCGAAGGAGCCACCCGGCTGGCCCTGACCGGCCGAGGGAGAGGCCCCCGGTCCGTCATGAACCAGGTTCGGGTCGCCGCATAGTGCGCACATGTTGTCGAGCGTTCCCTCTGAATGCCACCCCAGATTCGCTCGAATCTAGCAGCCCTTGATTTATATCCTCATTATGAAAAAAGTATCAATTTGACGACCGGCATCAACTCGATGCAAATGCTCCACATTGATGACGCCGTCGCGGTCGAGCAAGAGGGCACTCCTGCGCATGGCGGTAGGCATTAAAGGATGGCCAGAATTCAACGCGTCGGAGCTTTTGGCCGTAGGCGCTTCCGCAGCCGAACGCCCGGACCTCCACCGTCTCGTCGATGAACTCGACTCCGGCCGCCTCCAATGCGCGGCGAACGGCCAAGTCGTTGGCCGCGGTCTTGAGA
>Ga0075418_10008391_pt1 | contig 11587 bp, 20 predicted proteins | sample SoiMetdeltSBSDD2_FD_81776 | JGI IMG/M metagenome (GOLD analysis project Ga0075418, IMG submission 81776) | Bulk soil microbial communities from a Populus tree surrounding site in Tennessee, USA - Soil MetaG P. deltoides SBSDD2 | ecosystem: Environmental > Terrestrial > Soil > Tree plantation...
AAGTGGACAAGCTGCGCGATGAGCTGCAGAAGCTCGTCAACGGCGAGGTCTACATCAACATCCAGGAGATCCAGCGTCCGGAGCTCGACGCACAGCTGGTGGCCGAGAACATCGCCACGCAGCTCGAGCGCCGCATCGCTTTCCGCCGCGCGATGAAGAAGGCCATGGAGTCGGCCTTCCGCTTCGGCGCGAAGGGAATCAAGGTTCGTGTGGGCGGCCGCCTCAACGGCGCCGAGATCGCGCGCTCCGAGTGGTATCAGGACGGGCGGCTTCCGCTGCACACGCTCAAGGCCGACATCGACTACGGTCTGGCCGAGGCGACGACGACCTACGGGAAGATCGGCGTGAAAGTGTGGCTCTACAAGGGCGAGATGGCGAAGGCGCGCTCGCGGCGCCGCGTGCAGTAACGAGATTCAAAAGCCAGGAGAAACCGCATCATGATGATGCCGAAGAAAGTCAAATTCAGAAAGCAGCAGCGCGGACGGCGCCGCGGCCTCGCGACTCGCGGGCAGAAGGTCTCGTTCGGCGATTTCGGGCTGCAGGCGCTGGAGACGGGCTGGGTGACGGCGCGCCAGATCGAGGCCGCTCGTGTCGCCATGACCCGCCACATCAAGCGCGGCGGCAAGATCTGGATCCGCATCTTCCCTGACAAGCCGATCACCAAAAAGCCGCTCGAGACCCGTATGGGCAAGGGCAAAGGTGCACCGGAAGAGTGGGTGTGCGTGGTCAAGCCGGCCCGCATCCTCTACGAGATGGAGGGTGTGACCCGCGAGATCGCCGAAGAGGCATTTCGCCTAGCCGGATCGAAGCTGCCGATCAAGACGCGTTTCGTGACGCGCGAGCAGACGGAGGTCGGCGAGTAATGGCCAGCAAGAAGACTCTCAAAACGCTGAAGGACAAGAGTGTCGACGAGCTCCGCAACCGCGAGCGCGACCTGAAAGAGCAGCTCTTCAAGCTGCGTTTCCAGCGCGCCACCGGCCGTGTGGAGAACCCGATGAAGATGCGTCAGGTCCGCCGCGAGATCGCGCAGATCGAAACGCTTTTGAACGAGCGCTCTCGCTCGACGAACGCCTAACAGGAAGCAAGAAGACATGGCAACGAAAGAACAGAACGAGGCGCCGGTCGCGAAGCACCGCAACACGAAAGTGGGCGTGGTGGTCTCGAACAAGATGCAGAAGACCGTCGTGGTCGCCGTCGAGAACCTCGTCAAGCACGGGATGTATCAGAAGTACATCAAGCGCACGAACAAGTTCCTCGCGCACAACGAAGATCCGGCCGTGAGCATCGGCGATCGCGTGGTGATCGAAGAGACGCGTCCGCTCTCGAAGCGGAAGCGCTGGAACGTGAAGGAAGTCGTCGAGAAGGCGAGCTAACGGAGACAGTCATGATTCAGATGGGAACCATTCTGCAGGTCGCCGACAACACCGGCGCGAAGAAGATCGCCTGCATCCGCATGCTCGGCGGCTCGACCGCCGGCCAGTACGCGCGCCTAGGCGATGTCATCACCGCCTCGGTCAAGGAAGCGTCGCCGGACGGAACCGTCAAGAAGGGCGCAGTCGTCAAAGCGGTCATCGTCCGCACCGTGAAAGAGAGCCGCCGCCGCGACGGTTCGTACATCAAGTTCGACGACAACGCGGCCGTTCTCATCAACGATGCGCGCGAGCCGGTAGGCACGCGCGTGTTCGGCCCGGTCGCGCGCGAGCTGCGTGAGCGCAAGTTCATGAAGATCATCTCGCTCGCACCCGAAGTGATCTAAAGGAAGCAAGACCATGTACGCACGTACGACCAAACAGAAAGAGCAGCCGCATGTGCAGCCGCACGTCCGCAAGGGCGACACGGTGCTCGTCCTCTCGGGGAAAGACCGCGGCAAGCAGGGCCGCGTTCTTCGCGTCAACGCGTCGAAGGGCACGGCCATCGTCGAGCGCGTGAACTTCACCAAGAAGCACACGCGTCCGAATCCGTCGAAGAACGTCAAGGGTGGAATCCTCGAGCGCGAGTCGCCGATCCGCGTCGACAAGCTCCAGGTGGTCTGCCCGAGTTGCAACGAGCCGGCGCGGCTCGGATCGCACCGGAACGAAGAAGGCGAAGCGATGCGCTTCTGCCGCAAGTGCAAATCGGATCTCAGCAAGTAAGAACATCGACCTGGCTCGTACAACGCCGAGCCACCAAAGGAACCAAGATGGCAGCAAGACTCAAAGAGCGTTACGACAAGGAAGTCCGCAAGAAGCTGCAGGACGAGTTTCAGATCAAGAACCCCATGGCGGTTCCCAAGGTCGAGAAGGTCGTCCTGAACATGGGCATGGGCGAGGCGATTCAGAACGCCAAGATCCTCGATGCCGCCGTCGATGAGCTCTCGACGATCACCGGTCAGAAGCCGGTCGTCACGAAGGCAAAGAAGTCGATCGCCAGCTTCAAGCTTCGCGAAGGTCAGTCCATCGGCACGATGGTCACGCTTCGCGGCGAAAAGATGTACGAGTTTCTCGATCGTCTGATCAACATCGCTCTTCCGCGCGTCCGCGACTTCCGCGGCGTGCCGACGAAGTCGTTCGACGGTCGCGGTAATTACACCCTCGGCATTCGCGACCACCTGATCTTTCCCGAGATCGATGCAGGCAAGGTCGATAAGTCCAAGGGCATGAACATCACCATCGTCACGACCGCGAAGAGCGACGAGCAGGCGCGCGTCCTTCTCCGCGAGCTCGGGATGCCGTTCGGGAAATAGCGAGGACACCCATGGCAAAAACGTCAATGATCGTCAAAGCGGAGCGGAAGCCGAAGTTCTCGGTGCGCAAGCGCAATCGCTGCAAGCAGTGCGGACGCCCGCGCGGATTTCTGCGCAAGTTCCAGCTCTGCCGCATCTGCTTCCGACAGCTCTCGCTCGGCGGCTACATCCCCGGCGTGACGAAATCGAGCTGGTAGCTCAAAAGGACAACAGGAGTCATAAGCACATGTCGATGACAGATCCCATCGCGGATATGCTCACCAGAATCCGCAACGGAATTCAGGCGCACCACGACCGCGTCGAGATGCCGACGTCGAAGCTCAAGGTCGAGGTCGCGCGCATCCTCAAGTCCGAGGGCTTTATCAGCAACTACAAAGTGGTGAACGAAGACGGCAAGCCCCAGGGCAGCCTTCGCGTCTACCTCAAGTACTCGGATGACGGCGAGCCGGTCATTCACGGCATCGAGCGCGTATCGCGCCCCGGCCGTCGCGTGTACCGCGGCAAGGAAGAGATCCCGAAGGTTCTGGGCGGTCTCGGCCTCGCCATCGTCTCGACCTCGAAGGGCGTGCTCTCGGGCACCGAGGCCGCGCGCACCGGCGTCGGCGGCGAAGTCCTCTGCCAGGTCTGGTAAGGAGAATCGCAATGTCTCGTATCGGGAAGAAAGAGATCTCGGTGCCGAAAGGTGTCGAAGTCAAACAGGACGGCAATGCCGTTCTGGTGAAGGGACCCAAGGGCTCGCTCAAGACGCCGATCGTCTCCGGCATCTCGGTGTCGGTGGAGAACAACGTCGTGAAGTTCGAGCGTAAGGACGAAGAGCGGAAGACGCGCGCCTTCCATGGTCTGATGCGCGCGCTCGTGGCGAACAACGTCAAGGGCGTGAGCGAAGGATTCAAGAAGGAGCTCGACATCGTCGGCGTCGGTTATCGCGCCGAGGTGAAGGGCAAGGAAGTCGTCTTCCAGCTCGGCTACTCGCATCCGGTGAAGTTCGCGATTCCGGAAGGGATCGACATCGCCGTCGACGCGAAGACGGGACACATCACCGTCACCGGCATCGACCGTCAGAAGGTTGGCCAGACGGCGGCGGAGATCCGCGGACTTCGCGAGCCCGATCCGTACAAAGGCAAGGGCATCAAGTACAGCGACGAAGTGATTCGCCGCAAGGCCGGCAAGGCCGCAGGCAAGTAAGGTCGTATAGGTCCTAGTGGTCCTATGAGTCCTATCAACTAGTGCGCCGGGTACTCATCTCGGCACAGAGGAAAAAATGGACAGGGCAAAACACAGAGTCGAAGCACGCGATCGGATCCGGGAGCGGATCCGATTCAAGGTCAGAGGCACCTCGGAGCGTCCGCGCCTCGCGGTGTTCCGAAGCCTGAAGAGCATCTACGCACAGGTCATCGACGACGCCTCGGGCAAGACGATCGTGTCGGCGTCGAGCCTGGAGAAGGACTCTTCGGCCAAGGGCGCGAATTCCGCGGCCGCGAAGGCCGTCGGTGCGCTCATCGCGAAGAAGGCGAAGGACAAGGGAATCACCAAGGTCGTGTTCGACCGCGGCGGTTATCTCTATCACGGCAACATCAAGGCGCTCGCGGATGCGGCGCGTGAGAACGGACTGGAATTCTAGGAGATCACATGCAGCGTCCAATGCAGCGCCCCCAGCGTCCCGGCCAGGGTTCCCCGCGCGGCGATCGCCGTCCGGAAGAGAAGAACGAAAGCGGGATGATCGACAAGGTTGTCCACATCAATCGCGTCACGAAGGTCGTCAAGGGCGGTAAGAACTTCAGCTTCAGCGCGCTCGTGGTCGTCGGCGACGGCGCGGGCAAAGTGGGCTTCGGCTCCGGCAAAGCGAAGGAAGTTCCGGCCGCCATCAAGAAGGGCATCGAGATCGCGAAGAAGAACATGATCAAGATCGCTCTGAACGGCACGACGATTCCGCACGCCATCATCGGCCACTACGGCGCGGGCAAGGTTCTGCTCAAGCCGGCGTCCGAAGGTACGGGCGTCATCGCCGGCGGTCCGGTGCGCGCGATTCTCGAGTCGGCGGGGATTCAGAACATCCTCACCAAGTCGCGCGGAACCGCGAATCCGCACAACGTCGTGAAGGCGACGTTCGAGGCGCTCAAGCAGCTCCGCACCGAGGATCAGTACAAGAGCCTCCGCGGCGGCAACGAGCCCGAAGGAGCCGAGGCATGAGCGCGAAGAAAGCGGACTCGAAGACGATTCGCATTCGCCAGATCCGCAGCGGCATCGGCTGCCCGGTGGAGATGCGCGAGACGCTCAAGGCGCTCGGCCTTGGAAAGATGCATCGCATCACCGAGCGCGTCGATTCGAAAGAAGTGCGCGGCATGATCGCGAAGATCCCGCATCTCGTCGAAGTCGTGGATTAAGGACGAACGACTATGGAACTCAATAATCTGAAACCCAAGAAGGGCGCCCGCCACGCGAAGAAGCGCGTCGGCCGCGGACCGGGCTCGGGCCACGGCAAGACTGCGGGTCGCGGTGAGAAGGGGCAGAAGTCCCGTTCCGGCTTTAGCCGCATGCTCGGCTTCGAAGGCGGACAGATGCCTCTGCATCGCCGTCTGCCGAAGCGCGGCTTCACGAACATTTTCAAGAAGGACTACGCGGTCGTGAACGTCTCCGATCTGGAGCGCTTCGACAACGGAGCGACGGTCGATGAGAACGCGCTGCGTCAGGCCGGTCTCGTCAAGGGACAGCACGACGGCGTGAAGGTTCTCGGCGACGGCAAGCTTTCGAAGAAGCTCACCGTCTCGGCGACGAAGTTCTCGGCGTCGGCCAAGAAACAGATCGAGGCCGCCGGCGGTACCTGCCAGGAGATCCAGTAACGTGCCAAACGTCGTCGACACAGTCCGCAACATTTGGGCGATCGAGGACCTGCGCAAGCGCGTGATCTTCACATTCGCGCTGCTCGCGGTCTATCGACTCGGCTCGCACATTCCGACGCCGGGCGTCGATCCCGTCGCGCTCTCGGAGTTCTTCAAGGCAATGAGCGGCGGCGTGTTCGGCTTCCTCGATCTCTTCTCCGGCGGCGCATTGCGCCGTCTTTCGGTCTTCGCCCTCGGCATCATGCCGTACATCTCGGCGTCGATCATTCTCCAGCTTCTGACCGTCGTCTGGCCGTTCCTCGAGAAACTCTCGAAGGAAGGCGAGATGGGACGCCGGAAGATCAACCAGTACACGCGCTACGGCACGATCGTTCTCTCGATCGTTCAGTCGCTCGGTGTCGCGTTCTGGCTCAAGTCGCAGACGTCTCCCGGCGGCGCGCCGCTCGTCCCGCCGCACATTCAGGACGCGCTGTGGGGACTCGGCTTCCCGATCATGACCGTCCTCACGCTGACCACCGGCACCGCATTCATCATGTGGCTCGGTGAGCAGATCTCCGAGCGCGGCATCGGCAACGGAATCTCGCTGATCATCTTCGCCGGTATCGTCGTCGGACTTCCGTCCGCGACACTCTCGACGATCGAAGACATCCAGACCGGCACGCGCAGCATCTTCGCGATCCTCTTTCTCGTGCTGTTCATGGTCGCGGTCACTGCGTTCGTCGTCTTCATGGAGCGCGCGCAGCGCCGCATCCCGGTGCAGTACGCGAAGCGCGTCGTGGGCCGCAAGGTCTACGGCGGTGCGAACACGTACCTGCCGCTGCGCGTGAACACCGCGGGCGTCATTCCGGTCATCTTCGCGTCCTCGATCCTCGTCATCCCGCAGACCATCGCCACGATGATCAAGCAGCCGTGGGCGCAGTCGATCGGCAATCAGATTCGAGTCGGCGAGCCGCTGTACTACATCCTGCAGGTCGCCGGCATCGTCTTCTTCTCGTACTTCTACACGTCGATCGTCTTCAATCCGGTCGACACGGCCGACAACATGCGCAAGTACGGCGGCTTCATCCCCGGCATCCGCCCGGGCAAGAGGACGTCGGACTACGTCGATCGCGTGCTCACGCGCATCACGTTCGTCGGCTCGCTGTACCTCGCGCTCGTCTGCATCATCCCGGAGTTCCTGATCTCCGGTATTCATGTCGCGCAGATTCCATTCGGCATCGGCGCGTGGCTCGATCGCAACCTGCCGCTGTGGATCACCGAGGGCATGCGATTGAACTTCTACTTCGGTGGAACGTCGCTGCTGATCGTCGTCGGCGTAGCGATGGACACGATGCAGCAGATCGAGTCGCAGCTGGTGATGCGTCACTACGACGGGTTCATGAAGAAGGGACGCGTTCGCGGACGCCGGGGATAACGACGTGAAGCTGATCTTCATCGGACCGCCGGGCAGCGGCAAGGGAACCCAGGCGAAGCGGCTCGCAAACCGTTTCGCCATCCCGCACATCTCCACGGGGGACATCCTCCGCGAGGCGGTGGCGGACGGAACCGAGCTCGGACGCGAGGCGGCTCCGATCATGACGGCGGGTGCGCTCGTTCCCGACGATCTGATGATCGGCATCATCAACGACCGGCTGGCGAAGTCGGACGCGGCTAAAGGCTTCATTCTGGACGGTTTCCCACGCACGCTGGTGCAGGCTGAAAAGCTGGACGGAATCGTTGGGAATGGGAAAGAGCCTCTGCGGGTTCTCCAACTGCTCGTCCCAGACGACGCAATCGTTCGGCGCATCACCCTGCGACGGACGTGTGCGCAGTGCGGGGCGATTTACCATCTCGAGAACAACCCCCCGGCGAACGACAGCGTGTGTGATCGCTGCGGCGCCGAAGTCATCGCACGTCCCGACGACACCGAAGAGGCCGTGCGGAAGCGACTGGACGCGTTTCACAAGCAGACGATTCCGGTCGCGGCGTATTACAAGACGAAGAGCATTCTCCGTGAGGTCGACGGGCTCGGTCCCGTCGATGTGGTCTTTGAACGTATTGAAAAATCCCTGACGTAGGTCCGGAACGCAAGTGCTCGATCGAATGAAGGGACCGACGCTGAAGACGCGCGAGGAGATCGCGGTGATGGACCGGGCGAACCGGATCGTCGTCGACATCCTCGAGATGATGCGCGAGATGGTCAAGCCCGGCGCGACCACGGCGCAGCTCAACGCGATGGCCGAGGAGGAGCTGGCGAAGCGCGGCGCGAAGTCGCCCTTCAAAGGCTACTCTCCGATGGGCCTTCCGCCGTATCCGGCGGTCGTCTGTTCGTCGGTCAACGATGTGATCGTGCACGGCATCCCGAATCGCGCGAAGCTGCTGGAAGGCGACATCGTCGGACTCGACTTCGGGTCGATCTTCGAAGGTTTCGTCGGCGATGCAGCGATCACCGTGCCGGTCGGCAAGGTGCATCCTCGCGCCGAAGCGCTGATGAACACGACCCGCGAGTGTTTGGAACTGGCCATCGAAGAGATGCGCCCGGGCCGGCACCTCGGCGACATCGGCGCGGCGGTGCAGGAGCATGCGGAGTCGCGTGGCTTCCACGTGATCCGCACATTCGTCGGTCACGGTATCGGACGGCGCATGCACGAAGAGCCGCAGGTCTACAACTTCGGCAAGCGCGGTCGCGGGCTGGAGCTGCGTGAGGGAATGGTCCTGGCGATCGAGCCGATGCTCTGTGACATCGGCGCGAAGCTCCGCCACCGCGTCGAGCGGGCCGGAGCGAATGGATTGATCCAGGATGTCAGGACGGATGCCGACGGGTGGACGGCGCGAACGATCGATGGAACGCTCGCCGCGCATTTCGAAAACTCCGTCGCAATCACGGCGAACGGGCCGTGGGTATTGGGTAAATGAAAGGAAAAACAATGGTGCTGTTTGATTAGGGCAAGACGAGCTCCACAACGCGCAGCACCAAGACAACAGAAGGAAAGCATGTCGAAGGAAGAAGCGATTGAAGTCACAGGCACTGTCCTGGAGACCCTCCCAAACGCCATGTTCCAAGTCGAGCTGGAGAACAAGCACAAGGTGCTTGCCCACATCTCCGGCAAGATGAGGAAACACTTCATTCGCATTCTTCCCGGGGACAAAGTACTCGTCGAGCTCTCGCCGTACGATCTGACGCGCGGGCGCATCACGTATCGCTACAAGTGAGTGAGTGGACACAGCCATGAAAGTTCGGTCTTCAGTCAAACGAATCTGCAGCAAGTGCAAAGTGGTCCGCCGTCAAGGCGTGATTCGGATCATCTGTGAAAATCCGAAGCACAAGCAGCGTCAGGGTTAATCAGGAGCAGACAGTCAAATGGCACGTATCGCAGGTGTGGATCTCCCACTGAACAAACGGGTCGAAGTCGGCCTGACGTACATCTACGGCATCGGCCGCACGCGTTCGAACACGATTCTCACGCAGGCCGGCGTCAACAAAGACGTGCGCGTCAAGGATCTCTCCGAAGACGATGTGCGCAAGATCCGCCAGATCATCACCGACGAGGGAAAGGTCGAAGGTGATCTGCGCAAGGACGTCGGTCTCGACATCAAGCGTCTGATGGAGATCAACTGCTACCGCGGGATGCGGCACCGCCGCGGCCTGCCGGTTCGCGGTCAGCGCACGCACACCAACGCGCGTACGCGCAAGGGTCCCCGCAAGGGCGCCATCGCCGGCAAGAAGAAAGCTACGAAGAAGTAGCGAGTTCCGAGTTGCGGGTTGCGCGGGCGTCAAGTCGGCATGCGCAAAGGCCCTCGCAACTCGCCACTCGCAACTCGCAACTGAGGAATCGAATCAATGGCTACTGCAAGAGCACCGAAAGCGGGCGCGCGTCGCGCCGGCACCAAGCGCAAAGAGCGGAAGAACGTTCCGCACGGCGTCGCGTCGATCGCGGCGACGTTCAACAACACGATCGTGGCGATCACCGATCCGATGGGCAACATCCTGTCGTGGTCCAGCGCCGGCCGCATCGGCTTCAAGGGCTCCCGCAAGGGAACTCCGTTCGCGGCGCAGGTGGCGGCGCAGAATGCCGCTCAGCTCGCGCAGGAGCATGGCATTCGCTCGGTCGATGTGAAAGTCAAAGGTCCGGGCGCGGGTCGTGAATCGGCCATTCGTGCGCTCGCGGCGAGCGGCCTCGACATCAAGTCGATCAAGGACGTTACGCCGATTCCCCACAACGGCTGCCGGCCGCCCAAGCGCCGCCGGGTCTAGCCGAGGACATCGCGTTTTTTGATGCCGGCGCGCGGAGCGCCGGCGTGGTCTTTTTTTTCGTACGGCGAGCAGCAGCCGTCGTACGCGCAACGCGCCATGGTGGCGCGGGTGCGAACACCAGGAGGCTTTAGTGGCTCGTTACACCGACCCAGTCTGCCGGCTTTGCCGTCGTGAGGGCATGAAGCTGTTTTTGAAAGGCGATCGCTGCTTCAAGGACAAGTGCGCGATCGAGCGCCGCAACTACGCGCCCGGTCAGCATGGACGCCGCCGTTCCAAGGTTCTCGGATACGGCATCCAGCTTCGTGAAAAACAGAAAGTGAAGCGCATTTACGGTCTGCTCGAGAGCCAGTTCCGGCTCTACTTCCAGCGCGCGGAACAGCGCACCGGCATCACTGGCGAAAACCTTCTTCGCCAGCTCGAGCTGCGGTTGGACAACGCGGTCTACTCCCTCGGCTTCGCCTCCTCGCGCGCCCAGGGACGCCAGCTCGTCCGCCACGGCCACGTCGAAGTGAACGGCAAGAAAATCAACGTCCCTTCGTACCAGGTGCGCAAAGGCGACGTCATTCAGGTTCGTGAGAAGAGCCGCAAGAACGAACAGATCCGCCAGGCCGTCGAAACGGCAGCGGGCCGCGGCGTTCCTGCGTGGCTCCAGCTCGAGCCGGATCAGTTCCGCGGAACGGTGACGGATCTTCCGAAGCGTGAAGACATCCGCCTCCCGATCCAGGAACAGCTCATCGTCGAGCTCTACTCGAAGTAATCCAATGTTGTGGCGCGGTGCCGCTTCACCTGATGAAGCGGGCCGCATCACTTTCGCGAGGAGGCCGCTCCCATGATGTGGTCAGATTTTCAGAAACCCAAAAAGCTCGATTACGATCCCGAGACTCTCACTCCGAACTACGGGCGTTTCATCGCTCAGCCGTTCGAGCGCGGCTTCGGAACGACGATCGGTAACGCGCTCCGGCGCGTTCTTCTCTCCTCGATCGAGGGCGCGGCCATCACCGCCGTCCGCGTCGAGGGTGTGCTCCACGAGTTCTCGTCTCTCCAGGGCGTCGTCGAGGACATGACGGACGTCGTCCTCAATCTCAAGCAGATCCCGTTCAAGCTGCACGGCAGCGGTCCGAAGACGCTGTACCTCGAGAAGAAGGGTCCGGGCGTCGTCACCGCCGCCGATTTCGAACAGGATCCCGACATCGAGATCCTCGATGCAACTGCGCACGTCGCGACGCTTTCGAAGGAAGGCTCGCTCAAGCTCGAGGCCCGTCTCAAGAAGGGCCGCGGCTACGTCGTCGCCGATCGCAACGCCGACACCGATCTGCCGCTCGGCTACATCCCCGTCGACTCGATCCACTCGCCCGTCCGCCGCGTGAACTATCACGTGGAAGGCGCGCGCGTCGGACAGATGACCGACTACGACAAGCTGATCATGGAAGTGTGGACCAACGGCGCGGTCTCGCCGCAGGAGGCGATCAGCCTCGCGGCCGAGCTGCTCGGTGATCACCTCCGCATCTTCAGCGCGTTCGAGACCCGTCTCGAAGAGCGCGAGGAAGCCGCGGCTCCGGAAGTCGATCCGCGCCTCGCGGAGATGCTCTCGAAGCCGATCGAGGAGCTCGACCTTTCGGTCCGCTCTGCGAACTGCCTCAAGAATGCGAACATCCGCACCCTCGGCGATCTCGTTCAGCGCACGGAGCGCGAGATGCTCTCGACCAAGAACTTCGGGCGCAAGTCGCTCGACGAGATCAAGGATGTTCTCGCCAGCCTGGGCCTGTCGTTCGGAATGACGCGCGTGCCGGT
>Ga0075418_10008392_pt1 | contig 11585 bp, 10 predicted proteins | sample SoiMetdeltSBSDD2_FD_81776 | JGI IMG/M metagenome (GOLD analysis project Ga0075418, IMG submission 81776) | Bulk soil microbial communities from a Populus tree surrounding site in Tennessee, USA - Soil MetaG P. deltoides SBSDD2 | ecosystem: Environmental > Terrestrial > Soil > Tree plantation...
AAGCGCTTCGACGCCATCTTCTTCGGCGCGGTCGGCGCGCCGGACGTTCCCGATCATCTGTCGCTCTGGGGCCTGCGTCTGCCGATCTGCCAGGGTTTCGACCAGTATGCCAACGTGCGCCCCTCACGAGTGTTGCCCGGAATTACATCGCCGCTCGCGAACGGAAAAGAAATCGATTGGGTTATTGTGCGGGAAAACACCGAAGGCGAGTACTCGGGCTCCGGCGGGCGCGTGCACCAGGGGTTGCCCGAGGAGATCGCGACCGAGACCTCGGTGTTCACGCGCAGGGGCGTCGAGCGTGTGCACCGCTTCGCGTTCCAGCTGGCGCGAAAGAGGCCGCGCAAGCACCTCACCCTGGTCACCAAGTCGAACGCGCAGCGCCACGGCATGGTGTTGTGGGACGAATTGTTTTACGAGGTGGCGCAGGATTTTCCCGACGTGAAGACCGAGCGCATCCTCGTGGACGCGATGACGACGCGCATGGTGCTGAAGCCCGCGGCGATCGATACGGTGGTCGCGTCCAACCTTCACGCGGATATCCTGTCCGATCTGGCGGCCGCGCTCTCGGGCTCGCTCGGCATCGCGCCGACGGCGAACCTGAATCCCGAGCGCAGGTTTCCGTCGATGTTCGAGCCGATCCACGGCTCGGCGTTCGACATCACCGGCAAAGGCGTCGCCAACCCGATCGCGACGTTCTGGACCGGCGCGATGATGCTCGAGCACCTCGGTGAAGCGAAAGCCGCGGCGCGGCTCATGCAAGCCATCGAAGCTGTAACCGCGAAGAAAGTGTTTACGCCCGATTTGGGCGGCAGCGCACGTACGCGCGACGTGACGGCGGCCGTTGCGGCGGCCCTGTGAACCGGCTCACTGCCGCATCGGTGTTGATGCTGGCGCTCACCGCTTCGGCTTTTTCGCAGAACAGCGTGCGAGTCGGGCTGCTTGGTCCGGACGAGGAACCCCGCTTCTCTCAGATTGCGGATGGGCTCAGGGCGGGGCTGCGCGAGCAAGGCTATGCATCGGCTCGGATAGAGATTGTCGAAGTGCGCGTACCGCGCGCCGACGATACGAGCGCGCGTACGAAATTGGACAAGCTCGACAGTCAGCGCCTTGCCGTGCTTTTCGCGATTGGCTCGAATCTGGCGAGGCGCGCACGGCATCAGAGCGCCTCGCTGCCCATCGTTTTCATTACCCCCGGCGACCCTGTACGCGCAGGCCTTGTGCAAAGCCTGGCGCGACCAGGCGGCAACATGACCGCGCTTACATTCGAATACCCGGAGCTCTCGGCGAAGCGCCTGGAGATGCTGCGCGACCTGGCGCCGGGGTTGCGCCGCGTGCTCGTCCTTTACGACCCGCGGGACTCGTCCCCGCGCCAGGGCGCGGACGCCGCTCGCGCCGCGGCTGATACCCTCGGACTCAAGCTTGTCGAAGTCCAGGTGCGCGATCGGACCGACATCGACGAGGGACTTAAGAAACTCGACCAAGTCGACGCGCTCCTTGGCATCCCGGGCGGCGCAACAAGCGGCCATCATGAAGCCATGATCGCCGCTGCGCATGCCAGGCGCCGACCCACGATTTTCTTCACTCATTCACCGAGCACGCAGGACGCGCTGCTGACCTATGGGGCAAGCGACACCGAAGTCGCGCGGCAGGCAGCGCGCGCAATCGTCAAAGTACTAGAAGGCGCGAACGCAGGCGACCTTCCCGTGGAGCGACCAGCCACGCTGACACTCGTCGTGAACATGCGCGCGGCGAGGGCGCTTGGGTTAGCGATACCGCCGAGCATAATGGCTCGCGCGGACCGCATCATCGAATGAGCCCGATCGTGACATGCCAAGAGCTCTGATCACCGGCGCAAGCCGCGGGCTCGGCAAGGAGCTCGTGCGACAGTACGCCGCCGATGGTTGGGACGTGATCGGCACCGAGCGCCGGGACATGGACATGAACGATGTGGCGCAAATCCGCCGCTATGCGGCCAAGCTGGGCGACAAGGCGATCGACCTGCTTTTCTGCAACGCCGGCATCAGCGGAAAGCGCGGCATGGCGCTCGGTTCATTCGATTTCCAGTCGTGGGAAGAAGTGCTGCGCGTGAACTTGCTCGGCCCTGCGGCGCTCGCGGAGGCGCTCGTCGACCATGTCGCCGCGAGCGAGCGCAAGACGATCGCGCTCATGTCAAGCCGTCTCGGCTCGATCGGCGAGTCGAGCGGCATGACGCTCCCGTATTCCACCAGCAAGGCCGCGCTCAACATGCTCGGCAAAGGCCTCGCCGCCACGCTCGCGTCGAGACGAATCATCGTGGTGGCGCTGAGCCCGGGCTGGGTCCGTACCGACATGGGCGGCGCCGGCGCGCCGTTGTCTGCGGAGGCGTCGGTGCGCGGATTGCGTAAAGTGATCGAGCGGCTGACGCCGCGCGATTCCGGCCGGTTCCTCTCCCACGACGGCAGCGAGATTCCCTGGTGAAGAACCTCATCGCCAAGCTCGAGGTCATCGGCGTGCGGCCCGACGGCGAACGCATCGAGCTGCGCGCCGAGATCGGCCGGCCGCGCGAGGAGCGCGATCGCCACTGGGCCTGCGAGATCGCGATCGCACCGCTCAAAGCGCATATCGACGATGTGCGCGGCACCGACTCCTTCCATGCGGTCTGGCTGTCCTGCGCGCTCGTGCTCAAGTTACTGGAAAATCTGAAGGCCGAAGGCTGGCGCCTCGAGAACGACGACGGCAGCGACTTTCCGCTCGAGGCGTATCGCTCCGGGCTCGGCCCCGCGCCGCAGTAGTCCTTGCTGCACGCCGACAGCGCTCGCAACCGCCTGACCGGCATCGGGCTGGTGTCGCTGTGCTACCTCTTCTTCTCGCTGCTCGACGGCAGCGCAAAGTGGCTGGTGGGCAGCATGCCGGTGCTCATGGTGGTCTGGCTGCGCTTTGTGACGCACGCGCTTTTCGGCGGCGCGGTGCTGCTGCCCATCAAAGGAAGAGCGCTCTTTAGGACGAATCACATGCGCTGGCATGTCGTGCGCGCGCTCATGTTCATGGCGATGACGGGGATCAATTTCTGGGCGCTGCAATACCTGCAGCTCACCGTGACCGCGTCGATCTTCTTCTCGGTGCCGATCATGATCGCCATGGCGAGCGCTTTCATCTTCAACGAGCGGCTCGACCTCGGGCGCTGGATCGCCATCGTGGCCGGGTTCGCCGGCGTGCTCATCATCATCCGCCCGTGGGGCGCGGAGTTCCATCCGGCGATGCTCGCCTCAGTGGTGAACGCCATCCTCTACGCCGTGTTCCTCATGATGACGCGCCGGCTTGCGGCTTACGACTCGCCCGAGACGATCCAGTACCTGCCGGCGCTCGGCGCCGCCATCGGCCTCGCGCCATTCGCGTTCGCGGCCTGGGAATCGCCGAGCGGCTGGCTCGAATGGACCGTCGCCTGCCTGCTCGGCGTGCTGGGCGGCTTCGGCCACTACCTGCTTGCGCTCGCGCACCGATATGCTCCTTCCAGCGTGATCGCGCCATTCCTTTATCAGCAGGTGATCTACATGGCTGTCTTCGGCTACGTCGTTTTCGGCGACGTGCCGAGCCCGGGCTTGTGGACCGGGGCGACGATCGTGATCGCAAGCGGCCTGTATCTTTTCTCGCGCGAGCGCCGATGAGCGAGACCGTCGCACTGCCCCTGTGGCTCGCGCTCGCGGCCGGCCTCTTCGCGCTCTGGGCCGTGTACGAACACGTCCTCGTGCCGGCGCTTCGCTGGATGCTCACGCATCCCGCGAACCGCGTCATCGACGACATGTCGTCGCGGCTTCGCATCGGCATCCGTCCGTTCCAGCGCACGCGCCGCCAGGCGCTCGTTCATCGCCTCCTCACCGACCCGAAGGTGCAGCAAGCTGTCGACGAGTACGCGCGGCAAAATCGCGTGCCGGTTCCGGCGGTCCTCAAGAGAGTCGAGAGATACGCACGCGAAATCGTGCCGGCCTTCAATGCTTACCTCTATTTCCGCACCGGCTACTGGCTCGGACGCCGCATCGCGCGGCTTCTCTATCGCGTGCGCATCGGCTACGTCGATTCCGAAGGCCTCGAGCGCATCGACTCGAATGCCACCGTGGTGTGCGTCATGAACCACCGTTCGAACATGGATTACATCCTGGCCGGTTTTCTCGCCGCGGACCAGGCGGCGCTGTCCTACGCGGTGGGCGAATGGGCGCGCATCTGGCCGCTTTCCGCGCTCATTCGCGCCATGGGCGCCTACTTCGTGCGCCGCAACTCACGCGACGAGCTCTACCGCCGGGTGCTGGAGCGTTACATCGCCATGGCGACCGAAGCGGGCGTCCCGCAGGCAGTATTCCCGGAAGGCGGCCTCACGCGCGACGGGCGCATGCGCGAGCCCAAGCTTGGCGTCCTCGACTATATGTTGCGCGGCTATCGCCTGAACGGCGAGCGCGATCTCGTGTTCGTTCCGCTCGCCCTCAACTACGACCGGGTGCTCGAAGATCGCACGCTGATCCGCGACCGTAAGGCCGGGCGCGGCGCCGCGGTGTGGAATACGACGCGCTTCGTGCTGCACAACGTGCGCCTCATGTTACGAAGCGAGTGGCATCGCTTCGGCTACGCCTGCGTGAATTTCGGCACACCCATCTCCATGCGAAGCCGCGGGATCGACTTTCAGGCACTCACGCCGGAGGAGCGGCGCGCCGCGGTCGCCGCGCTGGGTAAGGAGCTCATGAACGCCGTCGGCCGCATCGTACCGGTGCTCCCGGTGCCGCTCATCGCTGCGGTATTTGTCGCCCGGCCCGAGCGCGCGCTTTCCGAGCTGGAGCTCAAGAGCGAAGTGGCAAGCCTGCTCACGCGGCTCGAGGCGAACGGCGCGCATGTGTACATTCCCCGCGGTGATCTTGACTATGCGCTGACAGTGGGCCTGCGCATGCTGCGGCTGCGTCACCTGGTGGACGAACGCGACGGCCTTTTTTGTGCCCGTGCGGAAGAAATGCCGCTTCTAACCTACTACGCCAACTCGATAATCCACCTCGTAACGCTGGACTACCAGATAAGCGTCCAGTAGGCCTTTGCGCAGGGGAAGGTTTGGAGGCATGGCGCCAACAAGAAAGCGCTCAAGAATAAAGCGCGCGAGCTCGCGGCGGCCGACGGCAGGCACGCCCGAGCTGCTCGGTCTCACCTCGGGTTGGTACTGGGAGCAGGACGCGGAGCTGCGCTTCGTGCGCGTTGAGTTGCGCGGCGACCCGGCTGCACAACGCGACATCGCCGAGCGCATCCTCGGCAAGCGCCGCTGGGAAACCGGCGTCGAAATCGAAGGCGGCTGGGACGCGCACCGCGCGGTTCTCGAGTCGCGCCAACCCTTCCGCGATGTCCTCATGTGGCGCAACCTCGCCGACGGGGGCCGGCGCTACATCAGCGTGAGCGGCGAGCCGCTCTTCGACGCGCGCGGGCGCTTCACCGGATACCGCGGCATCGGCCGCGACGTCAGCAAAGAGAAGCACATCCAGCAGCTGCTCAAGCTCGACCATACCGTCACGCTGCGCCTTGCAGAAGCCGCGAGCGCGCCGCAAGCGGTCGAATCGGCTCTCGAAGCAATCTGCGATTCGTTGCGCTGGGACTGCGCGATCGTCTGGCGCCCGCAGGGCGCCGTGCTAGAGCGCTTCGCCGCCTGGGCCAATGCGGGCGATGCAGAGGCCGCGCGCTTCATCAACGCCGCGCGCGAGCTCGAGATCGCCGCGGGCGCCGGCGTGGTCGGCACCGCCTGGCAGAACGGCGAGCCGCTCTGGGTTGCGGATACCAGCGCGCAGGGAACCGCCCTGCGCAAGCAGGTGGTCACCAGCACCGGACTGCGCGCCGCGGCGGTGTTTCCGATCCGGGTCGGCGCTCAGGTGAGCGCGGTGCTGGAATTCGCCGCGCGCCGCATCCGCCAGCCCGATACGCGCCTGTGGCAGACGCTCCGTGCGATCGGCACGCAGATTGGCCAGTTCCTGAGCCGCAACGATGCCGAGCACGCAGTGCGCGAGAGCGAAGCGCGCTTTCGCGCCCTTACCCATCTCTCTTCCGACTGGTACTGGGAGCAGGACGCGGAATTTCGCTTCACGCGCATCGAAGGACGGCACGTCGCCGGCGGCGATGTCGGCCTGCAGCGGCGGCTGATCGGCACGCGCCGCTGGGAAAGCGGCCTTGAGGTTGCCGGCGGCTGGCAGGCGCATCGCGCGCTCCTCGAGGCCCGCCAGCCGTTCCATGACCTCCTCATGTGGCGCACGATGTCCGACGGCTCGCTGCGCTATGTCTCGGTGAGCGGCGAAGCGGTATTCGATGCCGACGGCGTCTTCTCGGGCTACCGAGGCGTGGGACGCGACGTCACCGAGGAGAAGCGGGCCGAGCAGATGCTGCGGCTCGAGCACGAAGTCGCGCGCATTCTCGCCGCCGCGGAAGACGCTGCCGGCGGGCTAAGGGGTGTGATCCGCGCCGTGTGCGAAGGCGAGGGCTTCGCCTGCGGACGCTATTTCCGCGTGGATGGAGAGCTCTTGCGCTTCCAGGACACTTGGGCGATCGCCGATCCCTCGATCAAGCCTTTCATCGAGCGCTCGCGCTCCTTCGTATTCCGCGCCGGCGAAGGCCTGACCGGCACGGTGTGGCAGTCGGGCGAGCCGGTCTGGTCGCCCGACATCACGCGCGACCCGCGCGTGCGCGACCGCCAGGTGTGGCAGGGCACCGGCCTGCTCGGCGGTTTCGTCTTCCCGGTCGTTGCCGAAGGCCGCATCGTCGGGGTGCTGAACTTCTCGAGCCGCAAGGCACGCGAGCCCGACCAGCGCCTGCTCGCCGCCTCGCGCGTGATCGGCAGCCAGGTCGGCCAGTTCTTCCAGAGAAAGCAGGCCGAGGCGTCGCTGCGCGAGAGCGAAGCGCGCTTTCGCAGCCTCACGCAGATGTCGTCGGACTTCTTCTGGGAGACCGACGCCGAGCATCGCTTCGTCCAGCTCGTGCACGGCCCGGATTACCTCTGGCCGGAAATGAGCCACGGCGTCGTCGGCAAGGAGCCCTGGCGGCTGCCATGCGAAAGCCCCGATGAGGCCGGCTGGACTGCGCAGCGCGCGAAGTTCGAGGCGCACCGGCCTTTCCGGGACTTTGAGTTCGCGCGCCGCATGCCCGACGGCGTGGTGCGCCACCTCGCGATCAGCGGAGACCCGCGCTTCGCGGCCGACGGCAGCTTCGCCGGCTATCGCGGCATGGGTCGTGACATCACCGACATCGCGCGTGCGCGCGAGCGCATCGCCTCGCTCGCCTATTCCGATCCGCTGACCGGCCTCGCCAACCGCACCAGCCTCATGCCGGCGCTCGAACAGGCGGTGGCGCGCGCGCGCCGGCGGGGCTCCAAGGTCGCGGTGATATTTCTCGACCTCGACGGCTTCAAGCAGATCAACGATGCGCATGGTCACGATGCGGGCGATGCGCTCCTCATCGAGCTCGCCGGTCGCCTGCGCGACAACCTGCGCGCGAGCGACATGGTCGCGCGTCTCGGCGGCGATGAGTTTGTCGTCGTGCTCGAGGAAATTGGCGACGCGCAGCCGGCCGAGCGCGTGGCGAACAAGCTGCTCGCCGAGACGCTGCGCCCTTACGTGCTGCCCGAAGCTCAGGCCACCGTGACGGCGAGCCTCGGCATCAGCCTGTTCCCGGACGACGCCGTGGACGCGTTTGCGCTTGTGAAGCACGCCGATTCCGCGATGTACGCAGCGAAGCAGGCGGGCAAGAACTGCTGCCGGTTCTATTCCTCGGGACCCGCAGCGAACGACCCGGACGAAGCCGGAAGGCTAGCGCTTTAGGCTGCGGTTCGCGTCCTCGATGTCACGGCGCAGCTTGCCGCGCTCCTCGGCCGACATCTGCTGCTGGCGCGCCTGCCGTTGTCCGGACTGACTCGGACGCTCCGAACCCTCGCGATCGCGATACGCCTCGCGCACGTCCTCGCGCATGCGCTGGCGTTCTTCCTGGCTCATCTGGCGATCGCGCTCGTAGCGCTTGCCCGCCTGCGCTTGCGCCGGGAACGCGTTCAGTGAAATGACGAGCGCCAGCGCGACTCGCAGCAGCATGGGGGCGAATGTTACGCGCGGGCGCCTTGCGATGGGTTGTCCTTTTGTAACATTGTATTGCCCATGCCCGAATTGAAGACCCGCATCCTCGTGGTCGACGACGACCACCGCCATCGCGATCTCCTCGTGCGCTTCCTCGGCGGCGAAGGCTACGAGGTGAAGGCGGTGCCCGACGCCCCCGGAATGGACAAGCAGCTCGCGCGCGAGCGCTACGACCTTGTGGTGCTCGACCTGATGCTGCCGGGCGAGGACGGGCTCGCCATCTGCCGGCGCCTACGTGCGCAGGACACCGCGCCGGCGATCATCATGCTCACCGCCAAGGGGGACGATGTTGATCGCATCGTCGGGCTCGAGATGGGCGCCGACGACTACCTGCCGAAGCCCTTCAATCCCAAGGAGCTCCTCGCACGCGTAAAGGCGGTGCTGAGGCGCAAGACGCCGTCCGGACCGCCCGGTGCGCCGGCGGCCGGCGGGGTGTTCCAGTTCGGCGACTTTTCCCTCAATCTCGCCACGCGCGCGCTGACGCGCGGCGGCAAGGAAGTGGCGCTCACCACAGGGGAGTTTTCGGTGCTCAAGGTGCTCGTGCAGCACCCGCGCCAGCCGCTTTCGCGCGACAAGCTGATGGAGCTCGCGCGCGGACGCGAGTACGAGGTTTTTGACCGCTCGATCGACGTCCAGATCTCGCGCCTGCGCAAGATCGTCGAGGACGACCCTGCCAAGCCGAAGCATATCCAGACCGTGTGGGGCTTCGGCTACGTGTTCGTCCCTGACATCGAAGCGAAGTGAGCCTCCTTGCCCGATCCTTTCTCCTGATCGCGGCCCTTATCGTCACCGCGGTCCTCGCTTCCTTCCAGATCTACCGGCTTTACGAGCGCGAGCCGCGCTCGCGCGAGCTCGCCCAGCAGACGGTGAGCACCGTCAACCTCACGCGTGCCGCGCTGATCACCGCGGACCCGTACCTGCGCCGCGAGCTCCTGATCGAGCTAAACGAGACCGAAGGCCTGCGCGTCTTCCCGTCCACCGCCAGCGAGAAGCTCGAGCCGCTGCCCGAAGACCCGCTGCTCGACCTAGTCACGCACAAAGTCAAGGCGACGACCGGTGCGCAAACGCGCTTCGCGTATGCGCGCGACGGCGAGGAAGGCTTCCTGGTGAGCTTCTTCATCGACGAGGACGAGTTCTGGGTGATGCTGCCGCGCGAGCGCTTCGAGCTCGAGTTCGGGCTCGAATGGCTCGGCTGGGGCGCGGCGCTGCTCGCTCTGGCGCTCGTCGGCGCTGGGCTCATCGCCTCCAACATCGCGCGTCCGCTCGCCGCGCTGACGCGCGCGTCCGCGCGCATCGGGCGCGGCGAGGCGCACCAGCCGGTGGCCGAGGAAGGCCCGCTCGAGCTGCGCAGTCTCGGCGCGGCCTTTAACCGCATGGCGCGCGACCTGGAAAGCATGGAGCGCGAGCGCGCCATGGTGCTTGCCGGAATTTCGCACGACCTGCGCACGCCGCTCTCGCGCATGCGCCTCGCGCTCGAGATGAGCGGCGCGGAGTCTGGGGCCGCCGGCGCCATGGTGGCGGATATCGACGAGATCGACGCGATCATCGGCCAGTTTCTCGACTTCGCGCGCGGCGTGACGGAGCACAAGGCCGAGCAGGACCTCGCCGATCTCCTCGACGAAGTCGCGACGCATTACACCCGGGTCGGCAAAAAGGTGGAGCTCGCACTCGACGACGTTCCGCCGTTCCGGTTCGCGCGCATGGCCGTGCGTCGCGCGATATGCAATCTCGTCGATAACGCGCTGCGCTACGCCGCAGAGCCGGTCGAGATCGAGCTTAAGCGCGCCTCGGGCGCCGCACTGATCGAAGTCCGCGACCGCGGACCCGGCATTCCGCCCGAGGAGGCGGAGCGCCTGAAGCGTCCGTTCACGCGCCTCGACGCCGCGCGCAGCGGCCCGGCCGGCGCCGGCCTCGGCCTCGCCATCGTCGAGCGCGTCGCGCGCGCGCACGGCGGCTCGCTCGAGCTCCTGCCACGCCCGGGCGGCGGGCTCATCGCCCGCCTGACACTACCCTCGTAATTGGAACCGCTGCACAATCTCATAGCGCGCCCCTTTGGATGAGAGCGCGGAGCGCACGAGCACGAATTCCGGCACCGGCCATTCGACTGCAGGAACGCGCGGCAGCTCCGCTGCGCGCGCTTTGCGAATGAGCGTGACATGCGCCGCGAACGGCCGGCGCTCGATCGCGAACCCCTCGCCGCCGAGCGCCTGACTCAGGCGCTCGTGCAGCGCCCTGAGCTCGCGCGGCGTGTCGCGCGGCCCCACCCAGACGATGCTGTTCTCGCGCCAGTAGTGGCTCTTCTCCACGGGAAGCTCGTGCGCGCGCCCGGCGACGCTGAGCGCGGCGCGCACCGCCTTGTTAGGGTCCCCCTCGCCGAGGAATGCCAGCGTGAGATGAATCTTGGCCTCCTCCGTGGCGCGGCCGCCCGTCAGCTGCTGCGCTTCGCGCGCCCACTCGGTGAGAGCGCGCGCCGTTTCGGCCGGCGGCCAGAGCGCGAAGAAGAGGCGCATCAATGTCGCCGGATACGCAGGCCCTCGAGATCGATCGGCGCCGAATTGCCGGACAAGAGCTCGGCGGTGATGCGCGCCGCGCCCGCGCACATCGCAAACCCCATGTGTCCAAGCCCGATGTTGAACCACAGGTTCTGATAGCGGCCGGTGCCGAAGCGCGGCGTGGTCTCGGGCGTCATGGGGCGCTGGCAGGCGCGCATGCGGGCGCGCCCGTAGTCGACCGCGCCGGGATAGAGCTGCTTCAGCGTGTCGAACAGCGTGGCGAAATGCTGCGGCTCGTGCTCGCGCCCGTAGCCCGCGAATTGCGCGCCGCCGGTGACGCGCAGCTCCTCGCCCATCGGCGCGAACGCGACGCGGCGGGTTTCGTCGATCGCGGCGTGCTTGGGCGCGCGCTGCGGGTCCACGATGGGCAGCGTGGCGGAGAAGCCTTTTACCGGGTACACCGGCACCTGCGTGCCAAGCTGCTCGCGTAGCTTGCGGTCCATGACGCCGAGCGCGCAGACGAAGGCGTCGGCCCGCACCCGACCGCGCCGCGTCACGACCTCGCGGATGCGCACATCGATCGGCTCGATCGAAAGGATCTCGTTCTCCAGATAGAAGCTCACGCCGCGCGTGCGGCATTGCGCGGCGAGCGTGCGGCAGAAGTGCGCCGCGTCCCCCGCCTCGTCCTGGGGCGCATACACGGCGCCGGCAAGGCGCGAAACGTCGAGCGCCGGCTCGAGTGCGGCAATGGCCGGGGCTTGCAGCTTTTCGATCGTGAAGCCGAGGCTGCGCATGGTCGCGGCGCGCTCCCATGCCGATTGCAGCTCGTTCGCGTCGCGGTAGAGGTAAAGCACTCCCCGCTTCAGCGGGAAGCCGAGCTCGGCGACGAGCTCGCGCATCACCTCTTGCGAGTAGCGCACGAGGCGCACCTTCGCCTCGAGCACGCGGCGGTACGAACGGCCGCTGCGCAGGACGAGGTGCT
>Ga0075418_10008393_pt1 | contig 11583 bp, 10 predicted proteins | sample SoiMetdeltSBSDD2_FD_81776 | JGI IMG/M metagenome (GOLD analysis project Ga0075418, IMG submission 81776) | Bulk soil microbial communities from a Populus tree surrounding site in Tennessee, USA - Soil MetaG P. deltoides SBSDD2 | ecosystem: Environmental > Terrestrial > Soil > Tree plantation...
GGGCCGAGGCAGCGCTGCGCGCGCTCCCCCGCGCCCGTGCAGCTGCCCGCAGCGAGGGCAAGGACGCCCAGGGGCGCCTCAACGCCGGCTTGCGCCGCCCCGTTAGCCGCTCCATCGGCCGGGCCCATTGGGGCCCGGCCCATCTCCGGTGGCTCGCCGAGGTCGTCTGCCCTCCGCCGGCCCCGCCCATCGTCTTCCAAGCAGAGGGCCGTGCGGTCACCGCACACGCTGCACGCCGCCAGCGGCTCGCCCAGGAGCTCCACGAGCACGGGCACGCCTAGTGTGGGCACGCGGTGGGCGACGCCCGCCAGCCGCTCCGTGGCGGGCTAGGCCCGGTGGCCGTCCCCAGGGGCGCCGCCATGGGCGCCCTGCCCCGGGGTGATACCCCACGCGAACGGCTGCCATGCCTGGGGCTGATCCCGGCGGCCTCTGCCTCCGGGGCGCGACGCCCCCAAGGCCCGCGCACTCACGCTGGGCACATCCAGGCCCGACGAGCGCTTGTGGAAGGCGCCTGGGCCTCCCGCTCTCGCGCCCAGGGCCGCCGTCATTGGCCCCTGCGCCTCGCACAACCACCCCAGCTGATCCAGGACCTCCGCGGGCACGCCCACGTCAGGCTGGGCCAACGCTCCCGCCCCCTGGGGGCCCGCGGCACACAGGCGCCTCTCGTCCCCGTCGCCATGGCCCGTGAACTCGCGGGCGGCCTGTGGGCCATGGCCCACCAGCTGCCAGGCGCAGCCTCAGGTGCAAGGACCGAGCGCGCCTGCCCCCGCAACGCAGCAGGTGTCCGACGTGCCTCAGAAGAGACGCAGCCCCGGTGTGGGGGCACCCTCGGCAGCGTGCAGAGGCTGAGAGAAGGATACGCGTGCCGAGAGCGAGGCAGGCACCCGACGGAGGCAAGGAAGGTGGGAACCAACCCACGGAGAGCAGCAGGCGCAACCGTCGTTGCTGCCTGGCTCCGGCTCTGCCGAGGCACGCAGGCTCAACACACCACATGCGGACCTGAAAAAAGTTGCTCCCCACTCTTGACATTGGAAGTCATAGCAACGCTAGGTTTCAGGCGTGGTGAATAGCGGGAGCGAGGTACGAGCGGACGCTGTTCGCCGTCTGCAGTGGTTTCAGGACAAAGATACGGGGATCTTTTGTGACTTCCTCAGTCACTGGCCGACGCTCAAAGCGGCGCCACTCGCGCGGCGCACCACGCTGGTGCACTTCTTCCAGGCCCACTACGTACGCTCGGCCGCCGTCATCCAGACCCGCATCGAGGCCATCAAGAGCGCTGTAGCCCTGACCACAGATGACGGCGTCATCACCCCCAAGACCCTCCTTGCACAAGCCCTCGTGGCCCAACTCCGCGTCCACTTGCAAGCCATTGCCGACTTCGATAAAGCCATCGCGCAACGCGCCCAGGAGCATCCCAACTGCCCTTTGTTTGACGCCTTACCAGGTGCCGGGGTGGTCTTTGCTCCACGCCTCCTCGTGGCCTTTGGCGAACCACAGGAACGCTACACCTCTGCCGAGGAACTCCACAAATATGCGGGTATTGCGCCCGTGACGGAACGCCGTGGCACGAAGGCCTGGGTCCACTGGCGCCTCCAGTGTCCGACGTGCCTGCGCCAAACGTTTGTGGAGTGGGCGGCGGAATCTACACGGCATGCCTTCTGGGCGCAGGTCTACTAGCAGCAGCAACGCGACAAGGGCAAAGCGCACCAGGCAGCCGTACGCGCCTTGGCCTTCACATGGATTCGCGTCCTCTCTCGGTGTTGGCAGACTCGCACGCCATACGAGGAATCCGTGTATCTTCAAGCGCTCAAACGCCGCAGCGCACCACTCCTGCCCCACGTGGCGCATTGAGTCTGAAAAGGAGTTAAAAAACCTTGACAGCCCCCCTCAGAGCATGTGTTCGGCTCCGCAGGGGATTGCGCACCCTACGCAGCTCTTGGGTTTCCTCGCCATGCCTTTACAAGCCCAGCGCCAGACGCAACCGTTGATCGACTACGGACATGAGCTGCGGATCTCCCTCGCCCAACACACGTAACACGAGCCCCTTATGCAGCAAGGCGAGTTTGTGCATTCTGAGCACAGAACGACGCTTGAGCCCCGTGGTCGGAAACGATGGATGTCCAGGCTCCAGCACGAAATAGGTTGGAAGGAGGTCGTCCGGCATGGCAGAAGAGATAAACAGACAGAGTACGTCTTCAAGACGAGGGAGCAGATGGTTAGGTGTCACCACGAGCGCGGGACGGACTTTCACCCCAGTAAGATCGGTGAACGGATAGCGGATTAACAACGCCGCCCCGTTTGACTATGGACTGGGCCATTGTACGGCCTCGCCATCTGCCAGGGAATAGATATCTTCTTCTTCCGCATTGAGCCAATCAAAACTGCCGGAGGCTGCCACAAGTTCTGTCAGTTCCTGGACAGAGATATCATCGGTAAGGAGCTGGGGTTGTTGTAACTGGCGGCGGACAAGGAGGAACGCCGCAAAGGCTTCCACTTCTGTCTGCTCCTGCGGGGTCATTGCTGCAAGTAACTGTGTGAGCTTGGAGGACATGACGACACCTCCCGTTTTTCTGCCTGTTTCCTGTAAAAGGTTGCAGTTTTCGCTGATGGCGCCAAGTGAGTTTGAGAAGCCGAACGATGAGGATAACCGGGCGCACACGATCGAGCCGATAGTAACCGAACGAGCCCATTATGCGCGCTCCAGTTCATCCGATAGTTCGGCAACTCAGGTTATGCCCAGACGCGGGGTAGGCCAAGAGCAATCGCGTCGTGGATTGCAGCCTGCAGCCACTCTGGCGCTTCAGCGGAGTGTAAGGGGCGCTCGAAAATTAAACTAGCCATCGCATGCTAGACTCCAGGCATTTTCATGCTGGAGGTATGCCAATGGAACTGACCGACTCGCTCAAGACATTGCTGATCGAGACCGCCAAGTCGCGCAAGGGCAGTGCCCGGCGCTTCTTTATGGCCCGCACCGTCAAAGAACTGGGGCCAGGTGGGCAACCGCGCGCCGCACGCGAACGGCGGTGGGGGCGGAGGACCATGCGTAAAGGCAGGCACGAACTCGACCGCGGCGTGCCCTGTGTCGATGCCTTTGCCCTGCGTGGGCGCAAGCGTGCGGCAGAGCATCTCCCCAACCTCTTGACGGATATCCACGCCATCGTCGACAGCCAGAGCCAAGCTGCCCCACAGTTCCGCACCACCCGCCTGTATACTCGCCTGACAGCGGCTGAGGGGCGGCGCCCATTGATTGCCCAAAAGGGCTACCCGGAGGCCGCGCTGCCGACCGCCGCAACCATCAACCCCACATGGAATGCTCTGGGCTACTCCCCGCAGAAAGTCGCGCAGAGTCAGCCGCAAAAAAACGCCCAGAAACTGACACCATCTGCGCCCAGCTAGCTGCGGTCAATCGGGCGGCTGATGCCGCAGAGACGGTCTTACGCCTGTCGATGGAGGCCAAGGCGCCTGTCACAGTCGGGCCCTTTGCCCGGGGTGGCAAGAGCCGCCTCCCGACGGTCGCCGCCGACCACGACTTTCACCCAGACGCGACCGTGACTCCTGTGGGCCTCTTCTTGCCAGCGTTGGATGAGCGGTTTCTCTATGGCATGACCTCCAAAGTGACGCGTGACTGTCTGGGCGATTGTCTGGTGCGATGGTGGGACATCGTGCATGATCGGTTTGCCCCCATCACCACCTTGGTCATCAACCTGGATAATGGCCCCGAGAACCATCGCCGACGGACCCAATGCATGCGGCGCCTCGTGGATTGTGCCCACGACTCCGGCTTGACAGTGCGTCTGGCTGACTATCCACCCTATCATAGTAAGTACAATCCCATTGAGCGCTGCTGGGGTATCCTGGAAAACTACTGGAACGGCGCCCTGCTCGACTCGATTGAGGCCGTGATCCGGTTGGCCACGACAATGACCTGGCAGGGCAGGTGTCCTAGCGTGGAACTGGTCACGACGACCCATCAGAGCGGCCTAAAACTGACCAAGGATGCCATGAAGATGGTGGACACACAGCGCCAACGATTCCCAGCTTTGGGCAAATGGTTTGCTTGCCGGGGCTCATGGACCTAGGAGGCATCCCCCTCATGATGAGCCACAAGTCCTCTCATGAACAGGGTGCCACTGTGCGATGCTGCTGAGGACCATTGCACGGGGCAATGTACACCTTGCACATGTTGCTGGCAAAACCGCGGTCCTGGCGCATTGTACACATAGCGGGCGGTTTTCCAAGGGCGCTCCTGGCGGGTGCTGGGACCACACGGCGCCCTACCGCCTCGTGTCTCTCCTCGCTGCAGGTCCAGGCCATGGAGATTGCCACAGCCCGCGGCGGTGTGCCCCGACCGCACGGCATGTCGAGGCGTGCCAGCGTGCGACGTGCTCAGCCTCAAAAATACACTGCCACCGCGGTCTCTTCTCCCGCCTGCAGCTGTTTGATCACGGTCTTGAAGTGCTGCAGCTGCCCTTGCATGCGCTCATGCGGATCAACGGCATACCACGCACGCCTGTCCTGATAGCGATAGCCCAGCGCGTCGAGCGAGAGCACATCATACATGTTCCGCCAGTCACCTTCGACCCAAACGGCGAGTTGGGGATTGATGATGTAGTGCCCGTGTTTCAGTCTGCGAAAGAGCTTGCGGTTATAGGGATCGTCCCGATGCACTTCGTTTTTCGCCAGAATACTCGAAATATAGACCCGGTGTTTGCGTCGCGCCGGGACCAGCGCGTCAGGGAAGTGATGCAGCACCTCCACAAAATCCCCACTGCGGAAGGCGCCCCCTCCGAAGCGCACCACGTTATCGCCCAAACGGGTGTAGAACATGGCGATCATGAGGTTGAACAGGAGAAACTCCATTGACCGGTTATCCAGCTTCACGAGACGTCCGTCCACCTGGATGACCATATCCAGCGGTGCCAGGGTGTCATACACGCCCGCGAGTTTACGGGCCGCGTAGTGGGCATCGATGCATGCCTGCTCCAGCACAATGTGAAAGGCGTTGAAGCCCACGTTGTTGATCAAGCTCGTGTCGGCCCCCATCGCCACCAGCCTGGCCACTTGCTCGTCGTTGCCAAGCCGGGCGGCGATCATGAGCGGCGTTTGGTTGAAGGGGTTGCGAAAATCCACCCCGTACTGGTCAACCTGGCGTAGCATGGCCTCGGGTTTTTTCAGCTCATACGGAAAGAAATACTTCTGGGTCAAGGGCTTGATCCCCTTGTCCGGCTGGATGGCCGGTCGAAACCCCCTTGCGGCCAGCGCCTGCATGCGGTTGCGGTCCTGATACACCAGGGCGTATTCAAATAGCAGCAACTTGGCCTGCTTGTCGTCGCTTTCGGAAGCCTGCCGCTCCAGTGCCCGCAGGGTCTCGCCGTGCAACACCTGCCAGGGAACCTCCTTGAGCTTCAGGATCTGGGTGCGGATCGCGTCGGCCTGTTCCTGCTTCCCTTGCAGCTCGAGCCGGCGCGCTTCCTGCCGCCATTCGTCCAGGCTCGAGCCGTGGTCGGCCAGCGCCAGGCGCTCCTCCCAGTGCCTCAGACCCAAGACCTCGAACAGGCGTTGGCCGGGATTGGCCTCAATGATATAGAGGTTCTCCACGGCGCGGGTGACTGCGACATACAGGGCGTTGATATGAAACTTGTACATTTCGAGCGACTTATCACCTTTCTCCCGCGCCCGCGCATAGCGGAGGTCTTCTCCCAGCACGTCCGCCGTACTGATGCCACGGGTGATGTCCCGAAAGCGCTCTTCGGCAGTGGAGGTGAAGTTATAGAGAATAATGTTGTCGTATTCCAGCCCCTTGGCCTCCTGAATGGAGAAGATCAGGGGGGTCTGGAAATGGGCGCGGGCCGCCGGCTTGTGCTCCGGGTGCAGGACAACGACGGCAAAACGGGTTGACTGGCGTGTTTTCTGGTTGAGTTCGCGGGTGATCAGCTCGGTGTCGGCCAGCAGCAGCACCGTCCCCGACGTCTCGCTTGTGCTCTGGACGAGGTAATTGCTCTCCCGGTCGACGGAGCCAAAGCGGGCGTGCTTCAGTTTGAGCAGCCGGTTGGCCACTTCGATGACGTTCCTCGAGTTACGGTAGTTGTTGTGGAGGATCCGTATCAGTTCGGCCGGTGCTGCGAGGCCGTCCTGCTGGTAGAAAAAACGTTTCAGCGTCGACCAGGCAAAATAGTTGGGATGGACAATCTGGTTGGCGTCCCCGCATAGGAGAAATTGGTGCGGCTCGCGAAGCGACGTGAGAATAAGCTGAAGCTGGATGGTGGTCAAGTCCTGCACCTCGTCGACCACGACGAAATCGTAGCGGGGCTCGACGAGGGGCAAGTAGTGGGAGCTCAGCATGTTGGGGTCGTAATAATTGTTCTCCTGCATAAACACCAGATACTTGCCAAACAGGTCATAGACGTACGGCCGCTCGTCCGCGGCAAAGATCGATTGCCGGATGCCCAGGCCCAGATACTCCTCCCGGCTCAGGTACGGGTGGTCCGTGGCCGGTCCGGTGATGACACCCTGGAATTCCTCAAAGAGCGCGTGGGGGTCTTTGAAGCGGCTCGCGGCGCGGTGACGAGCAAACCACTGGGCAAAATCCTGCAACCCCATCTCCCGGCCGTGCGGCACACGCAGGCTCGCGAGGTATTCCGCGAACGACAGGAAACTGACGTCCTGGGCGTCGTTCGTATACTCCAGGGCATAGTACAGATTGCGCGCGTTCTGCACCAGATAGGGCGAGCGGGTGACATACAGCACGTCACCCGGCGCTGCTTTCATTTTCTCGAGCGTGAGAACTGTCTTGCCACTCCCCGCCGAGCCGATCACGATGCAGGGGGGTGGGAGCGTGTAGATCGCCTGCTGGGCGTCGTCGAACGAAATCACCTTATTGAGCAGATGGAAGGTGGGCAGCTGTGGGTTCATATATGCCAGGGGCGCCGCTTCGGCCTGCTCCGGGTGATCCACGGTGGGGAGTTTGCTCTCGTCGATGGTCCCGCCACGGCGTAAGAAACGCGAGGTGTGGTACGCGTGGTGGGCAATGTACTCCAGCACCAGAATATACGTCTTCTCCTGGTAGCGATAGAGGGAAAACAACAACCGGTTGCTGATATCCAACCGGGCGCGGTACAAGTTCGGACCGACTTTCTTGACGTCCGCCGAACGAAAATCCCCAGCTTCGAGCAACCCCTGCATTTTGGGGAAGTGCGGGATGTTCTTCGGGTGTAATTGGTCGTACAGAAGCACTTGCATAGGCAATACCCACACCTCGTACAGTGACAAAGAGAGAACACCTGGCGTCTGCCACGGCTTACTGCCCCTGAAGCTCCAACAAGGCGATCACCACCGAGGCCCTGCAGGACGCCACGCGGTCAGGCACCGCCTTGGGCGAGGGGCATGGTCGGCGCTGCAGCACGCGCCAGGGCATCATAGAGGGTGGTGCGTTTCACGCCGAAGGACCGGCAGAGCGAGGCTTTGCTGGCGCCCGCATGCAGGGCGGCAAGGATGGCCTCCAGTTGTTCGGGGCTGATCGCTTTAGGCCGTCCCCCGCGTCTCTCGCGGCGCCGGGCGGCCTCCAGCCCGGCCCGAATGCGTTCCTGCGTCAAGGCGCGTTCATACTGGGCCAAGGCCCCAAAGACACTGAACAGGAACGCCCCCTGCGGGGTGGTGGTGTCCATCTGCTCGGTCAGGGAGCGAAACGCCACGCCCTGCACCTGGAGGGTGATGATAATGTGGAGCAGATGCGACAGCGAGCAACCAAGGCGATCCAGTTTCCAGACGACGAGACAATCGCCGGATCGGACGTAGTCGAGCGCCTGCTGGAGTCCGGGGCGAGTATCTCGCGCACCACTGGCCTTATCTTCAAACAGCTGTTGTGGATCGACGCCCGCGGCGAGCAAGGCATCACGTTGCAGGGCCGTGCTTTGCCGGTCGTTGTCACTGGAGACCCGCATGTAGCCTACGAGCATGTCCGAGAAACTCCCTTTTGCTCATTTCCGTCTCTCTCAGCAATCCGACATGTTTTCCGAACAGATTGTGTCTGGTTTTCACGGAGATGTCAAGGCCCTGGGTTCCAGTGTCGGGAAACACCTGTTTGTCGAATGGGCCGCAGTGCCCATACGCTCCTCTGGTGCTGTAGTCAACCGGACGATTGGCTACGCATCGGACCCACTGTGGTCAGCATAGACTCCCAGCCTCACACATCGAAACATTGACGGGAAGCGAGGTGGCAGGGCGTCTATGCGTGGAGGGCTTCCTCAGCGAAGCCCTCCATCCCCCGGGCTTCCATGGTGAGACAACCGCGCGCCTCCCTCAGTGCGCAGGCTGCAGGGCGAGCGTGGCGGCCCGCGCGCCAATGTTGCGCCCGTATGCGGTCCCTGCTTCGATCGCTTTGCGGAAGTGGAACCCAATGAGGGTACGCGAATACGCATTCTCGTCCGCCGCCTGGGAGAAGCTGGTATACGAGCGGCGCACGGGGGACGGATCGTTGCAGGTACTCCCAGCTGGAAGCGTCATGCTACAGTCTTGGAAGCTGATCTGGTCCGTGCCGAAGAATTGCTTCAGCACTTCCGCCGCCGCTCCCCCTTCAATGGAGTGCCCCGAGGGGTAGTCGGAGTTCGGCGGCGTCGGGCGCAACGGGGTCCAGGCGGGGTCCCCGGGCGTGGCGGGATTGCCGTCCGTCTCTCCCAGCTGAATCGCGGTGACCGGGCGCCAGAAGTGGTAATGGTTCTTGGCATCAGCCATGGCGATGTAGCCATCCGCCAGCGCCATATTGAGCAGGCCGAAGAGCCGCGCGTGCTCCCAGAGGGTCAGCCCCCGGGTGACGGCGACGGTACGGGCAATGCGATTCCACTTCAGCGGGGAGCTTTCCCACCAGACGAGGACGATTTCCGTCTGGTCGGCCGTGCGGGTGCTGGGCGTGGTACGGCCATCCCCGCCGAGCGCTTTCACCTCATTGAAGTCCGCCGTGTAGTTCTGCTCGGTGACTGTGTAGGGTGGCCCCGGCAGGAACTGGGTGCTGTCCTGCAACACGAAGGGAGTGACCTTGGCCCAGGCCTCAAAGGCGATGAACGGGAACCCCGGGGTGCACTGGTACGTACCAGGCGGGGGCGCGGCGCGGTGGCGGCCGGCGCTGGGGGCGGGAGCCGCCCGCCAGCTGGTAGGCCGTCCGCGCCGCGCCCCAGCGGCCCGTGCCCAGCCCGCGGTGAGACCACGCCCACCACGCCATCGAGCGGCAGCTGTGCATGAGGCAAGCGGTTCCCCCTCCAGGCGGCAGTCCACAGGCATGTGTGCGAGGGCTGGCGCCCCGCTCCACCCTGGTGCCGTCCCCGCGTCGCGCTCAGCAGGCCGGCCACTGGGGGGTGGCCGTGGAAGGCGGACGCGTCCCGACCCAAGCTGGGTGCCTCAATGGCCACATCCTCACCTCAGGGGGCTTTCGATGCGTGAGGCCACACTCCACCACTCAATTCGGTGGAATGTGGAATAGACTTGCAGCATATGCGCTGGTGAATCCGATTGCTTCGGATGCTACAAGTTGTGTGATATGATGGGAAGGCCGGCGACTGTCCCAAGGAACTGCAACACTCCTCATCAATCCTCAAAGGGAGGCTCATGCATGCCTATTGGAGGCCATGACTGGCTCGCTTTAACCCCCGAACCGACCCTGGAGTCCGAACTCCCCATCTGCGACCCACATCACCACCTGTGGGAATTTCGGCCCGAACCCGTGCACTATCAACGGTACCTGCTGCCGGACCTGGTAGAGGATATTACTAGTGGGCACAACGTGCGTTCGACAGTTTTTATTGAGGTCAAAGCAAGGTACCGTGCCGACGGACCAGAGGAGATGCGTCCGGTTGGTGAAGTCGAATTTGTCGAGGGGCTGGCGACGGAGAGCGCCAGTGGGAAGTATGGTCGGGCGCAGGTGGCTGCCGCCATTATTGGCTACGCCGATTTGAAACTGGGTGAGCGGGTGGCGTCAGTGCTCGACGCGCTGCAGGCGGCCAGTCCGACACGGTTCCGCGGTATCCGTCATTCTGTTGGTTGGGATGCCAGCCCGGAGCTGGTGAACAGGGACATTCAAGGCGTGCTTTCCAGCAACCATTACCGTGCCGGCGCCCGGGTGTTGGCAGGCAGGGGGCTGTGCCTGGAGAATTCGCTGTACCATCCACAGTTGGCAGAGTTAGCAGAGTTTGCCAGGGCAGTGCCCGATCTCACCATCATCTTGAACCATATCGGTGGCCTGGTGCGGGTCGGCCCATACGCCAACCGGGACGACGACGTGCTGCCCGCATGGCGGAGGGGCATTGCGGCCGTGGCGGCCTGTCCCAATATCGTTATCAAGCTCGGCGGTGTCGGACAGCGCCGCTTCGGCTTTAACTGGCATGATCGCGCCAAGCCCATCGGCTCCGAAGAGCTGGCTGCAGCGCTGGCCCCCTTGATGCAATATTGTATCGAGCAGTTCGGCCCCGACCGCTGCATGTTCGAAAGCAATTTCCCGGTCGACAAGGTATCGTACTCCTACAATGTCGTGTACAACGCTTTCAAACGGTTATCGCAAGGCTACTCGGCTACCGAGCGCGCCGCCATGTTCCACGACACTGCCACCCGTGTCTACCGGATTGACCACTAGCCCTCCATGTGCGCCCAGGGAGTGACGTCCATGGAGGGCGTGCTCTCCATGCCCATGCACGCGGTTATGGAGCATAGCATTTGACGGCAGGGCGATCATGGTCTAGCATCGCTCTCTCTGGAAGTCATGCAGTGCTGGTAAATAGGAAAGGAGTTGGCCATGGCAGAGTTGCCTCGTCTGAACGGTATCATCAAGGCCCTGGAGGAGGGCAGTGTCGCCTTTGTCGGCTCGGCGCCGGCCGATGGCGCGGCCGGCACCAGTGCCCCCTACGACGGTGCGCTGTTTGAGATGGAGCACGGTCCCTATGACATTCGGGTGCTGCAGGAGGGGCTGCAGAGCATGCTGGATCGCCGCCAGATTGCGCAGCGCGGCGTCGCGCCGGCGGTCACTCCCATCGTACGCATTCCACCGAACCAGGGACAGGCCAACTGGGTCGCCAAACAGGTGCTCGACATCGGTGTGTACGGGATCATCTGGCCCCATGTCGATACGGTAGAAGATGCGTATAACGCCGTGGCCGCCATGCGCTATCCTCGGGTCGAGGGACGCCCGCTACGCGAGCCCTTCGGCCGCCGTGGTGATGCCCCGCAGCGTGCTGTCACCTACTGGGGCATCACCCAGCAGGAGTACTACGCCCGGGCCGACGTGTGGCCCCTGAACCCCCAGGGTGAGCTGCTCTGCTGCCTGATGATCGAGAGTCCCGAGGGGATCGGCAACCTGCCGAAGATGCTGCAAGAGGTGCCCGGCATCGGCGTCATCTTCACTGGGGAGGGCGACCTCTCTCAGGAACTGGGGCACCCGCGTCAGTACGACCATCCGGACGTGCTGAAGGGCGTCAAGGAGATTCTGGACATCTGTAAGGCGCACCAGGTGCCGAACGGCTGGTTCCACACCACCCTCGACAATGTCGAGCAGGTGATCAAGGACGGCTACCGGGTCCTCATGGCCCCGTCCTCGCGCAGCTA
>Ga0075418_10008396_pt1 | contig 11582 bp, 14 predicted proteins | sample SoiMetdeltSBSDD2_FD_81776 | JGI IMG/M metagenome (GOLD analysis project Ga0075418, IMG submission 81776) | Bulk soil microbial communities from a Populus tree surrounding site in Tennessee, USA - Soil MetaG P. deltoides SBSDD2 | ecosystem: Environmental > Terrestrial > Soil > Tree plantation...
AAGGTGCTGTCAGCGTATCTGGAGCGCTGGCCCGAGCTGCGGCGGGAGCGGGAGCAGCGCGAGAGATATTGGCGTCTGCGAAGGCGATCGACGATCGAGCTGGTGCAGACGCATTGTTGGAAGGGGTTGGAGTAACAGTCAGGCTGAAGCCTGACCCACAAAAAAAGCTCCTGTGGGTCGGCTTCCGGTGGGTCAGGCTTTAGCCTGACTTCTTGCCCGAAAACGATCCCTCGCCCAGCTCGCCCAACGACACCTTGCCCTTGATCGTGTCGCCTTCGACCGTGCCGGAGTAGGTGATCGCCAGGTCCGTGCCCTGCGCGTTCACTTTGAAGCTGATCGTCACGTCGTTGCCCTTCACGGTACCCGTCACCGGCGCTTCGCCGAGCTGACCCTTGTAAGTGCCGCTCAGTGTCGCGCCGTCCTGTTTGAGGCTGAAATGCGGCGTGCCCGTGCCCGCCTGCGTCTCGACCGTGAAATCCCACTCGCCCGCGACATTCGCGTCGGCCGCGAGTGCCGCGCCGGCCAGCGCCATGGACGCGAGCATCGTGATGAACAGTCTGCGCAGAATCTTCATGAACCTCTCCTCGGTGTCCTCATTGGGATGATGCTTTCGAGCGATACAGCTCGCGCAGCTTGTGCTTGTACAGCTTGCCGTTGTCGAGCCGTGGCAGCTCGCCGACGAAGTCCACGCTGCGCGGACATTTGAAATGAGCCAGGTGCTGGCGGCAGTACTCGATCAGCTCCGCAGCGAGTTGCGGCGAGGCTGTGTAGCCGGGCTGCGCGATCACCACTGCCTTGACCGCCTCGCCCCACTCCGAGTCCGGCACGCCGATCACACCCACGTCGGCAACCGCCGGGTGCGCGAACAGCACGCCTTCGGCCTCCGCGGGATAGATGTTCACGCCGCCCGAGATGATGAGGTGCGCGCTGCGGTCCGTGAGATACAGATAGCCCTCGGCGTCCAGGTAACCGATGTCGCCGAGCGTGTAGTAACCGCCGCGATAGGCGCGGTCCGTCTTCGAATCGTCCTTGTAGTAGTTGAAGCGTCCGCTCGCCGGCGCCTTCATGTAGATGAGTCCGGCCTCGCGCGGCGGCAACTCCTGACCGGCTTCATCGAGAATCCGGATGTGATCGGGCGTATCGGGTCGACCGACCGTGCCGGGCCGCGCGAGCCAGGTAGCCGAGTCGACCAGCGTGCCGGTGCCTTCGGTCGCGCCGTAGTACTCGTACACGATCGGACCCAGCCAATCGATCATCCCGCGTTTCACCGTCGCCGGGCACGGCGCGGCGCCATGCAGGATGTATTTCAATGACGAGAGATCGTGTCGCTTGCGTACCGCCTCCGGCAGCGCGAGCAGCCGATGCATCATGGTCGGCACCAGGTGCGTGTGAGTGACGCGATGGCGCTCGATCAGCTCCAACGCACGCTCGCAATCCCATCCGTCCATCAGCACCACCGACGCGCCGAAGAGTTGCGGAACGGCCATCGACAGCGACAGCGGCGCAGCGTGATAGAGCGGACCGGTAACGAGATGGATGCTCCGGCCAGGGCGATAGTCGGCGCTCGCGACCAGACTGGGCGAGGTCGGCGGCGCCGACGAGCGATAGACGCCTTTCGGCTTGCCCGTCGTGCCCGACGTGTAGAGCATCGCATTTCCAAGCTGCGGATCTGCAATGTCGGTGCCGTCGCGATCGCGCAGCAGTGCCTCGTAGCTCACGAAGCCGGGAATTGCGCCGCCGATCGCGACTCGCAGCCGCGCACCCGAAGTATTCGCGGCGACGTGCTCGGCGGCCGCCAGGAACCGCGCTTCGGCGAGAAATACCTTGGTATCGCAGTCGTTGGCGATGTAGGCCGCCTCTTCCCCCGTCAAACGCCAATTGATCGGCGTCATGCGTATTCCGGCGCGACGCGTCGCCCAGAACACCTCGACGAACTCGGTGCGATTGGCACACAACAGCGCGACGCCGTCGCCGGCGCCAACGCCGTGCTCGCGTAGCGCGCGGACGAGCTGATTACAGCGTGCATTGAGCTCGGCGTACTTCCGATTACCCGTCGTCGAGACGACAGCAGGAGCCTGCGGCAGCCGTTGCGCCCAATAGGAGACGTTCATCCCCTTCTCCATCGCAGCCGCGAAGGCCGGCTCCGCGACGGTGGGACGGGGCAGCTCTGGATGAGCAGTCATGAGCGGCGATTGTCGATGGATTGCGCGACCTGGGGCAATAGAACACACGCATGCCACTGTGCAAAAATGTGTGCGTGCCCGATACCCGCCGCTTCACCCCACGCACGTTCTGGACCGTCAGCCTGGCCGCCGCAGTCGTGCTGGGGGCGATCGTCGCCATTCCGCAGTGGTTGTCGAAGCAAGCGCGCGTGGAGGTGCTGCGCTCGCACGTCGGTGCGATCGCACGGCTCGCGGCGAGCGTCGTCGACGGCGACCTGCATCGCCAGCTGCTCGATCCCGCGAACAAGACGCCGGAGCTGTACGCTCGCACGCTGGAGCCGCTGGTGCGCTTCCACGCTGCCTATCCCGACATCTTCTACGTCTACACGATGGTCGAGCGCGACGGCCAGACTTACTTCGTCGTCGACACCGCGGCGGAATCGGCGAGACTGAAATCGCCATACAAGCTCGTGCCTTCGGAGTACATGGAGCCGTTCAAGCAGCTCGACGTCGAGCCCGATCCCGACTGGCTGCAGCAGATCGCGTCGGGCAAGACCTACGTCTATCCCACGTTCCAGCGCGACAAGTACGGCACGTTCCTGTCGGGGCACGCGCCGATCTACGACAGCAAAGGCCGCTACAGCGGTTTCGTCGGCGTCGACTTCGACCTGCAGTACTACCTGGCGCAGGAAGCGAGCTTTCGGGCGATCTCGATCGGCACGCTCACCGGCGCAGTGCTGCTCGCGCTGCTGATCGGCTACATCGCCGCGCGTTATCACTTCGACCTGAACGATCGCATGGAGCAGCAATATCGCGCTTCGATCCGCGACGAGCTGACGAGTCTGCTGAATCGGCGCGGCGCGTTGACTGCAGTGACCGAGGCGCTCGCCGTGCGAGCCTCGACCTACGCGACGATCCTGGTGGACGTCGACGACCTCAAGGGCATCAACGACAACTACGGTCACGTGATCGGCGACGAATTGCTGGTCGGCGTCGCGGAAGCGATTCGCGAAAGCGTGCGCGCCAGCGACATCTGCGCACGATTCGGCGGCGACGAGTTCCTGATCTTCGCTGCGGGTTGCGATCTCGACGCGGCAACGGAGATCGCGCGCCGGATCCTCAACAAGGTGGAAGTGAAGCGCCAGACGCTGGAGCGCGCAGGCTTCGGCGTATCGATCGGCATCGACATCGCCCCGCTGAGCGAAGCAGCATTCGAAGCAATGTACCGGCGCGCGGATCAGGCCCTGTACAAAGCCAAAGGCGCTGGAAGAAATCGCTACGTGCTCTCCGATGTGGCTCAGGCGCTAGCCTGACATCCACCGTGGGCAAGGCTGCCGTCCTCCTCGCCGTCTGCTTGCTCTGCTCAGGCGTCGCACACGGTGCAATCCAGGAACGCGAAGTCGAGTATCAGTCGGGCGGACTCGCGCTGAAAGGTCTGCTCGCCTTCGATGATGCGCGACCCGGCCGGCGTCCGGCGATCCTGGTCGTGCACGAGTGGTGGGGTCACGATCAGCACGCGCGAAACAGCGCGCGGCAGCTCGCTGCTGCAGGTTATGTGGCACTCGCGGTCGACATGTATGGCGAGGGCCGGCAGGCGCATCATCCTCGCGACGCGGCGAAGCTCCTGACCGAAGTCCGTTCGAACCTACCTCTGATGCGGGCCCGCTTCGAGGCAGCTCGAGACTTGCTTCGTTCACAGCCGAACGTCGCCGCCGACCGCATGGGCGCGATCGGCTACTGCTTCGGCGGCGCGGTCGTTTTAGAGATGGCGCGAGCGGGCGCCGATCTGCGGGGCGTAGTCAGCTTGCATGGCTTGCTCGACACCGCCACACCCGCCAAGCCGGGTGTCGTGAAGGCACAGATCCTGGTCCTGACCGGCGGCGCCGATCCCTACGTCCCCAAGGATCAGGTCGATGCATTCGATCGGGAGATGCGAACCGCTGGCGCGCAGTACAGAGTCGTGGTGTACCCGGGCGTGAAGCACTCGTTCACCAATCCGGCCGCGACGGAGCTGGGGAAGCAATTCGACATACCGGATGAGTACAACGCCGACGCTGATCAGAAGTCGTGGCAGGAAGTGCTGCGGTTCTTCAGGAGCCTCTAAACATTCCAGCGCTCGCGGCACAGCGCCAGGAAGCGAGCGCCGGCTTGGGAAAGCGGCTGGTGCCGGCGGTAGTAGACGCCGACCTGGCGCTCGATGCTGGAGAACGGTAATCCCTCGATTGGCACCAGTTCCTCGGGCAACTGCGTGACCAGATCCGATATGTAGGTCACCCCCTTGCCCTCAACCACCAGCGCGAGCCGCAGCTCCATGTGGCTCACTTCCCAAACCGTCGCGAAGGCATTGCGCAGCCGGTCGCCGCTCGGCCGGCGCGCGGGTTCATCGAGGTACGAGGTGATGAGCGGCAGCGTCCGCAGCGTCGCCTGCGGATCGCGCATCAAGGCTGCGCGGGCCGGATGGTTGCGCGCAATCATCAGGCGCCGCGTTTCCGAAAAGCAGGAGTGGAACGCGAAGTATTCCGGCATCGTGTGCAGCAGCGGGCCGAAGCCCAGCTCCCAGCGCCCGTCGCCCACGCCGTAGACGATCTCGCGGCTCGGCGCGACCACGACCTTGAAGCGCGTCAGCGGATTGCGCTCGGAAAATTCCCGTAGCAGCGCGATGCCGAAGCGCGCATTCGCCGCTGGCGACAGCGCGAGCGACAGCGTGGACAGCGCGCCAGACCTGATCTGCGCGATATCGGCCAGCGTCTCGCGCTCCTCGTTCATGACGGTCTCGGCGAATCGCAGCAACCGGATCCCGGCCTCGGTCAGCTGCGGCGGATTGCCTCGGCGCAGCAGCACCGCGCCGAGGCGGTGCTCGAGATTGGCGATCGCCTGGCTGACTGCGGACTGCGACAGATCCAGCCGCTCGGCGGCCCGGCTGAAACCGCCGGCCTCGACGACTGCGTGAAAGCAGCGGATCTCGTTGCGCTCGATCTGCATGCGGGGATTGTAGGCCCTGATAGCGGGATCGCGGAGGCTAATAGGATTGCGGCGGGTGGCGTCGTAGGGTGTGCAGGAAGTTTCGATAGCCGGAGTATCAGGTCATGGGCGTGATGGGCGATTCGGTACAGGTTCAGAAGGGCCTCGAAGGGGTCGTGGCCGACACGACCGCGGTGTCTTTCGTCGACGGTGACGGCGGCCACCTCTATTACCGCGGGCAGCCGATCGAAACGCTCATCAAGCACAGCTTTGCCGAGGTCATGCACCTGGTGGTGTTCGGCGAGCTTCCCGACCGCCAACGTCTCCAGGAAGTCGAGGAATATCTCTGGGCCGCCGGCAGGCTGCCGCCGGAGCTGGCTACGTCCCTGCGCGAGCTGGCGCGCCACGGCGAGCATCCGATGGCAACGCTGCAATCCATCACGCCGCTCCTCGCGCTGGAGCCGCCCGCTGTCAGCCTGGGACGCAACGCGCTCGAAGAAGAGGGCCTGCTGGTCGCAGCACGCGTGCCGGCCGCGATCGGCCTGATTCACGCCGCACTCGAAGATCATCTGGAACGTCCGTATCCGAGCTCGCGTCGCTACGGCGAGCGCTTTCTGCAACTCATGCACGACGGCATTCCCACGCCCGAGCAGGTGAAGGCTTTCGAGATCACGCAGATCCTGCAGCTCGACCACAGCTTCAACGCCGGCACGTTCGCTGCGCGCGTCGTGTCGTCGACTTTGGCGCCGCCGTCTGCGGCCTTGTCTGCTGCGATCGGCGCGCTCTTCGGGCCGTTGCACGGCGGAGCGGACCAGCACGCGCTGGAAATGGCGCTCGAAGTCGGCAGCCCGCAGCAGGCGCAGGCCTTCGTCGCGAACTGCCTCGCCACCGGCCGGCTCGTGATGGGCATGGGGCATCGCGAGTATCGCGTCGTCGATCCGCGCGCCCGCGTGATCCGCGCCACCGCGCAGCAGATCGCGAAGTCCGGGCAGCCGAAGCAGCTGTTCGAGGTGCTGGTCGCGATCGACGAAGCGTTTGCCGAACAGACGCGCACTCGCAAGCGCGCGCTGAAGGCCAACCTGGAGTTCTACAAGGGCGTGGTCTATCTCGCCCTCGACATCCCCAAGGAGCTGTTCACGGCCTGCTTCGCGGCCGCGCGCATCTTCGGCTGGGTCGCGCACGTGGTGGAGCAGCGCCAGGACAACAGGCTCATTCGTCCCACGGCTCTTTACGTCGGACCCCCGCCGCAGCCAGCATAGCCGGCAAAAGTCACGCCTTTTGACGTGCGTTGTCGAAAGGGCCTTGGCCGCTTTCGACCAGAGGACTAGCCGGAATGGAACAAATCTCCTGGGCGGATTTCGAGCGCGTCGAGCTGCGCATCGGAACGATTCTCGAAGTGCTCGACTTTCCCGAAGCGCGCAAGCCGGCCTGGAAACTCCGGGTCGATTTCGGTCCGGAGATCGGCATCCGCCAGTCGAGCGCGCAGATCGTCGCGTTGTACAGCAAGCAGGATCTCGTCGGCCGCCAGGTGCTCGGCGTGGTCAACTTTCCGCCGAAGCGCATCGGCCCGTTCCAGTCCGAAGTGCTGGTCACGGGCTTTCACGATGCGGAAGGGCGCGTCGTTCTGGCGATGCCCGAGCGGGCGGTGCCGAACGGCGCGAAGCTGCTGTAAGGCCTCTATACTCGGAGCATGCAGTTCTCCGAGGTCCTGAGCTCCCTCGTCGCCGACGGGGACTCGCAATTCCGCATCACCGTGTCCGACGACTGGGGCCAGGGCCGCGCCACGTACGGCGGGCTGATCGCAGCTGCCGGCAACGAAGCGATGCGGCGCGTCGTGCCGCGCGATCGGCCGTTGCGCTCATTGCAGACGACGTTCGTCGGTCCCGCGAGTGCTGGCACGTGGACGATACACACTCGCGTGCTACGCGTCGGGCGCGCTGTCACTCTCGCGCATTGCGATATCGTCGATGGCGATCAAGTCGCCGCAATCCAAGTCGGTGTCTACGGCCTGGCGCGAGGCTCGCAAATCACGATCAGGCCGCCGGTCACCGAGGCGCCGCGCAAGATCGAAGAGATCAACGAAGTTCGTTTCCAGCCCGAGCGCGCGCCGCCGTTCCTGCAGCACTTCGCGCATCGCTGGGCGCGCGGCGCGAAGCCATTCAGCGGCACGCGCTCCGATTCGATCTGCTTCATCCGGCACCGCGACCCTTCACCGCTGACCGAGTCGCACGTCGTCGCGCTGGTCGACTGCATCCCGACGCCGGCGATCTCGATGCTGACCGCCCCCGCGCCGGCCAGCTCGCTGGTGTGGAACCTCGAGTTCTTCGAACACGAGCTCGGCTTTGGATCCGATCGCTGGTGGCGCATCGACACGAACATCGATGCGGCAAGCGAAGGCTACGTCAACCAGACCGGGCTGCTGCAGGATCCCGACGGACGTCCGGTCGCGCTGTCGCGCCAGGTGTTCGCAGTCTTCGGTTGACTCTCCCGTAGCAGGAGACGCGACCCTGGAGATCTCACGCATGAGGGTCGATGCATGAACCAAGTCCGCGAGGGTGGCTGCCAATGCGGCGCCATCCGTTATCGTGCCGAAGGCGAGCCGCTGATGGCGGCGCTGTGTCATTGCTCGATGTGCCGTCGCGCCAGTGCGGCGCCTGCTGTCGCTTGGGCCATGTACAACCAAGCGCACGTCAGGTTCCTGCAGGGAGAGCCGACGTCCTATGAATCCTCGGCGGAAGCGCGCCGAGGTTTCTGCAGCCGCTGCGGTACGCAAATCTGCTTCACCGCGACCTTTCTGCCCGGCCTCATCGACATCACGATCGGCAGTCTCGATGCGCCCGAAGCGCTGCCGCCGACAATGCACTATTGGGAATCGAAGCGGTTGCCCTGGCTGCACGTCGCCGACGACCTGCCGCGTTACGCCGAGTTTCCACCGTGATGCCGATCGGCCGATTCGCGCGGGCTTGCCGCTTATCGGTCAAAGCGCTGCGTCACTACGACGATGAACAGCTACTGCGTCCGGCACACGTCGACGAACGCACCGGCTATCGCTACTACACGCGCGAGCAGGTCCGCGACGCAGTGACCATCGGCATGCTGCGCGGGCTGGGCATCGGTATCCCGATCATTCGTCGATTCCTGGGCGGCGGCACCGCCGAGCGCAGCGCAATTCTCCGCGCCGAAGCCGAGCGCATCGAACGGGAAATGGCCCAGCGTCGTTTCGCACTCGAGGCCATCGCGCGCTTCGGCTCGACCGGCACGCTCGCGCCTTACGAGATTGCAATTCGCCGCATGGAGCCGTTGCAGGTCGCGGAGCGCTGCGTCGTCACGGACGCAGAAGCGCTGATCGTCGACACGACGGATCTGATCTACTCGCTGTTCGACGAATTGCGCGCCGCCGGTCGCGAGGTTCTGTCACCGGTGTTCTGCATGAACGACGACACGGGTTCGGACGAGCACATCGTCGTTCACGCCTGCGTGCACGTCGCCTCACCTGCTCCGGAGCTGTCGCAAGCGCGGATCGTCGAGGTGCCGGGCGGGGAATTCGCAGTCGTCACGCACGTCGGGCCGTATGAGCAGCTCGGGCTCGGCTATCACGCGCTCTACGCATGGGCTCAGGAACACGGCCACGAGCCGCGCGGGCTCGTGCGCGAGATCTACGTGAACGATCCCGCGAACGTCCCGCCGGCGGCGCTGCAAACCGACTTGCTACTGCCGCTTTGACAGCGCGCGCACACCCACAAGCAGCAAAGCACCGACGATTGCAGCGATCGCGAGTTGGATCAGCTCGCGGCTCGATGCGTTCGCGAGCAAGGCGAAGCACAGCACGCTCGACAGCACGGCAACAGCGGGGCCGAGCGGTGCAACGAAACCAGCAGCTGGCGCGTCGGCACGGCGCCGCAGTGCTATCAGCGCAAGGCATCCCGCGATGTACACGACCATTCGCGTGCTCGTCGCAAGCGTGATTGCAGAGAGAAACGAGCTGGCCACGGTCGCCAGCCACACGAGCACCGCGCTCGCCAGAATTGCGACGTGTGGAGTTCTGAATTTCGGGTGGACACGCGCGAGCACGGCCGGCATGTCGCCCTGCTCGGCGAATGCAAACGGCAGGCGCGAAGTCGCAAGGAACCCGCTGTTCAGCGAGCCGAGCATGATGACGACCGCGCCCAGCGTGATCACGTGTTCGCCGGTGGGTCCCCACAAGACGACTGCTGCATCGGCGAACGGCGCCGTGCTCGTTGCCAGCGCCGGTACGGCGGCGATACAGACGATCTGCACGCCGGCGTACAGGATCAGCACGATCAACAACGACAACGCGACGGCGAATGGCACGTCGCGTCGCGGATTGCGGGTTTCGCCGGCCGCGACCAGCGCTGCCTCGAACCCCACGAAGGCAAAAATGCCGAGCAGCATTGCGTCGCTGAAGTCTGCGGCCGGCGGCAACGTGGCGGGTGCGGCGGGCCACGCTCTCACTGTGAGAATTCCGATGACACCGAACACCAGCAGGAGCGTGACTTTCAGCGTCGTCAAACCGTTGCTGACGATCGTCGCCTGGCGAATGCCCACGAGATTGACGAGCCAGATCGCAACCACGACGACCGAAATGATCACGACGCGCGCAGCGGGTCCCTGCAGCGCGGGCGCCATGCGGGCCAGGTAAACGACGAGCAGATTGCAGATCGTCGCGAACGTCAGCACGCGCGACACCCAATACAGCCAGCCGACGATGAAGCCCGGCGTCGCACCGAACGCCGTGCGCGTGAACAAGTACGGACCGCCGGTGTGCGTGAAGCGGCTGCCGACTTCGGCGAAGCAAATCGCAACGATCGCGACCAGGATGGCGCATAGCACGAGCGCGAGGACGCTATAAACGCCAGTGAGCGCGAACAGCTTCGCTGGCAATCCCAGGATGCCGGAGCCGATGGTGATGTTGACCATCAGCGCCACGAGGTCCCAGCGGCCGATGCCACGCAGGATGTCGTACTGGTTGCTCGGGCTCGACATCCGCGGATTGTAGCGAGGTATGCTAGCCCCATGCGTAACCTGCTCCTTGCACTGCTTGCGGTTCCGCTGCTCGGCCACAACGCGCTGGCCCAGGACGACGCCACCTACCGCTTGATGAAGCTCGAGCAGGATGTTCGCAACCTGGAGCGGCAGGTGCAGACGCTGACGCGACAGATCGACGAGCTGAAACAGCAATCGGCGCGTGCCGGCGATCGCGGCTCGCTCAGCACTCGGTCAGCCACGGCGTCCGCCGCAACCAGCTCGACAGCATGGCTCGAAGCCGCTCGCTGGGATCGCGTGCGTACCGGCATGAGCGAACTGGAAGTGATCGGCATCCTCGGCCCACCGACGTCGCTGCGGCAGGAAGGCGACGCGCGAGTGCTGCTCTACGCGATGGAAATAGGCTCGGCGAATTTTCTCGGCGGCAGCGTGGAGCTGCGCGACAAAGCGGTCAGCGAAGTCCACAAGCCGACGTTGAAGTAGATCAGGCGGCGTGCACCACGCCCAGCACGCCGTTGATCACGAACTGAATCCCGATGCAGATGAGCAGGAAGCCCATGATGCGCGCCATCGCGTTCATGCCTACCGCGCCGAGCACCTTGTCCAGTCGCGTCGCGGCGCGCAGCACGCCGTAAGAAATCAATGCGGTGATCGCAATGCCGATCGCCACCAGCACGTGGCCCAGCACGATGTGTCCGCTGGTCTGCGTCGTCGTCGACATGCCGATGACCACAGCAATCGAGCCGGGCCCGGAAAGACTCGGCATCGCGAGCGGCGTGAACGAGATATCCGCCTTGGCGCTCGCCTCGGCGCGCTCCTGCATCGAGATCGCCACGGTGTCGGGAAACAGCATGCGGAATCCCAGATAGCTGACGATCATCCCGCCCGCGATGCGCAGCCCCGGAATCGAGATGCCGAAGAAATTCATGATCAGGCCGCCGGCGACCAGGAAGGCCGTCAGGATGCAGAACATGTAAATGCAGGCGCGGCGGATCTGGTCCGTGCGCTCCTGCTCGGTCAGGTCGGAGGTGATGCTCATCACCAGACCGACAGCCGAAAGCGGATTCACGATCGGCAGCAGCGCGCCGACGGTGCTGAGAACGTAGGTGAGACCTTCGAGCAACCAGTTCATGTCGCTAGAGCCTGACCCGCAGCCTTGCGACGCGCAGCCAGCGGCTTGCACAACCGCTCGAAGCCGCTCGCGATGAACGGCGCCATGCGGCGGTGGATCGCGGCGAAATCGCTCGACTTGCACAGACCGTTGGAGAGGCGGTCGATACGGCCGGTCTGCGACAGCGACAACGTCAGCGCGCCCGACAGGAAGTGATAGCTCCAGTACAGGTCTTCCTCGGTGGCATCGGGCAACGCTTTGCGCAGCGCGCGGATCAAGCGATGGATCACCGGGTCGAAGGTGCGCGCCATGGTTTCGCCGCCCCACGCCGGCGTGTTGTTGAC
>Ga0075418_10008397_pt1 | contig 11580 bp, 9 predicted proteins | sample SoiMetdeltSBSDD2_FD_81776 | JGI IMG/M metagenome (GOLD analysis project Ga0075418, IMG submission 81776) | Bulk soil microbial communities from a Populus tree surrounding site in Tennessee, USA - Soil MetaG P. deltoides SBSDD2 | ecosystem: Environmental > Terrestrial > Soil > Tree plantation...
ATGAAATCCTCAAAGACAGTCTTTGCGTGTCAGGAATGCGGCGCCCAGTCACCTAAGTGGATGGGCCGGTGCGCCGAGTGCGGCGCCTGGAACTCCCTCGTCGAAGAGCGCGCGGCCGAACTCTCTACCGCCGCGAGCAGCAATCGATATGCGCAGCTGGGCGCGGCCGGCAGCGCCAGGCTGTACGCCGACGTCGCCCTCACCGATTCTGCGCGCCTCTCGACCGGCATCGACGAATTCGATCGGGTCCTCGGCGGCGGCATCGTGCCCGGTTCGCTGGTGCTGCTGGGTGGCGAGCCCGGCATCGGCAAGTCGACGCTGCTCCTGCAGGCTGCCGCGCATTTCGCCCGCAACGTCGGCCCTGTGCTCTACGCCTCCGGCGAGGAATCCGAGCACCAGATCAAGAGCCGGGGCGATCGGCTCGGCGTCGGCGAAGCGCCGCTCTATCTCCTCTCGGAAACCTGCATCGAGCGCATCCTCGAGGAAATCGCCCGTCTGAAGCCGGCGCTCGTCGTCATCGACTCGGTGCAAACCGTGTTCTCGATCAAGTTCCAGTCGGCGCCGGGCAGCATCGGCCAGGTCCGCGAGGCGGCGACGCAGTTCCTGTTCGCCGCCAAGGGACAGAACATCCCGACCGTACTGGTCGGCCACGTCACCAAAGACGGGAGCCTCGCCGGGCCGAAGGTCCTCGAGCACGTCGTCGACACGGTGCTGTACTTCGAAGGCGAGCGGCATCACTCGCACCGCGTCGTCCGCGCGGTCAAGAACCGTTTCGGCGCCGTCAGTGAGCTGGGCGTGTTCGAAATGACCGGTTCGGGACTCCGTCCCGTGCCGAATCCGTCCAAGCTGTTTCTGTCGGAGCGCGCGTCGGGAACGCCGGGATCGGCAGTGCTGTGCTGCGTCGAGGGGTCGCGGCCGATTCTCGTCGAAGTGCAGGCGCTCGTCAGCACCAGCACCTATGGAAACGCGCGGCGCATGGCGATCGGCATCGATCAGAACCGCGTGTCGCTCCTGCTCGCCGTCCTCGAAAAGCGCGCCGGCCTCAGTCTCGCGGGCGACGATGTATACGTGAACATCGCGGGCGGGATGAGTATCGAGGAACCCGCGGCCGATCTGAGCGTGGTGGCGGCGGTTGCATCGAGCGTCCGCAACCGCAGCCTGGCCTCGTCCACGGCCATCTTCGGGGAAGTGGGGCTGAGCGGGGAAATTCGCGCCATTCCGCAGGCGGCCCTGAGGGTGCGCGAGGCGGCCCAGATGGGGTTTGGCCGCGTCGTGATGCCGGCCGCGAACGTGGATGGTCTGCAGGGTGCCGGGTGCGACCTGGTGGGGGTCCGGACCGTGGGGGAAGCGCTCGATCAGCTCATTACTTGATTTTCTGGGCGGGCGGCTCTAAGGTTCCCCTTTCATATCAATTAGCTCTGGGGTGACGTAATGGCCTGGTTCATTCTCGCGCGCAGTCTTTTTGTGAGCTCGATCGGCTACGCGGCATATCAGCTGCAGCCAGTCGCGCGCGCCGGCGGTCCGGCGAACGTGGCCTTCGGCGTCGTCCTCGGCAGCCTGATCGTCGGGCTGGAGATGCGCCTCAAGGAGACGCGCGTCACCCACATGCTGGGCGGCCTTCTTGGCGGCGCCATCGGCCTGGCGGCCGCCAAGGTGCTGGGCGACGCGATGTACTGGGCCAATCTCGGCGACGACCGGGTGGTCTTTCTTCACAGCTTCATCCTGCTCGCGCTCCCGTATCTTGGCCTCGTGATGGGCGCCCGCAAGGGTGAGTGGCTCGAGCCTGAGAATCTCGTCAGCATCTTTCGCGCGGCGGGTCCGCGACGCCGGTACAAGGTGCTCGACACCAGCGTCATCATCGACGGCCGTATCGCCGACATTTGCGAGACCGGATTCGTCGACGGCACGCTCGTCATCCCGCAGTTCGTACTGAAAGAGCTGCAGCTGGTCGCCGATTCCTCCGATTCGATGAAGCGCAACCGCGGCCGTCGCGGCCTCGATATTCTGCAGAAGATTCAGAAGATGGCGGGTGTGGACGTCCAGGTGTCCGACGCCGATTTTCCGGACATCCGGGAAGTCGACCTCAAGTTGATCGAGCTTGCCCGCACGCTCCAGGGCAAGATCGTCACCAACGATTTCAACCTGAACAAGGTGGCGCAGCTTCGAGGCGTCGACGTCCTCAACATCAACGAGCTTGCCAACTCGCTGAAGCCCGTCGTGCTTCCAGGCGAGCTGATGAAGGTGTTCATCCTCAAGGAAGGCAAGGAATACAACCAGGGCGTCGCCTATCTCGACGACGGCACGATGGTCGTCGTCGACAACGCGCGGAAGGCGATCGGCAAGACGATCGACGTCGTCGTCACGAGCGTGCTGCAGACCACTGCCGGCAAAATGATTTTCGGCCGCTTCATCGAGTCGGGGTCGCCGGCGCAGGGGGTGAGTGCGCCGGCCGCGGCACCGGTCGAAGGGCGCCCGCGCCCGCAGATCCCGCCGGCCGCGGCGGCCGGCAAGTAGTCCTTCACAGCGCTGGGCTGGTCGTCCGGCTGGACTCCGAATCCTCCGCAAAATCGAGCAGCGGGGCATTCCCTGGCATACGGCGGCCGCATCGTTCACCTGGCGGCTGCGATCCATTCAGCACGAGCACACGAACGATGTCTGCGTTTCCAAGCGCGTCGGCCAGGCAGACCGCGCGGCCATCCGCCGCCCGGCCGACTTGAGCCCCGAACCCCAGCAGCATCAGCAGCGTTTCCCGGCGTTGCAGAGCGACCGCCCAGACGATCGGGCTGACGACGACCGATCGACCCCCGCTGAGAACAGGGTGACGCACCGCGATCGGCTTGTTCGGATCCTGCCCCGCGCGGATGAACGCATAGGCCTGGTCGGCATCGTTCCGTTCGATCGCATCCGCGAGGGAGAACACGAACGGCGCGGCGAAGAGCGCCGCCTGCGGCTGCAGCACCCGCCGGCCCTCCACGGCACAGACGCCGAGCGCGGCGAATAGTGCGGGCCCCGCCATCATCGACGCGAGAAGGCGGTGTCTTCGAACAAGCTGGGGCGCTGCGGACATCACGGTTGCCCGATAGTGAGCGCGACCCATTCGGGATAGCGGGTAGGACGGGGACCGGCCGGCTCGGTTCCCTGCTCGATCATCGCGTTCATGATCCCCAGGTAAGCGGGCCGCTCGGCGAACTCGAGGCGGCGGTCGGGCAGCATCACGAGCCACTCCATATGGCTTCTCCAGGCCGTGGCGCGCACGTATTCGACGGTCGCGAGCACCCGCGTCTGCCACGCGGCGCTGAGCACCAGCAGCGCCAGACCAGTCACAGCGAATCGCATTCGCTTGGCCTCGAGCGCCCGGGCCGCCGCTGCGCGGAGGGCAAAAAACGCAGCGATCCCGTAAAACACGACGGCCATGCCGGAGAGGCGCTCGCGCGAATAGTTGAAGCTGAGTGCGCCGCACGCGAGCAGGACGACGGCCGTCGCCACACAGGCCCGTGACTCCAGCGACCATCCGTCGCTGCGTGCGTCCCGAAGCGACCGCAGCCCCCACCAGGCCATGACACCTGTCAAGCCGATCGACGATCCGACGTGGGCGAACTGCCACGCCTGAGCCCGTCCTTCGCTCCACGCCTGCACGATGCGGAAAACGCCGCGGCCAGGCTCGGCAAACAGGGCGTTGGAGATGGTGCTCATGGCGTTGTAGGCGTAGATCCAGTAGGGAAAGTTGCCGAAGCGTTGCGTCGCTTCAGGGACTTCCATCTCCCGAAAGCCCAGTCCGATCGCCTGCTCGAAAACAGGCCACTCGCCGCGCCACTGCAGCCGGAACAGAACGTAAGCGACTCCGAGCGCCGCGAGCGTCGCCACAAGGCCACGCGTCGCTCCCGGCGCGCCGGTCCACCAGCACACTACGGCAAGGGGTACCAGCACGAGACCCTGTTCCTTGAAGCCGATCGCAATCAACGTCAGCGCGACGATGGTGGGAGCATGCCAGGATCGCGGCTGACGGTTCATCAGCATCCAGGCGATCAAGGCGAGCGGCATCCCGACGATCGTGTAACTCAACGGGAGCTCGAGGTTGTCGCGGAACCCCGGACTGCCTATCACGACGGCCACCGCGACCGATGCCGCGGCGGCCTCGAGAAACGTCTGTGGCCGCAGATGCCAGATGAATCCGATGATGAGGACAATGACGGGAACGATCTGGACCAGCTTCAGCACCGCGAGACGAGCGTCGAGCGATCCGATGTGGTGCCATAGTGAGGACACCATCAGATAAAAAAGCGGGCGGTAATACGGGGTGTCGGGGATCCAGATGTTCGTCGCCGTGTTCGTCACGTTCTCGAAGATGGCGACGGTTTCGGTCAACGGAAAGGGGGAGCGCCACAGGGTGAGGCATAGAATGGCCGTGAAAGGCGCCGCGAGCGCGAGGACGAGCGTCGTCCACAGGTGCGCGCGTGTATGCTCGATTCCCGCGCCCTCCATAAGTGCTGCCTAATGTACTCTCGATTTCCTCCGTACCATTGGTGGCGGACCGTCTTCTTTCTCATTCCGGCCATCAGTGTGTACACGATCGTCCTCGGCACGCTGTCGATCGGATCCAGCCTGTTCGAGAAGCGCGGCTACTTTGCGCACTGGTGCGCGCGGACCTGGTCGCGGCTGATCCTGGCGACGACCGGCGTGCATGTCGACGTGGTGGGACTCGAGCGGCTCGTTCCGGGGCGCACCTACCTTTTCGTCGCGAATCACCAGAGCATCTACGACATCCCGATCCTGTTTTGGTCGCTGCCGTACCAGCTGCGCATCATCGCCAAGGAATCGCTGGGACAGTTTCCCTTTCTCGGCTGGCATCTCCGTCGCACCGGCCACATGCTCGTCGACCGCAAGCGCCCGGACAGCACCGCGATTTTTTCGTGGGCGTCGCACCTCACGGCGCAGGGGCTGTCTCTGATCGTGTTTCCCGAAGGCACGCGCAGCCAGGATGGCCGGGTGAACCGGTTCAAGGGCTACAGCTTCTACCTGGCACTGGAAGGCGGTATGCGGGTGGTGCCGATCTCGGTGGTGGGCAGCCGCCACGTGATGCTCAAGGGGCGCCTCGCCACGTATCCCGGTCGCGTGCGGCTCGTCGTCCACGAGCCAATCGACACGCGCGGCCTCGAGGACATGGATGCCAGGGAGTTTGGCGAGCGAATCCGGCAGATCATCGCCCCCGACGCGGAGTCCGACGTAACGTCCGATGACATTCACCCTCGCGCCTGATCTGGAAGCGATTGTCCGGCCGGGCGTGCTGTGGCTGGACGACGCAACCGTGGTTGAACGTGAACCGCGGCTGGACGGTCCGCTCGCGCAGGCGGAGGCTGCCGTACGCGTCAACCCGCCCGAGGAGGCCGCCGCCGTCAGGACGATGTACAAGCGCGTCGGCATCGATCCGACAAAACGGCGCCCCTCCTCGGAGGCCCTGCTGCGGCGGGTTCGCAAAGGTGAGGGGCTGCCGCGCATCAACTCAATGGTCGACGTCTGCAACTGGTGTTCGCTGGAGTTTCAGCTTCCGTACGGGCTGTATGACGCCGCGCACATCGAAGGCGGCGTCGTGATGCGGCTGGGGAAGGAGGGAGAGTCGTATCCGGGCATCCGCAAGGACGACGTTCACGTGGGCGGCCGCATTACGCTGGCGGACAACCAGGGTCCGTTTGGAAATCCCACGTCCGATTCGGCGCGGACGATGGTGACGCCCGCCACGACGCGCGCACTGGTCGTGGTATACGCGCCGCGCGAAATTGACGCACGTCAGCTCGACCGTGTGGTCCAGATAACGGCTCAGCGGATGGAGGAATTTACCGGCGCCAAACGGTCCGGCTGACCCTTGAGCGCCGAAGTCCTTGGCGAAGGCGGTCGGACCGGCAAAAGTTCTGCAGGAGCGGAGGGGCATGAAGTTTCTTAATGCCTCAGCTGTAATCCTGGCTTTTGGCGTCCTGTCTGCTGGCTGCGTTGTCAGCGGAAAGATTCAGCCGACCGTTGATCCAGCGACGACCCCGGACTTCTCGCGTCTGTGGGAAGAGCCGATCGCCGCCCGCGATCTGTTTCACGGGCCGGGCGGACCCGAGTTGATCCCCGATGCCGCGACGCCGTTCACCTTTATCCGCTCGGACCGCACTGGGTACAGCCCCGGATACGACGTTCGCTCCGCGGACGGCATGGAATGGAGCGTCAAACTCGGGCCGGAGGCGCAGGCGGAAGTTGCCTCGTCGCGCATCCTGTGGGCGCTTGGGTACCATCAGCCTCCCACCTACTTCGTCAATCGTTGGACGCTCAGGGGCGATCAGGCTGGACTGCAACCCTCCGGCCGCTTCCGGCCGAAGTTGCCCGATCGCGAGGTGATCGGCGAGTGGGACTGGTACGAGAACGACTTCATCGACACACAGCCCTTCAAGGGGCTGGTCGTCGCCAACCTCATGTTGAACAACTGGGATTGGAAGACCTCCAACAACAAGATCTATGCGATCGATGGCGAGCATTTTCATGTCGTCCAGGATCTCGGCGCCTCGCTTGGCAAGACCTCGTACCCACGTGTGCTGAGCTGGCTGCCGATGCGCGGCCTTGGGCAGGGATCGCGGAACGATCTCGAGGACTTCGAGGAACAGGGCTTCATCGAGCGCGTGGATGGCGACCGCGTCGAGTTCTTCTACCGCGGGATTCACGGACGGCTGGTCGATCGGCTCTCGCGCGCCGACGTGATTTGGGTGGCGGAACGGATGGCGGGCATTTCCGACGCGCAGTGGGACGATGCGTTCCGCGCCGCGGGATACCCCGAAGACCAGAGGCGTCGGTACATCACGAAGATCAAGAGCAAGATTGCCGAAGGCCTGGCGCTGCGTACCTAAGTAGCTAAGTAGCTTGGTAGCTATGTTGCTGGGGAAGAAGACGGCCCCAGCTACCCAGCAACCCCGCGACCCAGCTACACTCCCGTGGTGCATGTGACCGCGATCATTGCGGCCGGCGGGCGCGGCGCGCGCCTTGGCGGCGCGCAACCGAAGCAGTTCCTTTCTCTCGGCGGGCGGCCGATCCTTCAGCGCAGCGTCGAGGCCTTCATGGCCAGCGATCGGATCGCCGATGTGATCGTCGCTCTGCCGCGGGAGCTTGCGACGAGTGTCCCCGACTATCTGCGCGGCGGGCGGAAGCCGGTTGAGATCGTCGAAGGCGGCGAGCGGCGACAGGACTCCGTCGCGCAGGCGTTCGCCAGGGTGCCGGCGCATGCCGATGTCGTGGTGATTCACGATGCGGCGCGTCCCCTCGTGACGGCAGACCTGATCGGGCGCACGGTCGATGCCGCCGTCCGGTTTGGTGCGGCGATTGCGGCGCTGCCGGCGACCGACACGGTCAAGCGAAGCAATGCCGAGCGCTTTATCGTCGACACGATTCCTCGAACCGAGATCTTCCTCGCGCAGACGCCGCAGGCTTTTCGGATCGATGTGCTTCGCGACGCGCTGGCGCAGGCAGGTGGCGCCGCCGATGCGACTGATGAAGCCATGCTGGCCGAGCGTGCCGGACACCGCGTGCGCCTCGTCGACGGCGATCCCCGCAATCTGAAAATCACTACTGCCGACGACCTCGCGACGGCGGAGCGCCTCATCGGCGGCGGCGGGACCGCAGGCGTGCCGTCACTCCGCATTGGCAACGGCTACGACCTGCATCGGCTGGTTGGCGGCCGGCGGCTGATCCTGGGCGGCGTGACCATTCCATTCGACAAGGGACTCGAGGGTCACTCGGACGCCGACGTCGTCTGCCACGCGGTCACTGACGCGATTCTCGGCGCCGCTGCATTGGGGGATATCGGCAGGTATTTCCCCGACACGGACGCGACCTGGAAGGATGCCGACAGCCTTGCGCTGCTCGGGCGCGTCGCGGCCATCGTGGCCGACGCCGGATTCGCGGTCGGCAACATCGATGTCGTCGTCATCGCGCAGCGTCCCAGGCTCGTGCCTTACATCGACGCGATGCGCGCGAATCTCGCGCGCGCGTTGAACCTCGGCATCGACAACGTGAGTATCAAGGGCAAGACCAACGAAGGCGTTGACTCCATCGGCGCAGGCGACTCAATCGCGGTCCACGCCGTAGCGCTGGTAGTGGGGTCGGGGGTCATTTTTAGAGGACACTCGAAATGACTGGTCGCCTGATTTCGAGTGTCCTCTAAAAATGACCCCCGACCCCCTTACGATTCGCGTACGGTTTGCGCCGAGTCCGACCGGCCAGCTGCACGTCGGCAATGCCCGGACGGCGCTGTTCAACTGGTTGCTCGCGCGCGGCTCGGGCGGCACGTTCGTCCTGCGCATCGAGGACACCGACGTCGAGCGATCGACGCGCGAATCCGAGTTGGCCATCGTCGACGACCTGCGGTGGATGGGGCTGGACTGGGACGAAGGGATAGAGAAGGGCGGCGAGCACGGTCCGTACCGACAATCCGAGCGTCTACACATCTACCGCGCGCACATCGTCGAGCTGCTCGCGCGCGACCTCGCCTACCGATGCTTCTGTTTGCCCGAGCAGCTCGAGATGGACCGGTATCAGGCGCTGCGCGAACGTCGACCGCCGAAATATGTCGGCCGCTGCCGTGACATTCCGCCGGAACAGGCGAAGCAGCGGGTCGAGAACGGCGAACCGGCCGCGATTCGTTTTCGCATTCCCGAGCATCGCGAGGTCGTCTTCAACGATCTCGTGCGGGGCGAAGTCCGCTTCGACACGGACGTCGTCGGCGACCCCGTGCTGATGCGATCCGAAGGTATCCCCGCTTACAACTACGCGGTCGTGATTGACGACGCGTTGATGGGCATTACACACGTGGTTCGCGGCGAGGACCACATCTCGAACACGCCGCGGCAGATTCTGCTGTACGAGGCGTTCGGCTGGACACCTCCGTTGTTCGCGCACGTGTCCCTGGTGCTGGGCCCCGATCACGCGCCGCTCTCGAAGCGGCACGGCGCGACGTCGGTTGCGGAGTTCCGGGCGCGAGGCTACCTGCCCGAGGCGCTCACGAATTACCTTGCTCTCCTCGGGTGGTCGCCAGGCGAAGGCGAGGAGATTGTCCCCCTTTCGGAGCTGGCCCGGCGCTTCAGACTCGAGCACGTCGGGCATAGCGCCGGCGTGTTTGACACCGAAAAGCTGGCCTGGATGAACCGCCACTATCTCAAGGCCGCGTCGCCGGACAGGCTTGTCACGCTGGCGCTGCCGTACCTGAAGAACGCGGGATGGGTGACCGACCCCTCCGGACCAGCAATCGACTTCCTGACAGCGGTCATTCCACTGGCGGCCGCCTCGGTCGATCGGCTCGACCAGGTGCCGGCCCGGCTGCGGTTCCTGTTCGATTATTCGGCTGCGCGCGCGCTCGAAGACAGCACGGTTCGCAGCGAGGCTGAAGCCGCGCGCACTGTCATCGCGGCGTTCGCCGACGTTGCGGCCGGCGGGCCTCCACTCGCGGATCGCGAGACGTTTCGCGCCGCCGTCGGTCAGGTGAAGGAACGGACCGGGCAAAAGGGAAAAGCGTTGCTGCATCCGATCCGACTGGCACTGACCGGTGAATCGGACGGTCTCGAACTGGACCTCGCCGTGCCGGCCATCGAAAGAGGCGCATCGGTCCGCCTGGGCGTGGGCGTCAGTCCAATTCCAGGTGCCGCCGAACGAGCCAGGTCCTTCCTGCAGGCGCTCGGGTGATCATCTACGGCATCAATCCGGTGCTCGAGGCCCTGCGCGCCGGGCGCGTGAAGGAAGTTCGGGTGGGCGACCGTGCCCATGGACGCCTGGCCGAGGTGATCGAGCTGGCCCGCAAACGCGGGGTGCCGGCGCGGCGCGTAACAGCGACCGAGCTCGAGCGGGATTCGCGGCGGGGGGTGCATCAGGGCGTCGTTGCGGAGGTCGAAGAGTACGAGAACTACAGCGTCGAGGACCTTGTTCACGGGGCCGCCGCGGCGCCCCTGCTCGTCGTTCTCGACAGCATCGAAGATCCGCACAATGTCGGCGCCATCCTCCGGACGGCCGACGCCGCGGGAGTGGACGGCATTATCCGCCAGAGCCGGCGTGCCGCCTCGCTGGATGGGGCGGCGGCGAAAGCGTCCGCGGGGGCCGTGGCCCACGTCCGCATCGCGGAGGTCGTCAACATCGCGAGGGCAGTCGAAGAGCTCAAGGAGGCGGGGGTCTGGACTGTCGGCCTGGACGGCAATGCCGACGTGTTGTACGACGCCGTTGACTACACGCTGCCGACGGCCATCGTGCTGGGGGCGGAGGGTACGGGATTGCGGCGGCTGGTCAAAGAACGCTGCGATCGGCTGGCGTCGATCCCGATGCAGGGACATGTGGACAGCCTGAATGTATCTGTGGCTGCAGGAATTACACTGTTTGAAGCGGTGCGGCAACGGCGAGCGCGGCTTGTTTAACGCAGGGTACAGGCTTACTTACGGTAGAGATGGCGGTTACGCGCCTATCCCTCACTGCCGGCAGCGCTTGCTCCGCTGGCACGGGAAGTGCTATTATCTGCTCTTTGTCTGGCTGGCGTAGCTCAGGCCGGTAGAGCAGCTGATTTGTAATCAGCAGGTCGGGGGTTCGAATCCCTCCGCCAGCTCCACCGGTCGGTCCTCGCCGCAATCACGGGAAACGCCGATTACACGGATTCCAAAAAGAAAAAATTGACGAACTTACGCATTGACGAAACACGCGCATCGGCCCGCGTCAATTCGTAAATCCGTCAATTCGTAATTGAGTTAATCGGGGAGGTGGCAGAGCGGTCAATCGCAGCAGGCTGTAAACCTGCCGCCTTAGGGCTACGGAGGTTCGAACCCTCCCCTCCCCACCAACCTTCGCTGCGACGCGAGCTTCGGTTGGCAAGCCAGGCGGGTGAGGACAATCGGTTGCGGAGGCATGGCGCGCGGGCTTGCGCGCCGAAGCGGCGAGCGGTGAACGGCAAGCCGCGGAGGCGGGAGTAACTCAGTGGTAGAGTCACAGCCTTCCAAGCTGTTGGTCGCGGGTTCGATCCCCGTCTCCCGCTCCAACCTTCGCTCGCGGCTGAACCGAGTCCGCGAGCCACGGTTGGCAAGCCAAGGCCGTCGTGTCCACCGTAACGCGAAGGCGGAAGGGCGAAGGCCGATGTAGCTCAGTTGGCAGAGCGCGTCCTTGGTAAGGACGAGGTCACCAGTTCAATCCTGGTCATCGGCTCCAACCTCGCTCGCGGCTGAACCGAGCCCGCGAGCTGCGGTTGGCAAGCCAAGACCGGCTTGCAGGCCAGGCGAAAGTTATCCATCGAAGCGCGTAGCGCGAAGGTGGACCGGGCGTAACGGTCAATTGAATCGAGAGCGCACTCATGGCGAAAGAAAAGTTCGATCGGTCTAAGCCGCACGTGAACGTCGGGACGATTGGGCACATCGACCACGGCAAGACGACCTTGACCGCGGCACTGACGAAGGTCGCCGCGGACAAGGGGTGGGCGAAGTTCGTGCCCTATGACGAGGTGGCGAAGGCGTCCGAGTCGCAGGGGCGGCGCGACGACACGAAGATCCTGACGATCGCGTCGAGCCACGTGGAGTATGCGACGGCGAACCG
>Ga0075418_10008401_pt1 | contig 11578 bp, 10 predicted proteins | sample SoiMetdeltSBSDD2_FD_81776 | JGI IMG/M metagenome (GOLD analysis project Ga0075418, IMG submission 81776) | Bulk soil microbial communities from a Populus tree surrounding site in Tennessee, USA - Soil MetaG P. deltoides SBSDD2 | ecosystem: Environmental > Terrestrial > Soil > Tree plantation...
CTCGGCTACGACGACTTCCTGGCGGTGCGCGACGCCTGCACCGCCTGCGCCAACGCCACCGTTTCCGTCTACGCCACCAGAGATATCAGCCGGGCCCGCTACAAAGGTGAGGAGGTCGTGGGCTTGGACTTCCGCGGCGCCACGGAGGAGTTCTTCTCGGTCTACGCCAACGCCGTCATCAAGGAGGGCCGCCCCTTCACCGCCGCCGAGAACCTGCATCGCGTCCCCTGCGTCATCATCGGCTCCGACCTGGCGCGCGGGCTCTTCGGCCCCGTGGATCCGATCGACAAGGAGATCCTGGTCAACGGGCACGGTTTCTACGTCGTCGGCGTGCTCGAGAAGCCGAAAGGCTCCCAGGGCCCCGGGGAGGCCGGCGAGGACCGCCGCGTCGTCGTCCCCTACTGGACCTTCCGCAAGGCCTTTCCGAACGACACCATGCACGGGGTCCGCATCGAAGCGTATCCGGGGCGGCTACCGGAAGCCATCGACCAGGCGCGCACGGCGCTGCGGCGCAGCCGCAAGGTGCCGTACGACAAGGAAGACAACTTCAACTACAATACCGCCGCTTCCATCATCCGCGAATTCCACAACATCGTCGGCATGGTGGCGCTCGTCACCATGACCTTGAGCGGCGTTGGACTGCTCGTCGGCGGCGTCGGGGTCATGAACATCATGCTCGTCTCGGTCACCGAGCGCACCCGCGAGATCGGCGTGCGCAAGGCCATCGGTGCCAGCCGGCGCGACATCATCTGGCAATTCCTCATCGAGGCCATGGCGCTCACGGTGGCCGGCGGTCTCGTCGGCGTCCTCGCCGGCATCCTCATCAGCATGGGCATCCGCAACGCCGTTCCCACCCTGCCGGCCTTCGTGCCCCCCTGGGCCATCATTCTCGGGGTATCGGTGGCGGCGACCGTCGGGCTTTTCTTCGGCATCTACCCCGCCGTCAAGGCCGCGCGCCTCGATCCGGTGGAAGCCCTGCGCTACGAATGATTCTTCTCGAGTCATTCCTTGACGCCAGACGTTGAGGCTACGTATGCTCGGTGCGCGATGCTCATATGGAGCAAACCCATTACGAAACACGCGCTGATCCCTCTTTTGTGCGCGTCTCTCCTCCTCGATCTCAGTGGCTGTACCCGGGGAACGTTACGCTCTGCGCCAGTGGAGATGGCCCCGGACTTGACCCCGGACCAGGGGATCGTAGCGATCACCACCAAGAGCGGTAGAGTCGTCGAGTTCGATCAGGCCATGGTGGAAGGGGCGTGGGGCGGAAAATACCCTAAGCGGACGTACGCCGTCCTACACAACGACAGTCTCTTCGCCACCGTGAACAAGGATCCGTACAAGATCGCTCTCGCGGACGTCCAGCATCTTTGGATCCGGGTCGAGGAGGTCGACCCGTATCTGACGACGGTCGCCGTGATCGGGGGAGTTGCCGTCGCCTTGTTGGCGATGCTCGCCATCTTCGCCGCTTCACAAACCAGCAGCAGCACCGGAAGCTCGTGCCCCTCCGTCTACTCCTGGGACGGCAACCGGTACGTCTTCGATGCGGAGCCCTATGCGGGGGCGATCAGCCGCGGCCTCGAGCGCGACGATCTCTCCGCGCTGGAGAACCTGCAGGTCGTGGACGGAAGCTATCGCCTGCGCCTCGCCAACGAGATGCCCGAGACGGACTGTACCAACTCGGTGGAGCTCTGCCTCTTAGACCATGCGCCGGGGCAACGCGTGGCAGCCGATGCGGGCGGCGCGTTTCACGACGTCACGGCGGCACGCCCGCTCCGGTCGGCTACGGACGAAACGGGACGCGATCTCCGCCCCTGGCTCGAAGCGACGGACAAACTGATTTGGGAGCCGGCGCCCGAGGCAACCGCTGACGGAGGCCTGCGCACCGAGATCGTCATGAGCTTCCCGCGGCCCGCAGGCAGCGAGCGAGCCAAGCTGGTGGCGAACGTGTCGACCGGCACCTGGGGTGCCTGGATGATTCGCGAGCTTCTCGACCTGCGCGGCAACCAGCTGCCCTGGTTCTACGGCGCCATCGACGGTGTGCCGGCAGCGCAGGACTCGCTGCGGGCGTGGAACGAGCGGGAGGAGTTGTTCGTCCTCAAAGTGGAGGTGGAGGAAGCCGACGGCTGGCACGTGCGCGGCTTCCTTCCCGGTGGCGGCCGGGCAGCGGAAAACGTCGTCGTGCCTCTGGACATCCGCCATGTCCAGGGGGAGGAGCTGCGACTCCGCATCCGGCCCCCCGTGGGCTTCTGGGCGCTCAACTCCTTCGCCGTGGACTACTCGCCCGAAGGGCCTCCGCTCGACATGAAGATCGTGAAGCCCACCTCGGCGGTGGACGACAAGGGCAACGATGTCCTGCCCCAGCTTCTCGCTGCGGACGAGGCCTACCACGTGATGCCGGAAACCGGGAACTGGGCGAGCGTCGTCTTCCCGGCCCCTGCCTTGGAGCCCGGTCGCGCGCGCACGATCTTCCTCCACAGCCGCGGCTACTATCAGCTGCACCTGGACGCCGAGCACGCGCCCGATGCGGTGCGGCTCGAACAGATCGCCAACGAGCCGGACGCCGCGGCCCGCTTTGCCGTGGAGCGCTTCGCGCAGTGGCGGGCGGAGCGTACACAACAGCGCTGACCATCGCTGACGACAGGTTCCGCCTGGCGGCCTCGACAGACGATCTGCCCAGAAGCTCTTCACGCGAACTTTGCTACGGCTCAAGACTCGTCGTCGAAGTGTCCTGCCCCGGCCGTCGTCTTCGCCGGGCTCACCGAAACAACGGTCTTCACCCCGGGAGCGGAGGAAGGCCGTTGCTCTTGACAGAAGGTCACACCATATCAGCGATACAGCGCCTTCACTCGACTCCATGACCACGACGCCACGGCGTCAGTTGCCCGTCTGATCCAGATGCAGCGCACGAAAGGACTGGAAGCGACGGGGTTCCTACCATCCATCACCCAGAAGCCGGTAGCCTGGACCCAGTATCGCGTGCCCTGTTCTAGAGGTACGTCGATCGGGTCGGAATGGACCCAAAGAGAATCGCAACTCCCCCCGACGCCGAGCGTTTGCCAACGGATCGCGTTTCCGCCTATTGGAATACAGTTCCGGGCCGTGGCGTCGTCGAGGCGCAGTTCGATGTACAAGGGGATCGTCTCTAGAAGTGCTACCGGTCGAGCTTGTATAGAGATCTGAATCGGTCCTTGCCATGTGAGCGGTCCCCACCAGGCACGTCCCACGATCTCTGCAAACACTAGCGCTGGCCCGGGGTCGAGACAGGCGAGCATTATGGCACCCCTGCCCTCGCGACACCAAGGGCCACAAGCAAACAGTTCCGCCGGTTGTCCCTGGGCCTGCAGTGCAAGCCCAGGGATCATCAGCAGAGCGCCGATTACCGGTACAAGCGCTTGACGAGGGACCACTGAACGCTCCGAGCCTGGGCGTTGCGCTGCCGCTGCCGTCGGCAATTGCCCGTTCGCATTGGACCCAGTCTACTCCATCGTACTCGGGGATGGTTGCCCCTTCGAACACCCACCCGGCCGTCAAATCGGCGCGCCTCGACTCAGAGGACGCCCTTTGGTGCGAACAACGCCGAGCCTTCTTGACGCCCGATGGCGACCCTCCGTATATTCGCCACGTTGCCCGGATGTGGAGCGAACACCTTGCGTAAGCGCGTGCTGTCCCTCCTCTTGTGCACGTCGCTCCTCTTCGAACTCAGTGGTTGTAGCCGTAGTCGCGTCGTCACCGCCCTGCCCGAAGCCGCGCCAGACCTGACCGACGAACGGATCGTGGCGATCACGACCAAGAGCGGCGAGTACGTCCAGTTCGATAAGGTCAGCGTGGAAGGCGGGTGGGGCGATAGCTACCCCGGCGAGTCCGCCGTCGTGCGCAACGACAGCCTGTTTAGTAGCGTCAACAAAGCCCCATACAGAATCGCTCTCGCCGACGTCCAGCACCTCTGGCTCGAGGTGAAGGAATTCTCCACCGGCCGCACGATAGGTGCTGTGGTCGGGGTGGCGGCCGGTGCATTCATCCTGCTGATGATAGTGGTGCTGGCCACCTGGGAGGATCCTAACCCCGGCAGCAGCTCGTGCCCCTATGTCTATTCCTGGGATGGCAACCAGTACGTCTTCGATGCGGAACCCTATGCCGGCGCCATCAGCCGTGGCCTCGAGCGCGACGATTGGACCGAGCTGGAGAACCTGCGCGCGGTGGACAGCAGGTATCGCCTGCGCTTCGCCAACCGGATGCCCGAGACGGACTGCACCAACTCGGTGGAACTCCTGCTCCTGGACCACGCGCCCGGCCAACGTCTGGCGGTCGATGCAAGCGGTCGGTTCCATGACGTTTCCGCCACCCGCCCCCTGCTCGCGGCAACGGACGAAGCGGGGCGCGATCTTCGCGCCTGGCTCGTCGAGACGGACAAACTCATCTGGGAACCGCCTCCGGAGGCGACGAGCGCGGGTGGCGTGCGCACGGAGATCGTCATGACTTTCCCGCGCCCCGCTGGCAGCGAGCAGGCCAAGCTGGTGGCGAATGTGCAGACCGGCACCTGGGGCGCCATGATGATCCGTGAACTGCTCGATCTGCACGGCAACCAACTGCCGGGGGTCCACGCCGCCATCGATGGCGTCCCGGCACTGCAAGATTCGCTGCGAGCGTGGAACGAGCGGGAGGAGCTTTACTTGCTGAAGGTGGAGGTGGACGAGGCCGATGGCTGGCAGGTGCGCGGCTTCCTTCCTGGAGACGGTCGGGCACCGGAGAACATCGTGGTGCCGCTCGACATCCACAATGTTCAGGGAGAGACGCTGCGCCTCCGCATCCGCCCGCCCGTCGGCTTCTGGGCCCTCAACTCCTTCGCCGTGGACTACTCCCCCGCGGGCCCACCGCTCGACTTGCGCGTCGTGGCGCCGACCGAGGCGGCGGACCACCAGGGCAACGATGTCCTGCCGCAGCTGCTGACGGCGGACGACGCCTACCATGTGATGCCGGAAACCGGGAACTGGGCGAACATCGTTTTCCCTGCCCCTGCTTTGCCGCGTGGTCGAGAGCGCACCATCTTCCTCCACAGCCGCGGCTACTATCAGCTGCACCTGGACGCCGAGCATGAACCCGACACGGCGCGTCTCGAGCAGATCGCCAATGTGCCGGACGCCGCCGCCCGCTTCTCGGTGGAGCGTTTCGCGCGCTTGCGGGCGGAGCGCACACAACAGCGTTAACCAGCGACGACGACAGCACTGAGCGAGCGGTGACGAGAGCGTTGAGAGAACGGTGACGACAGCACGGAGCGAGCGGTGACCCCATGAGCACGAGGCACGTCCCCGAGACCGCCACGACAGACCGGTGGGTTCTGGTCACGGGCGGGAGCCGGGGAATCGGGCGCGCCGCCGCCCTGGAGCTGGCGCGCCGGGGCTGGAACGTGGTCCTGGGTTACCTGCGCAACGAACGCGCCGCCGAGGAAGTGGCGCAGGAGATTCGCGCCCTGGAGCGCCGCGTCCTCCTTGCGCCGCACAACGTCGCCAAGCCCGACGAATGCGCGGCGCTCGTGCACCAGGTGCGCGGCGCCAGTGCTACACTGCATGGATTGGTGCATTGCGCTGGCCTCGGCTCCCTCTCTCCCGTTCTCGACACGCGCCCGGGCAGGTGGCAGATCACCTGGGACACCCACGTGGGAGCCCTGCTGCACTTGCTCGCGGAAGCGCGCGAACTTCTCGCCCCCGGAGCTGGCGTGGTGGCGCTCTCCAGTCTCGGCGCTCGCGCGGTGCTGCCGGGCTATGCCACCATCGGCGCGATGAAAGGGGCGTTGGAGACGCTGGTGCGGTATCTCGCCGTGGAGCTCGCGGAGCAGCAAGTGCACGTGAACGCCGTCTGCGCCGGGCCGGTGGACACCGACTCGCTGCGGAGCTTCGCCTCCTTCAGCGAGATCGAAGCCGAATGCGCCCGCCGTCCCGGCCACCGCCTGGGGACGCCGGCAGACGTGGCGCCGGTCATCGCTTTTCTCTTGAGCCCGGAGTCGCGCTGGCTGTGCGGCCAGGTGATCGTCGTGGATGGAGGCTTCAGCCTGAGCTGATGCGACACTACTACCTGGATCGGATCCTCGAACTCGAGCCCGGCGTCCGCGCCCTGGGCGTGCGCTGCGTGACCCTCGGCGAGGACGCCTTCAGCGATCATTTCCCCGGCAACCCCGTCTTCCCGGGCGTCTTCGTCCTCGAAGGCCTGGCGCAGCTCGCCGGCGTCCTCTTGACCCGCAGCCTCGGCGGCGAGCGCGTCGCCCTCATGGCTTCCATCGACCGGGCGCGCTTCAGCTCCTTCGCCCGGCCCGGGGACACGGTGCACCTGCAGGTCGAGATCGAACAGTGCGACGACCGCGCGGCGCGGGTGCGCGGCGAGGCGCGCGTGCAGGAGCGGCAGATCGCGCAGACGCGGATCAGCTTCAAGCTCCTGCCGGTCGAGGGCCTCATCGCACCCGAGTACCTGCCGCTCTGGCGGCGGACGATCGCCTCCTGGTGCGGCGAGTTCCCCGAGGGCGGCGATGAGTGAAAGCGTGGTCGTCACTGGAGTGGGCGTCGTCACCCCCCTCGGCGTGGGGCTCGAAGCCTTCACCGACTCGCTCCGGCACGGCCGCTCCGGCGTCCGCCGGATCGACACCTTCGACTGTCGCCACCTGGAGACGCAGATCGCCGCCAGCGTCCCCGCGGCGTCCTTCGATCCGGCCGCCTTCGTGCGTCCTCCCAAGCTTGTGAAGCTCATGAATCGAGCCGCGCAGTTCGCCGTCGCCGCGGCGCGCATGGCCTGCGACGACGCCGGCCTCGGGCCAGACGCCGTCGACCCACTGCGCCTCGGCGTCTCGCTCGGCGCCGGCGGCATGGGTCTCCTGGACGGGGACTTGCTCGAGAGCCAGGCGCTCGCCGTGCTCGCCGCCGCCGCCGAAGGAGGTGGCGATCGCTTCGACGTGGCCGCCTTCACGCGCAGCTATCGTGAGCGCACCAACCCGCTCACCGGGCTTCGCGCCCTGCCGAATCTCGCCGCTGCGCACGTGGCGATACAACACGGAGCCAGAGGCCCGAACAGCACCGTGGCGACGGCGTGCACGGCGGGGACGCAAGCCATTGGCGACGCCGTCCGCCTGCTCCGCGACGGCCAGGTGGACGTGATGCTCGCCGGCGGCGCCGACGCGACGATCAACCCCATGGGAATCCTGGGGTTCGGGATGCTGGGCACGCTGTCGCGGCGGAACGAGGAACCAGAAGCGGCGTCGCGTCCCTTCGAGCGTTCCCGCGACGGCTTCGTCCTCGGCGAAGGCGCTGCCGTCCTAGTCCTGGAGCGCGAGTCCTTGGCCCGGGCGCGGGGCGCGCGCATCCGCGCCGAGGTCCTCGGCTACGCCGCCACCTGCGACGCCTACCGCATCACCGACGAACGCCCCGATGCGGCCGGCGCCGCCGCCGCCGTGCGCGGCTGTTTGCAGGATGCCGGGATCGGCCCCGCCGAAGTGGACTACGTCAACGCCCACGGCACGAGCACGCCGATGAACGATCGGATCGAGACCGCCGTGATGAAGGAGGTGTTCGGCGCCCGGGCGGCACAGGTGCCGATCAGCTCGACGAAATCCATGCTGGGGCACCTGCTGGCCGCGGCGGGCGCGGTGGAGATGGCCGCCTGCGTGCTCTGCCTCGAGGCCGGTTTCCTGCCGCCCACGATCAATCTGGTCGAGCCCGATCCGGAATGCGATCTCGACTACGTGCCGCATCGCGCCCGCGTGGCGCGTTTCGACACGGCGCTCAGCAACTCCTTTGGATTCGGAGGGCAGAACGCGTGCCTCCTCATCCGCCGCTACCCGGGGAATTGAGGGAAGCAGTTCGGGGCACCATCGCCGCCGTGCTGGTGCAGCCCCTGGAAAGCGTGACAGACGATGCGGCGCTCATGCGGGACCTGGGCGCCGAGTCCATCGACATGCTCGATCTCGTCTTCCGGCTGGAGGAGGTGCTGGGGAGGAAGATCCCCACAGGGCGCTGGGAAGCATACCTTCGCTCCCATTTGGTCGGACTGGATCCCACCGCGGCGATCACGACGGACTTCGTCGTCGCCTTCGTCGAGGAAGAGAAGCGGCGTCCATGATGCCGCGTCGAACTCCCTCACCGGTCGGTTCTGAGAGCCGTTCCTCAGCCCAGCACGACCTTCCCGGAGCGCGACGTGTGCCCGGCGCGGTTCATCAGCCAGTCTTGTAACCGACCAACCTGTGGTGCTAGCCTTCGTTCATGGCTGTGGAGCTGACACCCGAGTATGTGGCCACGCTCCGGCGCTTGACCGGGGCGCAGAAGCTCCGCAGCGCCGCTGCCCTCTACTGGTCTGCGCGTCGGCTCAAAGCCGCGGCCATCCGCAAGCAACATCCGGAATGGACTGAAGAGCAAGTGCAGAGCCGGGTGAGAGAGATCTTTCTGCATGCCGCCACTTGAGCCGTTCCTTGTCTTCACTCAGAAGCTGAACGATTTGGGTTTTCCCTACATGGTGAGCGGTAGTGTCGCGGCGACTTTCTACGGCGAACCGCGCCTGACCAACGACGTCGACATCATCGTCGTCATGAAGCGCCAAGATGTCCGAGCATTGGAGACGGCTTTTCCACGCGACCTGTTCTACTGCCCCCCGGCCGAGGTCATCGAACTGGAAATCACCCGAAGCCAGCGTGGTCACTTCAATCTCATCCATCACGACACAGGCTTCAAGGCCGACATCTACCTGTCCGGCCAGGATGTCTTGCATGCCTGGGGTCTCGCACATGCCCGGCACGTACAGCTGGAGGATGGCGCCTTGTGGCTGGCGCCCCCCGAGTATGTGATCATCCGCAAGCTCCAGTTCTATCGTGAAGGCCAGTCGCAGAAACACCTGCGCGACATGAGCCGCATGCTGGCCAGCCTGGGTCCCGACTGGGACCGGACGCAGCTCGAAGCGATGATTCGCGAGCAGGGCTTGCAGACCGAGTGGCAGCGAGTTCTCGCCTTCGAAGGCTGACGCGTAGCGGCTCTCGCTCCTCAGCGTCTCCGAGCTCTGTGTGAGCAAAGGAGTGGGCCTGTGCTCGGCCTCGCTCCGGCGCGCGCTGGATCACGCCTGAGCCGGAGCGCCCTGGATCACGCCTGAACGGGTGCGCCTTCCACGAGCCTTTCGAACCGGGCATCGAAGCGGGGCCCGACTTCGCGCCAGTCGAACCCGGCGAGTCGCTCGCGCAACCGGGCCGAAGGCGTCAGAGAGTCCGCCGTTAATGCGGCTTCGAGCAGTCGCACCAGCTCCGCGTCGTCTCGATAGAGATGCCGGGCAGCATCCTCGCCACCGTAGAAATCCTCGTACACCAAGGCGCGCGGGGCGATGGGAAAGGCCCCGCACCAGACCGCTTCGGCCATGGCGATGCCGAAGAATTCCTGCTTCGCCGTCGACACCACGATGTCCGCCTCCCAGAGGAGGCGCGCGTATTCCGCCCGATCCTCCACGGTGCCGAAGCGACCGATCCGATGGCCCAGCTTGGCATGGGCCGCCTCGAACACCCCTGGCTGGCGCACGAAGGATTCCCCCACCACGTCCACGAGGAAGGGCACGTCGCGAGCGACGAGAACATCCAGCGCCGCGAAGAAGCGCTCCGGCGCCTTGTCGAACTCCCAGCGATGATTCCAGAGGAGGCGGCGCGGAGAGTCCGGTGTGCCCGCAGGGGAACGACGAGGGGAGCTCGCCGCCGGACGCGACCGCTCCAGCTCCTCCAGGTCGAGCCCGACGGGCAGCACTTCCGCCTTGCCGCGGATCGTTTCCACCACGCGCTGGCGATCGTAGTCGGGCAAACGAGGGAGGAAGCCCGGCAAACGGTCCAGGAACTGCCGCCGATGGAACTCCGAATTGAACGCCACCGCTTCGGCCGAAAGACAGGAGAGCACGTTGGTGAAGCCGAAGTAGGGATCGAACTCCTCGTGCGGCGACAACGGGTAGTCGAGCTGGTTTTCGTGCAGGTAATAGAGGAGCGGGACGGTGCGGAGCGCCGACGGGAGCAGCGCCCGCAGGTCCGGGACGTTGACGAAGTCGGAGCAGAGGAGCGCGTCGAAAGGACCTGCCGCTTCGAGTGCCGGCGCCAGGTGCAGCGCCGCGCCGCGGACCCGCCACTTCCACATTCGCGGCGGCAGGGTGAAGAGCTCGAGCCGGTGCCGGCTGTGCCGGGCCAGGCCTTCGAGGAAGTACCGGTGGGAGCCGCCGAAGTACGACTCGACGGCGGCGATGCGGAGCGGTCGCAACGGGGCGGTGCGACCTCGCAACGGGGCAATGCGGAGGGGCTGCAACGGAGTGTTGCCGGGCGGCACCACGCCTACGGCGCCTGGTAGTTGGGTGCTTCCTGGGTGATGGCGATGTCGTGCGGATGGCTCTCGCCGAGACCTGCGGGCGAGACGCGCACGAGACGGGTCTCGCGCCGCAGTCCTTCGATGTCGCGCACGCCGCAGTAACCCATGCCGGAGCGCAGCCCGCCCACGAGCTGGTAGACCAGATCACGCAGCGTTCCCTTGTAAGACACGCGACCCTCGACACCCTCGGCGACCAGCTTGGCGGCGTTGGTTCGACTCTGGTAATAGCGCTCGGCGCTGCCGGCCTGCATGGCACCGATGGACCCCATGCCGCGGTAGGCCTTGTAGGCGCGACCCTCGTAGAGGACGATTTCCCCCGGGCTCTCCTCGGTGCCGGCGAACAAGCTGCCGATCATGACGCAGTGCGCTCCGGAGGCGATCGCCTTGGTGATGTCGCCGGAGTAGCGGATGCCACCATCGGCGATGATCGGCGTCCCCGAGTCGGCCGCCTCCCGCGCGCAGGCGAGCACGGCGCTCACCTGCGGCATGCCGATACCGGCGACGACGCGGGTCGTGCAGATGGACCCTGGCCCCATCCCCACCTTGACGGCGTCGGCGCCGACCCGCACCAGATCGCGCACCGCTTCCGGCGTCACCACGTTGCCGGCAATGAGCTGCAGCTCCGGCCGCTGTCGCTTGATGCGTTGCACCAGATCGAGCACGTTCGCCGTGTGCCCGTGCGCCGAGTCCACGGCGATCACGTCGACCCCTGCCGAAAGCAGCCGCTCCAGCCGCTCTTCTGCGTCGGACCCCACGCCGATGGCCGCACCGACCCGCAAGCGCCCTTGCGCGTCCTTGCAGGCGTTGGGGAAGTCGAGGCGTTTCTGGATGTCCTTCACCGTGATGAGGCCGACGAGATGGAAATCCTTGTCGACGATGGGCAGCTTCTCGATGCGGTGTTTGTGCAGGAGCCGCTCGGCTTCCTCCAGCGTCGTCCCTTGCGGCGCCGTGACCAGGTGGTCCTTGGTCATGAGCTCGGTCACCGGAACGCGCGTATCGGCGACGAAGCGCAGGTCGCGGTTGGTGAGGATGCCGACCAGCTTGCGTCCCTCGACGATCGGAACGCCGGAGAAGCGGTAGTGCCGCATCAGCTCCTGCGCTTGCGCCACCGTCGCCTCGGGCCCGAGCGACACCGGGTCGGTGATCATGCCCGACTCGCTGCGCTTCACCCGCCGCACGTGCTCCGCTTGCTCTTCCGGCGACAGGTTCTTGTGGATGAA
>Ga0075418_10008406_pt1 | contig 11575 bp, 10 predicted proteins | sample SoiMetdeltSBSDD2_FD_81776 | JGI IMG/M metagenome (GOLD analysis project Ga0075418, IMG submission 81776) | Bulk soil microbial communities from a Populus tree surrounding site in Tennessee, USA - Soil MetaG P. deltoides SBSDD2 | ecosystem: Environmental > Terrestrial > Soil > Tree plantation...
CGAGAAGCGTGAACTCTGGTTCACCGGCCTGCACGGTATGCAGGTGATCAAGGAGCGCTGTGCCGTCGTACACCGCGACACCGAGGAATGGCTCGGGATCATGAGCGACGAGTACCCGCTGCTTCAGTACTCCGAGGCCTTCGACTTCATGGACACGATCTCCCCCACGTTCGTCGCCGCGGGTGCGCTACACGGCGGTCGGCAGGGCTTCATGGTCGTCCGGGCACCGGGCAAGTGGGAGTTCAAGCTCGCACACGGTACCGATCTCCACCACCTCTACCTCGTGTTACGCACGTCGCACGACGGCTCGCGCGCCGTCGAGGTGTCGATCCAACCACTACGCGGGCTGTGCATGAACCAGCTGACCCTGCGGTCATTCGTCGCCGGGGTACCCCACCGCTGGTCGATACCGCACACCAGCACCATGACTACGAAGTTGGCCGAGGCGAAGAAGTCCATCCACAAGTTCAACGAGTACGGCGCGGCGCTGACCAAGCTCAGCGACAAGCTGGTAGACCTGAAGGTCGGCCAGCCGCTCGCCCAGCAGGTACTCACCCGCGTGATTCCCGATCGTCCACGTGCCCAGGAGGTGCGTGAGGAGATCCTGAAACTGTGGACCGGCGCCCCGACGGTCGGCTACGCCGGTACCGGTTGGGGTCTGGTCAACGCGATCAGCGAGTACTTCGAGTGGGGTCGCACCGGCGGCACACCGCAATCGCGTTTCGTCGGTGCCCTGCAGGGCCAGACGCACCAGGCGATCAACCGCGCCGCGGGTCTGCTGTTGTCCCGCGCCTGAGAGAACGATCTGAGCAAGCGGGTCCCGGGCATCAACCGGGACCCGCATCTCTCGTAGGAGGTTCCGGGTGGCTAGGCAGTTGCTCATCCTACCTGATTGGTCGGCGCGCAAGGACCTAGTGTGTACGACAATGGACCCCGAGCTGTTTCACCCACTGCACGACGACGGCGTCGAGGCCGCGCAGGCGACCGCCGCGTGTTGGCGTTGTCCGGCGCGCGCCGAGTGCCTCGAGTGGGCGTTGGCGAACGACGAGCAGGGCGTGTGGGGCGGCACCACGGACTTCGAACGTCGACAACTGGTGTCACGTAAGACGCGCGTTAAGTGTCCTGGCTGCGGCGCACGTGACGTGGACACCATTCCCGGCGGTGAGGTGTGTTACCGCTGCGGGTTATCCTGGTTGATATAGTTTGTACCAAAAATCAAGGCCGGCCAGGTCATCCTAGCCGCACAAACGACGCCGGTCCCGGGTGGTAGCCCGGGACCGGTTACTATCTGATCATGGTCGATCGCGTGCTACTCACGGGGGCGTCAGGTTTCGTCGGCGCGCACGTTCTACGTCACCTGCTGATCAACACGAACTCACATGTGCTCTGTCCGGTGACCTTTCGTCACCGTGGCAACGCCGACCGGATCGCCTCGTCGCTGCAAGATCACCCCGAGTGGCAGGAGCGCGTCACGGTCGAGATGTGCGACCTAGCGGGCCCGCTGGCCGAGTCGCAGTTGAAGCGGTGGGGTGATGTAGACACGATCCTCAACGTGGCCAGCGAGTCGCACGTGGACCGCAGCATCGCGGATCCGGCAGGATTCATCGCGAACAACGTTGCGATCATCACCACGCTACTCGAGTACGCCCGCTGGGCACGTCCACGGTTCTTCGTGCAGACCAGCACCGACGAGGTGTACGGTCCGGCGCCGCTTGGCTACGCACATCGCGAGTGGGACGCGATCGTTCCCAGCAACCCGTACGCCGCGTCGAAGGCCGCGCAGGAGGCGGTGTGCGTTGCCTACTGGCGCACCTACGGCGTACCCATCTTGCTAACCAACACCATGAACATGTTCGGTGAGATGCAGGACCCCGAGAAGTTCGTCGCTAAGGCGATCCGTCTACTGTGTCGCGGCGAGTCCGTGCCGGTGCACGTGTCCCCGGAGGGTGTGTCGGGTTCCCGGTTCTACCTACACGCGCGCAACCTCGCCGATGCCTGGCTCCACCTAACGACGCGCGACGTGGTACGTCACGCGGACGGCGCCGATCGACCGGACCGTTATCACGTCGTCGGCGAACGCGAGATCACCAACATAGATATGGTTCGACTCATCGCCGAGTTCCTAGGTGTTGAACCCAACTGGCACGCCGTGGACTTTCACAGCTCACGCCCGGGGCACGATTTACGGTACGCGCTAGACGGCACAAAGTTGGCAGACACCGGGTGGCGGCACCCGTATTCACTCGAGAAGTCACTCGCGAAAACGATCGAGTGGACGCTGACTCATCCCGAGTGGCTGTAGGCCTTTTCCCAGGCCTCCCACCAGTGATGTGCGTTCTTCGATATCGTTAGGTATTCACGCACACGTTCACGCGACTCGGCGCCGATGTCCGCGCGCATATCCGGGTTATCGAGCAGAAGCTTGATCTCCCGGTACCACTGCTTAGGCTTGTCGGCGAGTCGACCGATGCCGTACTTGTTGTGTAGACGTAAGTAGTCGGCGCGTGGCGACACGACGCACGGCGCACCCACCGCCGCGTATTCCAGTGGTTTAAGCCACGACTTCGCCGCGTTGAAGAGCGTGTCAGCCAGCGGGGCGATACCCACCCCGACGTGTTGTGCGACGCTCGCCGGCCAGTCAGCCTGCTCCACCGGTCCCGTGCCGTCAGCCCACGTTTCGGGTAGCTTCAACGCACGCCCCACCCCGTGCGGCGAACCGATCACGCGGAACTCGTACCCCTCGTTAACGAGACGCGAGATCGATGATCCGATAACGTCCAGGTCGCGCGGGTGTGAGTGGAACGAACCGGCCCAGGCGATCCGTGACGAGTCCTCGTGTGGCAGATCGAGGTAGAGGTCGGGCACGTAGTTCTTGATCACTGATACCCGGCCGTGCGGTGCGTACCGCCGGGCGAGTGCGTCGGTGGTGCACGTCACCCAGTCTGCCGTTTCGCACGCGCGTTGGCAGTGTTGCCAGCTGTGATCCGAGTCACCGTGCGTCGGGTGTAGGTGTGTCCACGCCGGGTTCGCCGGGTCGATTCGTGCGAGGTCATCGTCGATGTCCACGACGACGCGCACCCCGTGGCGACGTTGCATCACCGGAATGGCGTCGGCGAGCGTCCGACTCGTAACACGCTGTAACACGATGACATCGGCGTTGACCGGTAACTTCACGTCGAGTATCTCGCCGGTGTGCTTATTGACGCTCGCCGCCATGTTTCGCTTCTGCTCCTCGGGCGACACAGTGTACACGTCACAGCCCTGACGTCGAAGCTCCGCGGCCGGCCAGATCGCACGAAAGTGTCCGCAGCCAGTCTGATCGGCGGGGAATACGTAGACCTTCACATGAGTCTCCCGAGGAGCGCCAGTGCGATGAACAACCCGAGGATGCCACCGGCCCAGAGTGTGATCGCGCCGACGAGTAACGCAATGTCCCAGAGCGTGCGACGCAGACTTATACCCATACGTTCGATTTTACCACCGGTGTGGTAATCCCGAGGTGTTCTGGCTGTCGTGGTGCCAGAGCCACGTGAACGGGTACGCGGGATCGACAAAGTGTGAGATCTTCGCGCCCAGCTTCTCGCACTCCTCCTGGAACAACCAGTCCTCACCCGAGTTCGCCGGGTTTCGGTTGGCATCGCTGAAGCCGACGGCCTGGGCGAGCTCCGTCTTAACGAGGATAGTGATCGTCGAGGCGATCGGCGCGGCCGGATCATAGGGCACGGCCCAGCGTCCCGGCGGAAACGGGTCCATCCCGCCAACGACCTGGAACCACGAGAAGACGTAATCGGCGTCGGCGTCGAGCGCGTGCTGAAGCAGCAGCGACAAGTGCTCGGGTAGAAACTCGTCGTCGTCGTCGAGGAAGGCGGTCCAAGGTGAGCGTACGGCCTCCAGCGCTCTCTGTCGCGTGACGGCGGCCCCGGTACGATGGTTGTCTACGGCTACCGAGATCGCGTCCGCTGGAAGCGTCTGGTCGAGGACGCTGGCGATGGCCCGCCGCAGTAGTTGTCGACGCGGTGGGATGGACGGAATGCAAACGGTGATTCCGCAGTCAGCTCGCAGTCCCACCGCGTCCTCCTAGGTTGGCACCGTGGAAGTGATACCGCCACGTCACCTCGGGCACGTGCACGAACTCGGCACCGGCGTCGAGTAGACGCAGCAGTAGACCGTAGTCCTCACAGTCACCGGAGGCGACCGCCGGGAACGAGTTCGGCTGTGGAAAGCCGCCGACCTTCCGGATCAGCTCCGTCTCACCGAGCCACGTTACCGGGATGAAGTTACCGAGCTCCCGCAGGTGCCGACGTTGCTCGACGCCGAACGGTACACCGAACGGCGACACGAGGTGCCCGTTCACCGACGTGGCTAACGGATCACGACCTCCGACGAACTGAGCATACGAGTAGGCGAGCTGCGCCCGCGCGCGACGGATGCCCTTGACGAGCGACTGGATGTGCGTCGGCAGCAGCTCATCATCATCGTCGAGCCACGCCACCCAGCGCGTCTTCACCTGGGCGAGTGCTTTGTTACGCGTGGTGGCGGCACCCTCCCGTAGGTGATCATCGATGATGATGATCTCGGTGGGTGCGAGTGTCTGGTTGAGCACCGAGTCGAGCGCGCGACCGAGCAGCTCGCGTCGCTCGTAGATCGTGGGTATGACGACGGTTACGTCGGGTGACGAGATCACAGGCACCCCCAGATGCCGAACCGATACACGAGTTGGGTGTCGTAGAGCAACAGCCGATCGACCTTCCAGCCGGCATTGTGTAACATCTTCTCGATCTCGTCGACGTCCCAGCCCCAGTAATGCTCGGGGTTGTCGGCGGTAGTCTCACCGTCGGGTGTGGAGAGAATAAGCATCCGTGCCCGTTGCCGGATCTGCTCGAGTAGCCAGTCGGGTCGCTCGACGTGTTCGAGTGTCTCGGTACAGATGAACAGGTCCACCGCGGGTTCGAGGTCGAGGACAGCCTCCTCGATCGGACGACCGAGCAGCAGATCGTTCGTGTAACACAGTCGCTCGGGTGCGCCGAGTGCACGGACAATCGCGGCGTCACCGCATGATAGGTCGGCGATCGACGTCACTCGGTACGAGTCGGCGTACCAGCGGGCGAGTCGCGTCGTCAGCGCGATGCGCGTCCGGTGATCCTCCCACCGTGTGTGATCATAGGGGCGCGAGTAGACTCGCGCGAGTTCCTCGGCCGAGTAGAACGGCCTCAACTGCCTTCTCAAGCCAGCGCCTCCTTGACCTTGCGAACGTCGTCCCAGAAGTGGTTGTTCATGTAAGTCTCGTAGGCGATGCCGTCGTGGTGCCACATGGCCGTCGAGTTGACGAACGCGTAGCGCTCGTCATCCGGCGCCTTACCGCCCGCGGCGGGGTGTACGTGCTCGATAACGACGTCTGGCAGGTAGTGCAGCGTGCCGAGGGCCGAGCCGAGTTCCTTCCAGAAGTTGTCGATGTAGAGGTGAGTGATACCTGGCGGCACCATGAAGCCAAGCGCGTGAATGATGCGTGCATCCATCGCAACCGCGGTGGGTAGGTTCTGTCGTTGGAATAAGTCATCACCGTATGCGATGCCGCCGTTACGACACTCCGTCAGGAGTCGTGTGTCCCAACCCTGTGTGCGCGGCACGTGATCATCACCCATGAATGCGATGACGGTGTGATCGGTCTCGTGAAGCACCGCGTAGAAGTTGAGCGTCGGTCCTAAGCCGCCGAGAGGTGGCGTGATCGTGAGACTCACGCCGCGTCGACCAACTAGTGGTAGATAACGCGCCACTTCCGGGTCATCCTCGTCGCAAACAACCAGTAGGTCCGAGATCTCGGCCGTGGACCACGCGTCTACCAGACGCGCGATGTTCTGCGGCCGTCCACGTGACGGCACGATGGTCAGCATGTGTTCACTATATATTACTCAAGCCATGCGTGTGAGTTCGACCCACGACCCCTTCTTGAGCACCACGGCCGTGCCACTAGACGTACCCTGTGCCACCTCGAACTTCAAGTCATTAATCTCGGCGACGGTGTTGTACCACCCGACGAGCAGGCCGGACAGTGCGCCGTTAAGTGAGCCACGCACGTGGTTGGTGGCGAGCGGTGATGCGACGCCGGTGTTGATCGAACCCTCGGCGACCGTGGCGCCGGTGCCCTGCGCGAAGAACGAGGTCTCACCTACCGCGTCGGTGGCGCCCTCGATCTGTGTCCGAATGTCAGGCGTGCCGCTGGTACTGATCCACCAGAGCCAACCGAAGATTTTAAACTCTGCGGCCATGGGCAGATCTTCAAAGATCGCAAAGACGTGATCATCAGGTGTGATGTCTGAGGTAACGGAGATGTCCTCCACGACCCGGCGAATCGTAGACTGTCCCACGGCGAGCTGGTTGCGGCTCGCGTAACCGACGACGTAGTTACCGCTGGGTGGTACGGCCATGACCATGACGCGTGTGCCGGTGACCGGCCGACCGATCAGACTTAAAAGTTCGGTGGCGACATCCTCGTCGCCGTCGATAACTCCGATCATGTTTCGATCGTCGGTGATCGTTGCCGGGCGTAGATCCCACACCAGGCCAAGACGCCGTGCCTCCGTCTGCAACTCCTGCACGGCGATGCCGATGTCCTCGCGGTTAGGCACCGGTGTAAGCCTTTCGTAGGATGTGACGCATGTTTCCACCCTCAGAGAGCTGCAGTGACCACGACAGTTCGAGCCAGTTTAAACCACGCCACCGAATGACCTGGTACGAGTCGTGTCGTGGATCGGGAGCTGTGTCTAGCGCAACTCGTTCGAACACGGTGCGACGTAAACCGATGTTCCGCGCGACCGCGGCGGCCTGGTCGGGTGTGCCGAGTTGCAGTGACTGAACATCCGAGATGACAAAGCCACGGTTCTGAATGGAGTGAGGTGCGGTAGCCGGAATGTCATATGTACCGACGGCCGGATCCTCAAAGATGTTCGAGTTCGACACAACGACGAACCGGTTGGGTGCCTGTAGTAGGTCGTCGCTTTCGGCGACCGAACCACGGATCACCCGGTTACCGGTGTCGAAGTCCAGGTCCACGACGTGATCGGCGGGATCGAACGAACGAATGAAGTGCATCTTACCGTCGTTGCCAAACCACGGCGAGAAGTAATCCCCCTGCACGGCCAGCGCGTCGACCACCTGCCCACCGTAGATACCCGCCGACCACGAACCGACGCCCGGAAAAGGCGTGGGTTCGGCGATGTCGTAGGTGACGGGATACCGGTTGAGAAACTCTCGTAGTGTTCGATCGGCCGAGTCTCGTACCTTGATGTTGTTGAGAATGATGACGTCGGTGCGCGCGGTGAACGCCCGGTCGAGCTGCTGGTCGATGATAAACATCTCGTCTACGATCGCCGCGTCCGAACGAATACCGGCGGTGAACCGCCGGCGCACCTGGTCGATGAACATGTACCGCCCGAGCGGATGCTCCACCCCGCCGATCAACATCGCGATCGTAATGCGGTCGGTTAGTGTGTTGATCGCCGCCGTATCCGCGCGTTCGAACCGCAGGTCGGTACTACGCTTAATGGTGCGCGTGGTGTCGTGCACGAGCGTGGGACGCGAGTCGCGTAGCGGCGTGAGATCACCCAGCGGCGCACCTGTCACGGCATCGACGAGCCGGAATCTGAACGTGGCGGAGCGCTGGCCGACGTGCGGTGCCAGGTCGAGTCGATCGTCGGCGGGTACCGTGGTGAGTGTCACGGCATCACCACACCTGCGTCGACGGGCGAGGGTGTGGCGGTAACCTCGATCACGTCGATCCGCGCGAGTTGTAGCGTGCGATCCGAACGCACGACGCCGTCGGGTACGATGACCGTGGCCAGCCAGCGGTCACCCTCCTCGGTGCGCACGCAGACGTATGATACGTCGGCCCACGCCAGATCGCGCAGCGATAGGTCCACCCGGTCGAGTACCGGCGGCGACACCGCCGCGGCCTGCACGAGCAGCACCCGTTGGAACCGTTCACCTCCTCGTTCCAGCGGTCGGAACGCGACCTGGTAATCACGACCGTACATGCGCTGCAACTCCACCGTCTCCGCCTCAGGGAACGTGAATGACTCCTCGGGCGAGCGTTCCCAGACCGGAACGTATGCCAGGTTAGCCGAGCCGTCCTGTACCTCATTGGTGGTGAAGATCAAGATGTTGTCGGCGACGTCGACACCAGCCACGCCGGGCGCGGCGAGCGTGTGTGACACCTCACTCGACCACGGGCCGTAGAAGTTCAACACATCACGGATCCGTGCCCGGTAGGTAGATGTGACGCCGACGCGTGCCTCGTAGTCGCGGAACTCGGAGAGACACGGGCCGGTGAGCGCGATCGTTTCCCACACGTCACCGATCGTGTCGAACCGTTGAATCTCGATGACGGCGTCGTTGAGTCGACGCGGCGTCACGGACAGATTGGTGACGTAGGCGGTCGGGTTGGTGTTGGTGTTGCCGGCACTGAGTATGAAGCGGAAGCCGGTGCGTCCCCACGCGAACGTCGCCTCGGTGGCCTCATCCGTCCACTGCGTGGGTTCGACTGGGCCGGTCCAAAGACGTGCCTTCAACGCCGAACCGTACGCCTGAACGTGAACGTGTATCTCCTCGCCGGCGACGTAGTTCATGACGTTGGTCGACGAGTCAAGGGTCGTGGTGGCGCCTCCGATGATCGACGACATGATCGTGTCGATCGTGCCGTCATCGTCAAAGACGACGGACCACCGGTAGTAGTCGTTGTCCCCCCGGTCTCTAAATCGGATCTGCAGATTAAGCGGTGACACGGCCGATATCTGCGCCGGCGTGAATGTGACGAGGATATCCACGTCCCAGTGGTTGACAGGCAACATGTAGTTGCGCGCCGCCGTGTCACCGGTCGGTATAACGATGATGCCACGCGTGCCATCCGCGTGAAAATCGGCCTCGGACGTCCCGGCCAGCGGGGTCCACGCGTGTCCCGACTCGGTCGCCGGCCAGCCAGTTACGGTCACCGTGCTGAACAGGGCACACTCCGCCTGCAGTTCAGATTCCCACGTCACGCGGTGATACCCGATGCCGGTCGGCACGCAGTTCGGCGGTAGACCGCAGTCGAGACCAATGCCGGTGACCGCCTGCGTCTGCTCGACCACCGCGAGACCGGTGATCGTCGGTGGATCCTGCGCAAAGATGAGCACGGCGTCGCTGGCCGGATCGGACGCGGTACCGGTGATCGCCGGTGACTGCCACGTCAAGGTGTCGGTGGTACCGAGCGGTGGCATGTACGTAGCGGGGCCGAGACGTTGCGTGGACGGTACCTGCTGCTGTAGGTTACCCGGCACACCAGAGATCGCCGGTGCGGTGGCGCCAAGCACCTCCCACCGGTTACCCGATGCCTCACCGCTGGCCGACCACACCCACGTCGCCGTCTCCATGCTCACCGGCGTGACGAAGCGCAGGGTTACCTCGCGCCAACCATCGACGATCTCGGGTAGTGCGTCGTGCTCATCAGGCGTGATCTGCACGGTCTGCCCGGCGCCCGTGATCGTTGTCGACGACAACTTAAGCGGAATGACTGTCTCACCGAACCGACGCGAGTACCAGCGGACTTGCTGGTACGTGCCGGTGACGCCGACGGCGGCGCCGTCGATCCGCTGACTGGCAGTGATCGAGCTATACACCGGTGCCTTGGCCTGTCGACCGTAGACGTGCACGTCGGTGAGTGGACCGCCGGTGCCGGTGACGTGCACCGATAGTTGCGGTAGGATCACGAGCTCAGATTCGGTGAACGTATCGTCCTCGACCTGTGTGACGTTCACCTGCACACCGGGATGAGGTGGCAGTGCGTAGTACTGACGTGCGGCGTTGAGCGTCGGGTAGGGACTGTTCGCGATGACACGACCCTCGAGACCACCCGTGCCGCCGGCGTCCCCGATGTCGGCCGAAGACAACACCACGACGTAGTCGTCAGGCGCGATCACCGGGTTGAGCGCGTATGCGGTATTACGTAGTGTGATGATGTTGGCGCCGAAGATGTAGTTGCGGTGTGCCGTCGTGAACCCCGACTCACCGAACGAGGTGCCGCCGTAAATGATGCGACTTTCCTCACAGTATGTCACCTCGAGTGCGACGTAACTGATGACCGTTGCCTCATTTGCGAGCGCGCTGCCGTGGTTGTAGTCCAGCGCGAACCGGGTCGTGGGGGAGGCACCGATCTCTATGTTCTGCAGGCCTTGAAATCGCCAGGGCAGACGTTCGGGTGTTCCCGCCGGCGAGTTGACATCCCAGAAGTGATCGATCTCACCGAGACGCTTACGAAAGATCTGATCCGCAATGACGAGTGTTTCGGCGAGTTCGGTGTGGCCGTATCCTACCTCACTGGTGGGAAAACTCGGCGAGATGAGAGACCAGATGCCGCGTTGACTCTCAGGTGGTATCGCTCCCGTGGACAGGGTGGCGTTAACGGCCGCGACGTAAAGCGCATCGACACCGAGAATACGCTTACCTGCCAGTTGCTGCACGTACTGATTCGCGGCAAAGAAGAACTGTGCCTCTTCGGAGATGGCGTTGAAGCTAATGTACTTGTTATCCGAGGGATTGGCGACCGCATCAGGCCCGTTCACCGAGTTGACGACCGTGGCGCCACCCGACACAAGCACGGCGTTGCAGGGAATGATGACCTTCTTAATCGGCCCGGTGAGCGTCTCCTCACCGCGTCGATAGAGCGTCGCCAGGTACACCTGCCCAAGCGCACGACCTGGTGGCAATTCGTTGAGATAAAACCGCGCATCTTGCAGCGCCCAGCCCTGCGTGGTGGTGAATCCGTGACCACGTTCGACCGTGTTGACGTCGGGCGAGTACACGAGGTTCTCGTCACGAATCGGCACCCACTCCTGACCGAGGTGGAACGGGGCGTGTGGGTTGTAGTTGCCCATTACGTGGTCCTCACCTGGGTTCGTACGGCGCGCGCCGCGAGCGTCGCCGCGATTCCCTCACCGACGGCTCTTCCGGCGGACAACGCCTCCTGCTCGGAAGGCGTCCCACCGACGAAATTGACCGTGACACTAACCGGTGTGTTGTGCACGGTGTTGTTCTCATTCCCACCGATTCCGATCGGCACAAGTTGATCGAGTATGTCACGAATGCTCGGCGTCTCATCACGCATACCGACGCCGATACCCTCGATGATGGGACGACCGATCAACTCGGCGGCGACCCTCGACGGAGACGCGATACCGAGCCCACGTCGAATGCCAGAGATGATGTTCGATACGGCACGCTTACCGATATCAATCGCACTTGTGATCATCGACACGATGCCATTGATCATACCCTGGATTATCGCCTGACCCACCGAGTACATGCTACTGGCGAGCGATAGAAGTACCGACTTAATGCGTGCCGGCAGTGATGAGATCGCGGCTTGCGCCCGCCCGGGTGCCTGCGCAAAGAAGGCTACGACGCGGTTCCACAGGTCGGCCACGATACTCACAACCACGGCGCGTAGTTGCTCAAACGTGGCCGCCGCACGACCAGGCAGTGATTTAATGAGCGCGAGAATCTGTGCGGGAAGCTCGGCGAAGAACCTCGTGATACGTCCGATGCC
>Ga0075418_10008407_pt1 | contig 11574 bp, 4 predicted proteins | sample SoiMetdeltSBSDD2_FD_81776 | JGI IMG/M metagenome (GOLD analysis project Ga0075418, IMG submission 81776) | Bulk soil microbial communities from a Populus tree surrounding site in Tennessee, USA - Soil MetaG P. deltoides SBSDD2 | ecosystem: Environmental > Terrestrial > Soil > Tree plantation...
ACATTTTGGAGGGCCTCTCCGAAAAGAACCGCCTCAAGTTGCTGGCTTTCGACGCAGGGACGCGCGGGCTGGAGACTTTGGACGCTGCCGCGCTGCCGCCGCCCGGCGGAAGGGAGACGCGTCTGGGTGATGCGCTCGAGACGGCCCTGCGCGCCGCGGGGCAGGAGCCCGTGGCGGCGCTCGTCGTCATCTCCGACGGCCGCTCGAATGCTGGCGCCGCGGTGACGAAAGCCGTGGCCGAGGCCGCCGGCAAAGGCGTGCCGATCCACACCGTGCTCGTGGGCAAGACCAAAGAGCCGCAGAACGGCGCCGTCGTCGCTTTTTCGGGGCCCGATGTCGCTGTGCCCGGCTTCCCTCTGCGGCTCGAGGGGCGGATTGAAGTGTCCGGGCTGCGCGGCCCGCTCCAGGCGACTCTCTACCGCCAAAAGCTGAAAGGCGGCGCGAAAGAGAAAGTCGAGGAGAAGACGATTCAGGGCCGGTCCGCCGCGTATTCTTCGACGATCGTCTTCGTGGACACGCCGCTCGAAAAGGGGACTTTCCGCTACACGCTGACGCTCGAGCCGCAAGCCGAGGAGACCGAAACCGCCGACAACGAAAAGACGCTGCAGGTGACGGTTGCCGACGAGAAGTGCCGCATCCTGCTCCTCGCCGGCTCGCCGACGATCGAGTTCCGCGAGTTGAAGAAGTTCCTGATTCGCGACGACGGCCTCCAGGTCTCGTGCTGGCTCGCGACTGCGGACCCGGGCTCCACGCAGGAAGGCGACGTCGTGATCCGCGAGCTCCCGCGCACGCGCGACCAATTTCGGCCGTACGACGTCGTGGTGTTGCTCGATCCAGACCCCCGAACGCTCACGGATGCCTTCCTCGAGATCTTGAAGCAGTTCGTGCTCGAAGACGGCGGCGGGCTAGCGTACGCGGCCGGCGAGTACTTCACCGAGGACCTCTGGGCGCAGGAGCGGCTCGCTCCCCTCCGGGCGATCCTGCCCGTGGAAAGCGGCCCGCGCGGCCCGCGGCGGCCCAACCGGGCGCTGACGAAGCCGTGGCGGCCGTCGCTGACGCGCGCCGGAGCGGAGCATCCCGTCTGCCGCCTGTCCGACGATCCTCACGAGAATGCCGAGGTCTGGGCGAAGCTGCCGCCGCTGTTTTTCAATGCCGGCGGGACGACGCTGAAACCCGCGGCAGCCTGTCTGCTCCAGCGCGAGAACGGCGAGGTGATCGCAGCCGTCGAGAAGGCAGGAGCCGGATCGTCCTTCTTTCTCGGCTTCGACGACAGCTTCTTCCGGTGGAAAGCTTGGCGGGAGGCGATTCCGCAGCGCTTCTGGGCGTCGATCCTCCGGTATCTTGCCCTGGGAAAGAAGCTCGCGGGGACGGGAGACGTCGCCCTCACTTCGGACCGGGATCGTTATTCGGCGGGTGAAGAGGTCTCTTTCGAGGCGAGCCTGACCGACAGCGAGCGAAAGCCGGTCGAGAAAGAGCGCGTCGAGGTCGCGATCGAGGCTGCGACCGACCCAGGAGCGCGCTCGGCTGCCGGCGACCGCGAGCCCCCGAAAGACGGCGCTCCGCCCTCGACCTCCGGTCCGACGGTGGAGAGCACGCGGCTCAACCTGCTGCCGATCGCCGGCCGGCCGGGCTGGTACGCCGGACGCTACCGCCCGGGCGCCCCGGGCCGGTACACGGCGCAGATCCTCGGTGTGGATGACCCCAAAGCGGGCAAAGTGGCTTTCAGCGTGATCGCTGCGACGAGCGAGTGGGAGGATCCTTCCCCGGATCCCGACGCGCTCGCCGAGATCTCTTCCCGCACCGGCGGCGTCGCGCTTCCGCTCGCGGCGATCCGCCGCCTGCCGGAGCTCGTTGGCGACCGGAGCGTCACCGAAGTCGTGGGCCGCTCCGCGTCGACCGTCTGGGATTCCTCGGCCATCATGCTGCTCTTCGCCCTCCTCCTCACGGCAGAGTGGGCACTGCGGAAGCTCTGGAGGCTCAACTGATGCAGATCCGAACGTCCACGATCGAGCAGTCCCTTCTCGCTCTGCGACCGATCCTCTTGCGCCGGCTACGCTGGATCGGCCTGCTCGAGGTGACGGCTCTCCTGGCGACATGGTGCATCGCATCGTTCCTCCTCGATGGCCTGTTCGAGCTGCCGATCGTGGCGCGCGCCGTCGTCCTCTTCGCCGCCATCGGCGCTTCCGTCTTCATCGCGATGCGGGCTTGGAGGAGGACGGGCCGTGCCGTCGGCGTCGTGGACCTGGCGGCCGCCGTCGAGGGAGCAACGCCGTCTCTGGAGGGGCACCTCCTGAACGCGCTCGAGCTGCCGCTCGAAGCACAGTCGCTCCTCGAAGCGAGCGGTGGCCCCCCTCGCGCCGGCGCGAAGCGCCGCGCCGCCGGGCTCGAGGAGAAGCTGCTCGAGCGGGCCCTCGACGAGTCGCTGCGCGAGGCTCGGCAGGTGCGTATCCGCTCCGCTCTCGCGATTTCTCCCATCCTTCGTCGAGGCGCCCTGGCCGCCGCCGCGTGCTTCGTCGTCTTGCTCGTCGTATCGAACGCTCCGGATTTCTTCCGGCTCTGGATGCGCCGGAACGTCCTCCTCTCGAGCGAGCCCTGGCCGCGGCGCACGCTGTTCGTCCTCGAGCAGGCCGGCCCCGTGCGGCACGTGGCGCGAAAGGATCCGCTCGAGATCGGTGGCTGGGTCGGAGGGCAGGTTCCGCGCCAGGTGACGCTCCGCCTCCGCAGTGGAGGCTCCGAGCGGGAGGCGACGCTCGTCCCGGGGGCGCTAGGGAAGATCCCGAGGGACCCGAACGCAGCGTCGGAGTCCGCATCGGGAGGCCCGCAAGAGCCTCTCCTCGAGGAGGGCCAGCGGCTCATCTACACGCTTCCGGCCGTCAGCGAGGACGTCGAATACTCCTTCGCAGGAGGCGACAACGCGACGAGCTGGATCCAGGTGCAGGCGCACGACCGGCCCAGAATCGTCACGACGCGGCTCGTCGTAACGCCTCCCGCCTACTTGGACGAGCCAGCGAAGACCGTGGAGAACCCCGGCTCGGAGGTCGTGATGGCCGCAGGCTCCACGCTCGAGGTCGAAGCCATCGCCGACGTGCCTCTGGCAAGTGGCTGGATGCAGTTTGCGCGCGGGGAGAAGCAGCCGCTCGCCGGTGAGGGCACCACCGTGCGGGGCGCGTTCGAACCCGTCGAGAATGGTTACCTGGACATCGGCGTGGTGGATGCCGCCTGGAGCCTCGAATCGGCGCCGCCCGTCCGCCTCAGCCTCGTCGTCTTGCCGGACCGCGCGCCGACCGTCGCTCTGGAGATTCAGGGCGAAAGCCGCAACGTGACGGCTCGGGGGCGCATCGGTTACCGCGTCACGGCCGAGGACGACCATGCTTTCAGCGCGCTCGTCTTGCGCTACACCGTGCGACCTCCGGGCGAGTCGCGCCCGGACGAGGACCTCGAGCGTACCGACGTGAAGCTCGAGGGCGTCGTGGAGAAAATTGAGAACGGCGTGCGGTCGCGGGCAGAGGCGGAGATGAACCTCGCTCAGCTCCAGCTCGTCCCCGGCACGGAGCTCGTGCTCGTGGCTGCGGCCACCGACAACGACACCCGCAGCGGCCCGAAAACGGCACTGAGCAACCCGGAGCGGTTCCGTGTGGTCGATCCCGATGAGCTCAGGAAAGAGCTGGACCGGGTCCGCCTCGAGGCGCAGGGCCTCCTCGAAGGGCTGGCGCGCCGGGAGGACGAGCTCTCGCAACGGATTGTCGAAGCTGCTCGCCGCGAGGCCGAGACGGGAGATCGGGCCCGAGAGCCCGAAGACCGCCCCGCGCCCAAGGAGACTTCGGCTGCGCCGGCGTCGTCCTCATCCGCCTCTTCGTCCGCCTCGAAGACGGCGTCCCGGGCAAGCGCTTCGCGGTCGAGCCGATCCTCGACTCAGGAAAAGGGGTCGCCAGCGAGCGAGGAGCCGGCTTCTGAAGAAAGCCCGTCCGAGGATTCGCAGGCCGCCGAGGCTTCGCCGGAGCGCGAGCCGGGAGCGACGAAAAGCTCGAAGTCGACCGCCGGGAGCCGTAAGACGAATTCCAAGAGTTCGTCGCGCCAGGCTTCGTCCCAGACAGATTCGAAAGCGGCTTCCCCAACGGACGGCGCTCCCCAGGCCGAGACCGAGCCCGACGCCTCCGCCGAGTCGGAGCCCGATGCCTCGCCGCAGCCGTCCGAGTCGCAAGGCGCGCGTCCGAAAGCCGGCGCGAAAAACCGTCCGGCGTCGGGCTCTCGGCGCGCTGCCTCGAAAAATCCGCGAGCGAGCAGCGAGGCGTCCTCGCCCACGGGCGAGGAGAAGAACGAGCCCGCCGCGGAGGCCGAAGAGAACGCGAACAGCGTGGAGCAGTTGACGGACGAGCAGCAGAAAATCGCCGGGGAGGCGCGGGATGTCTCGCGCAAGATCGGCGATATGCTCCGTTCGATGCGGCAGAATGGCCTTCTGCCGCCGGCCGAGGACAAGCGCTTCCGCGACGAAGTGGAGAAGCCGCTCGAGGAGGTCACGCAGGATCAGCTTCCGGAGAGCGTCGAGGACCTCCGCGACCTCGCGAAGTCGCAGGCCGCGAAGGAAAAAGCGGAAGAGGCGCGGCGCGCGTCGGAGCACATCTCCGACCAGATGCAGAAGGTCGCCTCGAAGCTCGCCGGCGCCGGCGACTTCCGGGAGATCCTGCAACGGCTCGAGCTCATCATCGACCTTCAGCAGAAGACGATCGAGGAGACCCAGAAGCAAGTTGCCCCGCCAGCCGGGGGAAAGAGCCCAGAAGCGACGGGAAAGGAGCGATCCCTATGACACCACGGTGCGAGAAGCGATTTTTTCGCGGCGGGAACGCGGGGGGTCGATCGGCGCTCGCCGTCCACTTCGCCCCGGCGATCCTGAGCATCATCGGGCTCGTGCACGTGGGAGGAGGAGCCAGCTTCGCGCAGGAAACCCAGCCTCCGTTCCCGACACCGCCGCGCCCTGCTGCGCGGGGCCGGACGGCCCGCGCGGACACGATGCAGGCCGAGGTGGAGCGCCGGTATCTCCACCTCCAGACGATCATGACGAAGCTGCTGCAGGCGATTAGCGAGGCCAAAGAAAAAGGGCGAGTGTCCACGGCGCTCGACCGTTCGGAGGACCTGAAGATTCGCCAGCGCCTCCAGGCCATCCAGCGGCTCCTCCGGCAGCGAAACCTAAGCGAGGCGCTCGACGAGGAGCGCATCGCGGAGAAAGACCTGGCTCGCGTTCTGAAAATTCTCCAGGGCCTCGACGAGACCGAGGAGCTGCGGGAGGACGCGGCACGCCTCCAGGAGATGAAGGAGCAGCTCGAACGGCTCGAGAAACTTGTCGACGAGCAAGAGAACATCCACGACGAAACCAACGCGCTCGAAGGAGAGGAGCTCTCCGCGGACGATCCTCAGGCTGCGGGGCGCCAGGATGAGCTCGCCAAGAAGCAGCAGGACCTCCAGCGGCGGACCCAGAGCCTCGGGCGTCAGGCCCAGCGCGAGGAGGAGAGCGCCGAGCGCGAGGGCGCCGCCCAGGAAGAGTCGGCGCAGAAAGATGGCGAAAACGCCGATGCGTCGTCCGAATCGGGCGAAGACGGCAAAGCCGACTCGGAGAGCGCGCAAGGAAAGCAGGGAGGCAAGGCGCAGCAGGGTGGCAAGGGCCAGCAAGGGAAGCGCGGTTCGAAGGGCCAGCAAGGGAAGCAGGGAAAACAGGGCCAGCAGAGTCAGCAAGGCAAGGAGGGGCAGCAGGAGCAACAGGCACAGAGCGGCGAGCCGGGGGAACAGAGCCAGGAATCCCAGGCGGGCCAGCAAGCCCAGCAGGGAAAGAAGGCCCAGCAATCGCAGCGGGGGCAGCAGAGCCGCGCGCGGGCGGCGCGGAAGTCACAGGCTCTCCGGCGCGCCGCCGAAGACATGCAGGGCTCCTCGGAGCGTCTCGACGCCGGGAACCTCCAAGGCGCGATGCAGGACCAGAAGGAGGCGCTCGAATCGCTCAAGCAGGCTCGTGAGGACCTCGAAGAGGAAGTCGACGATCAGGAGGAAGAAAACCAGGATCAGGCCGCACGCCTCACGGCAGCGAAGCTTCAGGCGATGCTCGCCGAGCAGCAGCTCATCAGCGCGGAGACACTGGACCTCGACGCTCGTGGCCGCGCCCCGGCAGATGCGCCGAACCCCAGCGCGGATCCCGCCGCGAGCAGCGAGTCTCCTGCCGGCGCGACTCCAGCCGGCCCGACGCCTTCGAGCCCCGACGAGCTGCGCGCCGGCGGCCGATCCCTCGCGCGGCGAGAGCGGTCGCTAGGGACCGACGCCGACGAGGCCCTCAAGATTCTCGAGACGGAGCCGACGTCACTCGTCGCGCCGTCCATCCTCGAGCGAGTGCGCGATGACCTCGGCAGCGTGGCCGAACTTCTCGACGCGGGCCAGACGGGAGAAGTGGCTCAGCTCGTCCAAAAAGACGTGGAGACTTCCTTGCGCGAGCTGATCGAAGCCATCAAGCCGCGTCCCAAGCCGCAAGGTCTGCCGCAGGGCGCCGAGCCCCAGGAGATGAACGAGCAAATGATGCGGAAGATGCGCCAGCACCCGCTTGTCCAGCCCATCACTGAGCTCAAGATGCTGCTGTCGGCTCAGCGACGCATCCGAGAGCGGACGGAGCGGCTCGCCGCGGCGGGTCTCCCGAAGCCCACCGCGACTCCCGACGGCGGAGCCGAGGCGGCGGGAGCGCCGAAGCCGAAGGACACCGACCTGCTCGCCGAGCAGGCGCGCCGAGCGGCCGAAGCCGAGCAGAAGCTTTCGAAGCTGACCGTGACGCTCATGGAGAAGTTCCCCCAGATTGACGAGCTTCTTTTGGGCACCGATAATGAGCTCGACGTGCTCGGATTGCCCTCGCGCGACGGGGATGGCGAGGGCAAGAACGGCGACGCCAAGGGCGGCGACGCAAAAGATACCGACAAGTCCGAAGACCCAGGCCACGGCGAGGGCAACGGCAAGAGCGACCTCGAGCCCAAGCCCGGAAAGCCGGGCCCGGATTCCGAGACGCCCTCGGGTGAAGCCGGCAAGGCCGGCGGCCCGTCCCAGGGATCCAGCGCGGAGGACAAGAATCGATGAAACACCTACCTAAGTTCTTCGCGGCCGGGTTCCTTATCACGGCGGCCTTCGCGGCCGGCCGCGGGAGGCTCCGTGCGGACGAATCTCCTGGCCTTGCGCCGCAAGCCGGCGAGAAGCGGGGCGACAGCGCCGCGCAGGTGCCTCCGCCTTCGGATCCGCATCATGCGGAACGGTGCGCGGGCTGCAGCGCCGAAGCCGTGTGGATCGGCTTTCTCGATCACCTCCGGGACCTTCACCGAGAGGATTTGATCCCCGAGAACCTGCTGCCGCGCGAATCGAAAGAGGAGCGGGGCGACTTGCAGCTCGACCTGCTGCGTTCCGACCCGATCCTCGGGTTGCTGTTCCGCATGTCCCCGGAGCTGATCCAGCTTGACGCCACGTTCCAGGAGGCGCATGGCGAGCCGCTGGGCCCGGAGCGTCTCGAAGCGGCGCGAGGGCGCGCGGCCAAGCTCCTTCAGTCGAGCGACAAGTACCTGTCGGCCTACGGCGCCTTCTACGGGGCGCGCCTCGACATCGAGGCCAAAGAATGCGCGGCCGGGGTCAAGGCGCTCGAAGGGCTGGTCAAGTCGTGCTACTTCCTGCCGCGGCGGGAGGCTCGCAGGTACCTGGCCCAAGCTTACGCATGCCAGGGCGACGACACGCTCGCTCTGCTCGAGCTGCAGTATTTCCTCATCGATCTGGCGCCCGAGCAGGAAGCCGACGCGATTTGGGCCAAAGACGAGCTCAAGAAGATCCGCGATCGTAAGCACCCCGGGCCACTCCACCACTCCGAGGAGGGCATGCGCTCGATCTCGGAGCTGCTGGCGGGTCACGAGGTGGGCGACCCCACGCAGTCGAAAGAGCGGCGCGTGGAGGACGTGATCGAGAAAGTGACGGACCTCCTGCAGCGGAAAGCCGGCATGTGCGCCTCCGGTGCAGCCTGCCCGCGCGTCGTGACGGTGCTCGTGCCGGGCCAGGGAGAGCAGCTCGCCAGCGGCGAGGGCAAAAAGAAGGGCCGCAAAAACCGGAACGGCGAGCAGCAGCCCGAGGAAGGCGACAAGGCCGCGTCGAAGACCCGGCTCAATCAGGAGGACTCCGGCGAGGACAAGCTGCGGGACGCCAGCCCCGACGAGGCCGATGTCTGGGGTCGCATCAACGACCGCGAAGTCGCGCGATCTCTCCGAGAGCTTTGGGACAAGATTCCACGGTCGTATCGCCTGATGGTCTCGCAGTACTTCAAGGATTTGAGCGACCCTGAACCCGCGAAGGCGGGAAGCGGGAAGTAACCTGGACTCGGGGGCCGGACGAAGCGCCTCGCCACTCGAGGTCGGGGCCGTGCCAGGCGACTTCGACGCGCGCGCGCTGCCGTCCGGCCGTGCCTGGACGCTGCTCGCTCTCCTCGCGCTCATCAGCGCGGTCCATCAGTTCCACCGCTCGAGCTTGCCGGCGGTGAGCGTACAGGTACTCAACTCGCACCCCGAGTGGGGCGAGGAGTCCATGGGCTACCTTTTCAGCGCGTTCTACCTGTGCTACACGCTGGCGATGATCGCGGGAGGCTGGCTCGCGGATCGGGTGGGCGCGTGGGTCACGCTGCTTTTCGTCCTGGTGGGATCGTGCTTCTTCGGCGGCGCCGTCGGCGCGGCGGGCTGGTATTTCGCCTCTACGGCCTGGCTGGCCATCGCGGTGTCGAGGTGTGCGCTCGGGGTCTTCAGCGCGCCGCTCTATCCATCGACGTCGCGCACCGTGGGGGCCTGGTTTCCTCCCCGCACGCAGACGTTCGCGAACGCCATGGTCGTGTCGGCCGCGCCGCTCGGCCAGGCGGCAGCCTACCCCATCCTAGGCGCGCTGAGCGCATCGTGGGGCTGGCAAACCGCGCTCGTCATCGCAGGCGCCGCGACGGCGGTCTGCATACTGCCGTGGCTCCCCTGGAAAAATCGTCTGCCGCCCGCTGCGGCGCCGGCCGCGGAGACGGGCGCGCAGACTTCCTCGCGCGGCAGCCTGGGACGCTTGCTGCGCCACCGCGGAGTGCTGAGCCTGGCGATGAGCTATGCCGCCGTCGGCTACTACGAGTACGTCCTCATGAACTGGCTCCGCTACTACTTCGAGAAAGTTCGGCGGCTGCCGGAAGATGAAAGCGCCTGGTACACCGCGTTTCCGCACATCGCGATGATGGTTTGCGCCCCGCTCGGCGGCCTCCTGGTGGCGCGGCTCGCGCGGCGCTGGGAGCTCCCGACCGTGCTACGGGCCGTCCCCATGGTGACGATGAGCCTGGCGGCGCTCTTCCTCCTCGCGGGTTCACTCGCTGATCGGATCCCTTGGGTGGTGGCCTTCATGTCCCTCGGCATGGGGTGCATCGGCATGTGCGAAGGGCCGTTCTGGACGACTGCGGTGCGGCTCGGCGGCCGTTGCGGCGCTACGGCGGCGGGGATCATGAACACCGCGGGCAACGTGCCCGGCATCGTCGCTCCCGTGGCGACGCCCGCGATCGCGCGGCTCGTGGCGTGGCTCCTGGGGGACTCGTCCGCCGCCGGCTCGAGCGCGGGCTGGACTGCGGCTCTCGCGGTGACGAGCATCGTCTGCCTGGGTGGTGTATTCTTTTGGCTATGGGTCGACGTCAACCAGCCGGTGGATTGATCCGGCGGCGCTGGGATCTCGCTCGTGTGTGCGGGCGAGCCGCCCGAGCGGTTTGCTGCGGGGCCGTGCTCGTGCTCGGGGCCGTGGCCGCGCCGGCGTTCGGCGGCCCCGTCGCTCGGAACTGGTCGTTCCTCCCGCCCCTCCGCCCTGCGTTCCCGGCCGTGGAGCGGCTCGATCGAGTGAGCGGCACGATCGACGCTTTCGTCGAGTCGGCCCTCGAGGCGCACGGCCTCACGCTTTCTCCCGAGGCGGACCGCGCGACGCTGGCCCGCCGCGTGACGCAGGACCTCACGGGGCTGCCGCCGCTGCCCGAGGAAGTGGATCGCTTCGTCGCCGACGAGTCGCCGGACGCCTACGCGCGACTGGTCGACCGGCTGCTCGCGTCCCCGCGCTTCGGCGAAAAGTGGGGGGGCGCATGGCTCGACGCCGCCGGCTACGCCGACTCCAACGGCTACTTCAGCGCGGACAGCGTCCGTCCGCTGGCCTACAAGTACCGCGACTACGTCCTCCGATCGCTCAACGCGGACAAGCCGTTCGACCGCTTCATCGAGGAGCAGATCGCTGGCGATGAGCTCGTCAGCTTCGACGCAGAAGGCGACTTGCTGCCGGGCGCCGTCGATGCGCTCACCGCAACGCACTTCCTCCGCAACTCCCAAGACGGCACGGGCGAGAGCGATGGCAACGAAGTGGAGGTGCTGATCGACAAGGTCTCCGTCATCGACGGAGCCGTCCAGATCGTCGGATCGTGCCTGCTCGGGCTCACGCTCCAGTGCAGCCGCTGTCACGATCACAAGTTCGACCCGCTGCTCCAGTCCGAGTACTACGGGCTTCAAGCCATTCTCGCGCCGGCGTACAGCACGTCGCACTGGCGCAAGCCAGCGGAGCGGACGGCCGAAGTCGGCACGCGCGCGGAGCGCGAGACTCACCACCAAGCCGTCGCGAAAGTCGAGCAGGAGATCCAGGCGCGCCGCGCGAGCCTCGACGGGTTCCTCGGGCCGCTCCGGAAGCTGCTGCAGAAAGAGCGGATCGCCGGCCTGCCGGAACCGGAACGGAATCTCCTCGAGAAAGCTCTCGCCGCGCCGAAAGACAAAGCTTCGGCGGAGGCGAAAGCCCTCCTCCAGAAGCACGAAAAGCTCGTCGAGGTGTCGGACGACGACCTGGCGCAGCGTTTTCCGGAGGCGGCGCGTGTGCGCTCCGAGGTCTCGGCAGCCATCGAAAAGCTCGAGAAGGAGAGGCCGTCCGACCTCGAGCGCCTCTCGATCCTGTGGGACGTCGACCGGGACCCCGCGCCGTTCCGAGTGCTAAATCGTGGCCTCGTGACAGACCCCGGGGAGACGGTGGAGCCCGGAGTGCCGCAGGCGCTGACCACGCTGTCGAACGCGTATGCGCTCGACCCGCGCGTTCGGCCGGGCGGCAGCACCGGACGCCGACTCGCGTTCGCGCGGTGGCTGACGTCGAACGACAACCCGCTCGTCGCGCGGGTGACGGTCAATCGTATCTGGCAGGCCTACTTTGGCGCCGGTATCGTCGCCACGCCGGAGAACTTCGGCGCGAACGGCGCCAAGCCGACCCACCCCGAGCTCCTCGACCACCTCGCGCTCGAGCTCATGCGCGGCCGCGCCGGTCTGAAAGCAATCCACCGAGCCATCGTGCTCTCCTCGGTCTACCGGCAGTCGAGTCACCCGCGTCCCGAGGGCATCGCCGCGGACCCCCCGAACCGCTGGCTCTGGAAGTTTCCCGCAAAGCGTCTCGAGGCCGAGGCTGTCCGCGACGGCATGCTCGCCGTGGCAGGGGAGCTGGACGGTGCCGTGGGCGGCCCCCCCGTCGCTACGCGCGTCGCGGAGGACGGCCAGGTCGTGGTCG
>Ga0075418_10008408_pt1 | contig 11574 bp, 10 predicted proteins | sample SoiMetdeltSBSDD2_FD_81776 | JGI IMG/M metagenome (GOLD analysis project Ga0075418, IMG submission 81776) | Bulk soil microbial communities from a Populus tree surrounding site in Tennessee, USA - Soil MetaG P. deltoides SBSDD2 | ecosystem: Environmental > Terrestrial > Soil > Tree plantation...
CGATCGAGCGCCGGGTTGGTGAGACTCGCGATCTCGCCCGCAACCTTGGCGGAGACAAACTCCTTATGTATGGTGAACTCGCCAATGCCTGAGAACACGCCGGGGAACGTCTTCAGCACCCGGCGAATGTGATCGACTGCGTACATATCGGCGGGGTTGAAGCCGCTGATCATCGGGTCGAAACGAGCCTGCTCCGCCGGTGTCAGCGACCGGTACGCCATGGCGATGTACGCGTCTGTGAACGAGTAGTAGTAGAGCGGCGCGTCCGTCTGCAGGTAATAGGTAGGCGCGTAGTTGCCGGTGTTTCCGTACGACCACGTCTGCTGCAACGGGATCCCGAACAAGGCGACGCGTCCAACCTTGTTCCCCATGATGTGCAGCAGATCGTGAATGTCCGTTCCCTTCTGCACGTAGTTGGTGAGGTGCAGATGCGAATCATTGACCTCGTAGGTGTCGGTTTTCTGTGCCGTGAGCGGCAACGTGGCGAGCGCGAGTGCGACCAAGCCGATAAGCAGAAGACGAGCATGCATAGTCAGAAATTCATCTCGAGGTTGATCAGGAAGATCGGCCCGTTCGCCCCGACCGGCATCGGATACGCCGTGTAGCCAACCGGGCTGTGCTTGACCTGGATGAACTCGCCGTTCACGCGAAGGCCCCGCTGCTTCGTGAAGTACCAGTTCACACCGCTGCGGAACTCGGCCGGGTTGCCGAAGTCACCGAAGATCTGCGAGCCGCTCACATAGAGCTGTAAGACGTCCTTGATCGCCATCGCCGACGTCTGCAGCTGGTAGCCGGTGTCGCTGATGCGCGGGATGCTCTCGACGTTGATGCCGGTGTAGTCGCCGAGCCAACGCGCGTAGAACTCGCCTTCGACCGACATCCCGTGGTACTTCACGCCGCCGTCGACGCTCGTCATCTTGTAGTCGACCGTCTCGACGGCGATACCGGGACCGAACAGGTTCGGGGTGAAAATGATGCTGCCGTCGCTCAGACGGATCTGGGTGTTCTCGATCGAATTCGTCCCGGGCTGGTCCTGTCTGTCCTCGAGGCTGTGCGACCAGTGGACACCGAAGCGCGTCGCGAGCTTCTCATGCCAGTCGTAATCGCCGAACGTTCCGTACAATCCGAACTCGCCCGTGGTCGGCAGCCACGAGACCACGAACGATTGAGTGTCCAGTTTGTTGTCGAGTTGCGCGGCGCTGACGCCGAGGACGCTCAGGTTTACCCCGACCATCGCCTGGTATTTCATGTTCGTGAACAGGTCGCCCTTGAGCCACACGCCATCCGTGTAGGAGCCGCGGAAGAACTCGTCGGCGATCAATCGATCGTCGACGCCCAGCCAGTATGGGAACTGCCCCTCCGTGCTGCGCACGGTGGGCAATGACGTGATGCCGGCGCCGAGCGTGATGAAGCGGCTGAACGTGTAACTGAGGTTGCCGGCACCGACCACCTGCGCTGGGTCGCCCTGCGATGTGTTCGCTGACCAGACATAGAGGTAGTAGCGGAACTTGGACGTCAGGAACCAGCCGCTGAACGGCGAAAAGAATTTCGCGAGCTGGATGTCCTGCCGTTGCTTGACAGGCTGCGTCACGCCGAAGGCGTCGATGTAGCTCGGGTCGATGTTCAGTTGATTCAGATAGCGGGCGTAGCTGAAGAGGCGGAAGTAGATCTGGCCTTTCTCCCCCTCATAGAGAAGAAACCCGGCGTTCGGGACATACTCGGGCACCTTCTTCTTTTCCGCCTGCTGCGTCGTCTGGCCGGCGACGAACTCGCCGCTGCAGCCGTCCGATACCCAGATGCCGGTGTCGTCGTAGCCCCAGGTCTTCCCGAGCAGACACGGGGCTGCGCCTGAGGAGCTGGCAAGCGCAACACCAGCCGATGTGTCAGCCGCACAGTGTTCGCGCTCGCCGGGTTGCGACGCACACGAGACGCGATTCTGCTGCGGAACCGTGGTCGACGGAGCGGTCTTGGCCTGCGGATCGGGCGCGGTCTGCGCGGCCACCGACACGGCGGCCAACGTCGCCGCGACGACGCACAACCCACTCGTGAGAACTGCGTCCCGAATCGAGCTCCTGATCGACGTGCTTGCGCCGGTGACCAGCATGACCGCGGTCAGACGTACGACAAGGTTGCCCCGGAACATTCCGGCGGCGACCGTGCACGCGGCGCGCCGGTGGGTCCGCCGCGCCGGCGGAATCGACGGAACTTGTTGTCAGTGCGGAGATTCCGCGGACACCGTCGTCGGGTTGGACTGCGTCGGACCGGCACGCTGCGTCACAACACCTCGGCTGCCTCTCAATCCGTCGTGAGGAGGCGCGGCCCGGCGCGAGGCGGCGACGATTCGGGTGATGGCGGTCGCGAGATCTTCGGGGAAAAAAGGCTTGGGCAGTAATTCCGTGAAGCCAGCAGCGTGCGCCGCCGCGCGTTCGCGCGTCATCACGGACGCCGTGAGCGCGACAACCGGGATATCCGCCAGCGCTGAATCCTTCCGCAACTCGCGCAAGACCTGAATCCCATTCATTCCGGTCATCCGCAATTCGAGGAGGATGATGTCTGGCTCCGACCGGTGCGCCACCTCGATCGACGCCTGACTGTCGGAGCAGGGGATGACGCGAAAGCCGCGGGTCTGCAGATACTCCGCATACATCTCACGGTTATCCGCATGATTGTCAACGAGTAACACGAGCGGGTGTTCATGCGGCATGGCGCGTCTCGATTCGTCTGCGTGAGGGCCGGGCCGTCCGTGCTCGGGACCCGTCCTCGCCAATGGTCCATCCCGTGGTCTCATGACCGCACGATGCGCATCGAAGCGAGAGACGGTGCTGCTCGAACTGGAGCAGCGTGTCGTGGCCGAAGAGGCCACAGATGGCGCGCCGCACCATCCATTTCACGCGTCGGAACAAGGTGGTCATGTCGTCGCTCCTGTCGCCGCCGGGCCGACACCTGCATGCCACCCTTGGTCGCCATGCCGATCACGCAGGCGCCGGACCCGGCACCGCACGAGCTTGCAAACCGTGCGCCCGCATGGATCGGTCGTAAACATTCATGATCACGTGCGTCGCCACAGGAGTTCGTCATGGTGATCACCGTGCATCGCGATCGTCTGTTGGTGCATCGCGCCACAGGTGTCGCACTCTGCGCACGAAGCGTCGTGGCCTTTCGGTGTAGATTCGCGCGCCAAGAATTTCCGCGTGACGGCAAAGCACACGCTGATATCGCGAGACGACTCGCAGACATCGCGCGCCTTCTTCGTGCGGCAGCGACTCGTCGGTCACGAGCAGATCCCGCAGCAGAATGACGTTGTGGTATTCGCCCAGAATGCCGTCGAGCGCTTCGATCCGCCGCTCGTAGGCCACGAGATGATTGCCGCAGCGCCCCTCCAGAAGGCGGATGTGAAACCAATGGTCCTTCACGAAGCGCCGCCATGTGTGAAAGTGCGACGGCTTCGGCTTCGACCAGGTCACGAGCATCATGCGCCGTGCACGGCGGTAGCTTTCCTCGAGACCGGGCGCGATGGCGCGGAACCCCTCGCCGCGGACACGCCAGCGCTTCACGCGGCCACGCTCGCTGCGCAGCGTGCCGGCGGCGATTTTGAGGATCCCGCGCGCGTGTGCGTCGCGATCGGCGCGAGCGCCGTTGCGCAGGACGCCCTTTCGGGCAACCGCGAGCGCCCGCTTGGACAGCGATGCCGGATAGCGATGCTCGATTTCCTTGAGCGTCTCGACGATGCCGCGACCGTCGGCGACGGGCGCCAACAGGCGGCTGACCGTGCTCAGATCGCGATCGACGGCGCGGTACTCCTTATCGAGGACCGGCCGTACGAGTCGGATGATTGCACGGATTTTTTTGACGCGTCGCCGCGCATCGTGCACCGCGTCATCGCTTTGTGGGTCGCCGACCGAATGCAGCTCGGAAATCGCAGCCTCCAGCTGCTTGAGCACGATGCGCCGGACCTCGTTGGATATGGAAGCGCCTTGCTTCAACCGGAACGCCATCGCACGCCCTCCCCTTCATCGTGCGAAACGCCCGACGCGAAACAGCCGCGCCGCGCCAATGGCCAGTAACGATCCGGCCGCGGTGCCGACGGCGCCAATCGTCAGCTGCGCAAGCAGCGGGCCCGTCGACAGAATGCCGGTCGCAAAAAAGAGGGCGAAGGTGAATCCGCTGGACGACGCGAGCGCCGCCACGACAAGCTGGCGCCACCCAAGTCCTCTGGGCAGATGCCAGCCGGCCGCCACGGCCGCGCGGACCGCCGTCAGAATGCCAATCGGGCGGCCAACCAGCGCACCCAGCAGCAACGCCCATGTACCGGTGTCGTACCCGCGAAGCAGAACGCCACCGTTGACGAGTCCGAACAAGAACAGGATCCCCTGCACCAGCGTGTTCCATTCGTGCTCGAAGTGATGCACCGCGTCGTCGTCCGGAGGATCGGCGAGCAGGTCGAGCCGGCGGGGCTCGTGAGGGAGAAACGGAACGATCGGGACGAGCGCGAAGGCCGGGTGAAGTCCCTCGCGGTACAACGCGATCCACGACAACGTCCCGCAGATCGCCAGGTAAGGCCAGAACGCACGCACCCTCAGCGCTCGCATCGCACCCGCGATGCCGAGCGCAACGAGCATGACGCCGAGGCCTCCTCCGTGGACGGTAGCGGTCTGGTACTGCGGCGCGATGATGAGCATCCCGAACAGATCCGTTGCGATGGCCAGCAGCAGCACGAACGGGAGCGCGCCGCTGCGCGGCAGGATCGTCTTGAGCACGTAGTACGCAGCCGCGATGTCGATCGCGCACGCGATCGGCCACCCCGCTTCAAGCACGGACTCGTAGCGCCCGTGTACGTACGCGAGGTAGAAGCCGGCGCTTCCGGCTATTCCGCCAGCGGCCGCCAGCAGCGGCAGGCTCCACCGGCGCCACGAGTGCAGGGCGCCGCCTGGCATCACGGCTTCGGCGATTTCCTGCACGATGAGGCCGACAAAGAACGCCATGCCGATCTCGTTGACCGGAAACGCCAGCGAGTGCGCGAACACGAAGTAGCGTTCGGGCGCCACGTTGGCCCAGACGAGCGCAATGGCGACGCCCGTCGGCAACGCAAGGTACCGGCGGACGAAGATGTCGAACAGGCGCGCGGCGGCGCCGCGACGGCGGCGATGGACGGCGACATGAGGTGTGGCGAGGGCGTCCGATTTCATCTCGAGTTCCTCGACCTGACGGGCTCACGATGGATGACGCCCGAGTCCACGGTCGCTCCCGATCGAGAGACAGCCTCGAAAAACATCTCATCACCCGCCACTTCGACGAGCATGAACGACTGGTCCTGGTCGAAGTACGCAGCGGTCAACCCGGACGGCCGCACGTCTCCCCGACGCAACTGTCCGCCCGACCCTGACACGAAGTACGTGATTCCCTTCTGCGGCTTGAGCCGCTCGTACACGTGGTCGTGCCCCGAAAAGACGACGTCGATGCCGTATTTGACGAAGAGCGGTTCCAGAATCACGCGCAGCGACACATCCGAGCCATGGCGGCCGCCGTCGGAATAGATCGGGTGATGGAAGAAGCAGATCCGCCACTGATCGTCTGAGCGCTGGAGCGCTTCATCGAACCATGCCTGCTGCTTCGGATCGAGCTGGTTGGTGTCGAGCACGAAGAACCGCACGTTCTTCTTCACGAACGTGAAGTACCGCTCGCCTCCCATGTTGAACGCTTTGTAGAAGCGGTTGTTCTGGTCGTCGTGATTGCCGAGCGTCGCGTAGAAGAGCACGCCCGCCTGGAGCAGCGCCGCATACGGGCGCTCGAACTTGGTGACGAAGTCCTGCGGGTCCTGCCGTCCGTACATGTTGTCCCCGAGCATGAGGACCATGTCGAAGGGAAACGTCCTGCGGGCAGCGGCCATCTGCTGCCCCACGTCGTACTCCGGCTTCTCGCCCGTTCCGTTGTCGCCGAGGACCGCAAATTTCAACGAATCAGGGCGCGTCGGCAGCGGTTCCACCGCCCGCGCTGCATTCTGCTCGGCCGGCGTGAGCCGGGCCGTCGCGAGCCACGCGGTGAGGAGAACAAGTGCGACGCGCCGCATCTGTCACCCTGTCATTTGGTTGCAATCAGGTCGACGCGCTGCGCCTGAGCGATCCGTTCGCGCAGAACGTTGATAAATCGCGCGGCCAGGTCCGGCGGATAACCACCCGCTCGGAACGCGTCCTGCCATTGGCGTTCGCTCAGGCCGCCGATGAGCGCGGCCGCCCAGCGCACGTCCTCGCGCGTAATGCGGCCGGTTACCAGTTCTTTGTGCTCGCCGTGGTAGTCGAACACTATAAATCCGCGCTTCTCACCCGTCATGAATTGCGTGCGGGAGAAGACATCGAAGTTGTTCCGCTGCGGGCTGATGCGACCGGTCTTTCCAAGTGCGTCGCCGAGATCACGCACCACGTACCAGTGCCTCGGAGACGCGCTGGCCGTCGGCGTGTACTCGTACAGCGTGTTGTTGGAGTTTTTGAGGTCGGAGCTGTTGAACATCAACAGGATAACCAGCAATCCCTGATACGCCCGCTGCCCGACGAACGGGTTCTGCTGCCAGGACCATTCGCCTTGACTGACGAGCGACGGCAGGTCCAGCCGGAAGCGGCCTCCGCGTTCGATATGGACACCCGATTTGTCGCGCATCTTGAACGATTGGAGGTAGTAGACGGGCGGCTGGTGATAGCCGAGTGCGGAGAGCACGCGCGACAACATGACTTCGGACGGTCCTTCGTCGCCATGATGTCCCGATGGCTGCTTCACATGCCATTCGCGTCCCTGCGGATCGCTAACGATGACGCCCGGGTTGAAGCCACCGGTCTTTGGCCGCACGAACGTGTACTCAGCCTGCGGATCAGGTGCGTGCTGCGCGCCCCACGGTCCGTTGAAGAGATCGCGATTGTGCAAGTTGTCTGGCGGCTGCCACCACGCGGACAACGGCGCTGGAGACGGAGTGTCGACCGGCCGGACCGCCGCCGCGCAACAGACGGTCGCAGCGACGACGCCGACCATCACGATGGCACGTGTATTCGACTGCGTGCGGATCATGACGCACCTCACGGAAAGAACGGAATGATCGCGGAGATGCGGCGCACCCGCGGCAGCCGAAACGGCTCGCTCGTACTGAAGACGACGTGCCATCCCTGATGGCCATCCGCCACGTCGAGCCGCGCCAGTGTGGTTTTCTCGGTATGCACGCGCAAGCCCGCGCCGTACGACCGCTGATCCAGATTGAGATCGCCGTAGTGCTGCGCCACGTTGCCGGCATCGACAAAGAGCGCCGCATCCATATGCTCCCAAACGGCGAACCGCGATTCCGCCTGCAGCACGAGAAGGCTGTTGTCGTGGAACTCGAAATTGTGGAAGGCGCGATTCGTGCGGTTGCCGCCCATGGCTGGCAGCAAGTAGAACGGAATTTGATCCGACGGATTGCTGTAGACGGTCCAGCCGTGAAATGCGAGAACCACCCGCGCATCCGACAACGGGATGTACTTCAGCCCTTCCGCCTCCCACGTGTGGAACGTAAAGTCGCCACCCGACTTGTCCCAGTAGTTCGTCAACGCGCCTCGATACATCGACCCACTCGTCGGATAGCCCCGGTGATCTCGCGTGTCCGCAATGATCGACGCCTCCGAGTGCATGAACTGAGGTTGCTCGCTCAGACTCGCGGCCGGGGCAGTCGGAAACGCGTCCAGCGTGCTCGGAACATCCGGTTTGAACGTACCGCCGGGCTTCATCAGCTTCGGACGTCCGAGCCATCCGAGCTCGCCGTTGATCGTCAGCCACTCTTTGGTGGTGACCGTCGCATAGCCGACGATATCGGTCGACTGCAGCTGATACTGGCTGCGGTCGTCGTCCGACACGTCCGGGCCGATGCCGAAGAAGTTGACCTGCGTGTTGTCCTGCCAAAACACCTGCGTGCCGACGGTCAGGTGGCCGCCGGCGAGCTGCTGCCGCTCGAGACGCGCTTGGCCCATCTTGTAGAGGTGCCACGACACCGCCGCCGACGTGTCGAACATCGTCAGGTCGTCTTTTCCGAAGTACCGGCGGTATCCAGGTCCTACTGATACCCACCCCGAGCCCGTGATCATGTTCGACAACTCCGGGTAGAACCCGCTTTTTTGCGAGTCGTCGCGATCACTGAACTGATTTGCCAAGCCGATGGCGGAGGACAGAAACCCAGGCTCGCTCATCAGTCCCGCAGGCCGCTGCGGGGTGGTCGTGGTCGCCGGCGGCGCCTGCGGCGCCGGATCCGCGGGCGTCGTCGCCTGGGCGAATGCGGATCGTTGGCTTGAAACAAACGTCAATGCGATGGTGAGAGCAGCGAATCGCGCAACCAGGCGCGCAGACGATCGATAAAGCATCCCGTCGCCTCCAATAGCTGCGTTCAGGGACGGCAAGAGGGGCACCAGACAGAACTCGACTACTGGAACTTCGCGAATCACGGTGCATTTCGAGCGGTGTGATTCCCGTCTCGCTTCAGCTGATCGGGTGGACATGCAACGGGATGTTGAGACTGGTCTACGATGGCAGTCAGCGGCGCGAGTCAGTGCACGAAAAGACGCTACCCCCCGTTGAAAATCACAGGCATTCGCACCCAAGATACGTTCGGGGTGCCATGACTCAGATCCTGATCGCGGATGATCACGAGGTCGTGCGACAGGGTGTTCGCGTGCTGCTCGAGGCCAATCCCGAGTGGAGCGTCTGCTGCGAGGCGGCCACAGGACGCGAAGCCGTGACCAAAGCAACGGAATTACGCCCCGACGTGGTCGTCCTCGACATTGCCATGCCGGAGATGAATGGCCTCGAAGCCGCGCGGCAGATTCGGCGGGCCGTGCCAACGGCGAGAATTCTCGTGCTCACCGTCCATCAAATCGATCAGTTGGCTCAGGAGTTCGTCGATGCCGGCGTGCGCGGGTATCTGTTGAAGGCGGACGCCGGCCGCATGCTCGTGGATGCCGTCAAAACAGTCCTGAAGGGTGAGACATTTTTCACACCGAGTCTGCTGGAACCCGCTGACGGCTCGGTGCCGGTGCGCGGATCGAAGCCGCCGATCAAGCGCCTCACGCGACGCGAGCGCGAAGTCCTGCAGCTGCTCGCCGAGGGGAGATCGAACAAGGAAATCGGCACCGCGCTTCGCATCACGACGAAGACGGCTGAAACGCATCGCGCACGTTTGATGGCAAAACTTGGCGTGCACTCGGTCGCGGAACTCGTTCGCTACGCGATCCGCAACAAGATCGTTGAACCCTGAGTAGCGAATCGCCGCAACGAGTCACAACGAGACTCACAACACATCACACATTCACCGGCAGTCGTGTTGTGTCGTGATCCGCGATCGCGAACATCACGCAAACTACAGAATCCACCGTATTGAGGGGGTCACGTGGGCTCTTCTACTCTGCCTGCACCCTCCTCCTTTGAAATTTCAGGCGCCGTCCGGCACGCCGGTTGCCACGCGAGAAGCGCTCATGCACAGGAACAACAACGCAACGGACGTCGACTGGGCGCAGCTCGTTCGCGCCGAGTATCTCGAAGTACCCGGCCTCACGCTGACGCGAGATCAGGCGCAGCGGTTGTGGGGACTCGATCGCGCAGTGTGCGAACAGCTGCTCGCGGCACTGGTCGAAAGCCGCTTCCTCAAACGCACGCGCGACAATCGCTATCTGCTCGCAGGCCGCTCCGTATGAGACGCGGCCCAAATGCGCGCGAGCGTCGAGCAGAGCCGCTCAACATGATGCCAGTCGGTGCAGTGCGTCAGCGCGACGGTGCCGCCGTCGATCTCGAGGCGCACCTCCCAGCCCGAGGTATTGGATATCGCAATCCGGCACTGCGCGACCTCGTCTCCGGGAGGCGTCAGCAGAACGGTGAGACAGCGCTCGTTCGGCACAGCCATCATGTGGATCATCATGCGCAGTGTCCGTGCCGGCCGGCGGAGAGTGCGCGGCGCCGCGCATGCGGCGATCTCACGAAATACGGTCAACTCGGTCACAACGCATCGTCTTTCGATGCGCGGTCGGACCGATCAACGATTCGTCAGAAACCTTTGCGCCACGCTGTCGTTCCGCACATTGCACGCGCTCAGGTCGTGATCCGAGAAGTCGGTATCACGAATGCACCAATGACGATCAGCAAGCTTCGTGTCTGAGCACAACTATGGAAGGGATGCTGATCCACGACGACGATCGCAGTCGTGAAACCGAACGACTCAATGCAGAACTCTCATCGGAACTGTGTGCGACAGATCCGGACGACCTCGACGCGCTGATCGAGACGATCCTGCCCCGCATCGGCGAAGCCGTACGCGCGGACTCAGTTGCGTTGATTGCCGACGGTGTTGGTGACAGTGAACGCCGCACGTACCGGTATGCGTCCGCCATGGATGGCGCCGAAGCGGAAACCGCCACTTCCGTACAAACGCCCGCGCTTTGGGAACACCTGGAGGTCGATGCCGAGCCGTTGCTGCTCGAGCGGATTCCGGCTGACCTGCCTCAGGAGTCGTTGACCCCCGAGCTTCTCGAGCATCTGCGCCGCGAACCTGTGCAATCCGCGGCGATCATTCCGGTCTCGATTGCCAACGAGCGTACGTGCGTGCTTGCGCTCGAGAACCGCGAACACCGCCCGTGGCCGCCTGCGCTTGTGGCGCAGCTCCGCCTCTGTGCCGAGATGCTTGCCGCCGGACTATACCGGCGCCGTCAGGCCGCATCGCTCAGGTCGCTCCAACGTGAGCTGGAACGGAGCGTCTCGCGCGAGAACGAGGACGTGCCGTCGCGCCAGAGCGCGTTCGGGCGGGCATCGGCCCATACGGTCGACCGCTTCAACGAGATCGTCGGCGAGAGTCGTGCGCTGCGGGCGGCATTGAGACAGGTGCAGGAAGTCGCGGCCACACGAACCACCGTGCTGCTGCGGGGAGAAACCGGCAGCGGCAAGGAGCTGTTCGCGCGAGCGATTCACGCACGGAGCCCCCGACGCGCGAATGCCTTCGTCGTGGTCAATTGCGCCGCGCTTCCGCCGTCGCTGATCGAAAGCGAGCTGTTCGGCCACACGCGCGGCGCGTTCACGGGCGCGGTGACGACGCGCCAGGGGCGCTTCGAGCTGGCGCACCGCGGAACGCTGTTCCTCGACGAAATCGGAGATCTCCCGCTCGACCTCCAGACCAAACTCCTGCGGGTGTTGCAGGAAGGCACCTTCGAACGGCTAGGCTCCTCCCAGCCGCAGAAAGTCGATGTCCGCATCGTCACCGCGACACACCGCGATCTGCGCAAAATGATCGGCGAAGGCACGTTCCGTGAGGACCTCTACTACCGCTTGAGCGTGTTTCCGATTCGGCTGCCTCCGTTGCGGGAGCGTCGGGAGGACATCCCGAAGCTCGTCTGGCACATCATCCAGAAGCATCAACGGGCCACCCATCACCACATCCGGCAGGTGCCGGACAAGGTGATGGAGGAACTCAAGCGCCGGCCGTGGCCGGGCAACATCCGCGAACTGGAGAATGTCATCGAAGGCGCCATCATCCATTCGACCGACGAGGTGCTGACGCTGCTCGACGACGGCGGAGAGGTTGAGGCG
>Ga0075418_10008409_pt1 | contig 11572 bp, 12 predicted proteins | sample SoiMetdeltSBSDD2_FD_81776 | JGI IMG/M metagenome (GOLD analysis project Ga0075418, IMG submission 81776) | Bulk soil microbial communities from a Populus tree surrounding site in Tennessee, USA - Soil MetaG P. deltoides SBSDD2 | ecosystem: Environmental > Terrestrial > Soil > Tree plantation...
GCAGCCCGCGTGTGGCGTAGACCCAGCCGCCGGGGAGCGCGAAGGCGTTCGTCTCGGGATCGTCGGCCACGTTGAACCGCCAGGTGATGTCCGGACGCTGCGCCGCCTGCGCCAGTCGGCCCCCCACCTGTCGGACGTAGCCCACCAGCTTCGGATCGCGCACGAGCCCGACCGTCTGCTCGACTTCCTCGGCGGCTTCCTGCCCGAGGCGGCGCTCCTCGCTGGGGGACATGGTGGCGCACCCGCCGGCCAGCGTCGCCATCGTGGCGACCAGCCCGTACGTGTACTGCCGACGCGTCACCAGCGTGGTCATCCGATCTCTTCGATCTCCCCTGCCGTCGAGCCGGACGGACGGCTCAGGCGGCCACGCGATCGGTCTTGGCGGGCTCGAACCGGCCGGTGCGGCCGAGCGCCAGCAGCACGCGCCACGCGCCGCGAGTGGCCAGCAGCCAGTACGTCTGACAGCGGAAGGTGCCCCAGAACTTCGCGAGCAGCGAGGTGCGGGCGATGTTCACCGGCCGTGGGAAGTACGGCGCGAGGCTCTCGATCAGGTCCTGCGTGACGATGCCGCCGACCCAGATCGTCAGCCCCAGCGAGATCGACGGGAACGCGATGCCCAGGACGAACATGACCGGGTAGTCGGAGAACCGGTAGGCCAGGTGCCAGCCCATGAAGCCCACCACCGGGTACACGATCGCGGCGATGGGCCACTCGACGACCTTGTTGCCGATGTGACGGGCGAGCTGCGCGAAGTTGAACGCCGTCGGCGCGGACCGCCACTGCCGCACCAGGAAGCGCACGTCGTCGAGCACGCCCTTGTACCAGCGCGCGTTCTGCCGGACCAGCTTGTCGGTGGTCTCCGGCAAGTCGACCAGCTCCACCATCGGCAGCGCCCCGATCAGGACACCGCGGGCGCCGAGGGCGTAGCCGAGCGTGGAATCCTCCGTGGCGCCGGAGGTGGGAAAGCCGTCCAGTGAGGCCAGCAGGTCGAGACGCAGGAAGGTGTTGTGACCGAGGCAGATCTGCGAGCGACGGAAGCCGAGCTCGAAGACCGGACGCACCAGGGCGGCCAGCCGCGGCCACCTGGCCCGGAACCGTCCGAACCACGTCACCCGGCGCACCTCGTTGATCAGCCGCGCGATCGACACCCGGATGAAGATGGACGACTGCTGGATCGCGCACACGCGGCCACGCTGGCCCAGCCGCTCGAAGTTGGCCAGTGACAGGGTGACGCCCTGATAGGCGGTCCGTCCGCGCCCGGCCAGCACGTCGGCGGCGATCCAGCGATAGACGTTGGGGTCGGGCAGCGAATCCGCATCGCTCACGCCCACGAACACGTTGGTGGCATCCCACGTCTCGCCCAGCACCGCGCACAATGTCTCGGGACGCAGCGCCCAGTTGAGCTGGTGCGCCTTGCGGCCTGGAGCAGTCGGCGCCACCACCAGCGTGAGCATCTTCTGCTGCCAGGGGGGCAGGGCCTCGCGGTAGCGCCGGACCAGCTCGGCGGTCGTGGCCGGCATGCTCGGGTGCGGCGCGCGCTCTTCTTCCTCGCGCGTCGCCACGATCACGTGCAGCCGGCCGTGCGGGTAGCGGGAGGCGAGCAGCGCCGTCAGTGTCTCGGCGATGCCCGGCTCGTAGAAGGCCGGCACCAGGTGGACGAACACCGGAGCGCCGGGCTGGTGCTCGAGCGCGACCTCGGTGGGCAAGCGATCCAGCGCGGCATACTCGTCCTCGATGAACCGGCAGGTGGTCAGCATGCCCTTCCAGTCCAGCAACAGCTTGAAGGCGGCGCGCGCGTTGAAGAACATGCTCACCAGAAACAGCGCAAACCAGAACGGTCCGGTCGACCAGAACCAGTCCATAGGAGCGCTCAGCGGGCGGTGGAGGGGAACTTCAGCACGGTCTCATCGGGCCGAACCATGCCGAACTCCTCGCGGGCCAGCTTCTCGACGTACGCGGGATCGTTGTGCAAGCGGTCGACGGCGCGGGTGAGCTCCTCGCTCCGGCCCCGCAGCGTCGTGACGTCGCGCTCCATCGTGGAGATCTCGCGTCGCATCTGCGTCACCCGGAGGATCTGGTTGCCGGCGTAGGCGGTGACGCCGGCCATCAGCAGCACGAGCGCGGTGCCGCCGAGCACGCGGGGGCTCATCGGCCGCCTCGGGTGTAGAGGCTACGCCCCGGCCAGGAGGCCGCGTGCCCCAGCTCTTCCTCGATGCGCAGGAGCTGGTTGTACTTGGCGGTGCGCTCGCTGCGCGCCAGCGAGCCGGTCTTGATCTGGCCCGCGTTGACCGCCACCGCCAGGTCGGCCACGAAGGTGTCCTCGGTCTCGCCCGAGCGGTGCGAGATGACGGTGCCGTAGGCCGCGCGCTTGCTGAGCTCGATGGCCTGCATCGTCTCGGTCAACGTGCCGACCTGGTTGACCTTCACCAGCACCGCGTTGGCGATCGACTTCTGGATGCCCTGCTGGATGATGGCCGGGTTGGTGACGAAGAGGTCGTCGCCCACCAGCTGCACGCGGCTGCCGAGGCGCTTGGTCAGCAGCGCCCAGCCCGCCCAGTCGTCCTCGCCGAGACCGTCCTCGATCGAGACGATGGGATAGCGTTCGACGAGCGCCTCGTAGCGGCCGACCATCTCGTCGGCGTTGAGGACCACGTTCTCCCGGCGCAGGCGATAACGGCCGTTGTCCTCGGCGAACTCGCTGGCCGCGATGTCGAGCGCCAGCGCGACGTCGTCGCCGGGCCGGTAGCCGGCCGTCTCGATCGCTTCCATCAGCAGATCCAGCGCCGCGGTGTTGGACGCCAGGGCCGGCGCGAAGCCGCCCTCGTCGCCGACTCCGGTGCTGAGCTTCTTGCTCTTGAGGATCTCCTTGAGCACGTGAAAGACCTCGACGCCCATGCGCAGCGCGTTGGAGAACGAGTCGGCGCCGGCCGGCACCAGCATGAACTCCTGGAAGTCGATGCCGTTGTCGGCGTGGGCGCCGCCGTTGATCACGTTCATCATGGGCACCGGCAGCAACCGCCCCCCCACCCCGCCCAGGTAGGCGTAGAGCGGCAGCCCGGCGTCGTCGGCCGCCGCCCGCGCCACCGCCAGCGAGACGGCGAGGATGGCGTTGGCGCCGAGCGCGGACTTGTTCGGCGTGCCGTCGAGCTCGAGCAGGGCCTGGTCGATGGCCGCTTGCTCGCTGGCCTCCATGCCGTCGATCTCCGGCGCGATCGTCTCCTCGACGTTGCGCACCGCGTGCTGCACGCCCTTGCCGCGGTAGCGCTGGCCGTCGCCGTCGCGCAGCTCGACCGCCTCACGCTTGCCGGTGGAGGCGCCGGAGGGCACCGCGGCTCGGCCCCACGCGCCGGACTCCAGCTGGATCTCGACCTCGACGGTGGGGAATCCGCGCGAGTCGAGGATCTCGCGACCGTAGACGCCGGTGATGGCGGACATCTCAGGACCTCCGCTCGAGCACGTAGTCGGCCAGGGCCCGGATGGGATCGGCGGGGGGGCCGAGCGGCTCGAGCATGCGCTTGGTCTCGTCGATGAGCTCCCGGGCCCGCCGCTTGGACGTCGGCAGGCCATGGAGCGCGGGATAGGTCGCCTTCTGCTTCCGTTCGTCGCTGCCGGCCGACTTGCCGAGCTCGGCCAGGTTGCCCTCGACGTCGAGGATATCGTCCACGATCTGGAAGGCGAGGCCGAGCGACTGGCCGGCGCGGCTGATCGCATCCACCTGGGCCGCCGAACCGCCGACCAGCAGCGCGCCGACGCGGAGCGAGGCGCGGATCAGCGCCGCGGTCTTCCGCAGATGGATGTAGTCGAGCATCTCGGCGGAAATCACCTTGCCTTCCGACTCGATATCCACCACCTGCCCGCCGACCATCCCGTCGGTGCCGGCGGCGTCCGCGATCTCGCCGACGACGCGCGCCACCACCGTGGGCTCGGCCGCCGCCGCGGCGTTGGCCGCGACCAGACGGAAGGCCAGCGTGAGCAGCGCATCGCCGGCCAGGATGGCCATGGCCTCGCCGAACACCTTGTGGTTGGTGAGGCGACCGCGCCGGTAGTCGTCGTCGTCCATCGCCGGCAGGTCGTCGTGGATGAGCGAGTACGCGTGGATCAGCTCGAGCGCGCAGGCCGTATCGAGCACGGTCTCGGCCCGGCCGCCGACGGCCTCGGCGCCGGCGATCACGAGGATCGGGCGCAGGCGCTTGCCCGGGGCCAGCACGCTGTAGCGCATGGCCTGGTGGACCTTGGTGGGGTCCGCCGTCTCGGGGGGCAGCACCCGGTCGAGGGCCGCATCGACCAGCGTCCTTCGCGTCTCCACATACGCCTTGAGGTCCACGCTCACGCCTCGTCCTCGCCTTCCCAGGCCAGCGGCCTGGTGGTGGTGGCACCGGTGTCGTCCTTCACCAGCAGCTCGATGCGGCGCTCCGCTTCGTCGAGGTACCGCGAGCAGTGGCGGGCCAGCGTGACGCCTTCCTCGAACACCTTGAGCGAGTCTTCCAGCGGCAGGTTGCCTGTCTCCAGCGCGCTCACGATCTGCTCGAGCCGCGTGAGGCAGTCTTCAAACTTGAGGTCGGTCATCGTGCTCCCTGGTCGCGTCGACGCGACAGTCGAGGCTTCCGTCGTGCAGCAGCACGCGCACCGCGTCGCCGGCCGACACGTCGCGCCAACTCCGCACGATGCGCTGCGCCGGCGTGAGCGTCAAGCTGTATCCCCGTCCGAGCACCGCCAGCGGCGACAGCGAGTCCAGCCGTCCGGCCGCCGAGCCCAGCCGATGGCGCGAGCGATCCAGCGCGCGGTGCAGGGCACGAGTGAAACGCCCCTGCAGGTCGATCAGGGCGCGGCGATCGCGCAGCGTACGGGCGACCGGATTCGCCGCCCGCAGTCCGCGCTCGGCCAGCGCGAACCGGTGCGCGGCGCGACCCAGCGTGGCCAGCTCCACCTGGCGCAAGCGGACGCGCGCATCGTCCAGCCTGCGCGCGAGGTCCCGCAGCGGGCGGCCGGGATCGGTCAGCACCCGGCGGCCGAGCGTCCGCTCCAGGCGGTCGCGGTGGGCGCCGAGCGCACGGCGCATCGCCCTCTGTAGCCGCACGGTGAGATCGCCCACGCTCTCGGCCACCGCGCGCTTCTCCCGCACCACCAGCTCGGCGGCGTTGGAGGGTGTGGCGGCGCGCACGTCGGCGACGAAGTCGGCGATGGTGAAGTCCACCTCATGGCCCACGGCGGAGATCACCGGCACCTTGGAGGCCGCGATGGTGCGGGCCAGCATCCCGTCGTTGAAGGCCGACAGGTCCTCGAGCGAGCCGCCGCCGCGGCCCACGATGAGCACGTCCACGCCGCCCAGTGCGTTCAGCTCGCGCACGCCCTGGGCCACTTCGCCCGCCGCACCGTCTCCTTGCACCCGGGCCGGGGCCAGGACGATGTGCACCTCACCGAAGCGGCGGCCGATGATGCGCAGCATGTCGCGCAGCGCGGCGCCGCTGGGCGAGGTCACGATGCCGATCTTGCGAGGAAACCGGGGCAGCGGCCGCTTGCGGCGCGCCTCGAAGAGTCCTTCGGCAGCGAGCCGCTCCTTGAGCTGCTCGAAGGCCAGCTGCAGGGCGCCGAGCCCGCGCGGCTCCAGCAGCTCGACCACCAGCTGGTACTCCCCGCGCTGCGCGTAGACCTCGACGGATCCAAAGGCCATGACGCTCAGGCCGTCCTTGGGCTCGAAGCGCACGCGGCGCGCGCGCGTGCGGAAGAGCACGCAACGCAGCTGTGCCCCCTCGTCCTTCAACGTGAAGTAGGCGTGACCCGAGCCGTAGACCTTGAAGTTTGACACCTCGCCCTCGACCCAGACGGCCGGGAAGCGCTCTTCCATGACCGCACTGAGCTGCGCGGAGAGCGCCGAGACGGTCAGTACGCTGCGGTCCGGCACCCGAGATCAGCGACCGCCGCCGACCTGGCGGGTCGCGGCGAGCAAGGTGTTGCGCATGAGCATGGCGACGGTCATGAGGCCGACGCCGCCCGGCACCGGCGTGATCGCGGCGGCCACGGCCGAGACGGAGTCGAAGTCGACGTCCCCGGCCAGCTTGCCGGTGTCGAGGCGGTTGACGCCGACGTCGATCACCCACGCGCCCGGCTTGACCATGTCGCCGGTCACCATGCGCGGCCGGCCGGCCGCCACGCACAGGATGTCGGCGCGCCGCGCGTGGCCGGCGAGATCGCGGGTCCGCGTGTGGCACATCGTGACCGTGGCGTGGCGCGCGAGGAGCAGCTGGGCGAGCGGCTTGCCAACCAGGCGCGAGCGCCCGATCACCACCGCCTCGGCGCCTTCCAGTTTTGCGCCGTAGTGAGCGAGGATCTCCAGGCAGCCCGCCGGGGTGCACGGCACGGTGGCCGGCGCGCCGGCCAGCAGCCGGCCGAGATTCTCGGGATGCAGGCCGTCGGCATCCTTCTCGGGCGCCAGCGTCGCGATGACCTCGTCTTCGTCCAGCCCCTTGGGCAGCGGCAGCTGGATCAGGACGCCGTGAATGCCGCGGTCGGCGTTGAGACGGCGGATCAGGTCGAGCAACTCACCCCGGCTGAGCCCGGCCGGATGGATGAAGTCCTGCGTGGCGATCCCGACGCTGTCAGCCGCCCGCTTCTTGTTGCGGACGTAGACCTGCGAGGCGGGGTCGTCACCGATCAGCACGACGGCCAGCGTGGGCGTGACGCCGCTGGCCGCCTTGAGGCGCTCGACGCCGGCGCGCACGTCGCCGAGCACCTTCTCGGCCACCGGCTTGCCGTGGAGGATCAACGCGAAGGGCGGCTCACGCGGGCACGCGCAGCCGACGGATGTCGGAGGCGCGACCGGTCTCGGGGTCCACGACGATGATCACACCGTGCAGCGCGGCCGGGCCCTTGGCCGGCTCGAAGCGCATCGGCATCTGGCTGAGGAACCGCTGCAAGATGAGATCGCGGTCCACGCCGATGACGCCTTCCGTCGGACCGGTCATGCCGAGGTCCGTGATGTACGCGGTCCCGCTCGGCAGCACCCGCTCGTCGGCCGTCTGCACGTGACGGTGGGTGCCGACGACGGCGCTCACCCGCCCGTCCAGATACCAGCCCATGGCCTGCGACTCGCTGGTGGCTTCGCAGTGCATGTCCACCAGGATGATGGGCGTGTCCTTGCGCAGCTCGGGGATGATCTCGTCGGCCTTGCGGAACGGACAGTCGATCGGCGTCATGAACACGCGGCCCATCAAGTTCAGCACGGCCACGCGGTGCGGTCCGGCCTTGATCGTCACGTGCCCCACGCCGGGCGCACCGACCGGGAAGTTGGCCGGGCGCAGAAGCAGGTTTTCCTTGGTGATGTACTCGACGATCTCCCGTTTGTCCCAGATGTGGTTGCCGGACGTCATCACGTCGGCCCCGGCCTCCAGGAACTGACGGCACATCGGCGGCGTGACGCCGAAGCCGCCGGCGGCGTTTTCGACGTTGAGGACGCACATATCGATGGCGTGCTCCTGGCGCAGCCGGGGGATCAGCTTGACGGCGGCCGCCCGCCCCGACTCTCCGAACACGTCACCGACCATCAGCACGTTCATGGACGACAATCCTTCCTAGCGCGCCACTTCGACGGCGCGGGTCTCGCGGATGACGACCACCTTGATATGGCCGGGGTACTGCATTTCGGCCTCGATGCGCTTGGAGATGTCCTTGGCCAGCTGATAGGCATCGAGGTCGCTGACGATGTCGGCCTTGGTGATTACGCGCAGCTCGCGGCCGGCCTGGATGGCGTAGCACATCTCGACACCCTTGTAGCTGAGCGCGATCTCTTCCAGCTTGGCCAGCCGCTTGATGTACGACTCCAGCACGTCGCGGCGGGCGCCCGGGCGCGCGGCCGAGATGCCGTCGGCGGCCTCGACCAGCGTGGCCTCGATCGTCTCGGCCTTCACGTCCTCGTGGCCACACAGGGCGGCGTTGATGACCTGCTTGCTCTCGTTGTACTTGGTCAAGATCTGCAGCGACAGCTCGGGATGGCTGCCGTCCTGCTCGTGGGTCAGCGCCTTGCCGATGTCGTGCAGCAGGCCCATGCGCTTGGCCAGCTTGACGTCGCCCTTGATCTCGGCCGCCATCATGCCGGCCAGCCACGCCACTTCCTTGGAGTGCTGCAGACAGTTCTGACCGTAGGACGTCCGATACTTCATGCGGCCGACCAGCTTGACCAGCTCGGAGTGCAGCCCGTGCACGCCCACCTCGAAGCAGGCCTTGTCGCCCTCTTCCTTGAGGTGGACCTCCATCTCCTGCTTGACCTTGTTGACGACCTCTTCGATGCGCGCCGGATGGATACGCCCGTCGGCGATCAGGCGCTGCAGGGCCAGGCGGGCGATCTCGCGGCGATAGGGATCGTAGGCGGAGATCAGGACCGCCTCCGGCGTGTCGTCGACGATCAGGTCGACGCCGGTGTGCAGCTCCAGCGCGCGGATATTCCGGCCCTCACGGCCGATGATCCGGCCCTTCATGTCGTCGCTGGGCAGGTCGACCACCGACACCGCGGTCTCGACCGTGTAGTCGGGGGCCAGCCGCTGGATGGTGGTGGCCAGCACTTCCTTGGCCTTCTCGCGCGCGGTCTCCCGCGCCTCCTCCTCGAGCCGCATGCCGGTCAGCTGCGCCTCGCGGCGGGCCTCGTCTTCCATCTGCGAGAGCAGCTGGCGCTTGGCCTCCTCGGCCGTGAGACCGGCGATCGACTCGAGCTTGCGCCGCTGCTCCTCGAGCGCGACGCCGAGCCGCCGCTCGGTCTCCGTGTTACGGCGCTCGCGCTCGACCAGGCCCTTGTCCTTGTCCGTGTACTCGGCCAGGCGGCGCTCGAGCTGGTCGAGCTTGCGGGAGATCTCTTCTTCCTTGGTGAGCACCCGCTGCTCGATCGTCTGGATGTCCCGCTCGCGTCGGCGGGTCTCGTCCTCGAACGCGGCGCGCGCCTTCAGCATGGCCTCGCGCGCTTCCAGCTCGGTGGTGCGCTGGCGCGCCTCGGATTCACGCTGGGCGTTGTCGACGAGCCGGCGGGCTTCGTGCTCGGCGGTCTCGGTGATGCGGTGAGCCTCGCGCTCGGCGCCGCCGATGCGGCGATCGCTCGATGCCTTGTGGAAGAGATATCCAACGGCAAGCGCGAGGGCGGCGACAACCGGTAACAGGATCCAGGTCGCGTCCATCATCGCTCTCTATCCCAGGTGGGTTGTGAGCGTCAAATAGTTGCCACGATTGACAGTTTCTTGACTAACAACTTCGGGCCAGTATAGAGGCCGGTACCGGAGGGAGTCAATCTGTGGAGAAACGGAGGGGGAAAGTCCCCACCTCTGCCGTGTGCCGACGGTGTTTCGAACCTGGCAAGCCAGGTGGGTGCCGTTTTGGAGAGCTTCAGGCTTCCCCTTCAACGAGGGGCTTGCTCACCGCTCTCACGTACAGCTCCCGTTGGGTTAATGAGGTTGAAACTTCCCTCCGGCATCACTAACAGCGCAGGGACAGGACCGGTGTACCCGGTGGATCGGGGGTCCGTCAAGGAGTTTGTCGCCCGGGCTATGATGCCCCGATGCCACCCGTCATCCTGATCAGCATCGACGGCCTCGCCCACTTCTACTGGGCCGATCCCGTGGCCCGGATGCCGGTGCTGCGCGGCCTCGCCGAGCGGGGCGCCGTCGCCGCCGGCATGGCCACCGTGTTCGTGAGCACCACGTGGCCGTCGCACGTGAGCCTGGTCACGGGCGTCGGCCCCCGGGCGCACGGCGTGGTCTCCAACCACATCCTCAATCGCGCGACCGCCCGGGCCGAGGACCTGACCGGCGACCCCGTGTACGACGCCGCCGACCTCGTGCGGGCACCGACCATCTACGATCGCGCCCACGCCGCCGGCCTGCGTACGGCGGCGATCGACTGGCCGGCGACCCGCCGGGCCGCGTCCCTCGACTTCAACCTGCCGTTCTTCAAGAACCAGCGGATCTTCGAGGCTCACACCGCGCCGGCCGTGTGGGCGGAGCTCTCCGAGCTCGGCTACCCGATCGAGCGCCAGGGCGAGTGGGCCGAGCTGCCCCGGCGGTTTCTGAAGGACGCGATGGTCGCCGACCTGGCGATCGATGTCCTGCGCCGCCACGCGCCGGACCTGCTGCTCGTCCACTTCCTGTGCGCGGACAGCCACCAGCACCTCTACGGGCCGCGCTCCCCGGAGGCGTACTGGGCGATCGCCTACATCGACGGGCTGATCGGCCGCCTGCTGACGGCGCTCGGCGCCGACGGCCTCGACCGCACCAGCGTGGTCGTCGTCTCGGATCACGGCTTCCTGCCGGTGTCGCGCGAGGTGCGCCCCAACGTCCGCCTGCGCCGACGCGGGCTCCTGAGGCTCGACCCCGCCGGCGATGTCGGCGACGCCGAGGCGCGTTTCGTCATGAATCACGGCGCCGGCTGGGTCTACACGGCCGGCGCGGGCGACCGCGAGCGCCTGGCCCGGGACCTTCGCGGCGAGCTGGCCGGACTGGAAGGCGTCGCCGGGGTGTGGACGCCCGAGGCGTACGCCGAGCTCGGTCTGCCCACGCCGGCCGAGAACTCTCGGGCGGGCGACCTCCTGCTGGAGGCGGCGCCCGGCTTCATGCTGTCCGACGAGATGGCAAGTGTGGACGAGACCGGCCCGCCCCGCTACCGCGGCACCCACGGCCAGCGACCGACGTACGACGACAACCGCGCGCTCTTCCTCGCGGCCGGTCGCGGCATCAAGCGCGGTGGCACGCTGGGCCCCATCACGAGCCGCGACGTCGCGCCCACCCTGACCGCGCTGCTCGACCTTCCGCCGGCGCCGGCCGAGGGCCGGGCGCTTACCGAAATCCTCGCCTAGCGCGATACTCAGGAGCATGAGCGACGTCCGCCCCGCGACGGCCGCCGAGGCCGAGTGGAACGCAGGCGATCTCGGCTGCGGCGAGCTGGTGCTGGAGCTGTGGGGCCGAATGCAGGCCCTGGCGCCGGGCGGGGTGCTGCGACTGGTCGCCCGCGACCCCGGCGCCCCGGCGGACATTCCCGCCTGGTGTCGTCTCACCGGTCACGTGCTGATGTCGGGGGTGCCGCCCGTGTACCTCATCCGACGAAGGGAGCAGTGAGCCATGGCCAACAAATTCTGCGTCAGCCTCACGCACGCCAAGGACAACAGCGACAAGGCGACGGTCGGCTTCGTCATCGCCAACGCCGCCCTCGGCTCGGGCAAGGAGACGCTCGTCTTCCTGAGCATCGAAGGTGTACGGCTGGCCCAGAAGGGCTACGCGGAGGACATCCGCGAGGAGGGCTTCGCCCCGCTGCGCGAGCTGATGGACAACTTCGCCAAGGCCCGCGGAACGATCTACGTGTGCTCGCCATGCTTCAAGAAGCGCAAGCTCGACGAGAACAACCTGGTGGCCGGCGCCTCGATCGTGGGAGGGGCCAAGCTGGTGGAGTTCCTCTCCGACGGCAGCCCTTGCGTCAGCTACTGAGGAACCGCCGCGGGTGAGCGTCAGACCGCGCGCCAGCGCGCGCGGTCGATCCCGTACACGAGGGCCGGGTGGCCGAACAGCTCAGTCTGGCCGCGCAGAGTCTCGCCCAGCCGCTCGGC
>Ga0075418_10008417_pt1 | contig 11570 bp, 7 predicted proteins | sample SoiMetdeltSBSDD2_FD_81776 | JGI IMG/M metagenome (GOLD analysis project Ga0075418, IMG submission 81776) | Bulk soil microbial communities from a Populus tree surrounding site in Tennessee, USA - Soil MetaG P. deltoides SBSDD2 | ecosystem: Environmental > Terrestrial > Soil > Tree plantation...
CAGGGGCCACTACGGTCATTTGCGGTCATTTCGAAGGAATCGCCACCCAACGATCACGGACGTCATACTCAGGAGCAGACCGCCGACGCACAACGTGACTACCGCGGCGTACCACAGCCATCCGGCCTGATAGAGGCCCGGGAAATCGAGGCTATGGAGCCCGTGATACAGCCATCTGACGGGTCGGCCGCTGGCCGTCTCGCGCAGTAACAATCCGCCGTCACGCGCGGACAAATACAACCAGCTCTGATCCGTATCGGTGTATTTGACTCGCAGCACGGGCAGCGGCCGCTCGCCTGCGCGATCGTAGTAGTAGTTGTCGTACCGCGTGAGCCAGACGGCTTCCTGCACGTGTGTGCCGGGCATCGCCGCGTTCGCGGCCGTGCGCAGCTCGGATTCAGTGAAGCCTTCCTTCACGTCCGGTCCGTGATCGGCGGTCAGCAGCACGGTGCGTCCCTCCTGATCCTGTACGCGGTAGAACGGCGCATCCATGAACTGAATGAGCTCGATCTCCCTGGCGGATCCGAAGGCTCCCTGCCGCTGCCGATCTGATTCTCGATCCAGGCCGTGGGCACGCCGGGTCAACTCGGTTTCAGCCGCCAGGCTGGGCGCGTGCCGCAGCATCTCGATGACCTGCTGCGGTGTGATCGCGAAACGGGCGGCATCGACGCCGTCGCCGCGAATGGCCACAACCTGAGCGCGTCGCGGCGTCGCGTCGGCGCTGATGCCCCACGGCTCCATCGACAGCATGCCGCTGAACAGCCACGTGAACGTGATGACGCCGAAAATCAAACCCGCGTAGTGATGCCAGCCAAGCCAGCCGGCATACGGCGTCGCAGACATGCCTGCACGTAGACGCGACAACGAGTAGCGATACACGCCGATGACCAGGCCGATAACACAGAGGAAACAGCCGACGACCGAACCGTAGACGATCAGGTTGTACCAAAGCTCGCCTTTGACGCGGAGCGGGCGAAAGTAAAACCAGTGCATCACCGGACCGGCGTAGCCCCAGAAGCGACTGCTCCGATCTGTCTTCAAGACGATCTCGCCCGTGTCCGAGGCCACGTAGACGTTGGTCGCCGCGGCATCACCGAGCGACACCACATGCAGAGGGCCGCCCGCGCGCATCCCGATGGTCCACTGATCCGGCTCGCGCAGCGTTTCGACGAAGCGAGCCGTGCCGTGCTCGGCGGGAAACGCGTCGCGCGCGACGTCGACCGCCGCGTCCGGCGACAGCTGCTCGAGGACGCTCCCATCGTCGGCAAACACCGTCACCCACTCGCCCTGCACGAAGAAGCGATAGACGGGACGCGAACGCAGCATCGAGATGCGAATGCGTGCGGGTGCGTCGGCCAGCGTCGCTTGGTCGAGCGCTTCGGCGGGCGTAAGCCGGATGGATGCGGCATCGACCGGCGCGAGCCGCGCGAGCCGTTCGGCGGCGCCGTATTCAGGCATCCGGGCATAGACCATCACGATGCCGGACGCGAACCAGACCACGAAAATCAGGCAGAAGACGAGTCCAACGTAGCGATGAATCGTCGTCAGCAGTGTGATAGCGGGTTTCACGCGTGGAGGATAGCCGAAGTCGTGCCGGTCCGGCTAAAGCCGGACCCCACCGATGAACTTTGGCTGAAACAGGCCCGTTACCGATCGATCACTCATTCACAGGCCAATCATTCACCAGCCTGCATCCGGCAACGGACTCCGGTGGGGTCCGCTGACGGTGGGGTCCGCCTTTAGGCGGACCTTTGGGGCGGACCTTATCGAAGCTGCGCGGCCGTCACGAAGCGCGGCTCGATATCGACCGGCACGCCGGAGAGACGGTCGAGCACGCGCTGCACTGGCGGACGGACAACCGCCAGCTGCGCGATCATCTGCTTGGCGGCTGCATAGTCGCCAACCGCCTGCATCGTCATGATGTCGCGGGTCAGATCGACGACATTCTGTTTGATTCGGCCGGGATTGACCGCGAACGTCCCATCGGCGGCAACGGTGACGCCACCGTGATCCAGGAAGTAATTGAGCTGCATCGCCACGCCACGGCCGTGTGCCTCGTTCAACCCGAAGCGAATTGAGCGGAACATCGACGCGAGGTACGTGGTGTACATCGTCTGCTCGTACTTCTTCTCGAGCTTGCCGCGGTCGACCAGGAACTGCAGCGCGAACAGTCCCGACACGTCGGCCTTGGCTTCTTCAATCGTGCTGTAGGTTTCCTTCAGCTCCTGCCGGACGGTGGTCGGACGCTCGCCGGCGGTGATGTTGTGCGGACCGAGGCCGTGCATCAGCTCGTGCATGAGAATGTGCGTGAAGAACGCGTCGAACTCCACGCTCGCCTGGTCTTTCGGCGCCAGCGCAATCTTCGAAATCGGCACCAGCACTCTTGCGAACTTGGCGTCCTGCGTGTTCTTCAGCATCACGCGCTTCGCGCCTTTTTCCGCCGTGATGCGTTCGTCGTTCGGCAGATTGAAGGCGGCGGTCTGAACACCGCGATTCGCGTCACCTGCTGAGAACACCACGTCGACGACGCGGATGGGAGCGAGCGATCCGAGCTTCGGATTGCGATACCTCGCGTCGAGTGGAAGATTGTTTTCAATCTCCTGCAGCTCCGCGCCGAAGCGCGCCAGCTTGCCGGTTTCCTCCTCGTCGCGGACGGTGATGAAGGCTTCGAAGGCAGCCTTGTAGTTGAACCACTCGTCCTCGTACACCTCGTAGGGGCCGATGGTCGGCTCGATGCTGGCGTCGAGCTCCATCCAGGCGACGTCGCTGTCGTAGTAATCGTTGGTCAGGAACGCCTGCGCCCGTTTCTCGAGAAACGTCTTGAGCGTCGGTTGGCTCGTGAGCGCCGCCGCCTCACGGAGCAGTCTCGCGGCGTCCGCGAGCTCGCCCTGATATTCGAAGCTGTAGGGGACGGTGATCAACTTCCGTTCCGCGTTGCGACGAATCGTCGAATAGAACCCTGTCGCGAAGGACTTCTGCGAGCCCGAAAGTGTGGCAATCCAATCTTCCACTTCCTGCTTGGTCGCGTCCGCGGGATAGAAGTTCGCCTGTTCCGGCTTCGGCGGCGCACCAGGAATGAACGACTCGTTGTGATCGAGTCGCGACCACGGTCCTTTGTTCAACAAAAAGTAATGCAGGCGCGCGCGGCCGATCTCGGACGTGTCTTGAAGCAGGGTGAGCAGCATGGTCTGGTTGCCGGCCCACACCTGCCGCAGAAACAACGTGTCCATCACCTTGGCCGCTTCGACGAGCGTCGCCAGCGCTTGCCTTTCGTTCGCGGGCAGTTTGCTGACATCGGCGGAGAGATCCACTGGCGCGAACCGCGCTGTCATCGTCTTGAGTTGATCGACGTTCGGCGCAGGCTTGTCCTGCGCGCCCAACGCGACGCTGGTGGCAACGAGCGAGGTCATAAAGAGCTTTCTCATTTGATTTGGCGGTTCCAAAAGGAGCCGCCCTACCCTACGAATTAGTGTAGGCCGGGTCCTTTCGGACCCGGCAAATTGTCCAGCGAAGCTATTGAATTCCCCCGCCTGCGATCTGCAGGCCGGCAGGGTCCGCGCCGAGGCGGCGGAGCGCGGTCTCCCACATCTGCTCGGGTGGCACGTTGAAAATGAGCGAGGGGTCCACCTCCATCGTGAGCCATGCGGATGCGGCGATCTCGCGATCGAGCTGGCCTGCCTCCCATCCCGCGTAGCCGACGAGGACTCGCGCGCGCATGGACGGCGGCATCTGAAGCAGTTGGAGCGTCAGCTCCTTCGAGGCCGACAGCAGCACGCCCGGACAGATCTCCTGCTGCTCGTCGTCGGGTCCCTGCGCTTCCGACATCAACACCCACGTCCGTTGGGGATCCACGGGACCGCCAATCCAGAGCCGCAGGTCTGGATCGACGCGCACCGGCGGTTCGGTCTTGATCAACGTCCACGCCGGTTCCTCCATTGGTCGATTCACGACAAGGCCAAACGCACCCTCATCCGTGTAATCGCACAGGAGCACGACGGTTCTGGCGAAATTGGGATCGGCCATCTGCGGCATCGAGAGCAGAAGAATGGGAGCTGCGCCGGCCATATATTCACATCTTAAGACAGGCCGACCTAAAGGTCGGCCTCTACGATCGGACGTCGCGATTGCCGCCTTGGTTCGGACGTAGAAGCGGATCTTAGTTCGAACGTAGAGGCGGACCTTCAGGTCCGCCTGCCTGAAGCGCCCAGTCGATGTGCGCTCGTACCATTGGGTCGGCAGCCGACGGCTGATCCTCACGATCGCGGCGCAGTTCGTCGATCGCTTCCTGGTCGCCGCTGTTGCCGATCGCGACGGCCACATTCCGCCTCAGTCCAGTGAGTTTGGCTCGGGTCATCGCGCTGCCTTTGACAAGCGCCCGCAGCTCGGTGTCGGACCTTCGCCAGAGATCGACAAGACGCGGAAGGTCGAGACCATCGCGCGTCTGCCACGCTGAATCGCTCGATGTCGAGGCAGGATGGTTGTACGGACAGACGTCCTGACAGATATCGCAGCCGTACACGTGATTGGTCAGGGCGGGACGATACTGGTCGGGAATAACGGACCGGAGCTCGATGGTCAAGTACGAGATGCAGCGGTTCGAATCGAGCACACCAGCATCGACCAATGCGCCGGTCGGACAGGCATCCAGACATCGGCGGCACGATCCGCATTGCTCGAGCGCCTGTGTGTCCGGCTGAAGATCGAGCGTCGTGATGATCTCCGCAAGAAATAGCCACGAACCATGCTTGGCGTTGATGAGACAGGTGTTCTTCCCGATCCATCCGAGGCCTGCGTACTGGGCGTACACACGCTCCTGCACCGGACCCGTGTCGACGTAGGCGCGCGCGTCAAAAGGAATCGGCAACTCCGCGCGCATCCACGCGAGCAGCGCGTTCAGACGCGCCTTCAGGACGTCGTGATAGTCGTCGCCGAGCGCATACTTTGCAATGCTGGCATCAGAAGGTCCGGCTAAAGCCGGACCCCACCCTTGCTCAGGTCCGCCTAAAGGCGGACCCCACCGATGATTCTCGACGGAAGCAGACTGGTGAGCCGCTGCCTGGATCCGGCCGGAATCAACGGTGGGGTCCGACTTCAGCCGGACCTGAGCGGTGTTGTAGATCGTTCCTGTGACGATGACACTGCGCGCACCCGGGACGACATGCCGGACATCGGCGCGACGATCGGCCGAACGCGACATGTACGCCATGTCGCCCGCGTAGCCACGCGCGAGCCACTCCTCGAGATATGCGAGCTCGGGAAAATCGTCAGCTGGAGCGATGCCGCACAGATCAAAGCCAAGCTCTCCCGCTTTGGCTTTGATCCGTTCAGCGCTGAGCATCAGGACCGCGACACCAGTTGCCTGACGACGTACGGCAGGATTCCGCCATGGCGGAACGCCACGAGCTCCTCTGGGGTGTCGACGCGCGCCATAACCGTGAACTCGCGGACCGTGCCGTCAGGAGCCTTCGCTCGCACGCGAACCTCCCCACGAGGTTTGAGCGTAGAGCCCGCTCCAACCAGCGAGTACTCCTCGGTGCCGGCCAGCTTCAGCGACGCGGCGTTTTCACCCGCCTTGAACTGCAGCGGCAGCACGCCCATGTTGACGAGATTGCTGCGGTGAATCCGCTCGAATGACTCCGCGATGACGACTTTGACGCCGAGCAGGTAGGTCCCCTTCGCCGCCCAATCGCGCGAGGAACCCGAACCGTATTCCTTGCCCGCGATGACCATCAGCGGTACGGCGTCGGATCGATACCGAACGGACGCGTCGTAGATCGACAGAATATCGCCGCCTGGTTGATATGCGGTCCATCCGCCCTCCGTACCTGGTGCGAGCTGGTTCCGCAGGCGGGTGTTCGCGAAAGTGCCGCGCATCATCACTTCATGATTGCCGCGCCGCGCTCCGTACGAGTTGAAGTCCGCCGGCTTGACACCGCGCTCGATCAGATACTTGCCCGCGGGACTGTCCGGTTTGATCGATCCGGCCGGCGAGATGTGATCGGTGGTGATGCTGTCGCCGAGCAGTGCCAGCACTCGCACGCCTGACAGCTCCGCCGGCGGCGCCGGCGTCATCGTCATGCCCTCGAGAAATGTCGGTTTCCGGATATAGGTCGACGACTCGTCCCACGCGTAGCGGTTGCCTTCGGGGACGGGCAGCTTCCGCCAGCGCTCGTCACCGGTGAACACATCGCTGTAACTGCGCTTGAACATCTCCGCGCTGACCGCGCGCTGCATCGTCTCCTGGATTTCCAGTTCGGTCGGCCAGATATCCTTGAGGAACACAGGTTTTCCGATCTGATCCTCGCCGAGCGGTTCGGTCGTGAGGTCCTTGGTGATCCAGCCGGCGATCGCGTAAGCGACGACGAGCGGCGGCGACGCGAGGTAGTTCGCGCGAACGTCCTGCTGGATGCGCCCTTCGAAGTTGCGATTGCCGCTCAACACCGAACACACCACCAGATTTTTTTCTCGGATCACCGCCGACACTTCGTCCGGCAGCGGACCACTATTCCCAATGCACGTCGTGCATCCGTAGCCGACCAGATCGAAGCCGAGCTGATTGAGATACGTCGTCAATCCAGCCGACTGCAGGTATTCGGTGACGACTTTCGAGCCTGGAGCGAGACTGCTCTTGACCCACGGCTTGCGCGTGAGTCCGCGTTCGACCGCCTTCTTTGCCACGAGGCCAGCGCCAATCATGACGCTCGGATTCGACGTGTTGGTGCAGCTGGTAATCGCTGCGATGACGACAGCGCCGTTGTCGATTTCCTCGAGCGCGGGGTCGGCAACCGCGACACCGGATTGCGCGATCGCGCCGGTCGCCGTCGCGACGCCCTGGCGAGCACCACCCGCATCCGCAGACTTGGCGGACTTGGGCGCAGCCTGCATCGTCGGCAGCGCGACCTGGAATGCAGCTTTGGCGTTCATCAACGACACGCGATCCTGCGGCCGTTTCGGTCCGGCCAGGCTTGGTTCGACCGTGCCGAGTGGCAATTCGACGGTGTCGGAGTAGATGGCATCGGGCGCGCCTTCGACACGGAACAGTCCCTGTGCGCGGGCGTAGGCATCCACACGCTGCACGTGCTTTTCGTCGCGGCCGGTGAGGCGCAGGTAGTCGAGCGTCATGTCGTCGATCGGGAAAATGGCGACCGTCGCGCCGTACTCCGGGCACATATTGCCCAGCGTCGCCCGGTCCGCGATGGTGAGGTGCTTCAGCCCTTCGCCGAAGAACTCCACGAACTTGCCGACAACGCCCTGTTTGCGCAGCAGCTCCGTGATGGTCAGCACAAGGTCGGTCGCCGTCGCGCCTTTCGGCAGCGCACCGGTGAGCCGCACGCCCAGGACCTGCGGGATCAACATCGAGCTCGGCTGACCGAGCATCGCCGCCTCTGCCTCGATGCCGCCAACGCCCCACCCGACGACGCCGAGGCCGTTGACCATGGTTGTATGTGAATCGGTCCCGAACAGCGTGTCGGGATACGCGACTGTGGTCCCGTTCACGTTCTCCGAGAAGATAACGCGCGCCAGATGCTCGATGTTGACCTGATGAACGATGCCGGTATCAGGGGGAACGACGTCGAAGTTGCGGAATGCCCGCTGACCCCAGCGCAGAAACGCGTAGCGCTCGCGGTTGCGCGAGAACTCAAGCTCCGCGTTGAGTGAAAATGCATCCGCCCGTCCGAAATAGTCGACCTGGACCGAGTGATCGATGACGAGCTCGACGGGCTGCAACGGATTGATGCGATCCGGGTCACCACGAAGATCGACCATGGCGTCGCGCATCGCTGCGAGATCCACGACGCACGGCACGCCCGTGAAATCCTGCAGCAGTACGCGCGCAGGCATGAACGAGATTTCTTTCTCGGCGTTTGCCTTTGCGTCCCATTGCGCGAGCGCCTCGATGTCGTCGGACTTGACGAATGCGTTGTCTTCGCGGCGCAGCAGATTCTCGAGAAGAATCTTCATCGAGTAGGGCAACCGCGAAACTCCGCTGAAACCGGCCTGTTCGAGCGCCGGGAGGCTATAGATCTGGACCGTTTCTCCGCCTGCGCGGATCTCCACGCACGTATTGAAAGTATTTCGTGTGGCCATACCAATCCGAAATGATACTTCGCTGATCAGGTTTCAGGTATCAGGTATCAGGTATCAGGTATCAGGTATCAGGTGTCAGGCGTGCTCTAAAACTTCTGTCGAGTTCTCCGCGGCATCTGCTTTGCGACATGAGCATTGGAGGTGTCCGTCATGGACCAGAACAAAAACGCCCAGGGTCAGCAGGACCAGGGTCAGCAGAAGGGCTCGCGCAGCGATGAGGATCGGAGCACCGAGTCGCGGCCGACGCGCGACCGGGCCGAAGCTTCACGCGACAAGTCGCGAAGCAATATGGGGAGTCAGGAGCGCGGCACCGGAAGCCAGAACGAGAAGAACCGCAGTGGCATCTCCAATCGCGGCATGAGTTCCGACGAAGAGCAGCTCGACTTGCCGAGCCGCGGCTCGAGCGACGACGACGACTTTCAGTCGGAGCGTTGATGACGGATACGAAACACTGACTCACAGCTCACGGTTGCGCGGCCTGGACCGCGCAACCGCGAGCACCGCTTCTGCAGCCCGACCGCTTGCACCCGGACCACCGAGCCGCTCCCGCACGCGCCGCAGTTCATCCTGCGTCGTCCTGCGCAACTGTTCATCGGTCAGTAGACGCACGCCTTCGGCAGCGACCCGCTCCGACGTGAAGTCGTCCTGGATCAACTCCGGAACGATCCGCCTGCCCGCCACCAGGTTTGCCATGGCGTAGGTATCGACACGCACGAAGGGCTTTCCGAGCCGGTACGTGAGGGGTGAGAGTTTGTAGACGACCACCATCGGGCGCTCATGAAGCGCCGCCTGCACTGTTGCCGTGCCTGACGCAGTGATGACGACATCCGATGCGGCGAGGACGTCATCGGTGCGCTCGTGCACGATGGGGACGGTCCGGCTAAAGCCGGACCCCACCGATGATTCAGGCCGGATGCTGGAGGCCAACGGTGCGAAAAGGGCATCCGGCAGGTTGGGAGCGGCGGCGACGATGAACTGCACGCGCGGCACTTTCGACGCGATCAACGGGAGTGCAGCCGCGATCCCTGGCACGATCCGGCGCAGCTCGTTTGGGCGGCTTCCCGGCAGCAACGCAACGGTGGGCGCGGCCGGTTCGAGACCGTGCTCGCGCAGCAGTGCCGCGCGGGGTACACCTACGCGAATTAGGTCGACGAGCGGATGCCCGACGAATTCGACCGGAACATGTTCGCGGCGATACAAATCCTCCTCGAACGGAAAGATCACCAGAACCCGATCGACATACCGCTTCATCGTCTGCATGCGGCCCGGACGCCACGCCCAAAGCTGCGGGCTGATGTAATAGACAATCGGGACACCAAGGCGATGAAGCGCCGCCATGAGCCGGAAATTGAAGTCGGGGAAATCAATTGCCACGAAGACGTCCGGCCGCTGGTCGCGAGCAGCCGCAGCGAGGCGGCGAAGCATCGCGAACGATCGCGGCAGCACACGGAGCGCCTCGGTCAGACCGGTAACGGACATGCCCTGGAAGTCGCCAAGCAGGCGTCCTCCCCCGGCTGCCAGCCGCGGGCCACCGAAACCGAAGATGTCCGCGTCGGGTTCTCGACGGTGGATCTCAGACGCGAGCGCGCCGGCGTACAGATCCCCGGACGACTCGCCACACGAGATCATCACGCGAACGGCTGGCATGAATGGAAGTGGAGTTGACGCCTCATGCGGCGCGGACTTTCAGGTCCGCGATCTACAGCGGCTGCTGGAACAGCATCAAATCGACGGCCGTATTGAACGTGACGCTCTTGATCGTGCGATCGAGAATCTTCTGGCCGTCACGAAGCACCGACGCCTTGAACGGCACGTCGATGCCGTTCACCTTCCGGTAATCGGAGAACTGTTCCTCAGCCTTGGTAGGCCTGCCATCCGGCCCTGGCGTCGTATACGTCTGGCGAACGATGCGATAGTCGCGATCGATGTAGAGCTGCATCGGGTCGAGTCCCGGACCACTCACCTCCAGCACCTTCAGGACGGTCCCTCCGCTGCCCTCTTCCGGCTGCTGCCGCACCGTGAGCCTGCCTTCCGCCGCGGCGATTAACAGGGGAAAGGTATCGCGGCGCACCGTTGCCGCGAAGTCGTTGCGCATCGCGGGCGGCGCGGCCGCAACGCCGGCCGGATCCTTCACCCACGCGGTGCCGCTGTTGTAGGCCTGAACGGTCTGCTGACCGCCAAACGTCGCATCGACGCGGAACTTGTCGGGATACACGACGTAGGTTTTCGTCGGGATGATCGTCGGACCGCGCAGCGTGCTCACCGTCATGTCCGCGTCGACCACCACGGTGCGGATCGACTTCAGCGCCTGGAGACCGCCTTTCGCGGCGACGATCCGTTGAATCAGGTCGTTCGGCCCGTTCGAAGCGTTCGGAACGTTCTGGACGTTCGGGGCGTTCGGGGGGCTCTGGACGTTCTGGAACGCGCCAGACGGCGCGTAGGCGACAGAACGCACGCCATCGCTCGGCGTGATGCTTCCGCGTCGCAACGTCGGCGCAGCGCGGCGATCCCGTTTGAAGTTGGGTGCCATCAAATCCAGTTGATCGACCGGAATCACGTCGTACGCTCCAAAACCCAGCTCGATCAACTGTGATGCGAATGCCCGCGCATTGCCGACGAGGACAATCGACAGGCGATCCGGCCGCACGTACTGCCGGGCCACGCGCTGGATGTCTTCCGGCGTAACCGCGAGCACGCGCTCGCGGAATGTGCCGATTTCCGAGACGGGCAGGTCGTAGAACAACACGTTCAGCACCTGCGTCGCGATCTGATCCGGCGTCTCGATGGTAAGCGGGAAACTGCCCGCGAGATAGGCCTGTGCATCCGCGAGCTCGCGCTGCCCCACTCGTTCACGTACCAGCCGCGAGAATTCCTCCACCATCAGCCGCAGCGCCTGACCGGTCATGTCCGTCCGCGTGTCGGTTTCCGCAACGAAGTCGCCGGCGTCCTTTCGGGACTCCGCATTGGCTTCCGCCCCATAGGTGAGACCGTACTGCGACCGCAGGACTTGGTGCAGACGGTTCGCCCCCTCGCCACCGAGGATCTTCACCGTGAGGTCCCACGTCAGGTAGTCCGGATGTTTTCGTGGAATCGCGAGCTGCCCGACACGGATGCTCGTCTGCACGGCGTCGGGTTTGTCGACAATCACAATCTTCCGAACAGCGTCGGGTGGATCGATCGGCGCGACCGGCGGCAGCGTTCCGCGCGGCCAACCGCCGAAGACGCGCTCGGCCGCCGCAAACGCCTCGTCGCTCGTGACGTCGCCGACGATGCCGAGAATCATGTTGTTGGGAATGAAATACTGCCGGTGGAACGCCTGCAGATCTGCGCGCGTGAGCGAACTGAGCGAGTCCTCGGTGCCGGTGCCAGGCAGACCATAGGGATGGAAGCCGTAGACGAGTCGATCGAAGACGACATCCGCGATGTAGCCCGGGTCGTCGGCATTGACGCGAATCGACGACAGAATCTGGTCCTTCTGTCGC
>Ga0075418_10008419_pt1 | contig 11569 bp, 5 predicted proteins | sample SoiMetdeltSBSDD2_FD_81776 | JGI IMG/M metagenome (GOLD analysis project Ga0075418, IMG submission 81776) | Bulk soil microbial communities from a Populus tree surrounding site in Tennessee, USA - Soil MetaG P. deltoides SBSDD2 | ecosystem: Environmental > Terrestrial > Soil > Tree plantation...
CGGGCGCCATACCGCGGGGGTGCTGCACTTCCACCCGCTTTCGCGGGTCGGCGTATTAACCGGAGGCTACGTCTTCGACGTCGTCCAATCGAGGGCGGGCCTGGTTGGGATTGGAGGCGACGTATCGGTGTATCGAGTCCCATCCAACCTCACAGAAAACTACGGCACGCCTGTCTCGTTCCATTTGTTTCTGCGGTACCGTCCGTTCGCGGAGCCATTGCACGCGGTTCACTGAGGTGAGACGGCTCTGTCTCAACAGCGTTTAACCGCACCGAGCGGGCTTTGTGATAAAACCTGAACCCGGTGAGATCGCAGCGCAGCCTTCGACACGTCGACGCACGAATCATCCCGGAGCAATAGCCGAACTCCATGATTTCAAGGAACGCAATTCGTGCGCTCATCGGTCAAGCTGCCGATGCCGCCTCCCTGGACGTCATTTATCGCACCGCGCTCCGCTGCGTGCGGGAAGGCCTCGACGTCGAGCGCGCATCGCTTCTCGTACTCGACAGCAAGCGCACGATGCGCTTCGTCGCGTGGTCGGACCTGAGCTCGGGGTATAGGAGCGCCGTCGATGGCCACTCTCCATGGGCGCCAGACGACCCCGCCGCAACACCCTGGCTCGTTCCGGACGTCGAGCGGGAGTCCTCGCTTGCGGCATATCTGCCGGCGCTCAGGCGTGAGGGCATTGGCGCGCTCGCGGGCATTCCGCTGCAGTTTGGGCGGAAGCTGCTCGGAAAGTTCATGCTGTACTACCCCGCCCCACATGCATTCTCGGAGGCAGAGATCGCAACGGCGCAGCAGGTCGCAGATCACGTTGCGTTTGCGCTCGAGCACCATCGGATCGCCTCGGCACTCGACGCGCGGCTGTTCGCGGAAAGGGAACTCCGAAGGCATGCCGAAACTGAGGCAGCGCAGCGGCATGCCAGCGAAAACCGGCTCCATCTGGCGCTCGCTGCCGGCCGCATGGGCACCTGGGAATGGGATATCGCAAGTGGGCGCGTAGACTGGTCGCCGGAGCTGGAGTCCCTTCACGGCCTAGTGCCGGGCACGTTCGGCGGCACCCTGAACGCCTTTCGCCAGGACGTGCATCCCGCGGACGCTGAACGGCTCGAGCGGGCAATCGCCGCCGTACTTGCAGCGCCAGACAGCAACTACGAGATCGAATATCGCATCGTGCGTGCGGACGGTGAATGCCGCTGGCTCGCGGCGAGGGGGCGCGTGGTCGTCGATGGCAACGGACGGCCGGCACGCATGATAGGCATCTGCCGCGACACCACCGAACGCCAGCGCAAAGAAGAAGCGAGAGCGCAACTGGCGGGACAGCTCGAGACGCTGGCCGAGGTCAGCGACCGCCTTGCAGTGGCGCTCGCTCCGAACGAGGCGCTCGAGCAGCTCGCGGTGCATGTTGTGCCTGCCTTCGCCGATTATTGCCTCGCGTACGCTGCCGCTGACGGGTCAATCCGGCCGGTTGGATTCGCGCATGCCGATCCTGCAAGGACGCCGCTGGTCGAGGCTCTGGCTCGCGCCAGCCGTGCGTCCGTTGAGGACGACTCCGGTTGCGGCATGGTGATTCGCCGCGGTCAGCCGTACGTGGCGACTCAGGTTTCGGTCCCTGTGGGCTGGGCACCAGGGCCGGGCGCGCCGTACTACGCGGCGCTCCAGGCGCTCGGGACGCGCTCGATGATGATCGTCCCGCTCAATGCGCGCGGGCGGACGCTCGGGGCGCTCATCCTGGCCGCGACAGACGACTCAGGCCGCCGATTTGGAGCCGAGGACCTGAAGATGGCGATCGAACTGACTCGCCGCGCCGCGCTCCTCATCGACAACGCGCGACTCTACACGGAGGCCAGGTCCGCTATTCGCGCCCGGGACGACATGATCGCCATCGTGTCTCATGATCTCCGTGATCCGCTGCAGACGATCACGGCTGCTGCAGCAACGTTGCGGTTCGAGTCCAGGGACGACGACACGGCGGAAAGCGCCAGACGCATCTCGCTCGCGAGTACGCAAATGCGCCGGCTTGTCCAGGATCTGCTCGATCTGTCTCGGATAGACGCCGGCCAGCTGTCGATCCGTCAGGACAGGATCAGCCTGATGGCTCTTGTGAAGGAGGTTCACACACTGTTCCAGCCACAGGCCGAGGCCAAGGGTGTGCGGCTCGAGTGCGGTGTCGCTGAGGACCTCCCTCCGGTTGCGGGCGACCGACATCGTTTGCTGCAGGTATTACAGAACTTGATCGGCAATGCCCTGAAGTTCGTGCCGGCCGGCGGCGCAGTCACTGTTTCCGCCGAGTGGCAGGGCGACGTCATCCGCCTCAACGTAGCGGATACCGGCGCTGGGATCGCTAGCGACGACCTCACGAAGGTATTCGATCGTTTCTGGCGCGCCGACCGTCGCGACGGAGGCGGGGTCGGCCTCGGCCTGGCGGTCGCCAAAGGCATCGTCGAGGCCCATGGTGGGAGGATCGGCGCCCAGAGTCAGCTTGGCACCGGCAGCAGCTTCTACTTCACGTTGCCGGTATATGCGATCGACGCGCTTGACTCGCAACACGGTCGAGCGATCGCAGGTGAGCGGGCGTCCTTCCAATAGAGCCGCAGCCACACGCACGATGGATCTCCAGGGGATTCCGAAGTGGTGATTTCGCCCGAGCAAGAGTGGATTGCAGACGCTCTACTTCGTCTCGCCGATCGGACGAACGGTACTGGCGACGCCTACTTTCACGGTCTGGTCAGCGGGCTCGCTCACGTGCTGTCAGTACGATGGGTCTACGTCAACAGGCTCCACCCGAACTTGCCGCACCACGCGCAGGTTGTCGCCGGGTGGGCTGACGGAGCACTGACACCATCAATAGAGTACGACCTCGCCGGCACGCCGTGTGCCGAGGTGTTAACCGGCGTTCCTTGCTTCTACCCGACGGGCGTTGCCGAACGGTTTCCGGACGATCGGATACTGTCGGACCTTGGCGTTGTCAGCTACGCCGCCACACCACTCCGGGGCGTAGATGGCCGGGCGAAAGGCCTGCTCTCGATCATGCACGACGGCCCGCTCGACGCGTCGAGATCGCCGTGCAGGATTCTCGATCTGGTCGCCGGCCGGGCGGCCGCCGAGCTCGAGCGGAGCAACGCGGAAGCGCAACTCCGACAGCGCGAGGAGGAAATCCGGTTTATCAGTGAGTCCGCGCCGGCGGTGCTTTGGACAGCCACACCCGATGGCTTGCTCGATTACATATCGCCGCGCGCCGCCGAGTACTGCGGCACGTCTCTCGATTCGCTTCTAGGCCGCGGCTACTTGGCGTACCTGCATCCCGAGGACGTCGCGCCGACGCTGGACCTCTGGAGTCACGCGCGCAGGACAGAGGCGCCATTCGAAGCCGAGTATCGACTCCGCCGGGCGGACGGCACATATCGCTGGCATCTCGCTCGGGCACTGCCCAGGCGCGATGCCAGTAGCACGATCATGCGTTGGTATGGATCCGTTGTGGACGTGGACGGACGACGGCGAGCCGAAGTGGCGTTGCGCGAATCCGACCGTCGCAAGGACGAGTTCCTGGCGCTGCTCGCGCACGAGCTGCGGAATCCACTCGCTCCGATCCGCCACGCCCTCGACGTGCAGGCCAGGGCTGGTGGTGATCTCCAAGCCTGGAAGGACATGCGCGAGACCATGGAACGGCAGCTCGCGCACCTGGTCCGGCTCGTGGACGACCTGCTGGACGTCTCGCGCTTGACTACCGGCCAGATCGCGCTTCGTCGTGAGCTGGTGGACGTTCGCGAGGTGGTGGCCGACGCGCTCGAGAGCTGCCGCCAACTGTTCGCCACTCGGAAGCATCGCGTGACGACTGAGCTTCCGTCCGATCCGCTCATGGTCAATGGGGATCGCATCAGGCTTTCGCAGGCGCTGACCAACGTCGTGAACAACGCAGCCAAGTTCACCGCACCCGGCGGGGAGATCTATCTCGATGCCCGCCAATTCGATGGGACGGTCGAGATTCGCGTGCGAGACAGCGGCGTTGGCATCTCCGAGGACCGGCTGCCGCGAATCTTCGACCTGTTTTGGCAGAGCGACGCGTCGCCCGACCGCGAACACGGCGGCCTTGGCGTTGGCCTCACGCTCGCGCGGTGGCTGGTCGACTTGCACGCCGGTGCGCTGTCTGCTTCGAGCGCCGGCGAGGATCGCGGCAGCGAGTTCCGAATCAGGCTGCCGAGCACGACCGCAGTCCCGGCACGCGTCGATGCCATCCCGACGCGGCAGGCGCCCCGAATCGATAGCGCCTCCGCCCTGCACGTCCTCGTCATCGACGACAACGTGGACGTCACGAACGCGTTGAACCGGCTCCTTCGCATCATGGGCCACTCGGTCACCGTTGCGTACGACGGGAAATCGGGAATTGATATGGCCCGGCAACTTCGTCCCGACGTCATCCTGCTGGACATCGGGCTGCCGCGCATGGATGGTTACGCCGTGGCTCGCCATCTCCGGTCGCTGCCAGATCTCGCGACGACACGGATCATCGCGTTGACCGGCTACGGCGACGCCAGCGAAAGAGTCAGAGCAGCTGGAATGGACCGGCATCTGATCAAGCCGGTGGACGCCGACGAACTCCTGTCCGCGCTCGTCGCCGCGCCGGCCTGAGATTCATCAAATCGCCGAGCGCCGGTCGCGAGTGGGGCGCGCAAGGGCGGGCGTGGCTCCGCGCTCCTTTCAAGGACCTAGTACGCGTTCACGACGGATTGCCACCCTTCGACCCTCTCGGTGCGAGCACGGTCGGCTGTTTGCTGCGTGCCAGCCGGCCTCGGGGTGCACGCGCCAGTTCCCGCAAAGGCAAGCGCTTCCTTCAGTGACGCCTCGTTGGGATCGCCGATCTGAAAGTTGAGATCGTCGGCAGCCGCGCAGGTAGGCGCGAATCCTTCGAAAAAGTCCCCTTCCCCGTTGGCGTTCCGCAGCACGAACGCGACAGGCGCGAGCGCCTTGTCGCAAAACGTGAATACACCTTGGCCGACCGGCTTGCCGTAGGTGCGGTCGCCGATGACGATGACTGGCATGAACGGTCGCAGCGCGTTGATCACAAGCTCGCTGGCCGACGCTGACGCCCGCGTGGTGATGACGATCAGCCGGTCGAACGGGGCCACTGCAGGCTTTCTCTCGAAGCGGAGAATCCGGTTGAGTGCGACCTGCTTGTCGTTGTGGAAATACTCGCCGAAGATCTGCCCTTCGGTCCGAACACCGCCGATGTAGCTGGCCAGGTGCTGCGCAATGTTGACGAGCCCTCCCCCGTTATAGCGAAGGTCGAGGACCAGATCGTCGATCCGCTCGGCGCCGAGCGTGGCGAATGCGGCATCGAGCGCTTCGACGGACGGCTCGACGAAGTTGCGGAAGAAGATGTAGCCCACACGTCTTCCGAAGGCTGTATAGACGCGCGTATGCGACAGGGTGGGGATGGTGTACGGCCCCTTGACGATGTGCGCCGTTCGGCTGGTCCCGGCGATCGTGATGAAGGCGAGGTCCACCTCTGCGCCTTCGCTGAACGCCGAGTCGATTTGCCCGCTGGCGATCAACGTGGCCACCGCGTGGCGGTTGATTTCCACAATCCGGTCGCCGCGCGACAGGCCGGCGTCGGCGCCGGCGCTGCCAGGAAATACTTGCCGTACGCGCAATTCGCCGCCCTGCACGACCGTCGAGATCCCTATCCCTACGCTCTGGCTGCTGCGGAAGAGCGCTTCGTATGACTCTCGCGACGTGATCCAGCTGAACGAGTTGTCGATCGGCCGATAGCGGACTGCCTCGAGATAGGCCTCCGGGGAGTCGAACCGTGCGGCATCGACTGCCGGCATCCGGTCGTACCACAAGTAAAAGCGGTCCATCACGTCGCGCGTGTGGAGAACCTTGCCGGTGGTGTCGCAATTAGTACTTTGCGCTGCAGCGAACTGGGGCGTAGCGCAGGTGACGACAAGAAAGATGATGACCGCCGCGGGTCGGCACATAGGAACGTCATTCTAGTCTCTGGATCGCGCCGAACTGAACCCGCGAGGGAAGGACGAGAGCGGATTCACATCCTCGACACGGTATTGCCGCCAGCCCCGGGCTTCAGCAGTCGAGTGAGCACTGCGACTAGGCGGTCAGTGTCGACCGGCTTGGCGACGTGCACTTGGAATCCGGCCTCGAAGGCCTTGAGACGATCCTCTTGTCCGGCCAGCGCTGTGAGCGCGAGCGCAGGGACGTCGCCACCATGCTCCGGTCCCAGTGCGCGGATCCGACGCAGGAGGCTGTAACCATCCTCGTCGGGCATCGCGATGTCGCAAACGAGCAGCTCTGGGGTGGATTGTTCGAACAGCGCCATCGCCTTCGCCGCCGACTCCGCCGACCGAACCTCGGCTCCGCTCAGGGTGAGCATCTCCGTGAGCGCCTCCCGCGTTCCGGCGTCGTCTTCCACGACGAGAATGTGGACGCCCATGACGTTTCCGGCGACCTCCGGACCCGCCGGCCCTCTCTTTTCGCCAGGGCGTGCGTCTGACTTCTTCATCAACGGAAGCGAGATGGTGAACGTGGAACCCTTGCCCCTTCCGGCGCTCTCCGCGTGGACCGTGCCTCCATGTGCCCCAACGAGATAGCGCACGATGGCTAGGCCGAGACCGAGGCCGCCGTAGGTTCGGGTCTGCCCGCGGTCCTCCTGGCTGAAGCGGTTGAAGATGTGGGGCAGGAAATCGGGCTCGATGCCCCCGCCAGTATCGGCCACACGGATTCGCCCTCGCCCCTCGGCCGAGTCCACGCTCACGGAAACGCGTCCCTGTTCGGGAGTGAACTTGATGGCGTTCGTCAGCAGGTTCGTAACCACCTGCTGGAGCCGCACTGGGTCACCCGATACGGGCGGCAGCGACTCATCGAGCTGCAGCTGAAGCTTCAGGTGTTTCTTCTCGGCAGCGGGACCAATCGTGTCGACGGCAGCTTGTATGACCGACGCGAGATCGACGGCCTGAAGCTCCATCTTCAGCTTGCCGGTCACGATGCGCGAGATATCAAGAAGGTCATCGATGAGCTGCGCCTGCGCCTTAGTGGCGCGCTCGATGCTTTCTGCGGTCGATCGAAGCTTGGCCTCATCCATTTTCCCCTTGCGCAAGAACTGCGCAGAGAGAAGCAGATTCGTCAGCGGCGTGCGGAGCTCGTGGGAAAGCGTCGCCAGAAAGAGGTCCTTCGCCCGGTTCGCGTCCTCCGCGCTCGCCCTCGCCAATGCCATTTCGTGAAGCAGTTGCGCTCGCTCCACCTCGGCACGCTGACGCTCAGTGATGTCTTCGAAGGACAGCAACATCAACAGTCCTCTGTCTGGCAGCAGCATTGAGTGCCCTGACACCGACAGGAAACGTCTCCCGAGACCCGGCAGCTCGCATTCCAATTCGAGCCTCTGGAAACTTTCGCGCCGGTCACGCAGACGGTTGAGTGCAGAACGGAGCGGAGGCGTGTCCAACACGCCGCCCAGCACGTCGTGGATGCTTTGTCCCGCGAGCGCTTCGCGCCGCACGCCATAATTCTCTTCAAAGGCTGCGCTGGCGGACACGATATCCAACTGTTCGTTGAAGACGACGAGCGGCACTTGCAGGGCTTCGATCGTCGCTTTGGCATAGTCCCGAGCCCACTCCGCGGCTCCGATGGCGCGCTTGAGCACGTCGATGTCGACTACCGACAACACAGCGCCGTCGACTCTTTTGTCGTCGGTCGTGTACGGTCGGATCTGAAGACGATACCAGCGTCCTTCCCGATCCAGGACTTCTTCCTCGTAGGGAGCGACTGTGTCGATGGCGTCGGCGATCTTCTGGTCGAGGTTCTCGATCACCACATTCTGCTTGATGTGGTCGATCGGGCGGCCGACGTCGCCGGGCAAGAGGTTGAAGATGGGCCGCGCCTTCGGCGTGAAACGGCGGACGCGCCGATTTCCATCGACGATGAGCATTGGGACGTCGACGCTGGCGAGCACGTTGACGAGGTCGCTGTTGGCGGAGTTGAGCTCGGCGTTCCGCGTTTGCATCTCCTCGTTGAGAGTGGAGAGCTCCTCGTTGGTGGACTGAAGTTCCTCCTTGGAGGTCTGTAGCTCTTCGTTCAGACTCTGCAGCTCTTCGTTGCTGGATACGAGCTCTTCGTTGGTGGACAAGAGCTCCTCATTGGCCCGCCGGTGGTCCTCGATGATCGACCGGAGGTACTCCTTTGTCGCTTTGAGCTCGTCTTCGAGCTGGCCGAAGCGCTTCCGGTCCACACCGTCGGCCTCCGATAGTGGTCTCTGCGGGCCTTCCCCGTCCGTCGGCGCCGCTGGCGGGGCCGGCTGTTCGAAGAGAACGGCGAACACGTCCTCTCGCGACTCCGGCCGTAACGCAACTGGAACCACGACCACATCACAGGCGAGCGTGGAGCCGTCCTGTTCGACGCGCACGCCTGATCGACGGACGGTGGTCCGTCCATTCCTCGCCTGCTCTATGCCGATGCGAAGATCGGCGACGAGCCCTTTTCGGGCCATGTTCAAGAGGTCGTGCTGCGGTCGGCCGGGCGCAGGCTCGAGGTAGGGCCCGGTTCGTCCCCGGAAGTGGAGGATCTCCATGCGCCCGTTCACGATGACACCCGGGGGCGCATACTTGTCCAGAAGAAGGCTTTCGGTTCGCCGAACGAGGTCAAGAGCAGCCGGCGTTCGCAGCTCGGTGATCGGCAGCATGTCTGGAATGGCATCTCGAGCTGGAGTCCGCTGGAGGACGCTCTTGGCCGCGGTCCGGGCGAAGATCTTGTTCTCCCTGTCGATCAGCCGAAAGAGATTCGTCCCGTCGGCGATGTTCTCCGCGTAACCGAGTAGGAGAACCCCGGGCTCGTTCAAGGCGAAGTGGAAGTTGGCAAGCACCCGCTTCTGCAGGTCCCGGCCGAAGTAGATGACAACGTTGCGACAGCACACCAAGTCAAGCTTCGAAAAGGGCGGATCGGCTGCGAGATCGTGCCTCACGAACGCGCACCGTTGGCGCACGGATTTGTTGATTCTGTACCCGCCACCCTCCACCTTGGTAAAGAAGCGCGTCAGCCGTTCCACGCTCACATCTCGAAGCGCTCCGTCGGGATAGAAGCCGGCACGCGCCTTCTCGATCGCCTTCTCGCTGATGTCCGTGCCGAAGACCTGCACCGGCACGTCGGATGCGTCCTCCTGAGCGAGAAACTCGAGGAGCGCGATGAGGAGGGAATAGGTCTCTTCCCCAGTCGAGCAGCCCGCTGACCAGATACGGATAGTGCCGTCACGCCGCTTCTGCCTCAAGATCTCCGGAAAGCCGTACTCCTTCAGCTTCTCGAACGCGCCGCCGTCCCTGAAAAACGAGGTTACATGTATGAGGATGTCCTCGAAGAGTGCCTGCACCTCGGCCGGCTCATCTCGCAGCAGGCGCACGTACTCGCCGAGCGTTGCCAAGCGGCGCACGGCGAGCCGTCGGGCCAGCCGCCGCCGAATGCCCGCGAGCTTGTATTCACTGAAGTCGATCCCAACCGCGCTGCGGACCAACAGGAGCACCTTCTTGAGCTCGCTGTCATCTTCGAGCGTCTCAAGCTTTTCGGCGTCGCGCCCGTGGAGGAATGGATGCCGGCCGATTCGCACGAGCTCCTTTGCGAGCTCGGGGATAGGAAGGCAGAAGTCGACGGCGCCCGTTCGGACCGCAGCCTCGGGCATGCCGCTGAACTTGGCAGACCCAGGCTCCTGCGCGAAGGTGATGCCGTCCCCTGTCTTGATACTGCGAAGGCCTTCGGCCCCGTCTGACCCAGTGCCCGACAGCACGACGCCTATCGCCCGATTTCCCAGGTCAGCGGCCAAGGATTTCAGGAAAAAGTCGATGGGCAGATGCGGCTTGCGCTCGTCTGCGGGCCGGGGCACGAGCGCCAATATTCCTTTCAGGATTCCGACGTCGGCGTTGGACGGGATGACGTAGACATGGTTCGGCGCAACGTGCATTCCGTCCTGGATCTCGTGCACCGGCAAGCTCGTCGAGCGGGCGAGCGCTTCGCTCAGATAGCTCTGATGCGTCGGATCCAGATGCTGGATGAGCACGAATGCCAGCCCGGCGCCTTCCGGTATGTGGCGGAGAAGCTCGTTGAACGCCTCCACGCCGCCCGCAGAGGCGCCGACGCCTACGATGGGAAAGGTTGTCGAGGTGGTGGTCGGGGTGGGCTCGTTGATTGCGCCGTCGTCGTCAGCGGAGCTTGTGCGGCTACGCGGGGCTTTGGATTTCCTCATCTCGCAGCCTCCTCCGCTCCGCTCGAATCAGTCCGCGAGCGTCGTGTTGGCGGAATTTCACAAGAGGCTGTCGTCGGCCAGGCTCTACCCTTTCAGGGCGAGGCGGGCGGTAGACCCTTCGAAATCTACCTCGATCGTAGCATGCGATCCGACGCCAGTTTGTCGCTGCTGAGGTCGGATCGCGGTTCCTATGACGAAGGTCTAGTACGGGTAATCCTTCAGCCTTCGCGTCCGGGGCTTCCAGTCAGGTAGACGCGCGTATTCATCACCAATCGGCATCTTGACCTTTGGCAGACTCTGCTGGTCGAGTACCGCGTCTTCCGGGATGACCTGATTCATGAAGAGCAGATAGGCCGTCAGCGCATACACCTCATTGGCGGTGAGAGTCCCCTCTTTCCCGAGAGGCATGCCGCGATTGATGTAATCCCACACCGTCGTCGCAAACGGCGCGCGCAGTGGCAGTATGCGCTCCCGTTCCCAGATGGGAACCTCTGAGCCTGCTTTCGATTTCAACGCGGGCGCCGGCCCCCCTATCCCCGCTGCTCCATGGCAGACGGCGCACCCCTTCTGCTTATAGACCTCTGCGCCCTCTTTGGCGGTTCCGCGACCCGGAGGGAGTTCCTCTCCCGTAGGACCGATCGAAATATCCAGGCTACGGATTTCTTCCGCGGTCGGGGTGCGCCCTACGCCGTAGGTAGGCGACTGCGCCAGCACGGAGGCGCCCATGAGCAACAGAAACGGGAGAACCCTAAGCAAGCCCATTTTTCACGCTCCCATCCCTGCCGATCCTCCACGGCATGACGCTGTTGTCCAGCCCCGGCACTCGGTAATTTCGCTCGAAAGGCACGTTCCAGTACTTGGCGACCTGCTCTCGCGTCGGTTGCACCTGCCCTATCTCGTCTGTGCAGCGCGAAAGGATCTCCGTCTCGTTTCCGTCCCAATTCCACCCATAGCCGAACCGGGTGAACGCCATCCGCTGCGGCGTCCCCTTGAACTCGGCGCGGTTCCACTTCTTGCCGCCATCGGTGGACACTTCCACCGTGCGAATGGCTCCCCCGCCGGACCAGGCCAGGCCGCTGATTTCGTAGAAGCCGCGGCCGGGCAACTGCTGTCCGCCGGAGGGATACGTGATGACCGACTTGGGTCCGATCTGGTAGTCGAGCGCAGCGACTTTCGCGTCCTCATCGAGATGCCCAAAGTCGTTGTAGTTCAGGTAATACCGGTCTACCAGTTTGATCCGACGCAAATACTTCGTCGAAAAAATGCCTTCGAAGCCGGGCACGAGCAGACGCAGCGGAAAACCGTTCTGAGGCCGCACCGGTTCGCCGTTCA
>Ga0075418_10008426_pt1 | contig 11565 bp, 8 predicted proteins | sample SoiMetdeltSBSDD2_FD_81776 | JGI IMG/M metagenome (GOLD analysis project Ga0075418, IMG submission 81776) | Bulk soil microbial communities from a Populus tree surrounding site in Tennessee, USA - Soil MetaG P. deltoides SBSDD2 | ecosystem: Environmental > Terrestrial > Soil > Tree plantation...
CGATGACTTCTCCCGCGGCCGGATCGACAAGTCGACCGCCGAACTCGACGACGAGCGGAAGGCTGTTACCGAGTTGGGACTGATCTGAGTCCGGGGTTTACAGCCCGTCGGCGAAGTCGTTAATTAGGCCCAGTAACCTGAGCCGGTGACCGAAACGCTGCCGCCGCACTTGCAAAGCCCGCAGATTGTCGTCACTGATGAGGACATCTTCGAGGCCCACGTAGGCGGCAAGCTGTCTGCGGAGCTGAAGGCCCCACTGGACACGCAACGCGCGCTGTCGATCGCCTACACCCCAGGCGTGGCGCAGGTCAGCCGCGCAATCGCCGCCGACCACGCCCTTGCCGCGCGGTATACCTGGGCCAACCGGCTGGTGGCCGTGGTCAGCGACGGCACCGCGGTGCTCGGCCTCGGCGACATCGGTCCTTCGGCCGCCCTGCCCGTGATGGAGGGCAAGTGCGCACTGTTCAAGGCGTTCGGCGGCCTGGACTCGATCCCGATCGTGCTGGACACGAAGGATCCCGACGAGATCGTCGAAACCCTGGTGCGCCTGCGTCCGTCGTTCGGAGCGGTCAACCTCGAGGACATCTCCGCGCCGCGCTGCTTCGAGATCGAGCGACGGGTCATCGACGCGCTCGACTGCCCGGTAATGCACGACGACCAGCACGGCACGGCGATCGTTGTGCTGGCGGCACTGATGGGCGCCACCAAGGCGCTCGACCGTGACATGGCCTCGCTGCGCGTGGTGGTCTCTGGTGTCGGCGCCGCTGGCGTCGCATGCACCAATATTCTTCTGGCCGCGGGGGTTTCGGATATCACCGTGGTGGATACCCGCGGCATCCTGCACCCCGGCCGCGACGGGCTGACCCCGGTCAAGGCCGAACTGGCGGGACGCACGAACCCCGACGGCCTCACCGGTGGCATGGCGGAGGCTCTCAAGGGCGCCGACATGTTCCTGGGTGTCTCCGGAGGTGTGGTGGCCGAGGACATTGTCGCGACGATGGCTCCGGAGGCCATCGTGTTCGCGCTGTCGAATCCCGACCCGGAGATCCATCCCGATGTCGCTGCGAGGTACGCCTCGGTGGTGGCCACGGGCCGCAGTGACTTCCCGAACCAGATCAACAATGTGCTGGCGTTCCCGGGTGTGTTCCGCGGTGCGCTGGACGGGGGTGCCCGGCGGATCACCGAGCGGATGAAGGTGGCCGCCGCCGAAGCCATATTCGCGGTGGCGTGCGATGACCTCGCGCCGGACCGGATCGTGCCGAGCCCGCTGGATCCGCGGGTCGCACCGGAGGTCGCGGCGGCGGTGGCCGCGGCGGCCGCCGAACTCTGATCGGCCCGATGCTGTCACGCCGAGTGGCGTTGGCGCTTATCGCGCTGATCCTTGTGGGCTGCGGCGGTCACGGCGGCCCGCCGTCAATCGCAGTTGGCTCCACATCCGACCCGGAATCGCAGTTGATCGCGCACCTGTATGCCGCGGCGCTGCGGTTCTACGGCAGCCCGGCACACGTGCAATCCGGGCCGGATCCGATCTCCGGGCTGGATTCAGGGGAGGTTCGGGTCGTGCCCGGATTCACCGGCCGCCTGCTGGCGAGGTTTGATCCCGACGCCACTGCCCGTTCGGACGCGCAGGTGTACCGCGCGATGGTGTCGGCGCTGCCCGAAGGCGTCGCAGCAGGCGACTACACGACATCCGCGGAAGACAAGCCCGCGCTCGCGATCACCGAGCGGACCGCCGACGCGTGGGGTGGGCGCGATGTGGCCGGGGCGGTCCGCAACTGCGAGAAGCTGAAGCCTGGCGCGCTGGAGGCGGCGCACACGCCGTCGAAGGTCGGAGCGTGCGCGATGCCCAAACCGCGCGAATTCCCGGACAACGCAACACTTTTCGCTGCGCTACGCGCTCGCCAGATCAATGCTGCCTGGACGACGACGGCCACGCCTAACATTCCTTCGGAGCTGGTGGCGCTCTCCGATAAGACGGCTTTGATCCGGGCCGAGAACCTCGTGCCGCTATACCGGCGCAACGAGCTGAACGAGCAGCAGGTGCTGGCTCTCAACGAGGTGGCAGGCGTGCTCGACACCGGGTCGCTGGCAGACATGCGTCGCCAGGTCGCCGAGGGCAAGGAACCGGGGCTGGTAGCCGATGCGTGGCTCGACGCGCACCCGCTCGGCCGCTAGTTATTTGTTGGCGCCCTTCCCGACGTGCGTCACCCCGAGGGCGTCTCTCGTGGCCCGCGAATTGTTCGTGTTGGTGGCATTCGGCGTGGGCTGAATCGGCGTGCCGGAGCCACTCGCGGTCACCTGGGCGCAGGCGCGGTCATACTGCGACGGCGCTCCCGCACTGTTGTAGGCCTGATTACCCTTGCCGCCGCTGACGCTGTTGACGCCGGGTTCGTTGAACACCGAACCCGGTGACGTCGCGGCGTTGCCCGGCGAACTGGTGGCTACTGGCCCGTCCATAGGATTGCTGTTCCCGCATTCGGCTTCGCCGCCAAGTGGGACGGCGTATGCGGGCGCGGCACCTACCAGGGCCACGGCCATCATGCCGCTCGCGCAAAGCAGTTTGTACCTCATGGTTTTCCCCTCCGTTCCTCACGGAGCTAGCGGTTGTCCGGGGCACACATCATTGAACCCGTTACGACCCCCTCACTTGAACCACGAAGTCGACGGCCGTGGGGTTCAAGCGATGTGCATCGCGGCAATACTGTGAGTGCGCTGGAAGCGAATTCGCTTTTTGGACAACGATTTCGACGTTGTCAATGCGCTTCGGGCACCATCCGCGACATCACAGTCGAGAACAGCCGCTGGTAGCCCGATCCGGTGATGCGGACGATGAGGTCGAGCGCCGTTGCGTCGGGGCCGACGAGCACGCGGGCCTTGTTCTTGCGGACGCCGTCGAGGATGATCTGCGCGGCCTTCTCCGGGGAGGTGTTGGCGAGCCGCTTGTCGAATGTCTTCGTCAGCTCTTCCTTGTCCACGCTGTCGACGGCCGTCATGTTGCGCACGATGTTGGTCTTGATGCCGCCGGGGTGCACGGTCGTCACCTTCACCGGATGCCCGGCCAGTTCCATCTCCTGGCGGAGAGCCTCGGTGAAGCCGCGGACCGCGAACTTCGCCGCGTTGTAGGCGGCGTGTCCGGGCACCGCGAACAGCCCGAAGACACTCGAGACGTTGATGACGTGGCCGTCGCCGGATTCAATCAAGTGGGGGAGGAACACCTTGGTGCCGTTGACGACGCCCCAGAAGTCGACGTCCATCACCTTCTCGATGTCCTTGAACTCGGTGACCTCGATGTCGCCGGCGAACGCGATGCCCGCATTGTTGTAGATCTGGTTGACCTTGCCGAAGTGCTCCTTGACCGCGTCGGCGTACAGCTCGAACGCCTCGCGCTCGGTGACATCCAGCCGGTCGGACTTCAGCGGCGCGCCGATCGCCTTCAACCGCTCCTCGGTGACCGCCAAGCCCTCGGTGTTGACGTCGCTGATCGCCACGCTGGCGCCCGAGCGGGCCAGCTCGATGGCCAGCGCCTGCCCGATGCCCGATCCGGCGCCGGTCACCACCGCGACCTTTCCAGCGAAGCCCTCCATGCGCACACTCCCTCGTGTCGGTTGACTCGCGTCGAGGTTAGTCGGTACCCGCGGTCCGCCTTCAGGGGGCTCGCGACGCGGAGTACTGCGCCTTCAGCTGCTAGCGCCCATTTCGACACCATGGTTGTTCGCGGACTGCCATAGCGAGTGATCCACAGCCCTGGTGTCGATCTCGGCAATAGCCCCGGCGAGAGGCTTACCCTTTCGGCTTCGTCGCGGTGATGACGTGGGTGCCCATCCCTGGGCCCCACCACATCCGCCAGCCCAAGTTGCGACGACGGACGTCGGTCCAGCCAAGCGCGCGAAGCTGCTTGGCGTAGTGATTGGTGAAAAAGATGTCGACGAGAGCCAGCCTGCCGCCAGGGCGCAGCACTCGGGCTGCTTCGCTAATCGCCTTGGTGCGGGCCTCCGCAGTCGGAATGTTGTGCACCACAAGGCTGCTGACGATCACGTCGAAACTGTCGTCGTCAAACGGCAGATCGGTGATGTCGGCTGTGCGCACCTCGACGCGGTCGGCGACACCCTCGATGTCGGCGTTGCGCAGCGTGTTCTGCTCCGAGTTGTCGGTTTGGTCGGCGCGCCAGATGTCGACGCCGATCGCGCGGCCGTGCGGAAGCAGCTTGGCCGCGGCGAGCAGGACCGCGCCACGTCCGCATCCCATGTCGAGCAGCGTTTCGTCACCGCGCAGCCTGAGGTTCTTGAGGATTTCTGCCCATACCTCGAACTTGCCGACTCGCGTGGTGCGGATGAACAGCGCCGCGGTCGTAACGATGGCTGCGGCCGAGGTGCCCGTCACCGCCGCGGCGACAGGCTTGCGGCGCACAAGATTTCTGGCGGCCGACGCGAGCAGCGCGGCGCTGATAGTCCCAACGATGGTCGCCACGGTCGGCGCGGACACCTTCCGGTAATCCCCGTCGTACCCGTAATCGGCCTTGTGATGGCGAAGGTCTACGGCAGTCATCTACTCACGGTAGATCGCCGCCACCGGCCGTGGGGCGCTACGTCTTTGGCGCACAGCAGGCCCCAAGGCCACTGACAGCTACGGCGCGAACGCCTCGTCGATGATCTCCTGCTGCTCGACCGCATGCACCTTCGACGACCCCGACGACGGCGCCGACATCGCGCGACGCGAAATCCGCTTGATTCCGCTCAACAGCTCCGAGCACACTTCCGGAAGAGTGAGCCCGAATGTCGGCCATGCGCCCTGGTTTGCCGGCTCCTCCTGCACCCAGAAGTACTCCTGGGCATTCGGATACCGGTCAAGCGTCTCCTTGAGCCGTCGCCTCGGCAGCGGGGCGAGCTGTTCGATACGCACGATCGCGACATCGTCACGCCCGTCCTTGGCCTTGCGCGCGACGAGCTCGTAGTAGATCTTGCCGCTCGTCAGCAGCACGCGCTTGACGTGGTTGCGGTCGCCGGTGCCCTCCTCGTAGGTGGGCTCCTCGATGACGGACTTGAACTTGCCCTCGGTGAAGTCCTTGAGGTCGCTGACCGCAGCCTTGTTGCGCAGCATCGACTTCGGCGTTGCCACGATCAATGGCCGGTGAATGCCGTCCAGCCCGTGCCGCCGCAGTAGGTGGAAGTAATTCGCCGGCGTCGACGGCATCGCGATCGTCATCGAGCCCTCGGCCCACAGCAGCAGGAACCGCTCGATGCGGGCCGACGTGTGGTCCGGTCCCTGGCCCTCGTGGCCGTGGGGGAGCAGCAGTACCACGTCGGAGAGCTGGCCCCACTTGGCCTCGCCGGACGAGATGAACTCGTCGATGATCGACTGCGCCCCGTTGACGAAATCACCGAACTGGGCCTCCCACAACACAAGTGCGTCCGGGTTGCCGACCGAGTAGCCGTACTCGAAGCCCACCGCCGCGTACTCCGACAGCGCGGAGTCGTACACCATGAACTTGCCGCCGGTGGGCGTGCCGTCGCTGTTGGTGGTCAGCAACTGCAGGGGCGTGAACTCTCGACCGGTCTTGCGGTCAATGATCACCGAATGCCGCTGAGTAAACGTGCCGCGGCGGGTGTCCTGGCCCGACAGCCGAATCGTCTTGCCTTCGGCCAGGAATGAGCCGAGCGCCAGCAGCTCCGCAAATGCCCAGTCGACCTTGCCTTCGTAGGCCATCTCGCGGCGCTTATCCAGCACCGGCTTGACGCGTGGGTGCACGTTGAAGTCATCGGGAAACGCCAAGTGCGCGTCGCCGATTCGAGCCAGCAGCGACTTGTCCACCGCCGTCTTCATCCCGGCGGGCACCATCTGATCGGATTCGACTGAGGCACTCGGCGCGATCGGGTGCTTTTCGAGCTCACGCACCTCGTTGAACACCCGCTCGAGCTGTCCCTGGTAGTCACGCAGGGCGTCCTCGGCCTCTTTCATCGAGATGTCGCCACGGCCGATCAACGCTTCGGTGTAGGTCTTGCGAGACCCGCGCTTGGTGTCGATGACGTCGTACATATACGGCTGCGTCATCGAAGGGTCATCACCCTCGTTGTGTCCGCGACGGCGGTAGCACAGCATGTCGATGACGACGTCCTTCTTGTACTGCTGCCGGAAGTCCACGGCTAGCCGCGCCACCCAGGCGCACGCCTCCGGGTCGTCGCCGTTGACGTGGAAGATCGGCGCGCCAATCATTTTCGCGACGTCGGTGCAGTACTCCGACGACCGGGAATCGCCAGGCGATGTGGTGAACCCGATCTGGTTGTTGACGATGATGTGGATCGTGCCGCCGGTGCGGTACCCGCGCAGCAGCGCCAGGTTCAGTGTCTCGGCCACCACGCCCTGGCCGGCGAACGCGGCGTCGCCGTGCAGCATCATCGGAACGACGGAGAAGCCGTCCGGGCCATCGCCCTTGTCCAGCAGGTCCTGCTTGGCGCGGACCAGACCCTCCAGTACCGGGTCGACGGCCTCCAGGTGCGACGGGTTGGCGACCAGCGACACCTGTATGTCGTTGTCGCCGAACATCTGGATGTAGTTGCCCGTCGCGCCCAAGTGGTACTTCACGTCGCCGGAGCCGTGCGCCTGCGACGGGTTCAAGTTGCCCTCGAACTCGCTGAAGATCTGCGAGTACGGCTTGCCAACGATGTTGGCCAGCACGTTGAGCCGCCCGCGGTGGGGCATGCCGATCACGACCTCGTCGAGCGCGTGCTCGGCGGCCTGGTCGATCGCGGCGTCCATCATGGGGATGACGGTCTCCGCACCCTCAAGCGAGAACCGCTTCTGCCCAACGTATTTCGTCTGAAGGAACGTCTCGAACGCCTCGGCAGCATTCATCTTGGACAGGATGTACTTTTGCTGTGCGACCGTCGGCTTGTCGTGCTTGACCTCGATCCGCTCCTGCAACCACTTCTGCTGTTCGGGTTCGAGGATGTGCGTGTATTCGACGCCGACGTGGCGGCAGTACGCGTCGCGCAACAGACCCAGCACGTCGCGCAGCTTCTTGTGCTCGGCGCCGGCGAAGCCGTTGACCTTGAACTCGCGATCGAGGTCCCACAGCGTCAGGCCGTGCGTGTTCACATCGAGGTCGGGGTGGCTGCGGAACCGGGTCTTGTCCAGCCGCAGCGGGTCGATGTCGGCCATCAGATGGCCGCGGTTGCGGTACGCCGCGATCAGCTCAAGGACGCGGCCGTTCTTGTCCTCGATCGAGTCGGGGTTGTCGGTGCGCCAGCGCACAGGCTCGTACGGGATGCCCAGCTCGCGGAAGATCTCGTCGAAGAAGTCGTCGGACAGCAGCAATTCGTGGATCGTGCGCAGGAAGTCGCCCGATTCCGCGCCCTGGATGATGCGGTGGTCGTAGGTGGAGGTGAACGTGACCAGCTTGCCGACGCCCAACTCGGAGATGCGTTCCTCACTGGCGCCCTGGAACTCGGCCGGGTACTCCATCGCACCGACGCCGAGGATCGCGCCCTGACCTCGCATCAGCCGCGGGACCGAGTGCACGGTGCCGATCGTGCCCGGGTTGGTGAGGGAGATCGTCACGCCGGAAAAGTCCTCGGCCGTCAGCTTGCCGTCACGGGCCCGCCGGACGATGTCCTCGTAGCCGGCGATGAACTGGCCGAAAGTCATTGTCTCGCAACCCTTGATGGCTGCGACCACGAGTTGGCGGTTGCCGTCCTTGCCCTGCAGGTCGATTGCGAGCCCGAGGTTGACATGCTCCGGCGTGACCGCGTTCGGCTTGCCGTCGATTTCGGCGAAGTGGCGGTTCATGTTCGGGAACTTCTTGACCGCCTGCACCAATGCGTACCCGATCAGGTGCGTGAAGGAGATCTTGCCGCCGCGGGTGCGCTTGAGGTGATTGTTGATGACGACTCGGTTGTCGATCATCAGCTTCGCCGGGATGGCCCGCACGCTGGTCGCCGTCGGTACCTCGAGTGACGAGGACATGTTCTTCACGACCGCGGCCGCAGCACCACGCAGCACCTGCAGTTCGTCGCCTTCTGCGGGTGCCGGCGCGGCAGGGGCTTTCGGCTTGGCGGGCGCCTTCTCCGGTTCCGCCGCCTTCTGCGGCTCGGGTGCCTTAGCGGGGGCAGTCTCCGCCTTCGGTGCGGGTGCAGGCGCCGGTTCCGGCGGGGCGACCGGGGCGGCGACCTGAGCCGGGTGCCCGTTGCCTGTAGTGGATTGCGCTTCGGTGGTTGGCTCGGGTGAGTAGTCGACTAAAAATTCGTGCCAACTCGGGTCTACCGACGAGGGATCCTCGCGAAATTTGCGATACATCTCCTCGACCAACCACTCGTTCTGTCCGAATGGTGATGGTGAGCTCACGGCAGCTACTCGCCTCGATTCTTCGCTTCAGGCAAGCGGCTTTTCAGACGCTCGCCACCCATATTCCTGCGGTCCGCGGTCACCCACTTATCCGCCGCCTAAAGGCTAACGCTTCGGCCGTCGGCCAAACCATGCGAACGGCAGTTATCCTCACCGCTCGCTAGGGGCGGGCAGCACGTGCAGCGAGGCCGGCCACCGCGGCGGCGGATTGCCGAACGCCGCGCGCGCGTTGGCGACCATCTTTTTACCCATCAGCCGGTTCCCCACCCCGCCGACGACCGCGCCAATGCCGACTGGCAGCAACTTGCCGAACGCGATCGCCCCACGCTTGAGCGTGTAGCGCTTGACGAAATAGCGCAGCAGCCGGGAATTCAACTGCGAGACCGCCGGCAGCGGCAACGTTGCCGCGCCGTCACTGATCCAAGCACCGCTGGTTCGTCCGGGTCCGAGCAGGTCCGCCACCGCGCGCTTACTGTCCTCGCCGACCAGGACGGCCAGCACCAAAGCGCGACGACGCTCGCGGTGGTCGGCAGGAATGCCGTACACCTCGGCGAGCGAGAGCACGTAAACCGCTGTGGCCTCCAGGAACACCATCGTCTCGCCGGCGACGGCCGACAGCGCCGTCAGCGTGCCGATGCCGGGGAACGCGGCGGCGGATCCCACCGCGGCGCCGCTGGCCACCACGGCGGCCAGGTAGTGCTTCTCCAGCTTCTTTGCGATGTCGGCCGGTGTCGCGTCGGGATTCTGCTGACGCAGCCGGTCGACGTAGGCCTTGATCGCTGGCCCCTGCACGCGGGTGCCGCGTTCGAGGATCTGCGACAGCACCTTGGCTGCGGCGCCAGGACTCTCGTCGGTGGTAGCCGGCAACTGGCTCTTGGTGTTCGACCGAGCGCTCATATGCGGTTCCCCTCGTCAGCGACTGCCTTCAGGCTAACGCGTTGTTAACGAACGACGGCGGCCCGCGGGTGCCCGGCGGTGATAGGGGTCACTGTCTGTGAGGCAGGGAACAAATTATTGAGAAGCGGCGCTAACCACTTCCATGGCAGCATCGACCGACGTGGACGTGACCAGGGCCGAAATCTCTACCCCGGACGGGGTGTCGAAGCCGCCGAGCCGCGTCCGCATGATCGCGGTCCTCGGCGCTCTTGTCGCGCTGGGCCCACTCACGATCGACATGTATCTGCCTGCGCTGCCCAAAATCGCCGACGACCTGTCGGTGTCCTCGTCGGTCGCGCAACTCACGCTGACCGGCACCCTCGCCGGATTGGCCCTCGGCCAGCTGATCGTCGGGCCACTCTCGGACTCGCTGGGCCGCCGCAGGCCGATGATGGCCGGCATCGTGCTGCACATGCTGGCGTCGATGTTGTGCCTGTTCGCGCCGAACATCGCCATGCTGGGCGTGGCGCGCGGGCTGCAGGGCATGGGCGCCGCCGCGGCGATGGTCGTCGCCATCGCAGTGGTGGGTGACCTGTACGCCGAGTCCGTGGCCGCCACCGTGATGTCGCGGCTGATGCTGGTGCTCGGCGTCGCGCCGGTGATCGCTCCCTCGTTGGGTGCCGCGGTGCTGTTGAAAGCGTCGTGGCACTGGGTGTTCGCCGCGCTGGTCGTGTTGGCGGGTGGCCTGCTTCTTCTGGCGACCCTGGCGCTGCCGGAAACCCTGCCTGCGTCGCATCGGCGGCCGCTGAAGGTGCGCAGCATCGCCGCGACCTACGTCGAGCTGCTGCGCGACGCGCGGTTCGTCATCTTGGTGCTGGTGGCCGCGCTCGGCATGTCGGGCCTGTTCGCCTACATCGCGGGGGCGTCGTTCGTGCTGCAGGGCCACTACGGCTTGGACCAGCAGGCCTTCGCGCTGGTGTTCGGCGCCGGCGCCGTCGCGCTGATCGGTGCGACCCAGTTCAACGTGGTGCTGCTGCGACGGTTCTCACCGCAGACGATCGTGCTGTGGGCGCTGGTAGCGGCCGTCGTCGCGGGTGTGGTCTTTGTCGGCCTGTCCTATGAACACGTCGGCGGGCTAGCGGGCTTCGTGGTGCCGGTCTGGGCGATCCTGGCCGCGATGGGCCTGGTCATTCCCAACGCCCCAGCCGTGGCGTTGTCCCGGCATCCCGACGCTGCGGGCACGGCGGCGGCGTTGCTTGGTGCGGCGCAGTTCGGCTTGGGTGCCGCGGTGGCGCCGTTGGTCGGCGTGCTCGGCAACAACGAGATCGCGTTAGCCTTGGTGATGACGGTCGGCATGGTGATCGCACTGCTGGCATTACTGGCGGTCGGCGTGCCGGCTACCGAAACCAAGGACGACGTCACCGGCGACGCCGTCGCCGAAGCAGCCTGACGTTTCGCACTGGTTGTCCCCGGACTTGTCGGGGCATTCCTAGGACCGTACCGTCGGCTGAATCGTTGTTTACCTGGTCGACCAGAGATGTACCAAACGCTGACTACCCGGCAAGATGGCCGCGCTCGAGGGGGAGCGCGGCCGAAAGCTGACGCCACCAACCCCTGGAACGCGTTGTGGGCGATGCTTGTCGGCTTCTTCATGATCCTGGTCGACGCGACCATCGTCGCGGTCGCCAACCCGTCGATCATGGACAAGCTCGGCGCGAGCTACGACTCCGTCATCTGGGTGACCAGTGCCTACCTACTCGCGTATGCAGTGCCGCTGCTGGTCGCCGGCCGCCTCGGCGATCGGTTCGGGCCGAAGAACCTTTATCTGTTGGGCTTGACGGTGTTCACCGCCGCGTCGCTGTGGTGCGGCCTGGCCGGCAGCATCGGGATGCTGGTTGCGGCGCGCGTCGTGCAGGGCATCGGCGCGGCCTTGCTGACGCCGCAGACGCTGTCGACCATCACGCGGATCTTCCCGGCCGACCGCCGCGGCGTGGCGATGAGCGTGTGGGGCGCCACGGCGGGGGTCGCAACCCTGGTCGGACCGCTCGCCGGCGGCGTGCTGGTTGACCACCTCGGGTGGCAGTGGATCTTCTTCGTCAACGTTCCTATCGGCATCATCGGGCTGGCGCTGGCCGTGTGGTTGATCCCGATGCTGCGGACGTCCACACAGCGTTTCGACCTAATCGGTGTGGTGCTCTCCGGCGTTGGCATGTTCATGATCGTGTTCGCGCTGCAGGAAGGTCAGTCGCACCATTGGGCGCCGTGGATTTGGGGCACCCTCGCGGGCGGCATCGGCTTCATGGCCGCGTTCGTGATCTGGCAGTCGGTCAACCGCAACGATCCGCTGATCCC
>Ga0075418_10008427_pt1 | contig 11564 bp, 7 predicted proteins | sample SoiMetdeltSBSDD2_FD_81776 | JGI IMG/M metagenome (GOLD analysis project Ga0075418, IMG submission 81776) | Bulk soil microbial communities from a Populus tree surrounding site in Tennessee, USA - Soil MetaG P. deltoides SBSDD2 | ecosystem: Environmental > Terrestrial > Soil > Tree plantation...
CCTGCTCCTGGCGGACGAGATCAACCGTGCTCCCGCCAAGGTGCAGTCCGCGCTGCTCGAGTCGATGCAGGAGCGGCAGGTGACGCTCGGCGACACGAGCTATCGGCTGCCCGAGCCGTTCCTGGTCTTCGCCACCCAGAATCCGATCGAGCAGGAAGGCACCTACCCCCTGCCCGAGGCCCAGGTCGACCGTTTCCTGCTCAAAGCCCGGGTCGACTACCCGCGGCACGACGAGGAGCGGCTGATCTTCGACCGCATGCTGTCGGGAGAGCTGCCGCCGGTGGCGCGCGTGCTCAAGGCCGATCAGGTCCTGCGGCTCGCCAAGCGCGTGCGTGAGGTCTACATCGACGAGCGCCTGCGCGACTACATCGTCAAGCTGGTCACCGCGACCCGGCAGCCCAAGGAAGTCGGACTGGTGGACCTCACCCCGCTGATCGCCTTCGGCGGCTCGCCCCGCGCCACGCTGGCCTTCTCGGAGGCCTCGCGCGCGATGGCGTTCCTGCGCGGGAGAGGTTACGTGATTCCCGAGGACGTCAAGGAGATCGCCCACGACGTGCTCCGGCACCGGATCCTGCTGACCTACGAGGCCGAGGCCGAGAACGTCACGACCGAGACGGTGGTGGACCAGATCCTGGAACGGGTCGAGGTGCCCTGAGTCGGAAGCTGCCTCGACGCCCATCGCCATGCTCGACCGCGAAACCTTCTCCAAGATCCGGCGCATACAGATCCGCACTCGGACCATCCTCGAATCCGGGATCGGCGGCGCCTATCACACGGTCTTCAAGGGTCGCGGGATGGAGTTCGCCGAGGTGCGCGAGTACCAGTCGTCGGACGACGCCCGCACCATCGACTGGAACGTCACCGCCCGCATGGGCTCCCCCTACGTCAAGAAGTTCGTGGAGGAGCGCGACCTCACCCTGCTGGTGGTCGTGGACGTCTCGGGCTCGCAGGCCTTCGGTTCCCGTTTCCTCCTCAAGCGGGATTACGCGGCCGAGCTGGCGGCGGTGCTCGCCTTCTCGGCGGTCGCCAACCACGATCGGGTCGGCGCGGTGCTGTTCTCGGATCGGATCGAGGGCTACGTCCCGCCCGGCCGCGGACGGGATCACGCGCTGCGGATCGTCCGCGACCTGCTCGCGACCGAAGCCACCGGGCGCGGCACCGACATCGCCCTCGCTCTGCGGTTCGCGCGTCGGGTGATGAAGCGTCGCGGCATCGTCGCGGTGATCTCGGATTTCCAGGGTGAGGGCTACGAGCGGGCGCTCGGCGTGCTGCGCCGCCGCCACGACGTGATCGCGCTCCAGCTCGTCGATCCCCGCGAGCGTGAGTTCCCCGACGCCGGCCTGGTGGCCCTGATCGATCCCGAGACCGGCGAGCGGATCGTGGTCGACGCCTCGCGGGCCGACGTGCGGCCCCGTCTGGCGGCGATGGCCTTGCAGGAGGCCCCGCAGCACTTCAAGCGCGCGCGGGTGGACGCCTTGACGCTCTCCACGGCCGAGTCGTACGAGAAGCCGCTCACCGCCTTCTTCAAGGCGCGGGAGCGACGGCGGTGATGCGGACGCTGGTGGTGCTCGCCCTCGGCGCGCTCGCCGTCCCGGCGGTCGCTGCCCCGGGCGCGCCGGCCCCCACCTCGGCCGCTCCGGGCGTCGTCGCCACGGCTTCGAAGTCCGAGGTTTCCGTCGGCGAGCGGTTCATCGTGGAGGTGCGAGCGAGCGGGCCGCCCGGGATCGCGTTCGCGTTCCCAGGAGATGCGGTCCAGGAGGGCTTCGAGCTTCGCGCGATGGAAGATTCGATCGCCGGCGCGCCCGCGCGAAGGACGGCGGGAAATGTCGCGGCGGAAAGGCAGGCCCTCGCGCCCGGCACGCGTCGCTACCAGGCGGCCACCTTCGCGATCGGCGAGGCGCAGGTCCCGCCGATCCCGGTCCGTTATCGACTCGCGGACGGGACCGTGGGCGAGGTCACGACCGCTCCGATCCCGCTGCGCGTGGTGTCGCTGCTTCCCAAGGACAAGGATCAGCAGAAGCTCGCCGACGTCCGCGGCCCCGTGGGCCTGACCGTGGGACGCGCGTTCTGGATCGGGCTCGCCGCCGTGCTCCTGCTCATGGGCGGGCTCGCCTGGTGGTTCGTCTCCCGCCGTCGGCGAAAGCTGCCCGAGATCATGGCCCCGGTTGCCGCGGTCGAGCCCGACGAAGAAGCGCGCCGCGCGCTCGACGCGCTGATCGCGTCGGGCCGCATCGCCCGAGCGGAGTATCGGCCCTTCTACATCGAGCTGACGGCGATCGCCAAGCGCTACCTCGAGCGCCGGCTCGGCGCGCCGATCGTGGAGATGACCACCGCCGAGACCCTCGCCCACCTGCGGGCGACGCCGTCCGCCGTGGACCAGGCGGTGGTGATGCGCGACCTGACGGGCGCCGCCGACCAGATCAAGTTCGCGAAGGGGCTCGGCCTCCTCGAAGAGTCCGAGCGGCACATGGCCGCGACCCGTCGCATGATCGACGAGATCGAGCAGCGACTGCGACCGGTGAGCCCCGCAGGGGGGCAAGCGGCATGAGGCGGTCGTGATGGACTGGGCAGGCTTCCGGTTCCAGGACGCACCGTGGCTGTGGGCGGCGCTGCTCGGGCCCCTGGTGGTGGCCGCGGCGCTGCTGCGCGAGCGCCACGCGGCCGCGGTCGTCTTCCCCGGAGCCTCGCGTCTGAAGGGCAAGCGGGGCGGGCTCCGCGTGGCCCTGCGCCACGCGCCGGTCGTCATGGCCGGCCTGGGCCTGGTGGCTGCGGCGGTGGCCCTCGCGCGCCCGCAGCATGGCACGCTCAAGGAGCAGGTCACCACGCGCGGGGTGGACATCGTGGTGGCCCTCGACGTCTCCGGATCGATGGCGGCCGAGGATTTCCAGCCCCGCAACCGCCTCGCGGTCGCCAAGGAGGTGGTGGCCGAGTTCGTGAGGCGTCGTGCCAGCGACCGCGTCGGCCTGGTCGTGTTCGCGGGCAAGAGCCTCACGAAGGCGCCCCCCACCACCGACGGAGCCGTCCTCTTGCGTCAGCTCGACGACGTGCGTCTCGAGATGCTGCCCGACGGCACCGCCATCGGCTCCGGGCTCGCCACTTCGCTCAGCCGCCTGCGCCGCTCGCAGGCCAAGAGCCGCGTGATCGTCCTCGTGACCGACGGCGCCAACAATGCGGGCGAGATCGATCCCGTCACGGCCACCGACATCGCGCGCGCGATGGGCGTGCGCGTCTACACCATCGGCGTCGGACGCGGAGGGCAGGTGCCGATGCCGGTGGACGTCCAGGATCCCTTCACCGGCCGCGTCATGCGTCGGCGGGTCATGACCGAGGTCCAGATCGACTACGGTCTGCTCGGCCGGATCGCGCAGCGCACCGGCGGCGAGTTCTTCCGCGCCACCGACCCGGCCTCCCTGCGGACCATCTTCGACCGGATCGACCGGCTGGAGAAGTCCGAGATCAAGCTGTCCGCCTTCCGTCGTTATCAGGAGCTGTTCTTCCCCGTGCTGTTGCTCACCACCGGCCTGCTCGCGACATCGGGCGCACTGTGGGCGGCCGGTCTCAGGGTGGCTCCCGCATGAGGCTCGCGTGATCTTCGAATCCCCGCTCTGGCTGCTCGGCCTGCTGGCGCTCCCGGCGCTCGCCGCGATCGAAGCGTGGCTCACGCGGCGTGATCGCGAGCGCACCGCCCGGCTGGTGGCGCGCCCCTTGTGGACGCGGGTGCTGCGGCGGCCGGCCGAGCGCTGGCGCTACGTTCGACTCGGGCTGCTGCTGGCCGGCGCGGCCGGCGTGGTCCTGGCGCTCGCGCGGCCACAGTGGGGCATCGTGCGCGAGAAGATCGAGCGCGAAGGCGTGGACGTGGTGCTGGTCCTCGACACCTCGGGATCCATGGCCACCGAGGACGTGCCGCCGAACCGGTTCTTCGTGGCGCGCCAGGCCCTCGCCAGCCTGGTCGCGCGGCTCGAAGGCGATCGCTTCGGCCTGGTGGCGTTCGAGGGCGAAGCCTATCCGCTGGTGCCGCTCACCCTGGATGCCGACGCGCTCGGCCTGTTCCTCGACACGATGGAGCCCGGCATCGTGCCCTCGCCCGGCAGCTCGGTGGGCGTCGGTCTCGCCAAGGGGCTCCAGCTCTTCGTCGACAAGGGCCGCAACAACAAGGTCATGGTCCTGGTCTCGGACGGCGAGGATCTCGAGGGCGACGTCGAGGAGGCGGTGCGGCAGGCCAAGGCCGCCGGGGTGATCGTCCATGCGGTCGGAGTCGGGACCGAAGCTGGCCAACCGGTGCCGGACTTCGACCGCGACGGGCGCCGCATCGGATTCAAGCACGACGCCTCGGGGGCGGTGGTCGTGTCGCGGCTGAACCCGAGGACGCTGGAGGCGGTGGCGCGCGGCACCGGCGGACGGGTGTTCCGCATCACGCCCAGCGACCCGAGCCTCTCGGGACTGGCCGCCGCCATCGAGGGGATGGAGCAGAAGTCACTCTTTCGCGAGTACACGTATCGAAGGAAGGAACGCTTCCAGATCCCGCTCGGCGTCGGCCTGCTGTCGTTCGCCCTGGCCCTCCTGATCCCGCCGCCCCCGCTGCGCCCTCGCCGGGCCCGCTCGGGATCGAGCGCGTCGCACGTCGGCGGCCGCGGGCGGCCGCAGGGTGAGGTCGAAGGCACCGCGCCACGTCGCGCGGTGGCGGCCGGGGCCGGCGCGGCACTGCTGGTGCTCACGCTCGTCACGTTCAGCGAGGCCCAGCCCTCCGCCGGACCCGGAGGGCCGGCGACCAAGCCCGCCGCGAACTCCGCGCCCGGCGCCGCGCCCGGTGCCCGCATGGTCGACGAGCTGCTGCTGCGCCCTCGCCGGCTGACCGACTCCGGCCGCAAGGAGTACCTGGGCGGCAACCATCCGCAGGCGCTGCGTGACTTCGAGCGCGCCGCGCGCGCCCGGCCGCATGATCCACGCGCCCGGTTCAACGTGGCGGACGGCCTCTACAAGAACGGCAAGTTCGACGAGGCGGGCACGCTGTTCCGCTCGCTGGGCGAGAACGCCGCGTCGCCCCTAGCCGCCGCCTCGCGCTACAACCTGGGCAATGCCCTCTTCCAGCGCCAGGACTATCGCAACGCGGTCCAGGCCTATCGCGAGGCGTTGCGCCTCGCCCCCGATGATCTCGACGCGCGTCGTAACCTGGAGCTGGCGCTGCGAGCGCTCGAGGTGCAACAGGAGCAACAAAAGAAGGACCAGCAGAACAAGCAGCAGCAGGACCAGAACCAGCAGAATCAGGACCAGAAGAGTCAGCAGAACCAGCAACAGCAGGACCAGCAGAATCAGGGGAACCCACAGCAACAGGGTCAGCCCAAGACGCCCGAGCAGCGCGAGGACCAGCGGTTCCGCGAGGAAACCGGCATGCCGAAGCAGCGCGCCATGCAGCTGCTCGATGCCCTGCAGCAGAACGAGAAGGCGGAGCAGAAGAAGCTGCTCCAGGCGCAGCGGGCGATGAAGCGGGGGGCGAAAGACTGGTGAGCGCGCATCGGCCATCATCGACACGCCGCCTCCCCCGGCTCGCCCTCGCGGCCGGCGTCGCGGTCACACTGGTGTGCGCCGTCGCGTGCCCGCGCGCGGAAGCCGCGATCCGCTCCGAGGTGGACGCCACACGGATCGGTCTCGAGGACCAGCTCCAGCTCACGATCACGGTCGATGGAGCGTCGGCTCCCAACCAGGTCCCGCCTCCGCCGCTCGGCAACCTGCGGGTGGTGGGCGGTCCTTCGGTCTCCACCCAGGTGTCATTGGTCAACGGCAGCCTGTCGCAGTCGCGCAGCTGGACCTACTGGCTGCAGCCGGCCGCCGCGGGCCAAGCCGAGGTCGGGGCCGTGCGGGTGCGGGTCGGCTCGAACGAAGAGACCGCGCCGGCCATCGCGATCGAGGTGGTCGCGGGCAGCGTGAAGCCTCGCCGGCCTGCGCGCCGCGCCATGGATCCGTTCGCACAGGATCCCCTGGACGAGCTCTTCGGCCGGCCCCGTGGACGCGTCGCCGAACCCCGCGTCTTCGTGGAAGCGCGCCCGAGCCGGACGAGTCTCTATGTGGGCGAGCCACTGCTCCTCACCTACTCCATCTACACCCAGGCCTCGGTGTCGGGCCTGGAGTTCGGCAACGCGCCCCAATTCGGCGGATTCTGGGTCGAGGACCTCACCCCGCCGCCCAACGGCAGCGGTGAGCCGGCCACGGTCGAGGGCATCGGCTATCGCCGCTTCACGGTGATGCTGAAGCTCCTGTTCCCGACCAAAGCCGGGCGCCTCACGATCCCCCCGATCTCGGTCCGGCTCGCCATGTCGCGCCAGAGCCTCTTCGATGCCGGGTTCGTGGCGGAACGCTCTACCAAGCCGATCACGGTGGAGGTGAAGCCGATCCCCGATACGCCCGGGTTCAGCGGCGCGGTGGGGCGCTTCAAGACCAGCTCCGCGGTCGATCGTCCGAACCTCGCCCTGGGCGAGGCGGCCACGCTTCGGTTCAAGGTGGAAGGCAGCGGCAACCTCAAGTGGATCGACCGCGCACCGGACGTGAGTGTCACGGGAGCCAAGGTCTACCCGCCACAGACCAAGAGCGATCTCAAGACGCAGCCCACGGGGATCGTGGGCTCGCGCACCTGGGAGTTCGTCGTCGTTCCGCAGACCGCGGGCATGCTCGAGATCCCGGCGCTCCGGTTCAGCTACTTCGATCCCGCCGCCGGACGCATTCTCGAAAGCGAGACGGCTCCGCTCCCGCTGCGCGTCGAGGGAGGAACGCCGGGCGCCATGATCCCGGCGCCGCCAGCCGGCACCGGGCTCGCGCGCCCGACCGGGGGGCCGCTGGCGCTCCGTGCCGACCTGGAGGCGCGCTCGCCCGGCGCACTGAGCCTCCCGGGCGGCATGGTCGGGCTGCTCGCGGGCGCATGCCTTCTGCTGCACGCCGGACTCTGGGGCGCCGGACCGCTCGCAAGGCGCTTTGCCGGAGCGCGATCGCCGGCCGGCCGAGCCGGGCCACGGCGCGACGTGCGCGGCGTCCTGCGCGATCTCGAGCGCGTCGGACGCGATGGCATGAGCAAGGAGAAGGCCGCGGGCCTGATCGAGCGAACGATCCACGGCGTGTTCGGATCGCTGGACGACGCCGAGGACGAACGTGGCCGCGCGGTGCGCCAGCTCCTGGAGGACGTTCAACTCGTGCGCTACGCACCGCAGCTCGGCGAGTACTCCGAACGGCTGCGCGAGCTCGCGGCGCGTGCCGGCGAGGTGGTGCGCAAGTGGGCGTGAGACTGGCTCGTGCGGCCGTGGTGGCGATCGCGCTGGCCGGCGTGCTCGGCGGGTCGATCGCTCATGCCACCACGGCCGAGGACCGTTTCCGCGCCGCCAACGCGCTGGCGCGCCACGCCGACTATCCCAAGGCGATCGCGGCCTACGATGAGCTCGCCCGTTCGGGCTTCGAGAGCGCCGCCTTGTACTGGAACTGGGCTCAGGCCGCCGCGGCGCGGGGCGCCACCGGGGAGGCGCTGTGGGCGCTGCTGCGGGCCCGCGAGCTGGATCCCGGCGACCGCGCGGTGCGGCGCGACATCGAGCGGCTGCGCGAAGGAGCCAACCTCGATCGGGCCGAGATCGCCCCGGAGCCGCTCGCCGCCCTGGCCCGCTGGACCCGACGATTCCGACTCGATCTCGTCGCCGTCGTGCTGATGGCCGCGTCGCTGGCCGCCCACGCATGGCTCCGCTGGCGTCGCTGGGCGCCCCGCCTGGCCAACCTGACCTGGGCCACGCTGGTCCTCGGTCTTCTCGCGGCCGTGGTGCCGGCGGTGGGCTCCCTCGCACGCCCGACCGGCGCGGTGGTGCGCCGCGGCGCGGCGCTGCTGGACGCCGCCTCCCCTACCGCCGAGGCGCTCGGCACGCTGCGTGAAGGCGAGGTGGTGCCGATCCTCGAGACCAGCGGCACCTACGTCCGGGTCGAGGACTCCTCGGGCGCCCGGGGCTGGGCCCTGACCGACGACGTGCGCTCGCTGACGGCCGCACCGGGGCGCCGAGAACGCGCTGGATACTGAGCGCTCCAACGCCTAGCATCGTTGCAGCCCGAGCGCGCACGGCGCGCGCAGACATGGCCGCGTTCAGGAGGCTGCCATGACATCCGCGCGAATGGGCTCCTCGCCTCCATCGGCGCCCCAGGCGTCGCCCGTCGCGCGAGGGCCTGCGACCCGAAGGCTCTCGATCGCGTTGCTCGCCGCGAGCATCACCGCGGCCGGCGGAGCCGTCGCGGCCACGACCGCCGACGTCGACCAGACGCTGTGGGTCACCGACGGCGAGGTCTGCGCGATCGCGATCTCGGGCACCACGATCTACATCGGTGGCACCTTCGACAGCGTCGGCCCGGCCTCCGGAGGCTGGGTCCCCGTGGGCATGTTCGCCGGCGACGTCCTGGACTCCTACCCCCTGGTCGCCGGGACCGTTCTCGCGATGGCACCCGATCGCTCGGGCGGGTGGTTCATCGGTGTGCGATTCACCGCCGTCGGCGGGGAGCCACGCGCCAACCTGGCCCACGTCCTGGCCGACGGCACGGTCGCGCCGTGGAACCCCGGCACCGATTCCGACGTCTGCGCCCTGGCGACGAGCGGCTCGACGGTCTACGTCGGCGGCCGGTTCACCACGCTCGCGGGCCAGCCGAGCGGCTACCTCGGCGCGGTTCACGCCGCGACCGGGAAGGCCCATTCCTTCGGCCCCGGCGCGGACGGCGTGGTCTATGCCCTGGCCGCCGGCGGCTCGACGGTCTACGCCGGCGGCGAGTTCACCCATGCCGGCGGCCAGCCACGGAGCCGGATCGCGGCCCTCGACGGCGCGACGGGGACCGCGCTCGGCTGGAATCCCAGCGCGAGCGGCGCCACCGGGTCGATTGTGCGCGCGCTCGCCGTGAGCAGGTCCACGGTCTATGTCGGGGGTCAGTTCGCCATCATCGGTGGCCGGGTGAGGCGGAACCTCGCGGCGCTCGATGCCGGGAGCGGCATCGCCTCGGATTGGGACCCGCGCCCCGGCGGCGACGTCCACGCTCTCGCGGTGAACGGGACGAGGATCTATGCCGGCGGCGAGTTCCTCAGCATCGGCGAAGCGCGGCGGCGCTACCTCGGGGCCATCGATGTCGCGAGCGGCGAGGCCACCGCCTGGAACCCGGACCCCGACGGTCCGGTGTATGCCCTGACCCTGGGCGGAACCACGGTCCACGCGGGGGGCGAGTTCCGGAGCATCGGCGGGCGGCCACGCAACTGCGTCGCCGCGATCAACGCCTCGGACGGGGCCGCGACGGCGTGGAACCCCAACCCCAACGGTCCGGTCGGAGCGCTGGCGGTGAGCGGGGCCCGAGTCGCGATCGGAGGAGACTTCACCAGCATCGGCGGGCAGTGGCGCCGGCGGAGCAACCTGGCCGCGCTCGACATGAGGACCGGCTCGGCCACCTCCTGGGACCCGGGCGCAAACGACGCGGTGCTGGCCCTGGCCGTGAGCGGCCCCACCGTGTATGCGGGCGGTGCCTTCACCCGCGTGGGAGGCCAGGCGCGGAACCGGGTCGCGGCGCTCAACGTCGGATGGGGAGCCGCAACCGGATGGGATCCGGACGCCGATGCTCCGGTCCAGTGCCTCGCCGTGAGCGGGCCGACCGTCTACGCGGGAGGGGCATTCTCCCGCATCGGCGGCCAGCCCCGGAGCCACATCGCGGCTCTGGATCAGGGGAGCGGCACGGCGGCGGCGTGGAACCCGAACGCGAACGGCCCGGTCGAGGACCTGCGCGCGACCGCCTCGACCCTGTACGCGGCGGGCGAGTTCACCGCCATCGGCGGGCGGGATCGCGACTACATCGCGGCGCTCGATCCCGGCAACGGCCAGGCGACGTCGTGGAATCCCGCCGCCAACGCGCCGGTCAATGTCCTGGAGGTGGCGGGGGCGACGGTGTACGCCGGAGGAGCCTTCACCGAGATTGGCGGCGAGGCGAGAAACCACATTGCCGCGCTCCGGTTGGACACCGGCGTGGCCACGCCCTGGAATCCGAACGCAAGCGACGACGTCTACGCGTTCGCCGTCCGCCCGATGACGGTATACGCGGGCGGTAACTTCGCGTCGATCGGCGGACGCAAGCGCCCTTTCCTCGCCGCCCTGGACGCGTCGACCGGTGTGCCGATCGGTCCCGACCTGGGGCTCGACGACGCCGCTTACGCGCTCACGGTCAGCGGTGCCACGCTCCATGTCGGCGGGCTCTTCACCAGCGTCGGCAGCCGCCCGCGCCCGTGCATCGCCCGCGTGGACCTGTCCCGGTCCAACGCGGTCGGGGCGGTGCTCGCGCCCTAGCGAGCCCGGTTCGCCGCCCGGCGGCCGCGAACCGCGGCTGCCCGCACCATCCAGGTCAAGTCAACGCCTGCGGGCGTCGATACCTTCTCGAACAGGTCAGTCCACGTTTGCTCCCCGGAGTCTCCCCAGACGATGAGAACAGGCCGCTTCACCACGTCCGATCCGCAGTCGCATGCTGCGCCCCGATCACCTGCCCGGCACCGCCGCGGCGGGTTGGGCACAATGACACTTTGCGCCCATGCCGCGTTCCTCGCTCTGGTCGGCATCGCCACCGGGGCGGACGCCGCGATAACGATCACCCGCACGTCGAGCAGCGCCTTCTACATCAGCAGCCAGGCCGCTAGCAACGGCCTCCGCAACATGTACGTCGCTTACCGGGTCACCAACACGGGCGCGACGCTGGAACCCGACGTGTGGGTCAAGCTCGACACCTTCACCGGCGGTTTCGTGTCGCTCGCCACGAACGAGGACGGGTTCTATCGCCTCTTCAGCCTGGGCCCGGGCCAATCGAAGATGGTCTATTTCTACCTGACCGCGAGCGGCCTGACGGCGACACCGCAGACCCACACCTTGCGCGTGTACGACCGCCAGCCGAGCCTGCCGGGGGCCGTCCAGCTCACCAGCGAGGTCTTCACCCAGAGCGGCGTGCTGGAGTCCATCTCGTCGGGCGCCAACAAGGTGGACCTGCTGGTCCAGGGACCCGATCCCGGCGTGCTTGGAGGCACCATCACGATCACGGTCAGCGGACGCACCGGGACCGTCGGCGCCGGTTCGAACTTGGACTTCACGCCGGCAAGTCAACCCGACTGGCCGGCGGACATTTTCGAGGTCTACCGGGCCGAGATCACCCTGTACGCCATCGCCGGCTCCAATTGCACGAGCACCGTGTTGGGCACGTTCACGGACCAGCTCAGCATCCCCTGGAGCACCGCCGCGTGTTACACGGCGGTCTACAAGGTGCGGGCGCGCAACACGACGACGCTCCCGACCCCCACCACCCCGGCGGTCCACATCGCCAGCGGGGCCAACGTCAAGCACACCAATGACGCGGATATTTCCGCCCTCAGCCCCATCTCCGCCGTCTCGTCCGGGCTGCGACTGGTCAAGCACGCGAGCGAGGACACCCTCCTGACCGGGGAGCAGGTGACCTACACGCTGCACGCCACCAGCAGCAGCTCGAACTCCAACTGCCCGGTCAGCGATCCGTTCTGCAACTCGCCCCTGTTCGACAGCTTCGTC
>Ga0075418_10008429_pt1 | contig 11562 bp, 11 predicted proteins | sample SoiMetdeltSBSDD2_FD_81776 | JGI IMG/M metagenome (GOLD analysis project Ga0075418, IMG submission 81776) | Bulk soil microbial communities from a Populus tree surrounding site in Tennessee, USA - Soil MetaG P. deltoides SBSDD2 | ecosystem: Environmental > Terrestrial > Soil > Tree plantation...
CACAACAAGACGCTGAAGGAGCGGGTTGTCGCCGTCGAGACTCCCGACGCCGGCCGCGTGCGTTTCCGGCTCAAGCAGCCCTGGCCCGACTTCCTCACCTACTTCGGGACGGTCACCACCAGCGCGGCGTGGGTCGTGCCGAAGAAGTACGTGGAGAAGGTCGGCGACGAAGGGTTCAAGAAGGCGCCCATCGGCGCCGGCCCCTATCGCTTCGTCTCGTTCACGCCAGGGATCGAGCTGGTGCTGGAGGCCTTCGATGGCTACTGGCGCAAGCCGCCGGCGGTGAAGCGCCTGGTGTTGCGCGTCATCCCCGATCCCTCCACGCGACTGGTGGCGCTCAAGCGCGGCGAGGTGGACATCGCCTTCTCGATGATCGGCGAGCTGGCCGACGACGTGCGCCGCACGCCGGGCCTGGCGCTGAAGCCCGTGTACCCGTCGACCCACTGGCTGTCGTTCCCCGACCAGTGGGACGCCAAATCGCCCTGGCACGACCGCCGTGTGCGCCAGGCCGCCAATCACGCCATCGACCGGCCGGCGATCGATGCGGCCCGCACGGGCGGGCTCTCGCGGATCACGTACAGCATCGTGGCCGGCACGAGCGAGTTCTTCTGGGCGCCGCCGCCCTATGCGTTCGATCCGGCGCGGGCCAGGCGGCTGCTGGCCGAGGCCGGCTATCCGAACGGCTTCGACGCCGGAGAGTATTCCTGCGACCTGACCTCGGCCGACGCCGCCGAGGTCGTGATGGGCTATCTGCAGGCGGTCGGCATCCGGGCCCGGCTGCGGCCGCTGGAGCGCGCCGCCTTCAACAAGAGCCTCGCCGACCGCAAGCTCCACAACCTCGTGCAGATCATCGCCGGCGCGGCCGGCAACGCGGCCACCCGGCTGGAAGCGTACCTGGCCTCGGATGGCATCTTCGCCTCGGGCGGGTCGCCGGATCTCGACGGGCTCCTCCGCGAGCAGGCCACCGAGCGCGACCGCGCCAGGCGCGAGGCGATCTTGAAGAACATCCAGCAGCTGGTGAACGAGCGCGCGCTGTTCGCGCCGCTCTACGACCTGGCGTTTGTCAACGGCGTGGGAGCCCGCGTGGAGGAGTCCGGCCTCGGGCTCATCGCCGGCTACGCGTTCTCGGCGCCGTACGAAGACGTGAAGCTGAAGGCTCGCTGACCGGACGACTCACCACCACCGGAGGACCGACGCGACATGCTGCCCACCCACGGACGTTACGACTACTCGAGCATCACGAGCCGCCCCGACTACTCGTGGCCGGGCGGGCGCCGGCTGGCCGTCTACCTGGCGCTCAACATCGAGGCCTTCGGCTTCGGTGTCGGCAAGGGCGCGGCCATCGCCCCACCGGACCAGGCGCAGAGCCACAGCGTGTTCAGCTGGCGCGACTACGGCAACCGCGTCGGCATCTGGCGCCTGTTCGAGCTGCTCGACGAGCTGGGGATGCCGGCCGAGGCGCAGATGAACACGGCAGTCTACGAGATGGCGCCCGACATTCCGCTTCGGCTGCGCGCTCGGGGCGACGAGGTCCTTGGCCACGGCGTGACCAACTCCGACGAGCAGGGCCACCTGAGCGAGGACAAGGAGCGCGCGCTGATCGCCGAGGTCACGGCCACCATCGCCAAGCACGAGGGCGCTCCGCCCGTCGGCTGGATGAGCCCGTGGCTGTCCAACAGCCCGGTGACCATGGATCTGCTGCAGGAGGCCGGGTACCGCTACGTGATGGACTGGACGATGGACGACCAGCCCATCTGGATTCGCACGCGCAAGGGGCGGATCCTCACCGTGCCCTATCCGATCGAGGTGAACGACACGCGCGGGATCATCTGGTACCACTACACGTCGGAAGAGTTCGCCGACATGATCGTCGACCAGTTCGACGAGATGCTCACCCAGTCGGCGCGGCAGCCGCTCGTGTGTCCGATCTCGCTCCACCCCTTCGTCTTCGGCCGGCCCTACCGGATCCGCCGGCTGCGGAAGGCGCTGCAGCACATCCTGCAGCATCAGGACCGCGTGTGGCTCACACGCCCGCGCGAGATCTGCGCCCACATCGAGTCGCTTCCGGCAGGGACGGTTCCCGGCAGCCGCTGATCCGTCGAGACGCCGCGATCGGCGCCGGGGCTGCGTGTTTGTTGACGTGCCCGTCGTCGAGAGCGCAGTATTCTCGCGTGGAGCGGCGGCGCCGCGAGACCGGGCGGGGGAAGAGTGGCGCTGCGGCGCCACTCTCGCGACGTAGACTCCTCGGCACCGGCGCCGCCGCGGCGCTCCTGCACGCGCTCCCGGCCACGGCGCAGAGCCCGGCCACCGCGCACAGCCCAGCCCCCGCGCAGAGCCCGGCTGCCCCACCGGCCCTCAACGACGCGAGCCGGCTCAACGCCACGCCGGTCGCGCGCCACTGGCGCCCCCCGTCGGTGTCCGGCGATGCGTGGCTCGAGGCCCTCCGGACCGAGCTCAGGAACGCGGCGGCCCAGGGGCGCCCCGTCTCGGTCGGTGCCGCGCGGCACTCCATGGGTGGGCAGGCGCTGATACGTGATGGGGTCGCCATGACGCTCGACGTGAATCCCACCGCGGGGCCCTGGATCCGGGTGGACCGCGGCACCGGCACCTATCGGGTGGCGGCCGGCGCGCGCTGGCGGCAGGTGATCGGCGCGCTCGATCCCGCGGGCCTCTCGCCCGTGGTGATGCAGTCGAACCACGATTTCGGCGTCGCCGCGACGCTGTCCGTCAACGCCCACGGCTGGCCCGTTGCCTTCGGGCCGTTTGGCTCCACGGTCCGCGCGTTCCGGTTGATGCTCCCTTCGGGCGAGCTGGTGACGTGCTCGCCGACGGACAACGCCGAGCTGTTCGGCCTCGTGATGGGCGGCTACGGCCTGTTCGGCGTGGTGACCGACCTCGACGTGGCCACGGTGGACAACCAGCTCCTGCGTCCGACCTACGAGCTGATGCCCGCGTCCCAGCTCGGCCCGCGCCTGGCGTCGAGCGTCACGCAGGACGCCACGATCCGGATGGCCTACGGGCGCCTGGCGGTGGATGCCGACCGCTTCCTGCGCGAGGCGCTGCTCGTCACGCTCCGGCCCACGCCGGGCACGCCGAAGCCGGTGACCTCCGGGGGCGCGATGGTGACGGTGTCGCGTGAGGTGTTTCGCGCGCAGGTCGGCTCCGATGCGGCGAAGCGCGCCCGCTGGTATGCGGAGACGGTGGCGGGGCCGAAGACCTCATCGGGCGTTGCGTCGCGTAACCGGCTGCTCAACGAGCCGGTGGCGAATCTGGCGGGGCGGGATCGGTCGCGCAGCGACATCCTGCACGAGTACTTCCTGCCGCCGGACGGGCTGGAGGTGTTCCTGGCTGCGTGCCGCCGCATCATTCCCGTCTCGCGGCAGGACCTGCTCAACGTGACGCTGCGCTACGTGCAAGCCGATCCCGTCAGCGTGCTGGCCTACGCGCGGGAAACGCGGGTCGCCGCCGTGATGCTCTTCTCGCAGCGCATGACCCAGGCGGACGAGGCCGACATGGCGGCGATGACGCGGCAGCTGATCGATGCGGCCCTGGACGCGCGGGGCAGCTTCTATCTGCCCTACCGCCTGCACGCCGAGCGAGCCCAGGTCGCGCGGGCCTACTCGCGCCTGGACGAGTTCGGGGCCCGCAAGCGCCACTACGACCCGAGCCTGCTGTTCCGGAACACCATGTGGGACCGGTACTTCGCATGAACCCGCTCCGGATCCTGGCCGTCGTCTACGCGGTGCTCTTCGCCGGGGTGACGAGCCTCAACTACATTCCCGGGCTCACCGACGCCCAGGGCCGGACGTTCGGCCTGTTCGCGCTGGACGTGTTCGACGATGCGCTGCACGCGGCATCGGGAGTGTGGGCCGCGCTCGCCGCCTGGACGTCCTTCCGGGCCACCCGCATCTTCTTTTGCGTGTTCGGTCCGCTCTACTGTCTGGACGGCTTGCTCGGCCTGGCCACCGGCTCCGGCTACCTCGATCTCGGCATCGTGGTGAACGGGGTGTTGAGCCTGCCCCTGACCACCCGCATCCTCATGAACCTGCCGCACATCGCGATCGGCGGTTTCGCCGCCTTCGCCGGATACGTGCTGGCGCCCCTCTGGGCGCCTCCTGCCGCTACCCCGCGCTGACATGCTCCGCTGGGCGATGCGGATCGTCGGCGGACTGCTCCTGCTCGCGCTGATGGTCTCGGTGCCCATCCTGTGGGTCGAGGGGATGTGCGCCACCTCGCCGAGCGCGTCGGTCCGGCGTCCCGCCTCCCTCGTGGACGATCGCGGATACCTGCGGCGTGAATCCGACAGCTACCTGTCGTTTCCCGAGTGGCACATCGTCTACGCCTACGAGGATCTGGCCGGCGTGCTGCGGCAGGGCAATCCCAGCGACTTCGCGTACGGACGGCAGATCGTCGGCTTCTGGAGCAACCTCTGCACGCTCACGCGAGTGGTAACGGCGCGGGAGAAGGTGGCCACCGACACCAAGGTGATGCTCTACACGATCGGGTGGAGCTTCACGATCGAGCTCGGCCTCAAGGGCATCTACGAGAACACCATCGGGCGGCTGTCCGAGTGGCTGCGGGGCGAGCGGCCCACGGCGGAAGACACCTTCGTCGCGCGCGACATGCGGGCCTACGCGGAGTTCCTGCACCAGACGCCCTGGTACCAGTACCCGTTCGCGTCCCGGCTGGCCGACTTCTGGCGCGGCACGCCGTGGCGCGGCGAGCACTGGCCGCGCAAGCTCGAGCGCCGGCTCAGCGTGACGCTCGAGTACGCGACCAAGGCCGCCTATGGCGCCGTCATCGGCTACGCGTCCACCGCGACGCTGGGCGCCGCGGACCTGGACATCTACACGGTCTTCGTCGGACTCGACGGCAGTGATCAGGTGCGTGAGCCGCAGCTCCGGGTGGTGCGTGAGCTCGGCGGCGGGCGTACGCTGGTCCGCACGCCGCGGTACCAGGCGTACAGCGACCTGGTGGTGCGCCTGGCACGCCGGGGCCGCAACGTCGCGGAGATCGCGGGCAATCGGAGGATCCTGATCACCGTGCTGGTGCCGGTGGGCTCGCGGCCGCCGTTGCCGGGCACGAGCGAGCTGTTCGAGGTGGCGATTCAATCACGGCCGGACCGTCGGCGGCTCGGGCTCGACGTCGCGGTCGAGCAGCTCGGCGTGACGATTCGCGCGCTGGAGGCCGGCGGCGCCACGATCGAGCACATCTACGACTACTGAGGAGAGATGACCATGCAGATCGGCGTGGTGCTGCCGCAGACCGAGATCGGCAATGACCCGGGGGCCATCGCGGCGTACGCGCAGGCCGTCGAGGCGATGGGGTTCACGCACATCCTGGTGTTCGATCACGTGCTGGGCGCCAACCCCGAGCGGCCGGGTGGCTGGAAGGGCCCGTACACGTTTCGCCACGCCTTCCACGAGCCGTTCGTGCTCTTCGGCTTCCTCGCCGCCGCCACGCGCCGGGTCGGGCTGGTGACGGGCATCGTGATCCTGCCGCAGCGCCAGACGGCGCTGGTGGCCAAGCAGGCCGCCGCCGTGGACGTCCTCTCCGGTGGCCGGCTCCGGCTCGGCGTGGGCGTCGGCTGGAACGCGGTCGAGTTCGAGGCGCTCGGCGAGGACTTCACCAAACGTGGCCGCCGCATCGAGGAGCAGGTGGAGGTGATGCGCGCGCTGTGGACCCAGGATCTGGTGACCTTCGCCGGCCGCGAGCACCGGATCTCCGACGCCGGTCTCAACCCGCTGCCCGTGCAGCGGCCCATCCCCATCTGGATGGGGGGCGAGAGCGAGGTCGTGCAGCAGCGGATGGCGCGCCTGGCCGACGGCTGGATGCCGCACTTCCGCGCCGGCGCGGCGGGTCGGGCGGCGATCGATCGCATCCACGGCCTCGTGAAGGCCGCCGGCCGCGATCCCAAGGCCTTCGGCATCGAGGGCCGTATGACGCTCTCGCAGATCCCGCCGGCGGAGTGGGGCAAGGAGATGGAGGCGTGGAAGGTCATGCCCGGCGTCACCCACCTCTGTGTCCACACCGGGGCGATGGGCCTGGCCAAGCCGGCCGATCACGTCGAGACGCTGCGCCGGTTCAGAGAGGTCGTCGGCCTGAAGTAGGTCAGGCCTCGTATTCCTGGGTGACGGACAGCTCGACCTCGCCGTCGTCGTCCACCGTGAGCGAGATGAGGTTCGGACGGCAGCAGACCGTGCAGTCCTCGGTGAACGCCTGCCGTCGCCCGGCACTGGCGTCCACGATGACGTCGTTCGTCTCGCCGCAGAACGCGCACTCGTACTCCACGGGCTAGCCGACCTGGTAGCGCTGCACGGCCGCATGGTCGAGCTCGAGGCCGAGGCCCGGCCCCGAGGGCGCCACCAGCTCGCCGTTCTCGATCCGCGGCATCGTGGCCAGGATACCGGCCGAGCGCGGGACATACTCCACGAGGTGGCTGTTGGCGACCGCAGCCAGCAGATGCACGTGGATCTCCGGCACCACGTGGCCGCACACGGGCACACCGTGCGCGTGGGCGGTGGCGGCGATCCGGCGCCACGGCGTCACGCCCCCCACGCGGGCCAGATCGAGGATGACGAAGTCGACGGCGCGCGCGTTCAGCAACCCACGAAACGCCTCGAGGTGATAGTGATGCTCGCCGGCCGCGATCGGGACCTCGAGCTGGCGGCGCAGGTCGGCGAGGCCGGCCAGGTCGAGATGATGGACCGGGTCTTCCAGCCACGCGATGCCCGCATCCTGCAGCGCGCGTCCGCCGCGGCGGGCCTGCGTGGGCGACCAGGTCTCGTTGATGTCGACCATGATCCGCACGTCCGGGCCCACAGCTTCGCGCACCGCCTGGACTCGACGGACTTCCAGCTCGGGCGTGGCTTCGCGACCCAGGCGGAGCTTCACCGCGCCGAAGCCCTGCGCCACGTGGGCCTTCGCCGCGGCCGCCAGCTCGTCGGGCGTCAGGCTGTACCAGAGACCGTCGCTCGCGTACGTCGGGAGTCGGTCGCGGAACCCGCCGAGCAGGTGGTAGAGCGGCTGGCCGAGCGTCTTGCCGAAGGCATCCCACACCGCGATGTCGAGGGGCGCCAGGGCACAGTGCAGCAGGCCACCGGGGCCGACCCAGTCGCCGCGCCGGGCCAGGCGCTCCCACGCCGCCTCCGGTTCGAGCACGCTCATGCCGATGAGCGGCTCGCTCAGCTCCCGTGCGGCCGCCGCAATCGTCGTCATGAGATCCGGGCGCGGATAGACGATGTATCCGATGCCCTCGATCCCGTCGGACGTCGTGAGCCGCGCCAGGACGTGCCAGTTGGCGTCGACGGTTCGGCCGGCGGCGCGGTACGGACGCTCGACGGGCACACGCAGGACATTGACGGCGACGTGCGTGATCTTCACGGTGACCTCGCTTGTGGTCGAATGACGCGGAGACTACTCTAGCCGATGTCCGCCATGACGACACTCGGCGCCGTTCTTCCGCCTGACCCGCCCTCGGTGCGCCGCGGGGTCCGCGCCGTCGCGGTCATGGCGCTCGTCCTGAGCGCGCTCGTCAGCGCGGCCGCCGCGTCGACCACGCTCGATTTCGTCTCGTTCGACGGCATCGACTACATCCGCTGGCCGGAGGAGGCCGGCCGCGTGCTCACGCGGAGCGATCTCGGCACCGAGTTCGGAACCGTGCAGTGCTCGATCGGCGAGGACGTGCGCGGCTGCCCCTATGGCGTCGACGCCGGCGCCGCCTTCCTGCCGGCCGGCACGCGGCTGTTCACCGTGCGCGGCCACCCCAGTGAGTTCCGGCTCGCCGCGGTGTGGCGCGACCGGATCTTCCTCTATCAAGCCTGGCGCAATCCGCGCGCGAAGGTCGGCGGCGAGCTCTACGCGCTGTCCGGCAAGGTGCGCGCGATCGACGTGCAGCGCGGCCAGCCGCCCCCGAGCGCGGCGCGGAGCCCGGCGACGATCGGCACCGCACGGGACGTGGAGGGACTGGTCGAGATGCTGGTGCGCAGCCCCGTGCGGCGGCCGCAGGCACACGCCTTCGGCGAGCCACGCTACTGGCTCACGTTCTGGCTCACCGACGGCACCACGCTCGAGCGGGCCTACTTCGTGGAGCCGCGCGAGCTGATGGGCGGCGTCGTCCTACCCGCCGAGTTCACGCCGATCCTCGAGCGCTACCTCGGCGACTGACGCCGCGTCACATCACCAGGATCCGCTCGCTGACGATGTAGCGCTTGTTGTACGTGTAGGGCCGCACTTCCGGCTTCCACCGGCCGATGTCCGACGTGTCGTTCCACAGCTTCGACATGGGCAGCGTGGTGTTCTCGACCTCGTAGGCGCAGAGGTAGCGCGGCACGCCGGCGGTGGCGGTCTTGTAGCGGACCGCGTTGATCGAGCCGGGCAGCTTGAGCAGCAGGGGCAGGTGCTCGTGGTCGTACAGCTCGTTGAACAGGGCCTCGCGATGGGGCTCGATGTCCATCATCACCCAGAACACGTACGGCGTCTTGCCGGTCAGCGCCGCGCTGCCGCCCACCCACTGGTAGAGGGTCAGATGGCGGTTCATCGTGTGCGGCCGGATGCCGCTCGGCCACTGGCCGAGCTCACCGGCAGTCTTCCACGCCTGGCTCTCGACGATGGCCGGACTGTCCATCTCGTAAGCGGCCATGTAGCGTGGCTCGGTCGGCGCGGGCTGGCGATAGCGGCTGGCCCGCTGGACGCCGGGCACGCTGCGCAGGTTGGGGACGTGCTCGCGGTCGTAGACCTCGTTGAAGGTCGTCTCGTGGTCGTGGGCCACGTCCATCCGGACCAGGTACAGCGCCGATGTACTCATACGATCCTCCTGGGGGCGTAGCATAGCCGACGGAGACGGACTCGAGGCGGGCGATATCGCGCCCCCGACGCTGCTGAGGCCGGCGTTTGACAACGCGCGAGCGGGCGGCGTAGTGTCCGCTCCGACTGCGCTGAGTGCTCCGCCTCTTACCCGGAGGTCCACGATGAAACGCCTCGTCGCCCTCGTCACGCTGCTCGTTTTCGTGCTCTTCGCTCCCGGGGTCTGGGCCCAGGGCCTGCCGACAGCGAAGCCGGAGCAGGTCGGCCTGTCGTCGGAGCGGCTCGAGCGCGTCAGCCGCGTGCTGCGCGGCGAGATCGAGGCCGGCAAGATCCCCGGCGCGGTGGCGCTCGTCGCGCGCAAGGGTCAGATCGTCTACTTCGAGGCCTTCGGCGTGCGCGACAAGTCGACCGGCGAGGTGATGCCCAAGGACGCCATCTTCCGCCTCTACTCCATGACCAAGCCGTTCGCCTCGGTGGCGGCGATGATGCTCATGGAGGACGGCAAGCTCCTCATCACCGATCCCGTCGCGAAGTTCCTGCCGCAGCTGGCCAAGCGGGAAGTGGTCGTCTCCCAGGTCAATCCGGTGACCGGGAAGATCGATTACTTGCAGGTGCCGACCGAGCGCGAGATGACCGTCCAGGACCTGCTCCGCCACACGTCGGGGCTCGTGTACGGCACGTTCACGCCGAATCCACGAATCAAGGAGCTCTACGGGAAGAACGGCGTGACGTGGGACGGCGTCACCCCCGAGGAGCAGATCGAGCGCCTGGCCAAGGTGCCCCTCGCGCATCAGCCCGGCACCACGTGGGAGTACAGCATGTCCACCGACGTGCTCGGACGCGTCGTCGAGAAGGTCTCCGGCGCCCCGCTGGGCCGCTTCCTCGACGAGCGGCTGTTCGGTCCGCTGAGGATGGCCGACACGAGCTTCGTGGTGCCGAGCGCCAAGCTCGGCCGGCTCGCCCAGCCGCTGGCTGTGGAGCCGAGCACCGGTCAGCCCATCAAGCTCGTTGACGTCACGGTCGCTCCCAAGAACGACGCCGGTGGCGCGGGCAGCGCCTCGACCACCGGCGACTACGCGCGTTTCTGTCAGATGCTGCTCAACGGCGGACAGCTCGATGGCACGCGCTTGCTGAGCCCGACGACGGTGGCCTTCATGACCTCCGACCACCTCGGGCCGATGAAGATCGTCCCGCTCGGCGGCGTGGGCACCGGTTATGGCTTCGGCCTCGGCTTCGCCGTCCGCACGGCGCCCGGCATCGCCGCCACCTCTGGCTCGGTCGGTGAGTACCGCTGGGGCGGCGCCGCCGGGACGGCGTTCTGGGTGGACCCGAAGGAAGAGATGATCACCGTGCTCATGACGCAGGGCGCACCCGGTCCCGCGCGCGGCTATACCGGCGCACTCTTCCGGCAGATGGTGCGCCAGGCGATCATCGAGTAGTCGGGGGCGAATGCGCTCCCGACCGGCGATGAGCGCACCACGGCACGTCGTCGTCTGCGGCGCAGGGGTGATGGGCGCCGCGACCGCCTACTTCCTGGCGCGTCGCGGCGTCGAGGTCACCGTGGTCGAGCGCTCGGGCGTGGCCTGCGCCGCCTCGGGCAAGTCCGGAGGCTTCCTCGCGCTCGACTGGTGTGACGACTCGCCGCTGGGCCCGCTCGCCCGTGCCAGCTTCGCGCTCCACGCCGAGCTGGCCAAGTCCATCGCCATCGATTACGGCTACCGCCGCGTGGACACCTTCATGCTCGCCGCGCGCGAGCGGGGCCCGGTGCGCGGTGAGCATCGCGTGGCGCCGCCCCACTGGCTCGACGGCGCCGGCGTCGTCACCGCCGCGCTCGGCTCCACGGAGACGACGGCCCAGATCCATCCCGCGTCGTTCACCGCCGCGCTGATCGAAGCGGCCCCCGCGCGCGTCCACCTCGGTGTGGTGCAGGAGATCGTGCAGCGCGACGGCGCCGCGGTCGGAGTGCGCGTCGACGGCGCCACGCTGGCGGCGGACGCGGTCGTGCTGGCGCTGGGGCCGTGGACCAGTCATGTGGCGGGCCGGCTCCTGCTCCGCATCCGCGGCCTCAAGGGCTACAGCGTCACGCTGGACGCCGCCGGCGTGCCGCCGCACGCGCTCTTCGTCGACTACCGCACGGCCGACGGCCGAACCCTCGAGCCGGAGATCTTTCCGCGGCCGGACGGCAGCGTCTACGTGTGCGGCATGGCCGATCCGCAGCCGCTGCCGGACTCGCCGGAGGGCGTGGTGGTCGACGACGCCGCGTGCGCGGTGCTGGCGCGCGCGGCCGGGCGCGTGTCCACGACGCTGGCGGCGGCGCCGATCACGCGGCGGCAGGCGTGCTACCGCCCGGTCACCGACGACGGCCTGCCGCTGATCGGCCGCGTGCCCGGGGTGGCCGGCGCCTACGTGGCGACGGGGCACGGACCGTGGGGCATGCTGAACGCGCCGGGCACGGGGTTCGCGCTCGCCGAGCTCATCGTCGCCGGCGCCGCCACGACGATCGACCTGCGCGCCTTCGATCCCCGCCGCTCTTAGCCCGCCGTGGCGGAGGTCTACGGAAGCTCAGATGCGCAGGCGAAGTTCGTTCAGGACTTCGTCGCGGCCTGGAACAAGGTGATGAACCTCGATCGCTTCGACCTCGCACGATCGTAGCGCATACACCTCACTCCGCCCCATCAATCCCTCTCACTCCGGGTGAAGTCAGGATTGCGGCTCACCGCTTCTCCGTAGGCTGGAACAGCTCAACGGGGTTGCCAG
>Ga0075418_10008432_pt1 | contig 11561 bp, 11 predicted proteins | sample SoiMetdeltSBSDD2_FD_81776 | JGI IMG/M metagenome (GOLD analysis project Ga0075418, IMG submission 81776) | Bulk soil microbial communities from a Populus tree surrounding site in Tennessee, USA - Soil MetaG P. deltoides SBSDD2 | ecosystem: Environmental > Terrestrial > Soil > Tree plantation...
ATTCGCGGATGCGAGTGTCGTCGCCAATGACGCCGCCTTTGAGCGGGACGTTGAAGTCGACGCGGATGAGCACGCGCCGGCCCTTCAGGTTGAGGTCGCGAATCGTCCGTTTTGCCACAGTGTCCAACCGAGAACGAGAACCGAGAACAACGCCGAGAGCCGAAAGCCCAGAGCCCAGAGCCGAAAGCCCAGAGCCGAGAGCCGAAAGTCAGAGCCGTTAGAGCCCTCGAGCGACCAGCAAACGGAGCAGGTCGACGCAACGGCTCGAGTAACCCCACTCGTTGTCGTACCAGGAGAGCACCTTGATGAAGTCGCCGTCCATCACCTTGGTGTAGGCAGCATCGACGATCGACGAATTCGCATTACCCCGGAAGTCAATCGACACGAGCTCTTCGTCCGACACCGCAAGGATCCCTTTGAGTGCGCCCTTTGCGGCGTCGCGAAAGGTGTTGTTCACCTCTTCGCCCGTCGTCTTCTTGTCGACGATTACGTTGAGATCAACGACCGACACGTTTGGCGTCGGCACACGCATCGCGAATCCATCGAGCTTGCCTTTGAGTTCTGGCAACACCTCCCCGACAGCCGTCGCGGCGCCGGTCGTGGTCGGGATCATCGACAGGGCGGCCGCCCGGGCTCTGCGCAAATCCTTGTGCGGCAGATCGAGTAATTGCTGATCGTTCGTGTACGAGTGCACCGTCGTCATCCATCCCTTTCGGATGCCGTAGCACTGATGAATCACTTTGGCGAGCGGCGCCAGGCAGTTGGTCGTGCACGAGGCATTCGAGATGATGTTGTGCTTCGCGGGATCGTACTTGTCATCGTTCACGCCGAGCACGACCGTGATGTCGGGACTCTTGGCAGGCGCAGTGATGACGACTTTTTTGGCGCCGGCGGCCAGATGCTTGGCCGCTCCCTCGCGATTTGTGAAGATGCCAGTCGACTCGAAGACCACGTCCACTCCGAGGTCCTTCCACGGAAGCTGCGCCGGATCTTTCACCGACAGCACCTTGAACGCCCCGCCATCGACCGTGATGCCGTCAGTCGTTACTTTGACGTCGGCGTCAAGATTGCCGAGTACCGAGTCGTACTTCAACAGGTGCGCAAGGGTGGCGGCGTTGGTGAGGTCATTGACTGCGACGAAGTCGAGATCCTTCGACCCCAGCGCTGCGCGCATGATGTTGCGACCAATACGCCCGAACCCGTTGATCCCGACCTTGACGGCCATCGGCTATCCTCCTGCTCTGCGAATCCCGAATCCCGGATCCCGATTGTAGTGACCCGCCTTGAACAGGGTCAATCGCGCGGCTATACTTTCATGATTGTAAGGCCCACATTCCCTACGACTTAGCGTGTACCTCCTTTACAGCGTCGCGACCTTGCTCGCGCTCGTCGTGCTCTCGCCCTACTTGCTGTATCAGGCCCTTCGTTACAACAAGTACGTCGGGAGCCTCGGTCAGCGGCTCGGCTATCTTCCAGTGTCGTTCAACCTCGACGCGGAGGAATCGATCTGGGTGCACGCCGTGTCGGTCGGCGAGGTCCTTGCCGCGCGACCGATCGTGTCTGGATTGCGCGCGCGCTATCCAGAGCTGCGCGTGTTCCTGTCGACGACCACGCTGTCAGGTCAGAAAGTTGCGCGTCGAAGTGTCCCGGATGCTGACGCCGTCTTCTATCTGCCGCTCGATTGGACGTTGACCATCCGACGCACGCTCGACGTCGTGAAGCCGAAGCTGTTCGTGATGATCGAAACGGAGATTTGGCCGAATCTCTTGCGTGAATGCCGTCGTCGAGGCATTCGAACCGTGCTCGTCAACGGGCGCATCTCTGCGCGCTCGTTTCCACGCTATCGCCTCGTGCGTCCTTTCATTCGCCGTGTGCTCTCCGACATCGATCGCTTGTGCGTGCAAGGCGAAGAGACCGCCAGGCGACTCCGGCAGCTTGGCGCTGATCCGGCACGCATCACCGTGACCGGAAGTCTGAAGTTCGACTCGCTCGATCCTTCGACTGCGCCGGGGCGAGGACGCGAGCGCGTCCTCCGTTTCTTCCGGATTTCCCCCGGCCGTCTGGTCCTAGTGGCTGGCAGCACGTCGAAGGGCGAAGAGGAAGCGGTGATACGTGCGTTCAACCGCGTACGGACAACGGCGACTGGCGGGAACGCGTTGTTGATTCTCGCCGCACGACATCCGGAGCGGTTTGGTGAAGTTGAGCGGCTCTGTCAGCGAGAAGGTCTCTCGACGATTCGCCGCAGCGACTTACCGATCGACTCCGAGCCTCGCGCTGATGCCGTCATTCTCGACACGATTGGCGAGCTCGCGCAGCTCTATCAGATCGCCACGGCGGTATTCGTCGGCGGAAGCCTCGTTCCCTCGGGCGGTCACAACATCCTCGAACCAGCCGTTCACGGCAAACCGATCGTGTTTGGTCCGCACATGGAGAACTTCGCGGAGATCGCTGGCGCATTTCTCACCAACGGCGCCGCCGTCCAGGTCCGCACCCCACGCGATCTCGAAGACGCCGTCGTCGGCTTGATGGCCGACCCGGTGCGCCGCGCTCGGCTGGGCGCAGCAGCACGCGCGCTCGTCGATGCGAATCGCGGTGCCAAAGATACGACCCTGAGGGTGCTTGCTGAACTCGTTCCGCCGCGCCAGGCCCCCGCGGTTGTGCGACCTTTCCGCGTGATCCATTGAGTCTTCTCAGCACGACCTACGGACGAGTCGCGCGCGTGCGGCGCTCGTGGTACGAGCGTCATCCGCAATCGAGGCGCAGGCTCGATCGCCGAGTCATCAGTGTCGGCAATCTCTCCGTCGGCGGCAGTGGCAAGACGCCAATCGTTGCCACATTGGCAGGCATGCTGCTCGGCATGGGAGAGCGGCCCGCGATCCTGAGCCGCGGTTACGCGCGTCGTCGTCCAAGCGATGGCGTTGTTGTGGTGAGTGACGGGGAACGCGTCCTCGAATCAGTGGAGCGTTCAGGTGACGAGCCACAAATGCTGGCGCGCGCGCTTCCACGAGTTCCGGTGCTTGTCTGTCCGGACCGTCATCTGGCAGGACGACTAGCCGAGCGGCAATTAGGCTGCTCGGTGATGCTTCTCGACGATGGGTTCCAGCATTTGCCACTCGGTCGTGACGTCGACGTGCTGGTGATGCCCGCCAGTGATATCGATGACCACGTGTTGCCGAGTGGACGGCTACGCGAGCCACTCGATGCCGCTTCTTCAGCGGACTGCATCCTGGTGCCAGGGTCCAATGAGGACGTAATGCGAGTATCGGCTGCATTCGATCGCATGCCGGTCTTCCAAGTGACGAACCACTTCGAGCGGCTCAAGGGGCTCGATGGATCTGCGCCTGTGGGCTCTCGCGTCGTGGCGGTGGCAGGCATTGCGCGCCCGGCGCGCTTCTTCGAAGCGCTCCGCGCGCACGGATATGACGTCGTCAGCGAGCTGGCTTTCCGCGATCATCACTGGTATACCGCGCGCGATCTTGAAAGGGTCCGCGCGACCGTTCGGCACATCGGCGCAGATCTGGTGGTCACGACGGAGAAGGATGCGGTGCGGCTGCCCGCGCAGCCAGGCCCGCCTTCGCTCGGCTTCGGCGTGGCAAGCTGGGCGGTGCTCCCGATGACCGCACTGATCGAGCCAGCGGATCAGTTCGTGTCGTGGCTGCGAGACCGGCTGTGAGGTATCGCCTCGAGTTCACCATCGCGCGAACGGTGCAGGCGTTCTTGCGTCTCATGCCGATCACGGCTGTCCGCGCCTGTGGCGGTGCGCTCGGCGGTATCGTTTCTGTTGTCGATCGATTCCACCGGCGGATCGCGCTGGAGAACCTGGCCCGCGCGTTTCCTTCGCGCTCCGCCGAGGAGTGCGCGCTAGTGTGCGGGGGGATGTTCGAGCATTTCGGCCGGCTCCTGCTCGAGCTGATCCGTTTCAGCTCGCTGACGCGCGAAGAGATGCTCGCAAGCGTCGAGGTCGAAGGCCAGGAACACGTCCGGCAGGCGTATCGGCAAGGAAAGGGAGTGCTGTACTTCACCGGGCATTTCGGCTACTGGGAAATTCAGGCCATTGCCTTTGCCTTGCACGCCGAGCCGATCTCGGTCGTGGCACGTCCGCTCGACAATCCCTACCTGCATGCGATGCTCGAGCAGATTCGAACCTGCACCGGCAATTCGGTGATCTACCGGCAAGGCGGCCTCAGACGAGTGCTGCGCGATCTGCAAAGCAACCGCGGCGTGGCGATGTTGATCGATCAGCATCTGCACTCTGACGCGGTGTCGGTCGAGTTCTTCAACCGTCCCGCCGCGACGACATCGGCGCTGGCAGCCTTGGCGCTGCGCACCGGCGCGCCGGTGATCCCCGTGTTCGCGTTGCCTCTTCCCCGCGGCCGCTATCGCCTTATCTACGACTGTCCCGTGCCACCGCCTCACGACCAGGGTCCCAACGCGATTCGCGAGTTCACGCAGCGATGCACCGACGTGCTGGAGATGTACGTCAGGCGGGATCCGCACTTGTGGCTCTGGATGCATCGCCGATGGCGCGATCCTGAACCTGCGCCGGTTGAACACGCGTCATGACGATGACCGGGGTCGAGCGCCTGCTGGTGGTCTCGCCCAACTGGCTAGGCGACGCCGTGATGGCACTCCCCGCCATCGGCGACCTCCATCGTCATTTTCCCCACGCGCGGCTGATCGTGGCGGCGCGAAGGGCGATCGCAGGACTGTTCATGATGTCGCCGATCGTGGACGAGGTGATCGCCATGGAGTGGTCCGGACGGGTGTGGGCCCGGCGCTCGCGTCGCGCCGACATCGCCGCGCTCCGCGCCCTTCGCGTGGATGCGAGTGTCCTGCTGCCGAATTCGTTTGCGTCAGCATGGCTGGTTCATCGCGCGGGCATTCCAGAGCGCTGGGGATATGAAACCGACATGCGGCAGCGACTACTGTCGCGCAGCATCCGGCGTCCGACCATCCGCGTGCACCAGGCCGAGTACTACCGCCGCCTGGTGAAGGGCCTAGGTGTCGAGAATGGCCCGCTCGATCCCGATCTTGTCGTCCCACGCCGTGCGATTGAGCAAGCGCGTGACATGCTGCGCGCGGCTGGATGGGATGAGCACCGTCCGCTCGTCGTGATGGCGCCAGGAGCTGCCTACGGCGGCGCCAAGCGTTGGCCGGCGGAGCATTTCGCGGAAATCGCAACGAGGCTTGTGTGCGAGCACGGGGCGCATTGTGTGCTCGTGGGGTCGGCCGCCGATGCGTCTACCACTCGCTGGGTGCGCGCGCTTGTCGCCGCGGACGCCCAAAGGGGGATCGTCGATGTGGCCGGTTCGACAACGCTCGACACGTTGACGGGCGTTCTGGGTCTTGCGCGCGCGTGCGTGTCGAACGACTCGGGCGCCATGCATCTAGCTGGGGCTGTCGGGGTTCCACTCGCGGCGCTCTTTGGTCCGACACGAGAGCGAGAGACGGCACCGCTATCGCGCCCCCACCGCCGCCTCGAAGTGCTGATCAATCACGTATGGTGCCGTCCATGTATGCTGCGGGAGTGCCCCCTCGATCATCAGTGCATGAAGGGGCTCTCACCCGAGCGGGTGTTGGCCACGGTGACTGATCTGATCGGGACTCGGGATTCGGGATTCGGGACTCGAGAACCACGAACTTTGAATCCCCCGGATCCCGGATCCCGGATCCCGAATCCCGAGTTATGAGCACCCCCGCGGTATTTCTCGATCGCGACGGCACGCTCGTCGAGGAGTGTGGTTACCTCGATCGACTGGACCGGCTGACGCTGTTCCCCTGGACGGTCGATGCGCTGCGACTGCTGAAGCGGGCGGGATTTACAACTGTCGTGATCACGAACCAGGCGGCCGTTGCTCGTGGCATCATCGATGAAACGTTCGTCCACAGCGTGCACGGCGAGATCGACCGGCGCCTCGAAGGTACCGGTGCGAGAATCGATCGCTACTACTACTGTCCACACTTCACGGAGTCGAAGATCGAGCGCTACCGCCAGGAGTGCCGCTGTCGCAAGCCCGCTCCTGGGATGATCGAGCAGGCGTGCCGGGAACTGGATCTCGATCCCGCGCAATCCTTTATGGTGGGCGACCGCTGGCTCGATGTTGCGTGCGGGCGAGCCGCAGGAACAGGTGCAGTGCTCGTCCGGTCCGGGCCTGAGCGCTCGGGCCCGCCAGAGGGTCTGCGAGCCGATGCTATCCTCAACAATCTCATGGAGGCAGTCGGGTGGATTCTGCGCAGGTCCTTGCGGTCATCGACACGCTGAAGGCCGCGGCCGGACGTGGATTCGGAAGCCCGCGCCACCGGCAAACAATCTAATGGAGGCAGTCGGGTGGATTCTGCGCAGCTCCTTGCGGTCGTAGACGCGCTGAAGGAGAGAACTGTGGCCGTCATCGGCGACATCGTTGCCGACGAGTTCGTGTACGGTCGCGTCGCGCGCGTCTCACGTGAGGCTCCGGTCCTAATCCTCGAATACGACTCTACAGAGGTGGTGCCTGGCGCTGGCGGCAATGCTGCGAACAATGTCGCAGCCCTTGGCGGACGTGCCATCCTCGTCGGCGTCCTGGGTCGTGATGAGCCCGCACGCCGGCTGTCGGCAGCCCTGGACAAGCGCGTCGATCATCGCGGTGTGGTGCGCGCTCCGAAGCACCACACCCCGGTCAAGACACGAATCCTGGCTGGCGGTATTCACTCGGCGAAGCAACAGGTGGTGCGCATCGATCGAGCGGTGAATGGCGTCGTGACACGCGACACCCGGGCGCTGTTCGAGGGCCGGACGTTCGAGGCTGCCATGAAGGCCGACGCCGTCCTCGTCTCGGACTACGGCTCGGGCCTGGTCACACCAGCCTTTGTCTCCAAGCTGCGCGCGGCACTGAAGCGAGAAGGCCGTCCGATTCCGATTCTCGTCGACAGCCGTTACCGCGTTCTCGACTATCGTGACCTGACCGCGTGCACGCCGAATGAATCCGAGGTCGAGCACGCGCTCGGCGTCCGCATCAACGATGATCTTGATGTGCTCGAGCGGGCCGGTCGCGACTTGCTGACACAGACCGGCATGCAGGCGGTGCTCATCACCCGAGGCAGTCGCGGCATGGCGCTCTTTGTCCCCGACATACCCACGGTGCACATTCCCATTTTCGGCTCGGACGAAATCGCTGATGTGACGGGCGCCGGCGATACGGTCATGGCGACGATGGCGCTCGCACTTGCCGCAGGCACGACATTCGAAGCAGCCGCGCGGCTGGCGAACTATGCCGGTGGCATTGTGGTCATGAAGCGCGGCACGGCCACGGCGTCTGCTGAGGAAATTCGCCGGGCCGTGCGCTCCGATCCGCGGGGGTTAAAGCCGCGGGGGCTAAAGCCCCCGCGCTACGCACCGTTGCGAAGAGCGCGGGCTTCAGCCCGTGCGGTCGGGCCGGCGGCCAAGAGGCGTGCCCGTGGGTGAAGTTGTCTCGCGCGACTCTCTTGTCGCTCGCGTCAGAGACGCGCGTGAATCCGGCCGCACGGTCGCCTTTGCCAATGGCTGCTTCGATCTGCTGCACGTCGGTCACGTTCGATACCTCGAGGCGGCTGCGCAGGAGGCGGACCTCCTTGTCGTGGCGATCAACGACGATCAATCAGTACGTTCATTGAAAGGAGAGGGCCGTCCCGTGCTGGCAGCTGAGCATCGTGCAGAGCTCGTGGCCGCCCTTCGCTGCGTCGATTTCGTGATTGTGTTTCCGGAAGCGACCGTCGGTCCGCTTCTGGAACTGCTGCAGCCGAATGTCCACTGCAAGGGCACCGACTATACCGTCGAAACAGTACCCGAGCGCGACATCGTCCGTGCCTACGGCGGGCGCATAGCCATCGTCGGCGACCCGAAGGACCATTCCACACGCGATCTGCTCTCGCGTATCGCGTCGAGTCAGCGTCCCGTAGAGTCCGCCTTTAGCCAACCCCCTGAGGAGTCGGCCACCAAACCGTGACCGAGCGCTCTGAGAGCTTCCTCCTGGTTCGGCTCGGATCGCTCGGCGATGTCATCCATGCGATTCCTGCAGCTGCGGCTCTTCGGGCCAAATATCCGCGTGCGCGAATCGACTGGCTCGTTGATCCAAGGTACTCGTCCGTTCTGCAACTCGTCGAAGGACTGAGCGCGGCGATTCCGATCGATCCGCGCGAGAGCGTTAGGAAGCTGTTGCGCACGATTGGCCAGTTACGCGGCGCGAGGTACGACGCCGCTGTGGATCTGCAAGGACTGTTGAAGTCTGCGGTCTTAGCGCGATCAGCGGGCGCACATCGGGTGATCGGTTTCCCCCGCACGCACCTGCGCGAGCCGATGGCTCGTGTCTGGTATACCGAAACGCCCGATCCAGGGCGCGATCCGCACGTCATTCGCAAGAATCTGATGCTGATGCGAGCATTGGGTGTCGAGGATCTTCAGATCGCTTTTCCTTTGAAGATGCCGCGAACTGTCACCGGTGACTTGGCCACCTCCGGCTTTGGATCAGGGGGGTACGCGGTGATCAACCCGGGTGCCGCGTGGCCGAACAAGCGCTGGCCGCCACAACGATTTGGCGCGCTCGCCGTCCAGATCCGCGAGCGGATTGGCGTGCGGTCGCTGGTTCTCTGGGGGCCAGGCGAGGAGGACATCGCTTCACTTGTCGTCGGTGCCTCTCGCGGGGCCGCCGAGCTCGCACCACAGACTACCATCGTCGATGTGTTCGCGATCACCAGGCGTGCGAAGCTGATGGTGTCAGGCGATACCGGTCCGTTGCACATCGCCGCCGCTGTTGGCACGCCGGTCGTGGCGCTCTTCGGACCGACATTCGCTGAGCGTAATGGACCGTGGGCGCGTGCCGACATTACGATCTCGCGTGCGCCGCGATGTTTCTGTCACTACGAACGCAAGTGCCGGCTGCTGCAGCCGTGTATCGAGGACATTGGCGTCGACGAAGTGGTATCTGCCGCCGAGTATCGAGTCGCGGCTCGTGGCTGATTCAGAACGCCATTCCGTGACGGAATCTCGCAGCCAGAAGCGTGCTCGCCTCGCCGAAGTGCTTGCACGAAGGCGGGCCCGCCTCGCCGAAGCGCTTGCGCGAAGGCGAGTGCCGCTCGGATTTGTGACGGCGATTGTCACGGCGTTCCTGGCAAGTCCGACGTGGGGAAGTTGGCGCGTCGGATTGCTCGTGGCGGTGATCGGTGAGGTCATTCGCGTCTGGGCCGCGGGTCATCTGGAGAAGAGCAAGGAGGTCACGCGTTCCGGCCCGTATCGCTGGACTGCGCATCCCTTGTATGTCGGTTCCTCAGTGATGGCGCTTGGGATCGTCATTGCCGCTCACAGCGTGGTGGCGGGCGTCCTGGCCGCGGGCTACATGATCTCCACGCTTACGGCGGCCGTCAAAACTGAGGAAGCGTTCCTGCGCGGTCGGTTCGGCGGAGCTTACGACGAATATCGGCGTTCGGAGGGGGCTGATGTGGACCGCCAGTTCAGTCTCGCGCGAGCGTGGCGGAACAAGGAGTACCGCGCGATTGTCGGTCTCCTGATTGGGTTTGCCTTCCTTGCCTTGCGGGTCTCGACGCCAATATAATCGTGTTTTGCGGTCACGCCGACGCGGGGTGCAGAGCGCGGCGGTGGGACAGTCAGGCGGGGGCTGGCCTCGCTGAAGCTCGCGACAGTGACATGGCGAGCGAAGGCGGGCGGTTAGCTCAGTGGTAGAGCACCGGCTTTACACGCCGGCTGTCGCAGGTTCGAGTCCTGCACCGCCCACCAACTTGGAAGTTGAAAGTTCAAAGGTCAAAGTTCGAAAGTAACTTAGCAACTTACTTATCGACTTTGAACTTTGCCCTTTGAACTTTCAGGGTTCACAGTTCGGGGTGGTAGTTCAGTTGGTTAGAACGCCGGCCTGTCACGCCGGAGGCCGCGGGTTCGAGTCCCGTCCACCCCGCCACTCCCTCGCTGCGCTCGGTCTTGCCGGGATGTCCGGTCTCTAGCTCAATCCGCGCGACGCCTTTGGCGTCTCGCGAGCATGTGCGAGTCCCGTCCACCCCGCCATTCACTCACTTCCGCCTTGCCGGGACGGCCGGTCACTAGAGCGACGTGACACTTTCACGAGCGCACTGTCCTCGTTGCACTGCAACGCGGCCAGTGGCGCCTTCTCCAACAATCTGAGATTCTTCGCTCGGCTCTCCTCACGTTGTCCGTGCGGTTCCGAGCTGCGAACGACCTCGGCCTGCAGAATTTCCCGCCGGCGCAGGGTGGCTTCTAACGCCTCGACAGTGGCCATGAGCTTCTCTTGAACCTGCTCGATTTCGTGACGACCTGTTGCCAGTGCCTGGTGAAGGCGTTCCTGCAGCTCGGTGCGCACCCTTTCGGAAGCCCGCAGAGAGACATCGTGGCGCACGGCTTGTTCCTTCAGCCGTTCGTCACGTTCGGCAATCAAAGCGGCTAACGCCGTGGCATGCTCGGTGGACAGACGATCGATCGTGTTTTGAGATTCGCGGCGAGCGTCTTCGAGTACGCGAGTGGCTTCGGTCAGGTCGGCGCTGAGTCGCTGAACATTCTTGTCCGCCGCCGCACGTGCTTGCCCGAGGCGCTCGTACTCGGTCTGCATTTCTGCCAGTCGATTTTCGTGTTCGAGTCGTTCGCTGGCCAGTCGCGCGTCGAAGTATTCCTCTCGCTCGAGTCCCTGCGCGCGGAGAGCGTCGGCCTCTTCGCGGAACCAGCGCTCGGCGTCGAGCGCGGCTGACTGGGTCTCATTCAGCGTCCGCTCCAGGATCTCGCGCGCGTCGGTCTCCTGTACGATCCTCAGCTCGAGGTCCCCCCGGCGCTTTTCCGCTGCGTCTCGTTCGCGGGCTGCGTACTCCCTCGCCTCTGCAATTTCTCGCAGGGCGTCGGACAGCTTACCCTCCACAATGCTCCGTGCGCCTTGGACGTGTGCGAGTTGCGCGGAGAGGTCGGTCTCGCGCTGCGTTAAGCGAGCGACGTCGGCGGCGGCCGATTCGTGCTCATGCCGCGACTGGCTCAAGGCGAATTCGGCTTCGTTCAGCCGCTCTCTCAGGTTGTCACATTCCACTGCGGTGCGCGACAACTCGCGATCGAACTGCGCCCGGTGCTCAGCGAGCTCGCTTGCCGCCGCGGCCAGCGCTGCGCCGTGCTGTTGCTGCGTCTCGCGCAACTTGGCGTCCGTGTCCGCAGCTGCCTGCTCGAAGACGGCTCGCATCGCACGCTCGTGGTGACTCTGCCTGACGAGTTCCGCTTCGCGTTGGCCGGCCCGCTCGATCGTTTGGGAGGCATCGATCAGTTGACGACCGAGGTCGTCGCGAACGTTCTGGAGGTCAGCCACCTTTACGGACAGGTCGGCTTCGTGCCGCCGCAGGCGCTCGATGTCGATAGCGGCAATTTGGCTCTCGAGCTGCGCCTGGTCGAGCGCAGCCTTGGCCGTTATCAACTGCTCTTCGAGCCTGTCGCGATCCGCCGCCGTCTGCGATAGCTCACTGTCGAAATGTCGCTGGCGCTCGGCCACGAGGGCTCGAGCGTGTTCTAGCTCGCGTGTCTGCGTAGCTGCGTTGGTCAGTGCCGATGCATA
>Ga0075418_10008433_pt1 | contig 11559 bp, 10 predicted proteins | sample SoiMetdeltSBSDD2_FD_81776 | JGI IMG/M metagenome (GOLD analysis project Ga0075418, IMG submission 81776) | Bulk soil microbial communities from a Populus tree surrounding site in Tennessee, USA - Soil MetaG P. deltoides SBSDD2 | ecosystem: Environmental > Terrestrial > Soil > Tree plantation...
AAGGGCGACAAGAAAGCGCGCGAGCAAATGATCAAGGCCAACCTGCGTCTGGTCGTAAAGATCGCCCACGATTACGAAGGCTTTGGTCTTCCACTCCTCGATCTGATCAGCGAAGGCAACATCGGTTTGATGAAAGCCGTCGAGCGCTTCGATCCCGCCAAAGGCGGCAAGCTCTCGACCTACGGTTCGTGGTGGATCAAGCAGTCCATCAAGCGCGCCCTTGCCAACCAGTCGAAGACCATTCGCCTGCCGGTCCATCTCGTGGACAAGATTTCCAAGATGCGGCGCGTCTCAATGAAGCTGCAGGAGGAGTTCGGACGCGAACCCACCGACGAAGAATTGGGCGAGGAGTTGGGTATTTCCGCGTCGCGCGTCGCGCAGATGCGCACCGCGGCGATTCGCCCGGCATCGCTCGACGCGCCCATCGGCGACGACGACTCGAACAATTTCTCCGAAGTCGTGCAGGACGAGAATGCCGACACGCCCTACGAGCATCTCGAGGAAAAGACCGTTACCAAGATGCTGCAGGAAATGGTCAAGACACTCGACCAGCGGGAAGCGACCATTCTGCGCTATCGCTTTGGCCTCGACGGCGGCAGCGAAAAAACGCTGGAGGAAGTGGGCCAGAAATTCGGCGTGACGCGCGAGCGCGTGCGGCAGATCCAGAACATTGCCCTGAACAAGCTTCGTAAAATGATTGAAAAGCTCGAAGCCGTTCAGAAATAATGGCCGGGATGCACGACCCGAAGCCGACGATTGCCAACATCGAAAAAGCCATCCGGAACATTCCGGATTTCCCCAAACCGGGCATTCAGTTCAAGGACATCACACCCGTCCTCGCTGACGCGCGCCTTTTCGCCGCCTCCATCGACCTCCTCACCGCTGATTTCCAGGCAGGCATGGTCGACGCGGTCGTAGGCATCGACGCCCGCGGCTTCATCTTCGCGGCCGCCGCGGCCCTGAAACTCCAGGCCGGCTTTATCCCTGTCCGTAAGAAGGGCAAACTCCCTTTCGACACCCACGAACAGAGCTACGAACTGGAATACGGCACCAACACCATCGCCATCCACACCGACGCGTTGAAACCGACCAGCCGCGTCCTCTTGATCGACGACCTGTTGGCGACAGGCGGCACCGCCGAAGCCGCCGCGCGCCTGGTAGAAAAAGTCGGCGCCAAGATTCTGCAGATCAACTTCGTAATCGAACTAAGCTTCCTCAAAGGCCGCGACCGCCTCAAACCCTTCCCGGTGCGCTCGCTCGTCGTCTATTAACCGGCGCGTGAGAGTTCCCTCTCCCTCGGGGAGAGGGTTAGGGTGAGGGACAGACTAGTCGTGTTTTGTCCGCTCCCTCGTCGTCTACTCGCGCTGTCGGACCCCATGGCTTTTAAGGCGACAACGCACGCACGCTATGACTGTCCTTCGAATCACATTTTTTTGGCAGCATCGGTTTGCAGCACCACTGCCAGAAGTCCAGTGTGCTGCGGAGCATGGCTTTCAAATCGTCGAAGGTTGCGGGCTTCATGAGATAGCCATTGGCACCCAGTTCGTAGGCTAGCTTGACGTCTTCCGCGGTATTGGAGCTGCTAAAAACCATCGTTGGCATCACCGCACAATCGGGATGCTCTTTCAACCAGCGCAGCACTTCAAAGCCACCGACCTTCGGCATTTTCAGGTCGACAAACAGAACGTTCGGAAACGGAAACGCAACCCGATCTTCATATTTGCCGCTGCCCCTGAGGTACTCGATGGCGGTGCCTCCATCCTCAACCATCTGAATCGGGGTTTTCCTGCCGATAGCCCGAAATGCCAGTTCCAGCAGTCGAGCATCATTCTCGTTGTCCTCCACGATCACGATTGTGAGATCGGTGTCCACCAGGGTCGCGAATCTAGGATTCCGCGTTCGGCTGCATACTGGGGACTTACCCCCATGCCGTCTCTGCGTCTGCGGATCGGGTCCCGCTATAATCAGAATGACTACAGAGGTTGTCCGGTCGAGAAAGTCACCGAAGGCCGGTTTCCTCGTGGACGCGAAGGCCGTCAATCATGGAGCCCTGGCCGCGGCCCAAGTCCGCCTCACCGCGACCCTGGTTCTGCCGAATCAAAACGAGATTCCGCGAAACAGTATTGGATTACCTCCACTCCGTCAAAAGCCGGCTTTTATTTTACGTCCACCCCGGTCAGCGGGCGCCTGGAAATTCGTGCCGATAAGAGCGTCTTTGCGTTTGCATCTGGATCCGGCGAGGATCACCGATTGTTGACCCGATGACATGATAGCATTACGCAAGATCATCTCGGGAGGTCAAACTGGGGTGGATCAAGGAGCGTTACGCGCAGCACAAAGCCTCGGATTTTCCTGCGGGGGTTGGTGTCCACCTGGGCGTGCGTGCGAGTCGGGCATAATTCCATTGCACTTTCCGTTGCAGGAGATGCCAGAGGAGAGGAGCCCCAACGCGCCAGGAATTCCTCGATCTCTACGGACGGAATGGAATGTTCGAGATTCTGATGCAACTCTGATCCTCCAACCGCACGCTCGCGAAAGGCCGGACCCGGGAACCGCCTGGACGATGCAATGCGCAACGGAATTCGGACGTCCGTTGCTTGTATGCGACCCGTGCGATGTCGCGGCATCAGGCAGGATCCTGGGATGGCTTACTAAATGCGACGTGCGGACGTTGAACGTTGCTGGACCCTGCGAGGGCACAAGTCCGGGTATCGGCGAGCAAACATTTACTCTGCTTCATGGGCTCCTGTTACAAAGTCGAGCCTCCTCTGCCTAAAATCTTTAGTCAGAGCCTCCTTACGTCGGCTGCCACGGGGATGTTGCGCTGGAGGGGGACTGGCTCGATGCGGCGAACGGCGGCGAGGATTATGAAAAAGCCAATCGGGTGAAGCACACTGGCGATAATGAATCCCGGTCCGTAACCGTGATTGCCGATTAAGTGTCCAACGATCCACGCAAATAGCATGCCGCCGAATGATCCTGCGGAGCCAAGGAGTCCTTCGACGGAGCCGACGACGCGTGAAGGAAACAAATCCGCGGGGAGCGTTTGTACGTTCGACGACCAAAATTGATGTGCGAACATGGCGAGACTGAAGAGGACGATCGCGAGACTTAGTGGGGAAGCGACGACGAACAGCAACGCCGGCATTAACAGTGCGCTCATGCCGAGGGCGATCTTCCGGGCGTGATCGAGCGTTACATTGCGGCGAATCAGGTAACTGCTGAGCCAGCCCCCCGACAAGCTGCCCAAACCCGCGCATGCGAATGGAATCCACGCCAGATAACCGATTTCTTTGATATTCAACTGACGCACATCGCCAAAATATTTTGGGAGCCAGAAGATCAGGAAGTACCAGACTGAATCGGTCAGGAATTTGGCGCCCATCAAGCCAAGAACCTGCGGATAGCTGAATAGCTTAAACCAGGAAATGGCTGGGCCCGTTTGCGCCGTTGCACCCGCCGCCGACGCCTGGGATGACAAGATAAATTCGCGCTCATCCCTTGTGAGAAACGGGCTTTTGCCTGGTGGCTGATAGAACTTGAGCCACATCATTGCCCACACAAAGCCGACGGCACCGGTGATGAAAAAGACCCAACGCCAACCCAGCGTTGCGACGATGAAGGCCATGAGGGGGGGCGCGATAACCGCGCCGACAGCCGAACCGGTGTTGAAAATGCCGAAAGCCATCGCTCGTTCTTTGGGCGGAAACCATTCCGCGACCGCCTTGCCCGAACCGGGGAACCCGCCGCCTTCACCCATGCCGAGCAGGAAACGAAAGATGCCGATGCCGGTGACACTTGAGACAAGCCCGGTGCAAAAATTCGCCGCCGACCACCAGACGATCATGACCGCGTAACCGAGACGCGTGCCCAGCCAATCCATGATGCGCCCGCCGCCCGCATACATGATGGCGTACGCGAGCAGAAACAACGACGTGAGCTGACCGTATTGCTGGTCAGTGAAGGGGATTGTCTTCTTGATCTCGCCGACTACGACGGGAAAGCTCTGGCGATCGAGATAATTCAAGGCAGTAGCGATGGCCAGGAGGCCCGCGACCCACCAGCGAATGTTCCCCCTTTGATCCATTCAGTTTTGCAAATCGATGGGCATTTGTTCGCGTTCTGTGGGCGACTTTGTTATCATCAGGGGCAAAATGTCGATGCTGTTGAAGCTGTTTTCCTGTCGCGCGTGCTTGCTCGGTGGAGTTTTCTTAATTTTGCCTGCGACGCTCCGCGACGCGCGCGCTGCTGTCAGCAAGGGCCAACTGATTCTTATCGATCGCGGTTTGCAGGTGCAGGGCATGGTCACGCGTGACGACGTGTTTCACTTGAACACGTATTCGAATGCCAACTACACCTCGGTGCACTGGCTGTGGAACTCAAGCCCGTCGCAATTGGGGACGGCGCCGGGTTTTCCGTGGTCGCGCTGGGCGGGAGACGAAGCGAGCGTCCCGCCGCTGACCAGTGAAGGGCCCTACATGGGCCAACTCGTGTCACTTCAGCTAGGCGACGAATGGAACTTGAATGACGCGGCGCTGCGCACGCGCGCGGTCAATTGGTTCAACGCGATTCGCACGAATTTTCCGAACACGATTGTTTACATGAATAACTTCGGCGGGCAGGTGAATGACGCTGCGCTCGGCGATTTCACCAGCCGCGCCCGTCCCGACATGTTGTCCTTCGACACGTATCCATGGCGGTCGGATTATACGACGCGCGTCCCGCGTCCCGGACCGCCCACGAGTTGGTACGGCGATCTGCGCCGCTATCGCGAACATGCGCGGGGCGCCAACGTTCCCCTCGGGGTCTACATGCAGACGTTTCACGCGGTCCAGGACTACGATCAAACGGTTTATCGGGACCCATCCCCGTCAGAGTTGCGCATGAACCACTTCGCGGCGCTTGCCTTCAACGCCAAAGTGTTGATCGACTTCACCTACAACACCGGCGCGTCGTCCCTTTTCACAACGCCGGGAGGCGATAGCAATCCAACTCCGTTGCTGGCGGAGAAAACCGCCGTCAATCGACGCGCCCGGAACCTCGGGCGCGCACTCGTGCGCCTCGTGCCAATTAGCGATGCGCCGGGAGGTTACACCACCAGCATCATGTTTCTGCGGGGGCGTAACTCCTCCGGCACGGTGAACCCAGTTCCGATCGGTTTCCTCGCCGACCCGCAGGCGCCGAACAGTTACACGGACTGGGAAGCCAATCGCAACGACCCATATCTGCGCGGGTGGACGGTCACGAACATCGCGGGGACCAAAAACGGCGGGCAAGTTGGCGACGTGATCCTCTCGTGGTTCAGGCCGTTCGATGAAAGCTTCGACGGTCCCGATCACACCAATCAGATCTATATGATGGTGGTCAACGGCTTGACGGACCCAACCGGCTCCGCCGCCGACTGCCGCCAGGAGATCAAATTGAACTTTGCCTTTCCGACGGCCATCACTTCGGTGGTGATGCTCGAGCCAGCCAGCGGCCAACTGCAAACCAACGCGTTGCCCATCGTGAGCACGCGCCGTCAACTCACGTTGAATCTCGACGGCGGCGACGCCGCGCTGTTCAAATTTGATAACGGCGCGCCGTTCGTCGGCTTCATGCCGCCGCAGCCCGCGCGCGTCGGCATGGTGAGAATGAACACGACACAGATTACGCTGCAGGGAACCATCGGTGCGCGTTACCGCGTGGATGCAAAGGCGTCGCTTACAAACACGAGTTGGTCCGCAGTCACTAACGTGCAGCTTCCCACGTCACCTTACACGGTTCGCGACAGCGGTGCGGCAGGCGCGCGCCAGCGTTTCTATCGCGCGATCGCTCCGTAGCGCAGGCACACCGTTGCCACGCTTACGGAGCGGGTAAACGACGAATCTTAATCTTGCGGAACTCTACGCGATCCGAGTGGTCCTGAAGGCAAATGGGACCTTTCTTGAAGGTCGCAAATTGCGGGCGGTCTTTGAATTTGCTCTGCGCGACGCGCTCTTTCCAATCGTCGCTGCCGATTTCGTACTGGACAACTTTCTCACCGTTCAGCCAATGCTCCGCGCGGACGCCATTTACGATGACGCGCAATTGGTTCCACTCTCCGGTCGGCTTCGTCGTGTCCTTCGTTGGCGCGTACAGGTCATAGCAGGCTGCGGCCAACTGCTTCGGATTGCGCGTGCGATGCGCGGTGTTGTCGAGGAGTTGCACTTCGGGTGCGTAATGCCACGCCGTGATCGGCTCCTCGGAAACATGGTAGAGCACGCCGCTGTTTCCATTAGGCACGAGTTTCCATTCAAGGGACAACTCGAAGTTTTCAAAGTCCTCTGTCGTGACGATGTCATCGCCACCTCCCGCTCCCTTGCCACCAGCGCCGCCGGCGATCCGCGCCAGCGTGCCGTTCGTGACCACCCACCCGGGCGGCATCGACTGCATCTTGTACCCGCGCCAGCCCTTCGTGGTTTTCCCGTCAAAGAGCAATTTCCATCCTGCCGCCTTTTCAACCTCTGTCAGGTTGTTGAGTTCCCCGGCGTTGGCAATCCACACTGCCGCCGCCGCAAGGGCGCATACGATTCGTGAAAGCAATCTGCTCGTCGTTTTCATAGTTGAAGTATCCGCTCATATCACCGCGCTGCGGACTTGGCAACTCACTATGGAATCACCGCCGCGCACGCGCGGCGCAGATACTCCTCATACTGCCAGTCACCACTACTGCCGGTCTGGCGCGTGACGACCAGATCGAGGCTCGGCACGAAGGCAATGAGTTGCCCGCCGGAGCCGGGCTTGGAGCGCGCGTCTGCAGGAATTCCCGCGCCGCTGCGGCCGCTTTCGCCGGAATGACGCGCGGGGAGTTCCCAGCCGTGGGAGAAAACGCGCGGGTTCAACTTCCACCGCATCTCGGGCGTGATGACATCGTGGGTTGGCGCGGCCGTCTCCTCGACAAACCACTTTGGAATCACTTGCTGATCTTTCCATCGTCCGCCGCGCACCATGCAGTAAGCTATACGGGCCAGATCGCATGCTGGCATCCCGAGACCATGCGAGGCATGCCGCCCGTATTTCTCGCCACCTTCATAGTACTGAAACCACCAATGCTCGATCCCCAGCGGTTCAAACAGCGCTTTGGTCGCGAACTTGTCGTAAGGAAGGCCGGTCACCGCTTCGCACACGAGCGCCGCGTGCGAAAGCGCATGCGTCGAGTACCCGCAACCTGTTCCCGGATCGAACGCCAGTTCGGCGGTGCGTTGATCATTCGTGTGCCCCAGGATGTACTCCCACGTGCCGTCGTTCGGCGCGCCCGTTGCTTCGGGGCAAATCCCTGAGGTGTGATTGAGCAGTTGTTTCACCGTGATTTTATCCTTCCTCGGATCACTCAACGGTTTCGCCCACGGGATGAAATCAAACGCGCGATCCTCGAATTTCATTTTGCGCGGTGTGAGGCCACGCTGGCTTTGCTCGGAAGCAATCGCAAGCACTGTGCCGCAAATCGCCTTCGAGACCGACGCCACGCGGCGCGAATCGGTTTTCGCACTATTGCCGCGCTCGACCTCGAGCACCACATAGCCGTGACGGATCACGACCGCAGCGAAGTTCCGCTTGTCCGAATCCAGCAGCCACTGCTTAAGCCCTGCAAGCTTTTCGGGATCCACGCCCGCCAGCCTCCGAATCTCCTCGGCGCGTTCCAGCTTTCGCCAGCCGCCCGCCGATTCTGGCGGAGGAAAATAGGCATCGCGATCCTCAGCACAGGCCATTGTCGCGATTAGGAACGACAAACAGTAAATTTGTGGCTTCACGCTAATACCCAGTGTTCATCAAACCGTCCACCGGCGCAAAATCATCCGTCAGGACCTTGCAAAGGTGCTGGTTCGCCGGCGGGTCACTCCGAAACGCATAGAGCCGGTCGCGGAACGTCGGCAGGGTGATTCGCTTATAATGAATGAGCGAAGCTGCGCGCTGGTTCAGGGTATTGAAGTCAACCCGCTGCGGTGATTTCGTCGCGAGCAGCACGACGTTATAAGACTGCTTCGACGGAAAGGAATAAACCTGCGGAAACACTGCCTTCAGAGTTTTGTAAATTCCGCCCACCAGATCAGCCTTCGCTGCCTGCATCGTGCCGATCACGTTGTAGCACAGCACGCCATTGGTGGTCAGATGTTCGTCCGCCAGCGTGAAAAACTCTTTCGTCGCGAGATGATACGGAACGGCGCCGCCGTAACGGTTCTGCACGTAGGCGTCCATGAGAAGCACACTGTATTTTTTATCGGTGCGGCGGAGAAAGACGCGACCATCCGAAAGATGCACGACTTGTTTGGGTGACTTTTTGAAGTAAAAGAATTTCTCCGCCACCTCCAGCACCATGGGATCGATTTCGACTGTCTCCACGGTCACCTCCGGGCAATAGCGTTGGTACGACCGCTGCGTGCTCCCTCCGCCCAGGCCCATGATGAGCACATTCGTGATCAGCCCGTTCCACAGCCATGGCATGTGGAAATGTTCGGTGTATTCAAAGTGCCCCTGTGAAGGGTCCGACAACGACATTCGCGTTTCCATCGACCCATCGAAACTGAGCGTGCGCAGGCCGTTGTGATCGTACACGCGGATGTGATGGTGAGCGGAAGTCGCTTCGAAAACCGTGGTGCCAACTGGAGCAGCCGTGAGCGAGAGGGACGCTGGGAGGATCGCAAGCTGTAGGAGGAAATGACGAATGTCGAATGCCGAATGCCGAATGTAGCGACTCGTCATTTGTGCTTCCGGCTTCATTCGAGTTCCGTCATTAGTCATTCGTCATTGGCGCGAAACCATTTGTCCATCAACACGCACGCAATCCCCATCAAGCCGGTCAACACTCCCATTGCACGAAAAATGTTCGGCACCGTCATTTGATCGATCAGAATATAACCCGATACGAACACTCCCGCGATGCTGCCCACCGTGCTGGCGGCGATGATCGCGCCGCTGATCCGGCCCACGTGCGCCAGATGCCGCGTCGCCAGCCAAATCATGTAAGGCGAAAGCGTCGCCAGCCCAAAACAGGGCAAGAGGAAAATGAGCGCGCTGCCGATGGCGGGATCCAATTTCTGCCAGACCAGGGGAATGCCGCGGTCGATCGGGTGACGCATGATGATCGCATTCATGAGCCGCGGTGCGTAGTTGGGAATGAAAAACGTCATCACCCCCGCCGGCAGCAGCAGCACCGCCAAAAAAGAGAGGCGTTGAAACCGATCCGCCAGCGCGCCCCCGATCGCGTACCCGAGCGCCAGCGCGACGAGGATCATCCCGATCTGGCTCACCCACACGTAAAAGGAACTTCCGAAATCTTTCGCCAGATAGCGCGCGCCGATAATCTCCAGCACCATAATGGCGAACCCGCCGAGGAACACGATAAGGATCGCGACGGTATTGCGCACGGGCCGAGGATAACTGGTTCTGGAGAACGGGCGAGGGCAAACGAAGTATCGGAACATTTGCAGAAAATCCGCAAAGGGTAGATTGACGCAACATCGTTTTCAGGTAGACTGTCGGCAGCACCAAAGCCATTCTGGCGTTGCTGAGCAGTAGCACATTTAATGCGGACGGGAACGGAACTTATTTTAGCAACAAAACCTTATGCGAGGGATTCCTCGGCCAGGAGTTGGTGGTGCATCGTCTCGACAGCTTGTCTGCTGGTCGCCGCGCTCACGGGCACTCTTTGGAATTTCCATCCTGCCGCGCAAATCGTCTGCAGCGTTCTGAGCGGCTTGCTGATTCTGCGCCTGTTCGTCATTTATCACGACCAGCAGCACCACGCGATCCTCGCGCATTCGCGCAGCGCGGAAGTGTTCATGCGAGTTTTCGGGATGTACGCGCTAAGTGCCAGCAGCATTTGGCGGGCGTCCCACAATTATCATCACAATCACAATTCCAAGCTGCGCGGGTCTCATATTGGCTCCTTTCCGATCATGACCAAAGCGCAGTATTTGAAATCGTCCAAAGGTGAGCGCTTCGAATACCAGTTCGTCCGCCACCCGCTCACGATCCTCTTCGGATACGTTTTCATGTTCATCTACGGGATGTGCATCAACCCGTTTTTCAACGATCGCCGGAAGCACTTCGATTGCCTGGTGGCGCTGTTGGTTCACATTCTGATTGGCGTCACCATTACCTGGTTCTTCGGCTGGAAAGTGCTGCTGCTCGCGCAAACGATCCCGCACTTGCTCGCTTGTGCCATTGGCACTTACTTGTTCTACGCCCAACACAATTTTCCCGGCGTCTCCTTTAGTGACAACGCCGGTTGGACATATGAAAAGGCAGCGCTGGAGTCATCAAGCTACTTGAGGACCAATCCCATCATGGCCTGGTTCACCGCCAACATTGGATATCATCACGTCCATCATTTGAATTCGCGCATCCCGTTTTATCGTTTGCCGGAAGTCGTTCGGAATGTCCCCGAGTTGCAGAATCCAAAGATCACCTCGCTCCACCCGGTGGATATTGTCCGCTGCCTGCGCCTGAAAGTCTGGGACGTCGAAGCGCAACGCATGATCACTCGGCGGGAACTTCGGCAGGCAGTTTGATCCGGCCCTCGGGGGACTTCTGCGCTGCTTGATGAAAAGCGGTCGCATTTCCGCGAAAGCCTGTCAGAATGGCGAAATGAATACGCCTGTTTGACGGACTCACACAACCTCAATCCATCACGCCATGATCTTTACAATCAATCAAATCGCTACGCAGCTTCGCGGCGAAATTATTGGTGACGGTTCCACGCAAATCACCGGCTTTTCTCCCGCGGACGCGGCGAAGGCCGGAGATCTCACCTTTGCCGACAAGGAAAGCTATTTCGTAGCCGCTGAACAGAGCGAGGCGGCGGCGATCCTGGTTTCCGGTCCGTTCACATCCACGCGAAAACCTCTCATCCGCGTCGCAAACGCGCGTGTGGCCGTGGCTCGCCTGTTGCCGCTGTTTTTCCCCCCGGACGAGGAACCCGGTGGCATTGACCCAACCGCGACCATCGATGCGACCGCGCAGATTGATCCCAGCGCGCACATTGGGCCCTATTGCGTGATTCGCGCGCGGGTCAGAATAGGCGCGCGCTCGGTCCTCATGGGTGGCAATCACATCGGCCGCGATTCGCAGATCGGGGATGATGTCTGCCTCTTCCCGAACGTGGTTCTCTACACGCGCACACAGATTGGCCATCGCGTGACGATTCATGCTGGAACAGTAATTGGGTCCGACGGTTATGGCTATGTGTTCGATGAAGGCCGGCACCGCAAGGTGTTGCAGGTGGGCAACGTGATTATTCATGACGATGTGGAGATCGGCGCCAACGCTGCCATCGACCGCGCCGCGCTCGGATCGACCGTCATCGGCAAGGGAACGAAGATCGATAATCTCGTGCACGTGGCCCACAACGTTGTCATGGGAAGCCATTGCCTCGTGATGGGTCAGGCCGGCTTCGCGGGCAGCACGCGTCTCGGCGATTATTGCGTGATCGCTTCCCAATCCGGCATTGCGGGTCATCTTAGTCTGGGTCGGCAATCGACCGTCGGTGCGAAATCCGGTGTTATGCGGGATATCCCTGACGGGGGGACCGTGCTTGGC
>Ga0075418_10008436_pt1 | contig 11558 bp, 9 predicted proteins | sample SoiMetdeltSBSDD2_FD_81776 | JGI IMG/M metagenome (GOLD analysis project Ga0075418, IMG submission 81776) | Bulk soil microbial communities from a Populus tree surrounding site in Tennessee, USA - Soil MetaG P. deltoides SBSDD2 | ecosystem: Environmental > Terrestrial > Soil > Tree plantation...
TCGATGGGGGGTGAGCTGAGGATCCGGGCCGGGGCGGGACAGGGCACCGAGATCCAGGCGCGCCTTCCCGCGGGAACCTGAGAGGGCCGCCGTGCACGTCCTCCTCGCAGACGATCACACGCTCTTCCGGGAAGGGCTTCGCTCGCTGCTCGAGCGCAAGGGCGGCGTGACGATCGACGGCGAGACGGGGGACGGTCGCGAGGCCCTCGAGATGATCGAGCGGATGGGTCCGGATGTCGCCATCCTGGACATCACGATGCCGGGGTTGAGCGGGCTCGAGGTCGCCGCGCGCGCCCGGCGCGCCTCCCCGAGGACCCGCACCATCGTCCTCTCGATGCACGCGGGGGAGTCCTACGTCGCGCAGGCGCTCCGGGCGGGGGTCTCCGGGTACCTGCTGAAGGACTCGGCCGCGGCCGAACTCCTGCTCGCGCTAAGCGCCGTGATGCGCGGCGAGACCTACCTGGACCCCGCCATCTCGCGGCACGTCGTCGACGGGTTCCTCCACGGCTCCCTCGGCGAGGCCGACCCCCTGGCGGGCCTGACGCCGCGGCAGCGCGAGATCCTGCAGCTCATCGCGGAGGGAAAGGCCAACAAGGAGATCGCGTCCGACCTGAACCTCGCCGTCAAGACGGTCGAGGCGCACCGGGCGCAGCTCATGGACCGGCTCGGTATCCACGATGTGGCGGGCCTCGTACGTCTGGCGATTCGCGCGGGGCTCGTGCCGCCCGATCGCTGACGCGTGGTGGACTGGTCCGCCGACTTTTCCACCGGAAGCCGCACCCGTCATTCGCAGCGCAGTGCAACCATCGGGTCGACCCTCGTCGCCCGCATCGCCGGTAGCCAGCAGGCAAGCAGGGCCACCACCAGCAGAATCAGTGGAGAGAGGGTGTAGGTCGGCGGATCGGTGGCCGTGACCTGGAAGAGCACGGAGGAGACCAGCGGCGCCAATCCGAAAAAAGCGGCCGCCAATCCGATTCCGAGGCCCAGGAACGCCAGCAGCATTCCACTCCCGATCACCGACCTGAGAATGTCCCGCCGCTGCGCTCCCAGAGCCATGCGGATCCCCAGCTCGCGCGAGCGCTGCGTCACCGCCAAGGACATGACTCCGTAGATTCCGACCGCCGCCAACAGCAGGGCCAGCACGCCGAAGATGCTGATCAGGATCGCCGCGAGCCTCCGCTCCGCCACCCGGTCGGAGGCGATGGTCTCCACCGTTTGGACCTGATAGAGGGGCACGTCCGGGTCGACGCTCCCTACCGCATGGGCTACTGCGGAGGCGAGCAGCGCGGGATCGCCTGCGGTCTTGACCAGGATCGTGAACGAGGGAATCGGGCTCTGTGTGTAGGGAAGGTACATCTCGATGCGGGACACCTGATCCACGCCGTAATGCTTCACGTGATTGACCACGCCCACGATTTCCATCCAGGGATTCTCGTTGCCGTTCTCTCGGCCGCCGAACCGCACGCGCTTTCCCAGAGGATCCTCCCCGGGGAAGTGCTTCTGCGCGAAGGTTTCGTCGATCATGCAGACTTGCTGCGAGTCGGCCTGATCATGCGAATCGAAGATTCTCCCTCGGAGCAGGCGGATTCCCATGACCCGGAAGTAGTCGGGGCTGATGCGCGTGATGTCCGCCATCTGGCCGGGCGGTGGCTCCGGTCTTCCCTCGATCATGAAGCCACTTTGCCACCCCCCCAGAAACGGCAGCGCGGAGGCGGCGTGCTCCACACCGGGGATGGCCTGGACCTTGGTCACCACCTGCTCGATGAACGCGCGGCGCTGGGCCGGCTCCTTGTATTTGATGTCTGGCCCCGAGATGGCGGCGGCGAGGACGCTGTGGGGATCGAATCCGGCGTCCGCCACGAGAACATGCCAGAAGCTCTTCAGCATCAACCCGGTGCCCAGCAGAAGGACCAAGGCCGTGGCCGTCTCCAGAACGATGAGAGAGGCGCGGATCCGGTGATGTCCTCGTCCCGGGCCGCCACGGCCTCCCTCCTTGAGTGTCGTGTGCACGTCCGATCGGGAGGGTTGCCAGGCCGGCGCCAGCCCGAAGAGCAGTCCGGTGATCACCGCCGTTCCGACCGTGAACAGCAACACCGTGCCGTCGATTGAGATCCCCTCGGTCAGAGAGGTGTTCGGAGGGAATCCCACGACAAGGCCTCGGACTCCCCAGTAGGCGAACAGCACTCCCATCAGGGCGCCCGCACAGGACAGCAGCATGCTTTCGGTGAGGAGCTGTCGCACCAGGCGCCACCGGCCGGCGCCGAGCGCATTCCGGATGGCCATCTCCTGGCGGCGGGTCGTGGCCCGGCCCAGCAGCAGGTTGGCGACATTCGCGCAGGCGATGAGCAGGACGAGAAGGACGGCGCCGAACAGCACCATCAGGCGTGGCCGCGAGTCTTCCACCAGAGCGTCATGCAGGTTTTTGACCGTCATGCTCTGCCGCGCGTTGCTGTTCGGGTACGTCTCGGCGAGGCGCTTGGCGATCCCCACGATCTCGGCGCGGGCCTGCGCTTCCGTGACGCCGGGCTTGGGGCGAGCGTAGACATAGATGCCGGGGTGATTGCCCCGGTTGTTCACCCCACCCAGCTCGTCCTCGCGCCGCAGCATCGGAGTGAAGACGTCCGTCAGGCGCATCGACGTGTGCAGATCGCCTGGCATCACGCCGATCAGCGTGAACGATTCCCCGTTGAGAACGATTGGCTTGTCGAGGATTCCCGGGTCGCGGGCGAAGCGGCGGACCCAGAATCCTTCGCCGAGCAGGGCGACGCGCTCGGCGCCGACCTTGTCCTCTTCCGGAGTGAAGGCGCGGCCGAGGAGAGGTTTCACGCGCAGGGTGTCGAAAAGGCCCGACGTCACTTCACGCCCGTTGAGACGCTCGGCCCGGTCGCTCCCGGTCAGCACGAAGGATTGACCCCGGTAGGCCATGATCGCCTCCAGCGTCTTGTTCTGATCGCGGAGATCCTTGAAATTCTCCACGGAGAAGCTCATCTCGGGAACTTCCTGGGCCCATTCGGAGATGAAGAGGAGCCTCTCCCCTTCGGGATAGGGGAGGGGCTTGAGCAGCATGCCGTTGATGACGCTGAAGATGGCGGTGTTGGCCCCGATTCCCAGGCTCAGGGTCAACACGGCGAGAAGCGTGAACCCGGGAGACTTCAGGAGAATTCGCGCGCCGAACTTGATGTCCTGCCACAGGGTTTCCATGGTCGCCTCATGAGCTGGGGAGTCTCGTGTCGCGACCCTATCTTAGACCCGCCGCGCCGGCACAGAGGACATTTTTGTCTTTGCAACCGACCGGGCGTAGGCTGTCGCGATAAGGGTCAAGCGCGTCGCAAGGAAGAGTTCATATGAGAATCGGAATCATCGGTGCTGGAGCCATCGGAGGGACACTCGCGCGCCATCTCGCCAGGCTGGGCCATCAGGTCTCGATTGCGAACTCGAGAGGACCGGCAAGCCTGACCGCGTTGGCAGCGGAGGTCGGCGCGACGCCCGTTTCCGTTGTCGACGCCGCCCACGCAGGCGAAGTCGTCATCGTCTCGATCCCGCAGAAGGCCGTCCCCGATCTTCCGAGGGGGCTGTTTGCGAACGTTCCGGACAGCGTCGTCGTGGTCGATACCGGCAACTACTATCCGGAGCTTCGAGATGGCCGCATCGACGCGATTGAGCGGGGCATGCTCGACAGCCAATGGGTCGCACAGCAGCTCGGGCGAACCGTCATCAAGGCATTCAACAGCATCTACGCCAGGAGCCTTCTCGAAAAGGGGGCTCCGCCGGGAACGAAGGGCCGCGTTGCCCTCTCGGTTGCCGGCGATCGATCCGAGGCGAAAGCCCCGGTGCTTCGCTTGCTCGACGAGCTCGGCTTCGACCCTGTCGACGCCGGCGATCTGGACAATTCCTGGCGACAGCAGCCCGGAACGCCGGCCTACTGCCGGGATCTTGAAGTCGCTGCTCTCCGGCGCGCGCTCGCCGAAGCTGATCGAAGCCGGATCGCCGAATACCGCGCCGAACAGGAGGCTCGCACCAGGAGTGACTTGGCAGCGCACGCGCCACAACGCTGAGCTTGACGCCCGTGCTATCGTCATTCCCGAAAGGAACATCCCATGCCTAAACCATGCACTCACGTCGATGAAGTGCGCGAGGTGACGCCGAAGACCCCCGACGGGTGCGAGGAGTGTCTCGCCATCGACAGCGACTGGGTCCACCTGCGCCTGTGCTTGTCGTGCGGCCACGTCGGCTGTTGCGACAACTCGCCGAACAAGCACGCCACGAAGCACTTCAGGAAGGTGCACCATCCGGTCATCCGCAGCTTCGAGCCGGGCGAGGACTGGGGCTGGTGCTACGTCGATGAGCTGGTGATGGAGCCGGCGCCGCACGCGCCGGCGCGGGCGCGGTAGGCGCCGGCGGACCCGGACCCGATGTCCGCCGACTCGACTCGCACGGTGCACGACCCCGCGGCCTGGCCACCGCTGCCGCTCGAAGCGTGGGAGCCAGCCTGCGACACGCTTCACCTCTGGACGCAGGTCGTCGGGAAGGCGCGCCTGGCGTTGGCGCCGATGCAGAACCACTGGTGGCAGGCGACGCTGTATGTGACGGCGCGCGGCCTGGGCACCTCGCCGGTGCCGTACGGCGACCTGACGTTCGAGACCGACTTCGACTTCCTCGACCACCGGCTCGTCGTCCGGACCAGCGACGGCCGACAGGAGACCCTTCCGCTGGAGCCGCAGACGGTGGCGCAGTTCTACCGGCGCTACCTCGACACGCTGCGCGCGCTCGGCGTCCCGGCGCAGATCCGTCATCCGAAGCCCAACGAAGTCAGGAACGCGCTGCGCTTCGACGCGGACACGATCCACGCCTCGTACGACGCCGAGGCGACAGAGCGCTTCTGGCGCGCACTCGTCCAGGCCGACCGGCTGCTGAAGGAGTTCCGCGGCCGGTTCATCGGCAAGTGCAGTCCGGTCCACTTCTTCTGGGGATCGTTCGACCTGGCGTGCACGCGTTTCAACGGACGGCCGGCGCCCACCCACCCGGGCGGCATCCCGAACCTGCCCGATTGGGCGACGCGCGAGGCGTATTCGCACGAGTGCATCAGCGCGGGGTTTTGGCCCGGGAACGGCGGCGGTCCGGTGCGCGAGCCGGCGTTCTACGCCTACGCGTATCCCGAGCCCGCTGGGTGCCCGCAGGCGGAGATCCGGCCGCTCGCGGCGTCGTACCACCCGGTCCTGCACGAGTGGATCCTGCCGTACGAATCGGTGCGCCGCTCGTCGTCACCGGATGCGCTGGTGCTCGAGTTCCTGGAGAGCACCTACGAGACGGCGGCCGGTTTCGGCGGCTGGGACCGCGCCGCCCTGGAGAGGAAGGCGGACTGAGCCCGGGCCGCGCCGCTCACGCCGCTTCGGCGAGGGTCAGCGCGAACCGGTCGGCGGCGTCCACCCACTGCGCGGCCACGCCGAAGCCGGCGCGCTCGAGGATGGTCACCACCGCGTCGGCCTCGAACTTGTAGGACGACTCGGTCCAGATCGTCTCCCCTTCGCGCAGGGCCAGGTCGAGGCCGGCCGCCGGGATGACGACGCGCTGCGCCGTGGCGCTGCGCAAGTGCATCTCGATGCGCGAGCGCTCCGCGTCCCAGACGACCTGGTGCGCGAAGCGGTCGAGGTCGAAATCACCTCCCAGCTCGCGGTCGATGCGCGACAAGAGATTGATATTGAACGCAGCGGTGACGCCGAGCGGGTCGTCGTAGGCCAGCAGCAGATCGCGCGCTGGCTTGACCAGGTCCGCACCGAGCGTCAGGCGATCGCCGGGGCGCAGCGCCATGCGCAGTGCGCGCAGGAACTGGTCGCGCCCTTCCGGATCGAAATTGCCGATGTTCGAGCCGAGGAAGAGCATCAGCCTCCGCCCGCGCGCAGGCGGCGTCCGCCGCAGGATCTCGAGACCGGCCTCGTACGTCGTCTCGTGGGTCATGATGCGGAGGTCGCGGAACTCCGCGAGGGCGCGCCGCGTCTCCGCCAGCGCAATGCCGGAGACATCCACCACCTGGATGTCGAGCGTCCCGCGGTGCGGTCCCGCCGCCCGGACGAGCGACGACAGCTTGAGGCCGCTGCCGGCTCCGAGCTCAATAATCGACGTCACGCTGCGGTCCACGATCTCCGGTGCGTGCGCGGACAGGAGACGCAGCTCGGCCCGCGTCAGCGGATACCAAGGCAGAAAGCAGATCGCCTCGAACAGCGCCGAGCCCAGGTCGTCGTACAGATAGCGCGACGGCAGCTGCCGCGGCGACTGGGAGAGATAGTGACGCACGTCGGCGGCGAACCGGTCGATCTCCGGAGCGGGCGCCGGCGGCACGGCGGGGAACCGCGCCAGGCGCAGGGCCCGCCGCCGCGATGCAGCCACCTCGGGGCGCATCAGGCGCCGCCCCTGGCGCAACGGAACGTCGCGTAGACGTAGGGGTAGCGCGGCCGGAACCAGTTGCGGAACGTCGGACGCAGCAGCTCGCGCGCCGTCGCGGGCGAGGCGCCCTTCATGACGTAGTGCGCGCCGTCGAAGAAATCGCTCGAGTACTGCGGGTACGACGCGCGCTCCGCGAAGCCAGGGAACGGCGCGAACGGCGTGCTCGTCCACTCCCAGCCGTTCCCGACCAGGTCGTCCACGCCCGAGGCGCTGCGGCCGGCGGGATGGCTCCCAACGGGCTGAGGGTCGAAGGCCGCGAAGTCGAAGACTCCGCGGCTCGCGTCCGGCGCGGCCTCGCCCCACGGGTACCGCCGCTCGCTTCCGTCCGGCGCCCCGTACGCGGCGCGCTGGAACTCCGCCTCGGTCGGTAGACGGGCGCCGCGCCAGCGCGCGTAGGCCGACGCCTCGGCGTGGGTGACGAACACCGGCCATGCCTCGGGCAGCGGCACGCGCTCGAACATGCCGCGCCAGAACCACGATCCGTCCTGCGCCTCCCAGAACAGCGGATGCCGGATCCGCTCTCTCCGGATCCACTCCCAGTCGTCGGCGCGCCAGAACCGCTGCTGTTCGTACCCGCCGGCCTGGACGAACTCCATGAAGGCTGCGTTCGTGACGTCGTGCCGCTCGATCGCGAAGGCCGGGACGCGGGCGACGTGCGACGGACACTCATTGTCCCAGGTGAAGCGCGCCGCGGCGCGGTCCACGCCGAGCGTCGCGCGGCCGGCGGAGATCTCGATCCATTCCTGTCGCGGCGCGCGGCTCGACGCATCGATCGCCGCGGACGCGCCGCCGGGGCGCCGCTTCAGCGGGAAGTCGAGCCGGTGCAGCATGTAAAGCAGCGTCTCCTGGTGCATCGCCTCGTGCTCGAGGATGACGAACGCCGCCTCGGCACGATCGAGGAGCGGGTGCCCGGGCCGGTCGAGATCGGCATCTTCCAACGCGCGGAGCACGCGCGCGTCGGCCTCGGCGGCGAAGGCGCGCACGACCGGGCGGTCCGGCCACGAGTCCCCGTGGGACCTCCCGTCGGCCGGCGATCCTGGCGACGGGTCGGTCGGGGGGTCGATGCCGCGGGCGAACAGCGTCTCCAGCCTCTCGTCGATCGCCTCGCCGCCCAGGGCGCGCCGGACCAGCGTGCTGAAGCTGAAGGCCGGGACGTGCCCCTCATAGAAGATGAACGGGTGGCGCAACGGGATGGGCTGCCTGGAGAACACCTCGTCGCCGGCGAGAAGGTCGAACAGGGCGCGGGAACGCTCGCGGTTGCGCCGGTACCAGGCGATGAGCGACGCCGGATCGACGCGGTCCGGCGTCTGGCGGTCGATCGAAGCCGGGTTGTCGAACCGGAGCGCCGGCCCAGGAGATGGATGGCGCTGCAACGAGCCTCCTTCGTGCGGCCCGTAAGGGAGCCGGGAAGCCTGCGTTTGAATGGACTCGAAGAGGGTACCACCGCTCAAGCGCCGTGGAAAGGCGCCGGGGTCAGCTTTCCGGCCGCAGGCGCAGGCCGCGCGGCACCAGGCCGCGTGACAGCCACGCGAACAGCGCCTGGACGATGAGGGCCAGGAGGGCGGCGGGGACGGCGCCTTCCAGGATGAGGCGCATGTCGTCCAGACGGATGCCGGTCAGGATCGGCTGCCCGAGGCCGCCGGCGCCGATGAGGGCTCCCAGCGTCGCCGTCCCCACGTTGATGACGGCGGCGGTCTGGACGCCGGCGAGGATCGACGGCGACGCCAGCGGCAGCTCGACCTTATACAGCCGCGCCCGGCGCGACAGACCGAGGACATCCGCCGACTCCAGGAGCGACGCCGGGATGCCGGCGAGGCCGGCCATCGTGTTGACGACGATCGGCAGGACGCTGTACAGGAAGAGTGCCGCCACCGCCGGCGCCGCGCCGATGCCGAGCACCGGAATCAGGAGCACGAGGAGCGCGAGCGTCGGGATCGTCTGGACGACGCCGGCCAGGGCGAGGATGGCGGTCCCCAGTCGTCGCCTGCGCGCCGCCGCGATGCCGAGCGGGATCGCGACGACCACCGCGGTGACCAGAGACGCGGCGACCAGCGACAGGTGCTCGGCGACCGCCCGGCCGACCCGGCGGGCCCGGCCCTCGGCGGCCGGCTCCTGGGCGATTTGCAGCGTCGCCGCGAGGAAATCGGCCGCCGCGGCGCGCTCCGGCACGCGCTCCAGCTTGACGCGCCCGTTCAGCCGGCGCATCTCTTCGGCCTTGATGCCCCCCTCGAGGTCGCGCACGGCCCGCAGCGCCGCCGGTGCCCTCTGCGCCAGGTCGAGACGGTACAGCACGACGGCGTGGTAGTCGGGGAACACCTGGAGATCGTCGTCCAGGACGACCATGTCGTAGTACGGGATCTCGGCGTCGGTCGTGTACAGGTCCATGGCGTCGATGTCCCCGGCGGCCAGCGCCCGGTACGCCAGGTCGTGATCGAGAGGCCTGATGTCGGCCTGCGGCAGCCGGTAGCGGGTCCGGACCGCCGGCCAGCCGTCGGGGCGGTTCAGGAATTCCTCGCTGAAGCCGAGCCGCAGCTTCGGGTGCGCGCGCAGGTCGGAGAGGCTCCGCACGCCGAGGCGCGCGGCGTCGCGCGCCTTCATCCCCAGCGCATAACGGTCCTCGAAGCCGAGCGACCCGGACATGGCCACGCCGTGGCGCGCCAGCGCTTCGCGCAGGGAGGCCTCCGGGGCGCCGGTCGCCAGGTGGAGGATGTCCGCGCGGATCGTTCCCGTGTACTCCGGGTACATGTCGATGTCGCCCGCCAGGAGCGCGTGCCAGAGTATCTGCGTTCCGCCGAGCTGAGCGCGGTGCCCGGCCGCGACACCGGCGGCGCGCTCCATCTGGGCCAGGATCTCCCCGAGGATGACCGACTCCGTGAACTTCTTCGAGCCGACCCGAACCTCGTCCGGGGCCGTGGTACACGACGTGAGAAGCGCCGCGACCGCGATCGGCAGGACACCCGCGCGGCGAATCCTCACCGCGCCCCCTCGGGACGCGCGCCCGGCACGAAGGGGCCGCTCTGGGCGCCGATGAACCGGGTCACGAACGGGTCGGCAGGCCGCTCGACGAGGTCGGCCATCGTGCCCTGCTGGACGACGCCGCCGTCGCGCAACAGGACGACGCGATCGGCGAAGAACGCGGCCTCGGCGAGATCGTGCGTCACTAGCACGACCGTCTGGCCGAGACGCCGGACGATCTCGAGCAGGTCCGCGCGCAGCTCGGCCCTGATCATCGGATCGAGCGCCCCCAGCGGCTCGTCGAGCAGCAGCAGCTCGGGGCCGGGCATCAGCGCCCGCATCAGCCCGACGCGCTGCCGCTGTCCGCCCGACAGCTGCGCCGGATACCGTGCCAGTACATCCGCCGGGAGATGCGTCAGTGCGCACAACTCCACGAGGCGCGCATTGACACGCCCCTCATCCCAGCCGAAGTACCGCGCCGCGAGCGCGACGTTGTCCGCCGCCGTCAGGTGCGGGAACAGGCCCCCCTCCTGGATGACGTACCCGAGCCGCCTCCGCAGCGAGCCGATCGTCCCGGGAGACACCGTCTGCCCCCAGAGGCACACCTCCCCGGACGAGGGTGTGGCGAGCCCCGTCAGCAGGCGCAGGATCGTGGACTTGCCCGAGCCGCTCGGTCCAAGGAGGACGCTGACGCCGCGGCCGAGGCGAAGCGTCGTCGGATGGAGCACTTCGACGTCGCCGTAACGCTTGGAGACGTCGCGCAGCTCGATCACGTGCTCCAGTGTATGCTGGCGGTGCTACTGCCCGCGCGCGTACCAGCAGCCGCCGGGTCCGGTGTACGAGATTCCCTCGCCCCAGATGACCTGGTTCACGCCGTTCGGACCGACCGCCAGATCCAGGTAGTCGCCGTAGGGGAAGGCGTAGCCGTTCGCCGTCTTGTACGGCGCCCCGGTCGCGAGATCCGATAGCCGGATATCGGCGCTCCAGTTGACGCCGCCGTCACCCGTACGCTTGTACCAGGTGTTCCATCCGGTCTGACTCTGCTGCCGGTCGTCCTGCCACGTCACCCGGAAGTCGCCGGCGGTGGTCGGATGCGCCGCGACCGATGGGAAGGCATTGTGCACCGTCGCCGAGGCGACGGAGATCTGCACCCGTGGCGTCCAGGTCACACCGTCGGTGGAAGTACGGATGTACATCTGCTCCGGGACCAGGGGCGTGCTGTTGACGTGGTAGGCGATGAGCAGCTTGCCGGCGCTGTCGATCGCCATGTTCGGCGTCGAGGCGAGGAAGCCCGTGTAGCAGCCGGCGGCCCAGCCGCAGGGCGGCACGTCGCGCGAGGTGTCGATGAGCGTGCTGGTCCACGACGTCCCGCCGTTCGTCGTTTTCCAGACTTTGACGAACGCATCGCCGTTGTAGGTGTTGCCACTGGTGAAATCGCTGGTCGCGATGTAGGCAACGTTGCCGTTCGTCGGGCTGATCGCCACTCCCTGGTGGAAGTAGTACCGGCTGTCGGTGTTCATCTTGACGGGCGCCGAGAAGGTCATGCCGCCGTTGTGCGATGTGACGACGTAGGAATCGGAGGAGTTGAAGCCGATGTAGACGTGCATACCGTCGCGCGACACTCCGAGCCACGGGTGATCGTTCCACTGCGGCTTTTGTCCCTGGCCCCCCCAGTCGATGCCGGCCGACCAGGTCGCTCCGTGGTCGGTGGACTTCAGGTAGGTCGAGCCTGGGGTCGTGCCGTTCAGGAAGGCGGCGTGCACGTTGCCGTTGATGTCCACCTTGATCTGCGGATCGTATTGCGCCTTGGTCGTCAGCTTCAGCCACTGATCCGGCATCCAACTCACACCGCCGTTGCTCGATCGCCTCAGGACGATCGCGGGCAGCTTGCAGTTCTGGCATGGCTTAGGGCCGGTGTACCGGGTGACCAGGTGGTAGACGAAGTTGGCGTTGCCGGGATCGACCGCCACCGCCGGCTCCCAGTCGTCCTGTCCGCTCGCGGCGGCCTCCGAGAACCACCCGGGGGCGGCCGCCGGCAGCGGCGCCAGCTCAACCCGCGTCTGGTCGGCGAACGACCTGCCGCTGCCGACCTTGCGCGGCTCGTCCGGCTGCTGCTTCTTCACCTTCCCCGCGTCGACGTCGGACAGCGCGCAGCCCGCGAA
>Ga0075418_10008438_pt1 | contig 11557 bp, 8 predicted proteins | sample SoiMetdeltSBSDD2_FD_81776 | JGI IMG/M metagenome (GOLD analysis project Ga0075418, IMG submission 81776) | Bulk soil microbial communities from a Populus tree surrounding site in Tennessee, USA - Soil MetaG P. deltoides SBSDD2 | ecosystem: Environmental > Terrestrial > Soil > Tree plantation...
CCCAGACAGTGCTCCGTACCGCACCGCCGCGCATCACCGGGCGGCGGCCGGACGTCTCGGTCCGGGCGTGGCTGCGTCTCGCCCGGGTGTTCCAGAAGGTGGAGCAAGCCTCGCTGGACGACATCCGCCGCGAAGGACTGAGCATGGGCCAGTTCGACGTGCTGGCCCAGGTCGGGGCGGCCGAGGGCTCCACGCAGCAGCAGGTCGCGGACGCACTGCTGGTCACCAAGAGCAACGTCTGCCAGTTGCTCGATCGGATGGAGCGAGCCGGGCTCGTCGAGCGGCGGCAGCATGGACGGACGAACCATCTCTTTCTCACGCCGGAGGGCAGGCGCCTCTACGACCGCGTCATCCCGTCTCACGAGCGGAAGCTCGCGGACCTGTTCTCGGCGCTCTCGCCTGAGGAGCAGACCGAACTGCACGGATTGCTCAGGAAGCTGGACCACGCGCTCGCCTGAGCCATGTCTCGTGGCATGCGGCTTGCCTCTCCTGGAGGTATGCAGCAGGCGCTCGGCTCCAACGATCGGGGGGCAGACCGATGACCGTCGCCGTCGAAGGCGGGTCTCCCGATCTCGCCCCAGGCCAGCCTCAGCAGGCGCCACGCCAGCACCTGGTTGCCGGTCGGTTCCGGCTGATCGAGCAGCTTGGGCGCGGAGGAATGGGCCGCGTTTACCGTGCCCACGACGAGGTGCTCGACCGACCTGTCGCCGTGAAGCTGATCTACGACGACGCCGTCCGCGACCGCGATCTGAAGCACGCCTGCGCGCTCGAAGCGCGCGCGGCGGCTCGCCTCAACCACCCGGGCATCGTGCGGATCCTCGACAGCGGCTTCGACGACGGCCACTGCTACGTGGTGATGTCGCTGGCCGAGGGCCGGACGCTCGCCGAGATCCTGCGTGAGGACGGGCCGCTGCCGGTCGACCGGGCGCTCGACCTGGCGATCCAGGTCGCCGACGCACTCGCCGCCGCCCACCGTGAGGGCGTCATCCACTGCGACGTCAAGCCTGGCAACCTGCTGGTTGACGCGAGCTGGCGCGTCCGGCTGGTCGATTTCGGCATCGCCAGGGTCACGTCCAGCACAACCGGGCTGACCGGCGAGCTGCTCCAGGGCTCGGCCCAGTACGTGGCGCCAGAGCAGGTCGAGGGCGCGTCAGTCGACGGGCGGACCGACCTGTACGCGCTCGGCACGATCCTGTACGAGATGCTGGCCGGCCAGACGCCGTTCGGGGGCGGCACGATCGCCTCGATCCTGGCGCGGCGCCTGGTCAACGACCCGCCCGCGCTGCGCGAGATCAATCCCGGCATTCCACCCCAGGTGGAGCGAGTCGTCCTCAAGGCGCTGGCCCGCGATCCCGAGGAGCGCATCCAGACGGCGGCCGAGCTGCGCGACGCCCTGGTGGCGATCCGCAACGCGGTCCCGATCTTCCCGACGCCGCCCCGAGGCTGTGAACAGGGCGGTCGCCCGTCGCGCTGGCCGGAGATCCGGCCGGTCGGACTGGCCTCGATCCGGCCAGGTCTGGAGCGGACGGGACGCGCGATGCTGGCCGGTGCCGCACAGGCCGTAGCCTGGACGGTCCGCGTTGGGCGAGGGGCGCGTGAGGCGACCGGATCGGTGGTGCCGGACGCGATGACCCGTGCCCACCTGCTCACGCCAGCCCGCCGGCCAACGTTGCGAGCGGGCGTCGGCCTTGCCGTCCTGCTCGGGCTGTTGGTGGGCGCGACGGCTGCGACGTGCGGCGTTGCTGGCGTCGCGGCGGACGCGGTTGTCGCCTCGGAGCCGGTGACCGTCACGACGGAGCAACGCGCGGCGGCCACGCCGACGCTCGTGGCAACGCCAATTGAGGCCAGGCCGCTCGCCGAGAGCGCCGCGCCGGTCGCCACCGCGCCGATCCCGCCGACCGAGGTGCCGCCAACAGCGACTGTGCCTGCACCGACGCCGACAGCCGCCCTGGCCGAGGTGGAGGCAGCACCTCCACCAGCGCCAGCGCCTGCGAGGCCGCCCGTCCGTTCGATGTCGGCGCCACCGCCCGCGCCGGTCGCGCCTGCCGAGCCCGCGCCCGCCCCTCCTCCGCCCCCGTCTGACACGGCTGAGAAGGACGACGGCAAGGAGAATAAGAACCCGCTGAGCAACACGCCGCGCTCCGAAGAGAAGACGCCCGAGGAGCGCGCGAAAGCCGACGCCAAGAAGCGTGAGGAGGAGAAGCGCGCCGAGCAGGCGAAGCCGGCCCGCGCGAGCACGCTGGCGCCGTACGTCAGCAAGCCGGAGCCGACACGGCAGCCGGCGGCGGCGCCGAAGCCGCAATCGGCTGTCCCGCCGCCAACCCAGGTCGTTCCGAAGCCGGAGCCGAAGAAGCCGGAGCAGGGGCCGCCAGCGGTGAAGAACGAGCAGCCGCGCGGCAGCGAGAAGAGGAAGGATTCGGACGACTAACTGTTCGTCAGGGAAGCCCGAGCAGCCGCTTCGCGTTCCCGAGCATGATCTTCTCCCGCACAGCCGGCCGGAGCTCGACCCGCTCGAAGTCCTCGAGCCACCGCTCGGGCATGATGAACGGGTAGTCCGAGCCGAACAGCACCTGATCCTGGAGCAGGCTCGTCGCCATCTTTAGGAAGCTCTCCGGCATGTAGCGGGGCAGGTAGCCGGACAGGTCCAGCCAGACGTTCGTCTTGTGGCGGGCGATCGCCAGCATCTCCTCGTGCCAGGGCCAGCTCGGGTGGGCCGCCACGATCTGAAGCCGCGGGAAGCGGGCAGCCAGGGCGTCGAGGTGGAGCGGCCGGGTGTACTCCAGCACCTCGCCGCGTCCGCCAGCCGTGCCGGCGCCCGCTGCCATCATTCCGGTGTGGAACAGGCAGACGGCGCCAAGCGCGCTCGCGGCCTCCCAGAGCGCGTCGAAGCGGCGGTCTGACGGCACGAAATGCTGCCGGCCGGGATGGAGCTTCGCGCCCTTCAGCCCGAGCGTCTTGATGCTGCGCTCGAGCTCGCGGACCGCCAGCTCGCCCTTCCACGGGTCGATGCCGGCGAAGCCGACGAACAGCTCGGAGTTCGCGTGGCAGGTGGCGGCCAGGTCGTCGTTCGGGTATGGCTCGACGCCGGTGGTCGTCTCGGCGTCCGCGCCGAGCAGGACGCCCATCAGACCCAGGCCCCGGAACCGCTCGGCCATCGCGTCGTCGCTCTCGGAGAGGACGCTTCCGCGGAAGAAGCGTTCGTAATCCTCGGGCTCGCCGGCCCAGGCCCGGGCGATCCGGGCGTCGCACGGGTGGACGTGGAAGTCGATGCCGCGAATCTCCATGCGGGCAGTATACCGAGCGGGTAGTAGAAGGAAGTTACCTGGTCACGCTTCGCTCGTCATATCCTGTAGAGTTGGCTTCCAGCACAATCCACGGTGAGGTCGCGGCGCCGCCATGAAACTCGCACGAGGCGCATCGAATCTGATCAGGCTGTTAGCCATCCTGCTCGCCCTTCAGCTTCTGTTGGTGCCGGCTGCGCCGGTGGCCGCGCAGGACACCGATCCTCGCTACCTCGCCATCACCGACGACGAGGCTGGTAAGCAGGCCACCCGAACGCTGACCCAGGAGGGCAGCGACGACCGCGCTGCCTGGGTCCGCCTCCAGTGGGAGCGCAACATCGAGGGGCCGGACGCTTTGACGGGTCCATGGACCGTGCATAGCTCCGTCTGGGTGGCTAAGGACTTCGTTACCTCCAGGGCGATCTTCAAGGAACAGGCAGACAAGAACAAGAGCTTCCCCGAGGCGTTCTACAAGCGGGGCGGGACGTTCCCGCTGGACCTGGCCGGCATCGGGACCCAGAGCAGCGGCTTGAGTGCCTGCTTCGACTGCACCGCCAAGGACGAGATCTTCCTCCACCACCGAGCCGTCATCCGCTGGGGTCTGGTGGTGCACGTCTTCTACATGTACGGTCCCGACAGGCTCGTGCCGCAGGACCTGCTGAAATGGTACCTGTCACAGCTCCATGCCCGAATCCCTGAGTCGGCGATGAACGCCCCCGAGCGGGTCGGTGGGCCGATCACCAACGAGGCGGCACCCCCACCGGCTGACGCGCGACTCGTGACCGCGCCGCCGAAGGAGATCGCGCTCAGGGTCGAGGAGGTGGGCAAGCGGGCCGAGCTGAAGCGGCAGAAGGACGGCAAGGACGCACGCGGGACCTGGTACGAGGTCCGCTACGAGCGCGGCGGCACGGGCTCGCGGTTCTATGAGGGGCCGGTCACCATCTACAGCTACGTCCACGTCAGCAAGGACGAGGAGGGCGCGAAGGGCGTCTTCCAGGACCAGATCAAGCTGAACGACAAGTTCCCCGAGGCCAGTGGTCTCGGCGTCGGCCCCCCGTTCGAGCTGGTCGGCGGCGGAGCGGTCGGCGACGAGAGCGACGGGAGATCGTCCTGCGTGCGTACATGCACGGGAGACGGCGACATCTTCGTCCACCGGCGGCTGGTGGCGCGGACGTACAACGTGGTCAGCGTGGTGTACACCTACGGGCAGCTCGTGGACGAGGGGAACACGGACGCGGCGGCCGTCTTCCTGAGCGAGACGGTGGTCAAGCGCGCAATCGGCGAATAACGGCGTCCAGTGAGGCGGGCGTAGCGCGGGGGCTTGTCCCCCGCCCGTCGTAGCCATGAACAGGCGGGGGACGAGCCCCCGCGCTACGTAGGCGAGCTATGTAGAATCGCGTCCGAGCGCGGTGCGGCCGGTCGGCGCCGCCGGAAGAACGCCGCCACGGCCTCGTTCGCAGGGGCGGCCAGGACTGCCTCGGGCCGGTCCACCTGCACCAGCCGCCCATCCAGGATGACGCCGATCCTGTCCCCCATCTCCAGCGCCTCGTCGCGGTCGTGGGTCACCAGCACGGTCGTCGTGGCCGTCTCGCGGAGGAGCGGCAGGAGGTCGTCGGTCAGCGCCTCGCGGGTCGGGGCGTCGAGCGCCGCGAACGGCTCGTCGAGCAGCAGGAGCTCCGGCGCCAGTACCAGCGCGCGGGCCAGGCTGGTCCGTTGGGCCTCGCCCCCGGAGAGCGTGCGAGCCTGTCGCCGGGCGAGGTGGACGATGCCGAGCCGATCGAGCCAGCGCGCGACGAGCGGCTCGCGCTCGCGACCGGAGATCCCTCGCAGCTTTAGACCGGTCGCAACGTTATCGGCGACGGTCGTGTCGAACAGGAGCGGCTCCTGGAAGACGATCGCCAGGCGTCGGCGGGCCGCCAGCAGGCCCCGGCGCCAGTCGACCTGCTCCCCATCGAGCAAGATCGTGCCGGCGGCCGGGCGCTCCAACAGAGCAAGCGCCGTGACCAGCGTGCTCTTGCCGGCGCCGTTCGGGCCGACCAGCGCCAGGATCTCGCCGCGCCGCAGCTCCAGGCCGTCGACGTCCAGCACGACCCGTCCGCTGCGCCGGACCACCAGGCCCCTGACCTCGACGTGCGGCGTAGCGTTCGCCACGTCTGCACGGCGCTCGACCTGCTCGATCTGGCCGGCGCTCACAGTGGACGGCCTCGCTGCTGGACCCAGGTCAGGAGGGCGTTGACAGTGTAGACGAGCAGCAGCAGCACGACCGAGAACGCCATCGCGGCCCCGAACTCGCCCTTGCTGACCTCCATCACCGTGGCGGTGGTCAGGACGCGGGTCTGGCCCAAGAGGTTACCGCCGACCATGATCGAGGCGCCGACCTCCGAGATGACCGCGCCGAAGCCGGCCATCACCGCCGCCAGCAGCGGTAGCCGCGCCTCGCGGATCAGCAGCCAGAGCAGCTGCATGCGCGAGGCGCCCAGGCCGAGGATCTGAAGTCGCAGTTTCGGGTTGAGCTGCTGGATCGCGGCGACCGTCAGCCCGACCACGATCGGCAGGGCGATGACGCACTGCGCGATCACCATCGCCGTGGGAGTGTAGAGCAGCCGAAGCTGGCCGAGCGGGCCGGTCCGCCAGAGCATGATGCTGACGATCAGGCCGACGACGACGGGCGGCAGGCCCATGCCGGTGTTGACGAGACCCAGGGCGATCCCCCTACCAGGGAAACGCGTGAGGGCCAGCGCCGTCCCCAGCGGCACGCCGACCAACAGGCAGAGGATCGTCGCGGTTCCGGAGACTTGCAGGGAGAGTAAGGTCACCCGAAGCAGCTCGCGATCGCCCTGGAGCAGCAGGGTGACGGCCCGCGCCAGGCCCTCGAAGAACAGGTCCATGGCAGGTCAGGCGGCCGGGCGGCTAGCCGGCCGAAGCTCCTGCTCGGTCCGACCGGCGTCCGGTACGAAGATCGGTCGGCCGAACCGCTCCTGGCCGAACGTCTGAATGATCGCCTGGGCGTCGGCGCTCCCGAGGTATTCCGCCAGCGCTCGGGCGCCGGCCTCGTCGATCCAGGAGCCTTTCAGTGGGTTGACGACCAGGACGTGGTAGAGGCGCAGCAGCTCCGGGGCGCCCTCGACAGCGACCGCCAGATCCAGCAGGTCGCGGCGCTCCACGAAGGTGAGCCGATCGGCGAGCACGTACGCCTGGCGCTCGGTGGCGGCCGTCAGGGTCTGCGCCATCCCCTGACCGAGCGGTTGGTACCACGCCTGGCCGATCGGATCGAGACCGGCCTCGCGCCAGAGCCGCTTCTCCAGTTGATGGAGGCCGGAGTTGTCGGCTCGGCTGACCCACCCGCTGTTCGATGCTGCGATTCGACGGAGAGCGTCGTCCAGGCCCGACGCGGTGGCGGCCTGCGCTGGATCGTTGCGCGGCCCAACGACGACCTCATCGGCGTGCATTACCAGCCGCCGGTCGACGGCGTGCCCGGCCGCGACGTACCCGGGCTCGTCGTCGGTGGCGTCTACCAGGAGGGCGTCCACCTCCCCGCGCACCCCCAACCCGAGCGCCTGCGGTGCGCTGACGGCGACGACGGTGACCTGTCGGCCGGTCTGACGCTCGAAGGGCGGCAGCAGGATTTCGAGCAGCCCGCTCCGCTCCATCCCGACGGTGGTCCCGAGCAGCAGGCGGGGCTCGTCGGCGTGGGCGCTGATCGGGATTGCGAGCGCCAGACTGACGACGAGCACAAAGAAGGCCCTCACCCCCCAGCCCCCTCTACGGCGCAGAGAGGGGAGCAAGAGGGGGGCGCAATGGGGGCGGGCGCAATGACTTGCGCCCGCCGGGGGTCGACGGCTCATTCCACGCTCCGGACGGTGCCGCTCTCGGCGGTGTCGTAGCCGCCGAGCGCCGTCACGACGGCGCGGAAGTCGGCCGAGCGCAACGTCTCCAGAAGGCTTGTGACGGCGGCCCGCCCCGCTGTGGATGGACGCAGGGCCAGCTCGTACCGCTCCCGAGCAACTGGCACGAAGTCGAGGCCGTAGGCCCGCGCGGCGGCCAGGATGCCGAGCCCGGCGTCGGCGGTGCCGGAGGCGACGGCGCCCGCGACAGCCAGGTGAGTCGCCTCTTCACGCTCGTAGCCGGGGAGCGTCGTCGGATCGATGGCGGCACGCTGCAACGCGTCGTCGAGCAGTACCCGCGTCCCGCTGCCACGGTGACGGTTGACGATCGTGACGTCTGGTCGCCGAAGATCGGCGACGCCCTGGATCCGTTTCGGATTGCCGGCCGCGACGATCAAGCCCTGCTGCCGATGCGCCAGCGTGACCAGCAGGACGGCCTCGCCGGGCAGCAGCCGGCGCACGAACGGCACGTTGTAGTCGCCCGTCTCGGGATCGAGCAGGTGAGCGCCCGCGACGTCGGCGGCGCCCCGAGCGAGGGCGAACAATCCGTCCAGGCTGTCGGTCGGGACGACCTCCAGCGTCACCGAGCGTGGCTGCCCGCGCAGCCGCCCGGCCAGCACTTCGAGCGCGAGATCGTGGCTCCCGACGAGCCGCAGCAGCAGCTCCGTCTCGACGGGGCCCGCATCGGCGTCGGCGCGGCCCGTCCCCGGATCGGCCAGCCGGGCCGCGCGCCAGCGCGCGAGCTGGGCGCTGACGGCCGCCTCGATCTCAGCTTCGCCGTAGCCGGCCGCGAGTGCTTCCAGGATCGCGCTGCCGAGCCGTGCCTGGAGCCGTTCGGCCCGCGCCTGGCTGACCGGGTCGAGGCCGTCCAGGTCTGCGCCGGCTCGGCCGCGTGCCACGACGGTGCCGCCGCCGGCTCTGGTCTCGAGGATGCCCCGCTCGGCGAGCGTTGCGTACGCCCTGGCGACCGTGTTCAGATTGACGCCCCACTCGCCCGCCGCCTGCCGAATCGGCGGCAGGCGGTCGCCAGGGCGAAGCTCACAGGCCGCCACGCGGCGGAGGATCTCGCCGGCGATGCGCTCGTACAGGGAGTCGGCGTGCGCGAGACGGACCATGGTGGACTTGTCACAGGCAGAGTGTGACGAGTGTACGCCACCGGGCCGGCCGTCGTCATGCGTGGGGCAGGGTCAAACGGATGCGCGTCAACGTCTCGTCGCGCGGAAGGCGGGGTCAGATGAGGACGGTTTCGAAGTCCTCCGGCACGCAGACGTTCTTCAGACCGCCGTCGTCCACGTCGTCCGCCCGATGGGTGATCACCAGCGGCAGATCCGGGAACTCCTCGCGGATCACGCCGACGTCGCTGAACGTCAGGTGGACCGGCGAGCGATCGGTGTGGGCGTTGCACTCCATGACCAGGGTGTCGGCGTTCGCCGCGATCTCGCGCAGGCCGGGGCAGAGTGTGGTGTCGCCGGAATAGCCGATCGTCTTGCCGTCGTACTCGATCAGATAGCCGTAGCAGTCCAGGATCGGGTCATGGTCGACGCGCACAGCCCGGAACTTGACCCCGCCGACCTTTTGCAGTTGCTCTGTCACCTCGACGTAACGGAGGGTGAAGGTGCCAGGACGCTCGCGCGCCCACTTCACGACGTGATCGAGAGCGCCGGCCTTCAGCATGTTCTCCAGGAACTCGCCGATGCCGGGCGGCCCGACGACCCACAGGTCTGACGGTCGGCGGTCTCTCAGGGCGGTGAACAGGAGAAACGGCCAGCCGAACGTGTGATCGGCGTGAAAGTGGCTGATGAAGATCACGTCGATGTCGTCAAGACTCTTGCCGGCGACTCGCAGGTTTCGCAAGACGCTCGGCGACGACTCGACGAGGATCCGATCGCCAATCAGGAAGCTATTCCAGTAACCAGCGGTCGCATGGAACCCGCCGGTTCCAAGAAACGTGAGCGGGATGCGCGTTGCCATTCGGCGAACCTCCGTGACCACGATGGCACGGCGCCCCATTGCGCGTGCTGGACACCAGCGTGGTCACCCTTGTCAGTATAAGGTGATGCAAAGGTGGTATCAGTGATCCGTATCACAGACTGTCAGCAGATTTACACATCCCGGCGCCCACACAATCTACGTCCACCGAGACGGATTGGATCAGGTGCGCGGCATGACGAAGCTCGAGGCTAGACGGAAACGGCGCGCTCTGACTCAGGGCGTGTTTCCGCGTCGTGTTTCGCCTCGGCGGCGAGATGGCGGCTGGCCGGCCGATCGCCTGTCGACTCGTTCGCCGGGAGCGTCAGCCGCTCTGACTCCGGCACCGGGTGCTTGAGCACGACCACCGAGCGGGGGCCGACCCGGTAGCGCCGGCCGTCGAAGCCGCGCGGCCGGCCCTCCGGGCGATCCGGAAAGGTCGTGTCCAACGCCAGGCGCCAGGATCGCCCGTCGTTCACGTCCGGCAGGGCAAACGGCACGGAGCGGTCGCTGGTGTTGAACAGGATCAGCAACGAGTCGCCGACGATCAACTGGCCTTCGTCGTCGGTGATGTCGGCGGCCTGGCCGGAGAGGTAGACCCCGAGGGCGCGCACGGAGCTGTCCTGCCACTGCTCCTCGGACATCTCGTTGCCGTCAGGGCGCACCCAGAGGATGTCCTTCAGGTCGCTGCCCCGAATCGGCCGGCCGCGGAAGAAGTTGCGTCGGCGCAGGACGGCGTGCTCGCGCCGCAGCCGGATCACCCGGCGGGTCCATTCGAGCATCTGCTCCTGCTCGGCGGTCAGGTCCCAGGGCTGCCAGGCCAGCTCGTTGTCCTGGCAGTAGGCGTTGTTGTTACCACGTTGAGTTCGGGCGATCTCGTCGCCGTGCAGGATCATCGGCACGCCGGAGGACACCAGCAGCGTCGTCATGAAGTTTCGCATCTGGCGGGCGCGTAGCTCGCGGACGCCGGGGTTGTTCGTCTCGCCTTCGACGCCGCAGTTCCACGAGAGGTTGTGGCTCTCGCCGTCTCGGTTGCCCTCGCCGTTCGCCTCGTTGTGCTTCTCGTTGTAGGACACGAGGTCGCGCATCGTGAAACCGTCGTGGGCAGTCACGAAGTTGATGCTGGCGTGGGGGCGGCGGCCGTTGCGCGCGTACAGGTCGCTGCTGCCGGTCAGCCGGTAGCCAAGCTCGGCGATGGTGCCGGGGTCGCCGCGCCAGAACTGGCGCATCGAGTCGCGGTACTTGCCGTTCCACTCCGTCCAGAGCACCGGGAAGTTGCCCACCTGATAGCCGCCCTCGCCGACGTCCCACGGCTCGGCGATCAGCTTGACCTGGGAGAGGATCGGGTCCTGGTGGATGATGTCGAAGAAGGCGGAGAGCCGGTCGACGGCGTGCAGCTCGCGGGCCAGGGTGGAGGCCAGGTCGAACCGGAAGCCGTCCACGTGCATCTCCAGCACCCAGTAGCGGAGGCTGTCCATGATCAACTGGACGGTGCGGGGATGCAGCATGTTGAGGGTGTTGCCGGTCCCGGTGTAGTCCATGTAGTACCGCCGGTCGTCGCCGACGAGGCGGTAGTAGGAGGCGTTGTCGATCCCCTTGAAGGAGAGCGTCGGGCCGAGGTGGTTCCCCTCGGCAGTGTGGTTGTAGACGACGTCCAGGATCACTTCGATGCCGGCGTTGTGGAGCGTCTTGACCATCGTCTTGAACTCGTTGACCTGGGCGCCGGCCGTCCTGGCCCGGCCGTACGGCGCATGCGGCGCCAGGTACCCGATCGAGTTGTAGCCCCAGTAGTTGCGCAGGCCACGGTCGAGCAGGTGCTTGTCGTTGACGAAGTGGTGGACCGGCATCAGCTCGATCGCGGTGATGCCGAGCTGCTTCAGGTAGCGGATGACGCGGTAGTCGGCGAGGGCGGCGTAGGTGCCGGCGGTGTCAGGCGGGAGGTCGGGATGCAGGCGCGTGAAGCCGCGGACGTGCGCCTCGTAGATGACCGTCTCGTGCCAGGGGGTCTTCGGCGGGCTGTCGTCGCCCCAGGAGAAGCTCGGCTCGATGACCACGCCCTTCGGCATGCCGGGCGCGCTGTCGGCCGGGTCCATCGTCAGGTCGGCGTCCGGGCGGCCGTCCAACGGATAGCCGAACATCGCGTCTGACCACTCGACGGCGCCGGAGATCGCCTTGGCGTACGGATCGATCAGGAGCTTGTTCGAGTTGAAGCGGTGCCCTTCGCGCGGCGCCCACGGCCCGTGCACACGGTAGCCGTAGAACTGGCCCGGACGAGCTTCTGGCAGGTAGACGTGCCAGACCAGGTCCGTCTGCTCCGGCATTCGGATCCGGATCGTCTCGGGCGCACCGTACGGCTGGTCGAAGAGGCACAACTCGACGGCCTCGGCGTTCTCGCTGAACAGTGCGAAGTTCACGCCGCTGCCG
>Ga0075418_10008441_pt1 | contig 11557 bp, 16 predicted proteins | sample SoiMetdeltSBSDD2_FD_81776 | JGI IMG/M metagenome (GOLD analysis project Ga0075418, IMG submission 81776) | Bulk soil microbial communities from a Populus tree surrounding site in Tennessee, USA - Soil MetaG P. deltoides SBSDD2 | ecosystem: Environmental > Terrestrial > Soil > Tree plantation...
ATTTTGGTTGATCCTCTCGTTCAGACCTGGAAGAGGTGCAAACAAATCCTGCTCGCGATCACTCACCTCGGCCGAAAGTTTCGCGCTGTGTCCCATGTTCGCTCACCTCCTCTCCTCACAATTCAAGCATTTAGAATTCCAAACCCTACCTGCAGAGAAATGTTGACGATCGAGCGCATTCGGACACAGACCAGGGCGGTTGGTTTAACTCGGTTAGGCTTTCGGTAGCGACTCGTTGGCCTCCAAACGCAGAGATTTGGCACCCCGAAAAAAGTTTGCAAGATCGAGCCGAACGAACTTCGACGAGTGGCGACATCGCTTGTTACAGGCCCGTTGGTCGTTGGAAGACGGTCTACTCGCAGGGATCTGGCGCAGAGAGACAAGACACCGAAATGAAAGCCACAAAGAAAGAGTCGGATATGTCGGGAACTTTTCTTCAACATGATTTCCTTGGCCAGATGTCCTGGGGCAACTGTGATTCTGCACCCACCATTTTCCACCCACCCGCGTGACATCACTCACCTCCCAACCTGCTGAAACTACCTGAGCGACTCATCTTTTCAACAAGTTTGATTTGGCAAGCGAGGTGCCCTTCTGAGTGAGGGAAGAGGCGACGCGGCTTCGCCTGCTCTCAGTGTCCCCTTGGAATCTAGCTCAGGGTGGCGCTTTATTAAATGAGGTAGGGTCACGATCATAGAACCAACCGGCAACAACACTGGTCGAGCTCACGAGGAGGTAGAGAGATGATCGAAAGGAGAAGCCGAGAATTCAAGCACAGCTCGAAGTCGATTTACCTCGCGATGCCGATGAACACCACGCTGGACCAACACTCGACGAGCACCGGCAACCACTCAGGCGGTCTCGCAAGACGATCCCAATTCGCTGCCGCCGAGATTCGAACGGATACTGAGCCCCTTGAGCAACGACAGAGGGTCATCGTCTTGCCGCTCATCGCATGCTTTGGATCCTTTTCTTGATAGCTGGCACCATATTGTGGATCAGGGCGGGATCTTGACCCGACTCGCATCATGGAATTGAATTGTCCAGCTGCACCGAAGCACTCGATAGCGTCTCTCAGGGGCCTGATACCGCGTCGCCAGGCTTGACTAGTTTCTCTTGCTCGAAGATTTGAGAAGAAGATTGTCGAATCCTAAGTCGCCCTTGGACGATCATCGGCGCGGCCTCGTCTCGGCGATTTCACCCGGGCGCGTCATATCACCCACCTGCCAGCCTGTTAGGACTGTTACACAATGCTGACCAAGACAGATCCGGAAGAAGCAAAGCGCCTGTTGAATCAGGCTCAGCACTCGCTGGACCTTCTACGCACAACTGGCCGCTATTTACTATTTACTATAGCCGAACCGAACCGCCAACTTAGGGCGTCAACGTGGAGCGTGAAGAGGAAAAGGTGCAATCCATGGACCTCACAACAACTTACTTGGGACTCAAGCTGAGAACTCCCCTCGTTCCATCAGCCTGCGGCCCGCTCTCCGGTGGCCTTGACAAGGTCAGAGCACTCGAGGATGCCGGGGCATCGGCCATCGTCATGTACTCGCTATTCGAAGAGGAGATTCTTCAAGAGTCGCAGCAGCTCGATCACTACTTGACTTACGGATCCGACAGCTACGCGGAAGCCCTGAGCTACTTCCCCGAGCCGAGAGTCTATGCGATGGATCCTGACCGCTATCTGGACCATTTCCATAGAGCCAAGCGGGCCGTGTCGATTCCTGTCATTGGCAGCCTTAATGGAGTGTCGAGCGGTGGCTGGGTGAAGTTTGCGAAAGACATTGAGGAGGCCGGAGCGGATGCGCTGGAGCTGAACATCTATTACGTCCCAACGGATCTCGACCTCCCCGGCATTGAAGTGGAGCAGATGTACGTGAATGTGCTGGAGAATGTGAAGCGCACCGTGAAGATCCCTGTAGCCATCAAGCTGGGACCTTTCTTCAGCAACATGGCTCACATGGCAAAGCGCTTGTGCAATGCCGGAGCAGATGGTTTGGTGCTCTTCAACCGGTTCTACCAGCCGGACATCGACCTTGACCAATTAGAGGTTGTTCCGAACGTCCTCTTGAGTACTCCGCAGGCCATGCGGTTGCCTCTGCGTTGGATTGCCATTCTCCACGGCCGGCTTGAAGTGAGCATTGCTGCTACGAGCGGTATTCATAACTCTGAGGATGTCATCAAGATGTTGATGGTCGGGGCGGACGTCACCATGCTGTGCTCGACTCTCTTGAAAAACGGCTTGAGCCGCATGAAGCAAATTGAGGAAGAATTGGTCAAGTGGATGGAAGACCACGAGTACACGTCTGTTAGCCAGATGAAGGGAAGCATGAGCCAGAAGTCTTGTCCTCATCCGTCCGCATTTGAGCGTGCCAACTACATGAAAGCCCTGAAGAGCTATGTCTAAGTTGCTTTGGGATGAGAAAGTGGAGCCGCTGTCCCCAGCGGCGATCTCAGGGCCTGGGTTGAGACGACCAATCGCCGCTGGGACAGGCGGATCCTACTATCCAGCGTCATAGATGAAGATCATATGAATCGTCGTTCAACCGTTGTCTGGTTCCTCCTTCTTTTTCTGGCCGTCATGAACGGCGGTTTGCGCAACACCGTGCTGACGCCGCGACTCGGCGAGTTTGGGGGTCACATCACCAGCACGATCCTGCTATGCGCAGCCATGCTGTTTGTGACGTGGCTGACGATCGGGTGGATTCGGCCGGCTACGTCGAGCGAGGCGCTAGTGATTGGGGGTGGGTGGGTCGTGATGACCATCGCCTTTGAGTTTCTCGCCGGCCACTATGTCTTAGGAGGCCCATGGGACAGGCTGCTGGCAGACTACGATCTCTTCGGCGGTCGGATCTGGCTTCTCGTTCTCGCTACCTCGGCGTTTGCTCCTCTGATCATGGCGCGAGCGCGCAACTTATTGTGAGAGTGAATTCGTGGCAGGGCGGAGGCGGTCCAGGTCGAGGAGTCGGTTCGCTTGTGGCTTCTTCAAGTAACTGCGGAGACACTCACCTTGGAACACTGCCTCTCCCTTGAAGCCACCACTTCATGCATTTATGCGCGAAGTCGACTTTACCGCAGAACATGAGCGGACAGCCTCCGACGATGTAGTGGAGACCACGTGCTTGGCACTCGCGAATGGCTTGAGGTGAAACGCTACCAGAGCCGAAGGAGCGGTGGAACCAAACTCGCGCCACTCCATCCTTACTGCACTGCCGGACGATATCGACAGAGACGTCAGGATGCGTGGCAATCACGACGCCATCAACCGTCACTGGTATGGAAGCCAAGTCAGGATAGGCCGTCACGCCTTCAACCTTGGAAGCGTTTGGATTGATGGCGAAGACTTCATATCCACAATCCTTCAACCTGCGATAAATAGCGTTGGCTGGTTGAGCCGAAGCGCGGGAAACCCCCGCCACGGCAAAACGCTTTCCCCGAAGAAACTCGGAAACTGATTCTGGAACTTTTGCCATTAGGTGTTCTCTCTCTTTGCGAACCTACTTAACATCATGCTAAGTGAGAGGTCCGATGGCGTGATCTCTTCCTGGGGACAGCGTCACCCAGGGACCTGAATGAGCTTCCTTTCTAGGAACAAGCCAAACGGGACAGGGACTTCGATGAAGAACTCCCTGTGAGTTGACACCAAAGATCAGTCTGTCCAGCACGTTCTTAGGATGCGCACCCATGACAATCAGCGTCGCACTGACACACTGTGCATAGGCAACAATCTCATCGACGACTGATCCCATGCGGACTTCAAACTTTACATGGCTCAGGTACTTTGTTGGAACCAGTGGCTTCAAACGATCCAGAGAAGCACTGGTCCGGTGCCGCCTCTCCTCTTGGAAATGCAGGGAGTGGGCCAGCGCCCGCAGATCCTCCAGCGCCAACGGGGCCTCGACGTGCAGAAGGTGCAATGTGAAGGGGAGCATGTCCATGAGGCTCAAGGCATACTCCAAGGCATGCAACGAATGTTCTGAAAGATCCATGGGCAGCACAACCGTTTGGAGCGATGCGCCACTTCCTAGGTCTGGCAGCACGGAGGCCGTTTCCCTGGTGGTAAGTACCGGGCAAGGAGATTCAGCAAGCACGCGGTCGGTGCAGGAAACGTGCTCGGCGCTGCTGGGGCCATGAGTTCCCATGACAATGAGATCTGCCGAGAACTGGCCTGCCAGTTGCAGAATGGAATCTTCCAGCCTCCCAAACGTAATCCGTCCCTCGCACTTGATCGACTTGGAGAACTTTTCCAGCATGGTTCCGAGCAAGCGAGAGGCCCTGGCTTCCTGCTCTTCTTCCGGATACATGTGTGTCTCTGAATACATCCAGGCGTTGGCTAGATACACCGGAGGGACGTCGTCGATATTGTGCAGGAGAATCATCCTGGCTCCGAATCGCTCGCAAAGTTGTGTGGCCAGGTTCAGCTCTACCTCTGAAACTTGCGAGAAATCCACAGGGCAAAGAACTGTCCTTATTTCACTCATGGCTAGCTCCTTTCAGATTTTGAACTGCATCTGGAGGCTTGGCGCAGGTTGTGAGTTGCGCGGGGCACGTTCTAGTCCTGGCCTGCCGATTACAATGCAATCCGTAAACCACAGGGTCGATGCTGGTTTGGTTCGCTAGCTTGTTCTGCCTAAAGGATTGGATTAATTGCATCTCGATGGTTTCCTGATTTGCGGCACAGTGGAGCGAAGGTGGGGGGATTCGCCAATCGCTGCGTGAATAGACGCAGTTCCACTTTGCGAATGCAATAGTTTATATTGTGTCGTCTCTTCGCTTGAGAAGAAGCCAGAAGCTGGTCCGCTATCAGTTGGGAGAACCATGCCGCGAGCCACCATACTCATTGTCGATGATGAAAAGCTGATTCGTTGGTCGATGAAGCAGAAGCTGGAATCGTGGAATTACGACGTGGTCGAAGCTGAGGATTTGCATCAGGCCCAGCTACGGCTTCAACAGGAAAACCCTGACCTTGTCACTCTCGATATCAAGCTGCCGGACGGAAACGGGATCGACTTTCTGAAGCAAATCAGAGAGTTGCATCCGGGGACGCCCGTCATCATGATTACGGCCTTCGGCGTCGTGGATGTTGCTGTTCAGGCGCTAAAGCTCGGTGCCTACGACTTCATCGAGAAGCCGATTAATTTTGAGAAGCTGGACAACGTTGTCCGCAATGCCTTGGAAACGTACCGGCTAAAGACTCAAGTTGCCCAGACGTCGAGAAGCAACAAGTCACGGTTTAGTTTGGAGAGCATCATTGGCAAGTCCAAGGAGATCCGCGAGGTGCTCGAGTTGATTAGACGCCTCTCGCAGGCAGGCGCTTCGACGCTGCTGGTCCAGGGAGAGAGCGGCACGGGCAAAGACTTGGTGAGTAGAGCTCTCCATTACGAGAGCGCGCGGCGTGATCATCCGTTCTTTGCGCTTAACTGCGCCGCCATTCCCGAGACTTTGATCGAGACGGAGCTCTTTGGCTACGAAAAGGGTGCGTTCACGGATGCCAAGACCATGAAGAAAGGTGTGTTTGAGATGGCTGATCGTGGAACCGTCTTTTTGGATGAGATCAGTGAGATGCACCTCAATATGCAATCCAAGTTTCTTCGAGTGCTTGAAGATCAAACGTTTCGTCGGGTCGGAGGCGTCCGAGACATCTCGGTTGACGTACAGGTGGTCGCTTCCACGAATCGAGATCTCGAGCAGGCGGTCCGGGAAGGGAAGTTCCGAGAGGACCTGTTCTATCGTTTGTCGGTCATCCCGGTTCAGATTCCTCCCTTGCGCGAGCGCAAGGAGGACATTCCGCTCCTGGTCTATCATTTCATTCAACGCTACAACTCTCAGTTCCGCAAGAACGTTAAAGGTATTACTCCCGAAGGATTGAAGTTGCTCACGAACTATTCGTGGCCGGGAAACATCCGCGAATTGAAGAATGCCATCGAGCGAGCCATGATCCTGGTGGATCGCGATAGTATCGATGTGGATCAGCTCCCAATTCGGATTGCTGAACCCGCGGGCGGCGGCCTTGCGACCGGGCCCAGCGACAATCACCCAGTGAGCTTACCCCCGGAAGGCGCTGGCTTGGACGACATCGAGAAGGAGGTTATTCAACAGGCTCTTCAGCACGCCAAAGGCAACAAGACCATGGCCTCCAAACTCCTCAAGATTAGCCGGGATACACTGCGGTATAAGGTGAAGAAGCATAACCTTGAGTGAGCTCGTCCGCAGGACATCAGGAGACTCAAACCGGGAGGAACGCCTCATTAAAAAACGGAACCCTGCCGTCGAAGGTACACGCTCCCATCCAACCGATGAGCAGAAAGCTCGTGCCACCGCTGCTGAAGCAAGGTTTCGCGGTCTTCTGGAGTCGGCTCCTGACGGAATTGTGATCGTCAACACCGAAGGCCGGATCGTGCTGGTCAATCACCAGGCAGAGCAGTTGTTTGGGTACAAGCGTGAGGAGCTTTTGGGACAACTGGTCGAGATGCTGCTTCCAGAAAGATTTCGGGAGCGTCATCTCGAGCATCGTGTTCGCTACTCGACAGCCCCGGTGACCCGGCCGATGGGCGCCGGCTATGAGCTTCGTGCGCAGCGCAAAGACGGCAGCGAATTCCCGGCTGAAATCAGCCTCAGTCCACTCCAAACAGAAGATGGACTGCTGATCACCAGTGTGGTCCGAGACATTACGGAGCGGCACAAGGCGGCAGAGGCCTTGCGGAAAGCGCACGATGAATTGGAGCTGCGGGTCCAGGAGAGGACAGCGGAACTTCTCAAAGCGAACACCGAAAGGCAGCACGCTCAGGAGCAACTGCTGAAGGCGGAGAAACTGGCCGAGATCGGCGCCTTGGCAGCCGGTGTCGCCCACGAAATTCGCAATCCCCTGGCAGGAATTCGTGGCGCCATTGAGGTGTTGCGCGAAAACAACGTAGACAGCGAGGTTCAGCGTCCCATCATGACCGAGATCCTGGAGCGCGTGGACCGGCTCAATGCTGCAGTCCAGGATCTTTTGGAATATGCGAAACCGATGTCGCCACACAAGACACACCTTCAACTCGGCGACGTTCTTGATGGCACGCTCTCAACTCTTCTGCGCGATCCTCGGTTGCGGGGTGTCGAGATCTTGAAGGATTACCGGCAAGCGGTTGATGTGGAAACCGATCTGTCCATCGTCGAACGAGTATTTACCAACATCATCCTAAATGCGGCTCAGGCAATGAATTCTGCTGGGACCTTGCAGATTGCCCTCCAAGACAATGGCGCAGAGGCCGTGGTTTCGTTTCGCGACACTGGACCGGGGATCGAGTCAGCTGTGCTCGGTAAAATCTTCAGCTCCTTCTTTACAACACGATCCGAAGGCTCGGGATTGGGGTTGGCACTTTGCAAGAAGTACGTCGAAGTTCTTGGAGGCAGGATCGAAGTGTCGACCCAGGTGGGCGTTGGAACCACGTTCGTCATCTCGCTACCGAAGACAAGCGAACCTTAGCCCGATTGAAACTTCTCACCCGGTGACCCACGGCTGGCTTCATTTCCACTGCTGGAACGATCCCAGTGGTGGCCCGCCGATCAAGTCGATTTGCGTTATCTTTACAACCGCCTGCAGGAATGCTAAGTTAGCCCGCGTTTTAAGGTGCCGCTAAGTCCTTTCGCGCCCGTAGCTCAGTTGGATAGAGCGTCTGACTACGAATCAGAAGGTCGCAAGTTCGAGTCTTGCCGGGCGCACCATTTATAATCAATAACTTAAAATCACTTTGATGTTCCGCGCGTCAAATTAGCCGCCGGTATCGCGAGCCTTTTCAGCTGCCGATAGATCATTTCAACGAGCTCTTGCACCCGCTCGAGGTTCACCCAGGTTTGCTGGTCAGCGGATACTGGTCCGTCTAAACCGCCCTCCCACTTTTTCTGAATCGCAACAATGGGCCCATTTCCAGCGCAGACAACGAAGTGATGTTGCAAATGGGTACGCTTGGGGTCAGATGGTTTATTGTAAAGTCCATAATCGTGCGCGAATGCATGCCTGAGAGCACAAATCGCATCGATTTGCGGCTTATCTAAGGCGGTAAAATACTTGAGTGCCTTCCTGATCTCGCTTCCCTCCACACGTTGTTTTCCGCTTGGCTTAAAGCACTTGCCTATGTGATCCAAAAGGATCAAGTAACCAATGGTTCCCAGCCAGCTGCCGTGGGCCTTTTGGGGCCTTTTTAGTCCAGTTTTAGCATATCGATTGCAGGCACCGCGCGCGTCTCGCAATCCCGCCATGAGCGTCGATATCCGCACCATGGATTTGTTGCGGGTGTAAATCGTAAGGTGTCTCCAAATGATCTCCTGCTCGGTAAGTGCTGGCTGGATCGCCGTCGACTTGGATTGAAGCTCCCTCAAATACCTCCTGGCAATTTTCGCTTTCTCTCTTAACCTTTCATCAGTCTTGGAACTCTTTCTCCACTCCCTAATCGCTTCTCTACACTGATCGTAGCGATCCTCGTCCACCATCAACAACTGTTCGGGGCCACTTATCATTGGGCTTCCTCTGTGAAAGTGGAAATATTTGGCTGCCAGGCGAGCATCAGCTCGCTCTTCGGTCCCCCACGGGTCCTAGACAGCCATAGGGGCACAGGCCGGCACTGGAGCACAGTGCCCTTCAATGCTTAATGCTGCCATAACAAAATTCGTTTCATCCCGTCCCTTGGAGAGCGGAGAAAAGGCGGGCCGGAGCCCTCTCTCTAATGGTCTTCGTTGTCCTGCAGATGATGGTTCCACACGCAATTTGGCGTTTTTCTTAAACCTTCTTTGCCCATGCGCCGATCAAAACTGGCACAGCCTCACCATGCAAGAAAGGAACATATTTTTTCTACTTTGGCTGCCAAACCCTCGAGCTCGCGAGCGCTTCCAGCGGCCTTTAGGATGGCACAGGCTTCACCATGCAAAAGGATTCCATGATCAGCTATCAACTTCCCTCGGACCTCTCTCTAGCTCAGTTTCATGGTTTGGTTACGGATCTCTACTATCGACTGAGAGAAAACGGGCTGGATCCGTCCCTGAATATGGTCATCGGCGATCACGACGAGATCTTTCAAGTCTTCGTTTCCGAGGACGCAGCACTCATCCTGGCTCAAACCTGCTCAAACCTGACGCATGGGCAGACTCACTTGCCCTTGGAAGCATCTAACGACGATCACGCTCAAATGGGCGCCTGCGTCTAGGAACGCGCGCTTGCAGGCTGTAGACAGCGACAGCTGCCAATAACACAGCAACCGCATACTTGGCGACAGTTCCCCCAAGAATGGCACCTAACCAGTCGAACAGATCGCTGCGGTCGGCCAACTCGTCAAAGGGAGCAAGGATGCATACCACGGCCAGGACAAGCCAACACGCAGCGCCTGTCAGAGACCTTCGAGTAAGTCTCCAGCGCGTCTCCACAAAGTTACTCCCAGCTTCGCTCGTCGTGCTCGCCCAAACTTCACCTTCCTTGCCGCCGAAAATATCTGAGATTTAGCAACTAGAGCGACTTAGAAACGATAAGGAGATTGTCGAAGTTAATTTCTGGTCAAATTCCAAATACGAAATGGAGAACGACAATGGACAGCATCAACTCTCTGGTTGGGATCACTCAGACAGTTCGGACTGCGAATGTTGCCACTGTAGCGAGCCAGCCCAAGACGACTACGGAAACAAAGACTGGCTTCGACACCTATTCCAAGGCCATTTCCGAATTTTGTGTGTCATTTGCATTTAATCCTACTCAGCTTACGAAAGCTGCATCAAAAACAAAAGCGGCCTCAGGCGGTGTTAGTGGAGAATCTATCGATTCAAAACACACTGATCCGATCGAGATCCCTCGTTGAGTTCAATCTCAGAGAGAACCTGCACGCTGCTTGCTTTACAACATGGGGGTGTACTCCTTGAAAGGCGGGCCGAAGCCCCCCGCAACTCACTCAAACTGAAATCCACCGTTTTCTTCGAAGACGCGGTGGAACGTGTCATCCAAAGTCTTCAAGCCTTCAGAAAATGTTTGGTGGGATCCAGATCAGGTCTCTGATCCAGCTGTCTTCGAAGCAGACAGAGTTCAATTCGAAGCAGATCGCGCCGCATTCATCAGGTCCGTCAAGTCTAGGCCTTTTCCTCATTGGGAATGCGTTGCCCACAGCGCCGCCAACCAGCCGGAGCCCCAACACGAATCACAAAGGAACCCAAACACTGGATGCTCCTGCGGGGCACAGCCTTTGCCCTTACATCGTGAACACCGCCGCACTGGTTGCGGCACCATCACATGACCAAAGCCACGGCAGGCAACGCACGGTTGCTCTGGCGGTAGGGGTCAGGTTCCTGCACAACACGCGCAAGGTTTCGAGTCGTACTGTTTGGGCGAGTCGCTTAGACTCATGTTGGCCACTCCTTAGGTGATGAGATAGAGATTTTTCTGGCAATCACCTTGATCGGCAAAGGATGGTAATGCTCACTCTCCTCTGTGGCAAGAGAATCGATCCTAGCCAGCCCTGACGCTTCCTCGTCGCAACTTCCTGGAGATTGGGATAGGCTTTAGCCCCTTCCACACTTCGAGGTGTACTCACAAAGGAGGCACAGATGAAGACCGCGAGTTGGGTCATACTTGCAGTCGTCGGTACTCTGACGCTGATAGGGAGTCTCTTTTCTGTGGGCGTCGCCTACTTCTCGGTTGTAGAAGACAAGATAGGCCCGGCCACCCTGACCGAGTTATCGGCTGGGAGGCCAGAGGTTGCGACAGCTGTACGTGCAAGACGGGCAACCGCTGCGTCCTACGGAGCCGGGTTTGCAACGCTCTTCCTGGCGATCACCCTCGGACCCTACCGCCGAGGCGATGTGTGGGCGTGGAAGACGCTATTGGCCGGCATGTTGGTCGTGTCGCTGTTGATCCTGCTCCGAGTCCCCTTCCTCGACATCAATCTGCGAACGCCTGGGGCCGTAACCGGGGCGGGCACGGCACTTTCGACTCTCGTCCAGCTGGCAGTAGTGGGGCTCGGCTTGGCTCTCGGTAAGGGCCGCTTGAAACTCAGCTAGCCAGCCCTGACGCTCAGGTTGGGTACCTTTTGAGGTAGTCAATCCATGACTCCAAGTACAGACGTCACCGATCTTCTCCGGGCAGCAACTGCTGAACTCCTCAGACAAGGCGTGGACAGGCCGGATTTCACAGTTGAAAAAGTCCTAAACCTCGTTCAGATAGACCCGATTCTTTCTAAGATGGATGGAAGGCGAGAACTCTTCGAATTTCTCAGCCCGGTTAGTGATGCTCAATTGAGGCGGCTCCTCAACGATTTGTTTTCTTAGTGCGAGATTCCTCTCGGCACCCTGCGATCGGCATTTGATTTTCACCGCGGCTGACAGCCTGTGCGAGACGCCTACAGCCCCGTGGGCCGCCGCGCACGGCCTCTGCTATACTAGGGACATGGCGATCAAGAGATTGGACCACGTCAGCGTCGTCGTCGACGACCTTGCAGGCGCTATCGCTTTTTTCACGGTGCTCGGAATGACGATCGAAGGCGAGATGCCGGCGAGGGCCCCTGGGTGTGGACCGCGTCAACGGGCTCGAAAGTGTTCA
>Ga0075418_10008443_pt1 | contig 11556 bp, 10 predicted proteins | sample SoiMetdeltSBSDD2_FD_81776 | JGI IMG/M metagenome (GOLD analysis project Ga0075418, IMG submission 81776) | Bulk soil microbial communities from a Populus tree surrounding site in Tennessee, USA - Soil MetaG P. deltoides SBSDD2 | ecosystem: Environmental > Terrestrial > Soil > Tree plantation...
ACGCCTGGAAGCTCGGCGCCGGCGACGTCGTGGAACCCCGCGCGGACACGACGGCGGCGGGCGACGTTCGCGCCGCCTACGCGGCCCTGCGCGACGCCACCGCCGACATGCCGCGGCGGTGACGTCGCCACCCTTGGCTCAGGGATCGAGCGTTGGATCGGCGTTGGCAGCCAGCTGCAGCGCCTGTTGGGGGAACCAGTCGCCGGCGCCGGGGTCGATCAACCCCCACTCCGGGTCGACGGTCTCACCGGCCGGACCGAGACCGCGGGTGCACTCGCCGTCGGACTCGCCGGGTGTCTTCACCCACAGGTACGCGTCCAGCAGCGGCTGACCGGTGGCGAGCGTGGGTGCCAGCCCCAGACCGCGATTCGGGGGGTTGCACCAATCCTGAGGATCGGGGTAGGCGGGAGGTGCCCACGGTCCCCGACCGTTGCGGCTGGTGTCGATGACGTAGCGGGCCGTGGGCTCGACGTCGCCCAGCATGTTGGCGTAGCGCAAGTTGATCCCCGAGGTGTTGAGGGCGGGGTCGTCGGCGTCGTCGCTCCACACACCGAAGCGATTGAGCTCGACGCCGGTCCACTCGCCCAGCAGCTCGGCGATCTTGGCGGGCAACGGGCCGCCGTTCCAGTACTGGTTCGGGCAGTTGAAGAAGTCGCCGGCGACCACCTCGGTGCCGTACGCGATGCACTGAGAGATCCAGCGGCCGTACTGCGCGTTGTTGGCGGTGAACTGATAGTTGGAGACGTTGAGGAAGAACCCGTCGGCATCGGCCACGCCCGCCCGGACCAAGCGGTCGGCGATGTCGCCCGACCCCAGCCAGGCGCTGTGCGTGCCGTCGAGGTAGGTGGTCACGTTGGGCAGACCCGCGAGGGCGTCCACAGCGTGGTTGAGCATGGCGAACCGATCGGACGCCGCCGTGGCCGGGTCGGCCTCCGCGGGCTGGCACCACTCCAGCGCGTTCGACCCGTCGGCGCTGCCATAGGGGTCGTACCAGGGGATGATGCCCAGGCCGTCGGGCTCGAGGACCACGATGGCCGGATAGTCGCCGATGCCGGCCGCGAACCCGTCGATCCACGCCTCGTACTCGGCCCGTGTGGTGGCCCCGCCCGCAGAGAACTGGGCGCAGTCGCGGAACGGGATGTTGTACGTCACCAGCACCGGCACGGAACGGCTGGCGGCGGCCCGCTTGACGGTCAGCCGCACGTCCTGCTTCACCGACTCGGGCGTCCCGGCCTCGAACCAGACGGCCTGGGGCCTGTCGGTGATCGCGCGGATCTGGGTGGCCGCCGCCTTGTCCCCCCGTGCGGTCAGCTCGGCGATCTGCTCCTTCGCGCCCTTCTGAGCGGGTGGCACGTACAGCTGATCACCCGGAGCCGGGGGCTTCGCCGATGCTGGCGCTGCGATGAACGCTCCGATCATCAGTGCTGCCACCAGGCCGACGATGCATCGCGACAAAACCGGCGTCCTGCTCTGCATGGCCCCTCCTCCATTCGAGCTTTGGGAGCGCTCCCATAATAGGCCATCGGCGAGGCGGCGCAGGGTCGGGCGCCGATCCACCGTCTCCCGGACGCCAAGGAATCGAGGGTTCTGTGTCGGCTGACGTTGATGGTCCCGTTCCCCCGCGCTCACCATCCAATGGGCGGTGCAGGCGGACAAGACCTGGCTTCGACGGCGGAGCCGCCGACTTGGGCACCACCTCAGGAGTGCGCGATGGCTTGGATCAGCGAAATTGGATGGGACATCAAGACCGGCAACGCCGTGTTCGGGGGTACGGACACGCGGGTCAGTGTCGAGATCTTGCGAGATGGCGCCCTGATCATCGCCCTGCTCGTCGAGCCGGGTGGTACGCAGCGTCTCGACTTCGGAGAATCGGCGTTCTATTGGTGGCGGTTTCAGGGCGCCAACTTCGCGCCGAATGACGACGACATCGCAGTGAGTCATGGCGGCGCCGGGTTCCCGCATGGTGTCGAGTTCCCGCAGGGCGTGGTCGGTCACATGAAGTGCCGATTTCGCGCCTGGGGCGACGACCTGTGGATCAAGGACAACGTCGATGGCTATGTCCGCTACGCGAGGGAAAGGGGCGTGCCGGGCACCATCGATTCCACGGTGTGGGTCGACGACCTGAACTGGTCGTTCATCTGGCAATTCCCACAGGATGCGGTGCTGAGCACCGATCCTGCCGAAGGGTTCACCACGTGGACACTCAACTATTGAGGTCCGGTCCCCGTTCATTCTGACAGCGAAGGTTCCGGCCCTCGCGGGTGTCGCCTGATCAGGGGCGCGATTCGCGGCGCGCGGTGGCAGTGCCCGAATGGCCACCGCGCGCCGAGGCGCGGAACCCCAGGGGAGCGCTGGCCCTCGCACGACCGAGGGACCGACCGCTTATGGTTCGCGGCATGGCGCAACTGGGCGCAGCAGAGCGAGCGAGGCTTCCGGACAGCGCCTTCGCCTACATCGATTCTCGCGGTCGCCGGCGGCTACCGATCCATGACGCCGGCCACGTCCGCAACGCCCTCGCGCGCTTCAACCAGGTGGCGTTCGAGGACGACGCTGCCCGAGATCGGGCGCGCAAGCGGCTCCTCAACGCGGCCAAGAGGTTCAAGATCGTGCCCGTCGGGTTCATCACCAACCAGCTGCAGTCCGAGAGAGATCTCGCGCGCCGCGGCGACGAAGTGGTCCTGCCTTCTGGTTTCGTGACGATGCTCCTCACCGACATCGAGGGATCGACCGCGCTGGTCCACCGCCTCGGCGACCATTACGGCGAACTGCTCGAGCGCGTCAGAGCCCTCCTGCGCGACACGGCACTCGCGTCCAACGGTTACGTCGTGGAGACGCGCGCCGACGAGTTCTTCGCCGTGTTCGAGCTACCCGCGGCCGCGCTCTCGACGGCGCTGACCGTGCAACGCCAGCTGCGCGCGTGGGCATCGGCCGGTGACGAGGACGTGCGCGTCCGGGTGGGGATCCACAGCGGCTACCCCCGGCTGGCCAAGGCGAACTACATCGGGATGGCGGTGCACGCCGCGGCGCGGATCTGCACGGCATCGCACGGGGGGCAGATCGTCGTGTCGGGCGACTTCCGCACGGCGGTCGGCGTGCCGCTGCCCGGTGGCGTGCGCCTGCGGAAGCTCGGGACGTACGCGTTGCGCGGCCTACCGGACGAGGTGGAGCTGTACCAGGTCGTGGCCAAGGGGCTCCCCAGCCGCTTCCCGCCGCTCAGGATCTCGCTCTAGTTTCCGCGAGGGCCCACTAGAGCTCGATGCCGACCTGCGACCGGATCTGGTCGAGCACTCGGGCGACGACCAGCGACTCGTCCAGGGGCATGATCGTGCTCTCGAGCCGACCAGCGGCAAGGCAGGCGTGGACCTCCATCACCTGGAAGCGGAGGCCTTCGCCTTCGTAGCCGGCCTCGATCCGCTCGATGCCGGTGGAGCCGCCAACGTCGAGCCATTGGGGGTGATGCATGGGCGCAGGCACGTCGATCCAGCCCTGCGTGCCCGTGACGCGACCACGGCACGCCAACGTCGCGCGTATCGCCGCCTTGACCACGCCGAGCCGATCCCCTGGGTGGTGGAGGATTGCGGCGATGACCTCGTCGACGGCGGTCGAGCCGACCACGCCGTCGGCCACGACGCGCTGGGGAGCCCCGAGCACGAGCGTGCAGAGCTGCACGGTGTACACGCCGAGGTCGAGCGTCGCGCCGCCGGCGAGCCAAGGGGCGAAGAGCCGGTGGTCGGGATCCACCGGGACCCGGAACCCGAAGTCGGCCTCGACCACGAGCGGCTCCCCGACCCGCCCGTCGCCGAGGAGGTCGACGAGGATCCGGTAGGCGGGCAGGAACCGGCTCCACATCGCCTCCATGAGGAACACACCGTTGGCCCGCGCCGCCTGAACCATGGTCTCCGCCTCGTGCGCGGTCACCGCGAGCGGCTTCTCGCACAGCACGTGCTTGTGCGCCCCGAGGAACAGGATCGAGTTCGCCGCATGGAAGGAGTGCGGGGTGGCCACGTAGACCGCGTCGACATCCGCGTCCGCCGCCAGGCTCTCGTAGTCGCCGTAGCGGCGGGCGATGCCGAAGCGGTCGGCGAACGCATCGGCGCGCTCGATGGCTTGGGAGGCGACCGCCACGATGGTGCCGTCCGGGATCATCGTCATTCCCTCGGCGAACTGTGTCGCGATCTTCCCCGGCCCGACGACACCCCAGCGGATCACGGGCCGATCTTCGCGCGCCGCGGCTCAGCGGTGGGGGTCCAACGCCGGGCCGACCACGCCGAACTTCCGGCTGGGGACACGTCTCATGCCGCAGCCGCCCGCGGTTCCCAGCGGAACCCTCGGGCGGCGATGATCACGGCGCCCAGGGCCCACGCCACGAGAACCGCAACGTCACCCCCGCGCAGTGACGTGTCGCCGGAGGCGCCCAGCGCCGTCTGGACGCCGACGGCCACGTGGTACAGCGGGAAGATGCGCCCCACATCCGCCAACCACGCGGGCAGCTGGTCCACCGGGACGAAGATCGACGAGATGAACGACAGCAGCACCGCGACGAGCGGCAGCGCGGCGCTGGCGCTCTCCACGTCCGGCACCACGGTCGTGGCCGCGATGCCCGCGCTGCACAGCGTCGCGGTCCCCAGCGCGACGTACACGACGATCTCGGCGAGCGCCTCCGCCGAAACGTCCACGCCGTAGGCAAGCCGGGCGATGAGGAGCAGGATCGCCGTCACCGATGCGGCCATCGCGGCGACGCGCAGGACCGTGGCGACGATGAAGGTCCAGGCCGGCACCGGCGTGCCGTGGTAGCGCTTCAGCTGACCGGTCTCGCGCTGGCTGACAAGCGTGATCGCGACCTGCATGAACGCGATGCCGATGAGCGCGTAGGCGAGCATTGCGCCGGCGAAGTACGCGGACGCCGTGATCCTGGCGCCGGCGAGGTCGACCGTGTCGTTGCCGCCGCCGAAGATCGAGTTGAACATCACCAGGATGACGACCGGGATGACCAGGCTGATCACGACCGCCCGCCGGTTGCGGGTGATGCTGGTGAGCTGCGCCCGGGCCTGGACGACCACGAGGCGCCAGTCAGCCATGTTCGGCCCGGGCGGTCGTCAGCGCTAGGAACATGTCCTCGAGAGTGGGCCGGAGCACCTCCAACCCGTCGAGGCGATGTGCGCCCTGCTCGGCCCAGGTGGTGAGGCGGTACAGCACCGGCTGGGGATCCGGACAGCGGATCGTCACGATGTCGTCGGCCAGGTCCACCGGACGCGCCACCACCGCGCCGACGTCGTCCGCGGTCACGCCCCCCGGCAACCGGAAGCGAACCACCGCGTCGGCCTGGAGCCCGGCGCCGATCTCGTCCACGCTGCCGACGGCGACGAGCTCGCCCGCCCGCAGGATGGCGATCCGGTCGGCCAGGTGTTGGGCCTCGTCCATGTAGTGGGTGGTCAGGAAGATCGTCTTGCCCAGCCGCCGCAGCCCGTCGATCATCGCCCAGGCGCCCCGCCGCGCCGACGGGTCGAATCCGGTGGTGGGCTCGTCGAGGAAGATGAGGTCGGGGTCGCCCACGATCCCGAGCGCCACGTCGACCCGCCGCTTCTGCCCACCCGACAGGGCGCCGACGCGGGTGTCGGCTTGGTCACCGAGGCCGGACAGTTCGATCGTCTCGTCTACCCGCAGGGGCGATGGATAGAAGCTGGCGAACAGGCCCACCGTCTCGCGGATCGTGAGGTTGGGGTCGAGCTCACACTCCTGGAGCACCAGGCCGATCCGCTCGCGCCAGCGCCTCGTGGGCTTGCCGGGATCAACGCCGAGGACCCGGACGTCGCCAGCCGTGCGGGCCCGGTAGCCCTCCAGGATCTCGATCGTCGTGGTCTTCCCGGCGCCGTTGGGGCCGAGGAAGCCGAACACCTCGCCGGGGGCGACGTCGAAGCTGACGCCGTGCACGGCGTCGTGTCCGCCGTAGGCCTTGTGCAGGTTGCGCACCCTGATCGCCGCGTTCCCGTTGAGGTCCATGCGCCGCCCCTCAACTCCTCGCCCTGCGGCGGTAGAGGTAGACGGCCACGGGGGCGAACACTGCCACCACCCCGATCGCCCACAGCACCGTGTAGGCCTCGGGGTGCTGCATGGGCCAAGCGTCGATCGACGACGCCGGGTTCGGGTTGCCGAAGAGGTTGCGGCACGAGGCGGCGGCCGCGCTCACGGGATTCCAGTTGGCGAACGCCTGGAGCCATCCCGGCATGCCGCTCGTAGGAACGAACGCGTTGGACACGAACCCGAGGGGCAGGAAGATGATGAACGCGGCCTGCTGCGCCGCCTCGGCGCTGCGGAACACCATCCCCATGCAGACGCCGGCCCAGCTGACGGCGTAGGAGAGCAGGAGAACCAGCCCTAGGGCGGCCAGCGCGTCGACGGGTCCCGTGTGGATGCGCCAGCCGATGGCCAGGCCGGTGGCTGCGGTGACGGCGAGCCCGAGGACGTTGGTGACCAGGTCGGACACCGTCCGCCCGGCAAGGACCGCGGACCGCGAGATGGGCAGCGACCGGAAGCGGTCGATGAGGCCGGTCTCCATGTCGGCGGTCATGCCCACGGCGGTGCCGGCCAGGGTGCCGATGACGGTCAGCCCGAACAGCCCGGCAATCAGGTACTCGTGGTAGGCGGCCGTGCCGCCGAAGGGCCCGCCGAGGTTGATGGCGCTGCCGAAGACGTAAGCGAACAGCAGCGTGAACATCACCGGCTGGATGGTGACGTCGCTCAGCGTCTCGGGCTCGTTGCGGATGCGGGTCAGGCTCCGGCGGGTGAGGATCCACGTCTCCCTTCCCAGCCGGGCGAGCCCGCCACCGGGCCCGGGGGCTGGCCCGGTGGCGGGGTTGGTGGCAAAGCGCACAGGCGCTGTGGTGGTGGCTGTGGGGGCCGTGGGCGACGTCACGCAGCCTCCCGGCCGTCGGCACCGTCGCTTCCATGGGTCTCCGGGTAGCCCGGGATCTCCGCGGCGTGCCCGGTGAGGGTGAGGAACACGTCGTCGAGGGACGGCGTCCGCACGCCGATGTCGTCGATGTCGATGCCGGCGGCCGCGAGATCGCGAGCGACGTGACTGATGGGATGGCTGTTGGGAGGGATGGGGGCGTCGACCCTGCGGCTCGTCGGGTCGAGGTGGACCCACCCCGAGGCATAGATCTCGACGATCCGGCCGGCCGCCGACAGATCGTGGCCGGGTGCCACGACGACTTGTAGCCGTTCGCCGCCGACGTCGCGCTTGAGCTCGGCGGCGCTGCCCTCGGCGATGACTCGGCCCTCGTCGACGACGGCGATCCGGTCGGCCAGCTGATCGGCCTCTTCGAGGTATTGCGTCGTCAACAGCAGGGTCGCGCCCGCCGCGGCCAGGTCGCGGATGATGTCCCACATGACGATCCGGCTCAGGGGATCGAGCCCCGTGGTGGGCTCGTCGAGGAACAGCACGTCCGGACGGCCGATCAGGCTCGCGGCCAGGTCGAGCCGGCGGCGCATCCCGCCGGAGTAGGTCTTCACCACCCGCTTGGCCGCCCCGGTGAGCTCGAAGCGCTCCAGCAGCTCGCCGCCGCGGCGCATCGCCTCGGCCTTGGACAATCCTGTGAGCCTGCCGATCATCACCAGGTTCGCCTGGCCGCTCAGGTACTCGTCGAGCGAAGCGTCCTGGCCCGCCAGGCCGATGTGCCGGCGGACCTCGGCGGCCTCGGACCGGACGTCGTGGCCGGCGACGCGAGCAACGCCAGCGTCGGCGACGGTCAGCGTGGTGAGCACGCGCACCGCGGTCGTCTTCCCGGCTCCGTTGGGGCCGAGGACCGCGAGGATGCGGCCGGCCTCGGCGACCAGGTCGAGCCCGTCCAGGGCCCGCGTGTCGCCGTACGCCTTCACCAGGCCCTCGGCCTCGATGGCGCGCGGTCGGCCATCGAGGGTGCGGCCGGCCGGCCCAGCTGCGGCGTCGGGGTGATCGGCCATGACCTCAACGTAAGAACGGCCGCGTCAACACTCGACCCCGCTCGCGTCAAGGTTTCGCCAGGGCTCGCTCGCCGATCGCCCGAACGAAACGTTGACCCTCCACCGGTCGAGCGTTGACACGCCCATCCGTACGGTCGCGGCATGGAGCCTGCCACCGCGGTCGCCGTCCCCCGCCGGCGTCGTCGGTCGCTCGCGGACATCGAGGGTCGAACGACGGCCCGGGTGTCGCCGTGACCACGGTGGTCAAGCGGGGGCCGCCGTCGACACCCGCCGGCCCGGGCCGCGACGCCCGGGGCGTGCCGGCGGCGGAGCCTTCCATGCCGATCCGCCGGCATCCCGGCGACGTGCTGCGCGTCGTGGTCGGGGGCGCGTTGCTCGCCGCGGCTGCGGCGATCGCGAGCACGGAGCGGGTCGGCACCCTCGAGCGCGATCTCTTCCGCGTGGTCAACCACCTCCCGTCGGCACTGGACATTCCGCTCATCACGGTCATGCAGGCAGGTGCCATCGCTGCGGTGCCGGCGTGCGCCGCCATTGCGCTCGTTACGAAGCGTCCCCGCCTCGCTCGGGATCTCGCCGTCTCCGGCACCACGGCATGGCTGCTCGCGAAGGTGGTCAAGGACTTCGTGAGCCGCGGCCGTCCGGACGCCCTGCTGTCCGATGTGGTCGTCCGTCACGCCGGCACCACCGGCCTCGGCTTCCCGTCGGGGCACGCAGCCGTGGCCGCGGCGCTGGCCACGGCGGCCGGACCGTTCCTGCCCCGGCGTGCGCGCCAGGTGACCTGGCTCGTCGTGGCGCTGGTGTCGGCCGCGCGTGTCTACGTCGGCGCACACCTGCCAGACGACGTCCTCGGCGGCCTGGCGCTCGGCTGGATGATCGGCGCCGCGTGGCACCTCGCCGTCGGCGCACCGGTCCGCGGCGTGACGGCCAGCCGCGTCGCCCGCGTTCTGGAGGCCGCAGGGTTGGCGCCGTCGACGGTGGTGCCGGTCCATGCCGACGCCCGCGGGTCGGCGCCGTTCCTGGCCCTGACCAGCAGCGGGCGGCGGCTGTTCGTGAAAGCCGTCGACCGCGAGCACCGCAACGCCGACCTGCTGTTCAAGCTGTGGCGGTACGTCGTCCTGCGCCACGTCGAGGACGAGGCACCGTTCGTCACACCGAAACAGCAGGTCGAGCACGAGGCGTTGCTCCTCCTCCTGGCAGAGCGGGCCGGCGTACGCGTCCCCGGCACCGTGACCGGCGTGCAGGCGGGGTCGGGTCCGGCGCTGCTCGTGCTGGAGGACGTGCCGGGCCGGCCGCTCGCCGGCCTCGAGCCGCGGGCGCTGACGCCGGGGCTGCTGCACGCCGTCTGGGAGCAGGTCGATCGGCTCCATCGTGCGCAGATCGCGCACCGCGACTTGCGCGCCGCGAACGTGCTCGTCGGCCGCGACGGGCAACCGTGGATCGTCGACTTCGGGTTCGCGGAGCTATCGGCCAGCGACCGGCGGCTGGCGCAGGACGTCGCCGAGCTGGTGACGTCGACCGCCCTCCTCGTTGGTCCGCACCGGGCCGTGGACGCCGCCATCGACGTCTTGGGGCCGGCCGCGGTGGTCCCGGCGCTCCCGCTCCTCCAGCCGCTGGCGTTGTCGGTGTCGACGCGCGCCGCGCTGCGGCACCAGCCCGATGCCCTGGCCGAGCTGCGACGCGTTGCGGCCAAGCGCACGGGGGCGAACGCACCCGAGCTCGACCGGCTGGCGCGGGTCCGCCCGGTGACCGTGCTCTGGCTCGTGCTCGGGCTGTTCGCCGTGCACCTCCTGCTCCCCCAGGTCGGCGAGTTGCACCAGACGCTCGGCACGCTCGGGCACGCCCAGGTCGGCTGGCTGGTCGCCGCCCTCGTGATGTCGGCCGGCACCTACGTTGCCGCCGCGGTGGCCCAGCTCGGGACGGTGACCATGGCCCTGCCCCTGGGCCGGACGGTGTCCGCGCAGGTGGCGTCGACCTTCGCCAACCGCTTCACGCCGGCCGGGCTCGGCGCCATCGGGATCTCGGTCCGCTACCTGGAGCGCTCGGGGCTGTCTCGATCCGAAGCGGTGGGGGCTTCGGCCAGCGGCACGCTTGCCGGGCTCCTGGTCCACGTTCTCATGCTCGTCGTCGCCGGCTTCGTCGTCGGGCGCAGCCAGGCCCCGAACGTTCACCTCCCCGAGGGGTGGCTCGCGCTCGTCATCGCGGTCAGCGTCCTGGCGCTCGCCGGGTTCGCTTTCGGAACGATCACCGGGCGCAGGCGGCTGCTCGCGCCGATCAAGCGCTCCCTGGGCGCACTGCGCGAGGTGCTGCGCCGGCCGGTGCGGGCGGCCGAGCTGTTCGGCGGTTCGTTCGCCATCACGGCCTTCTACATCGCGGCCCTGCTGTGCGCCCTGCACGCCTTCGGCGGAACCATCGGGTGGACGAAGGTGTCACTGGCGTACCTCGGTGGGTCGGCGGTCGCCGCCGCCTCGCCGACCCCGGGCGGCCTCGGCGCAGTCGAAGCCGCACTCGTCGCCGGTCTGACGGCCTTGGGAGCCCACGCCGGGCCCGCCATCGCCGGCGTGCTGGTGTTCCGGCTCGCGACCTTCTGGCTGCCGATCGCCCCGGGCTGGTTCGCCTTGCGCCGCCTGCGCCGGAGCGGCGCACTCTGACGGCCAGACCACCAACCTGCCGCGCGTTCGCTTCGAGGGCTTGGACTGTGGCCCGTGGTCGGCTTGGCTGGTGTCATGCGGATGGAGCTCGGGCTTCCGGTCGAGTGCTCGGACGGACGGGGCGGCAAGGTCCGCGACCTCGTGGTCGACCCCGCTCGCCGACGGTTGACGCACATCGTCGTCGAACGCCACGCCCACCTCTCCCACCTCGTACCGATCGAGGACGTGGAGCGGACGAGTGCCGACGACGGCGAGGCGCTCCGGCTCGACTGCACGGTCGCCGAGATCGAGCGACGCTACCCGGAGGTCGAGGAGACCGCCCTCGTGCGCATCGGCGAGTGGCCGACGCTCGACGAGGACGACTGGGAGGTCGGCGTGTCGACCGTCCTGTCGGCCCCGTTCTTCGACAGCGACGGCTTCGAGCTAACCACCACCGCCGCGCCCGCCGCCGACGACCGGCTGCTGATGGCCTACGACCGCATCCCGGCCCATGAGGTGGAGATCCGGCGGGGTTCGGCGGTCGAGGCCGCCGATGAGACCTTCCTCGGCCACGTGGACAGCTTCGTCGTCGACGACGACGGACGCATCACGCACCTGGTGCTCGAGCGTGGCCACCTGTGGCGGCGCCGCGACGTCACGATCCCGATCACGGCGGTGGCACAACTCAGCACGGACAAGGTCCGGCTGTCGCTGAGCCGCGACGAGGTTGCAGCGCTTCCCGCAGTCCGCGGCCACGGCCACCGCCGGGTGCGCCACCCGGGCACGAGCACCTAGTGGGCGCTCGCGGAAGTTCCGTGGATGTATCGCCGTGTCAGATTCGTCGCTGGCGAGGACGCAGGAGGAAGGCGCAGCCAGCGGCTGCGGCGACGACGAGGACGATGTCCAGCGGCGGATCTGGCCGGCGAGACGCCACGATGACTTCCGCGAGGGTCCACTAGTGGGCGCG